>Ga0207645_10003279_pt1 | contig 12343 bp, 13 predicted proteins | sample KBSM53metaG_FD_184331 | JGI IMG/M metagenome (GOLD analysis project Ga0207645, IMG submission 184331) | Miscanthus rhizosphere microbial communities from Kellogg Biological Station, Michigan, USA - KBS M5-3 metaG (SPAdes) (version 2) | ecosystem: Host-associated > Plants > Roots > Rhizosphere >...
ATGGACGTCGGAAATCCAGGCGGTCCGGACCTGGATTGATCCTTCCTGGCTAAGGTTAAACATCTCGAACTGGAAACGCGGCGGAGCGACCGAATTCATCAACGGCGGCAAAAGATACGAAGCACGCGCGGCGTCATGCAAAACTAGTTTTGTTAAGATTGTGTGACGAAGAAGGAAAGCTCACCAAGGATGATCGTGCGCCTGAGCAATCCGAAATTTCACCGATTCGTCACGCCTTCTCCACCGGGTTGTTACAAAGCAGAATTAATGGGTCTGTCAGCGGACAAAAATGTCCTACAGCTCCAAACTGCGTGAGGGAGATAAGTGAGCGGCGCCCGGGTTGAAAAGCCCGGGCACCTGCTCTTTTGCTTCGTGTGAAACTTACGTGACATCACAACGCCCGGCTTTTCATTCATGCGACTTCACGGTACGCTATGAAAATGAAAAAGCGCGTTCTCTTCATTTGCGTTCACAACAGCGCTCGCAGCCAGATGGCCGAGGCATGGCTAAACACGATTTGCGGCGAATATTTCGAGGCACAAAGTGCCGGTCTTGAACCGGGCACGCTGAATCCGCTCGCCGTGCAAGTGATGGCGGAAGCTGGGATCGATATTTCGAAGAAGAAAACCCAAGCTGTCTTCGATGTGTTCGTATCTGGCCAGTTATTCGCCTACGTCATCACGGTGTGCGACGAGGCCAGCGCGGAGAAATGTCCTATTTTCCCAGGCCCCGCGACAAGAATGCATTGGAGCTTCCCGGATCCATCGGAGGTGCAAGGAAGCGAAACCGCAAAACTCGAACAAGTCCGGATCATTCGCGACGAAATTCGGGCGAAGATTGAGCAGTGGTGCGACGAGGTCTGCCTGCAAACGGCGGCGATGTAAATCGCAATGGCGAAGAAACTCGCGGCGGAATGTCTCGGGACCTTCGCGCTCGTTTTCGCGGGGACTGGCGCGATCGTCATTGACGAGGTCAGTGGGGGAGGCGTTTCCCATGTGGGGATTGCGCTGACCTTCGGCCTGATCGTGCTGGCCATGATTTACACCCTTGGAGACATTTCCGGCGCCCATATTAATCCCGCGGTAACAATTGGCTTTTGGGCGGCGCGCCGATTCGAATCGCGCGAAGTTTTGCCTTATGTCGTTAGCCAATGTGCCGGGGCGTTCCTGGCTAGCATTGTCTTACGAGTGCTTTTCCCGGCCAACATCACGCTTGGAGCGACCATCCCCACCGGTCCGCTACTCCAATCTTTTGTTCTCGAACTAATTCTGACCGCGCTATTGATGTTTGTAATTCTTGGCGTCTCAACCGGCGCAAGAGAAAAGGGAATCACCGCTGGAATAGTCGTCGGCTCCGTCATTGGATTGGAAGCAATGTTTGCCGGTCCGATCTGCGGCGCGTCGATGAATCCAGCGCGCTCACTCGGCCCGGCCGTGGTTAGTCTTCATCTGCAAAGCCTCTGGATCTATCTGCTGGCACCTACCCTTGGCGCACTAGGTGGGGTTCTCGCTTGCCGCTGCGTTCGAGAACCAGGCTGCTGCTGAGCAAAGCAGCTAGTCCCGAGTTCCCCGCGCGCTTCCGTGTGTATCGGCAACCCGATGCGTCATGATGCGACCGTTTGCTTTGATCGATTCCTTTCCACCCATTCGTACAGCACCGGAAGAAGAACGAGCGTTAAGAATGTTGAGCTGAGGATGCCGCCAATGACCACTGTTGCCAGCGGACGCTGCACTTCAGCGCCCGCACTGGTTGAAAGAGCCATTGGGATAAAACCAAACGCGGCTACCGCGGCTGTCATTAGGACCGGTCGCAGGCGCGTCAGCGATCCTTCTGTTACAGCGGAGCGAACATCCTTCCCCTGTTCGCGCAACTGATTGAAATAGCTGATCATCACCACGCCATTGAGCACGGCGACCCCGCTCAAAGCGATGAAGCCGACTGCAGCGGAAATGCTAAACGGCATACCGCGCATCCATAGCGCGAAGATGCCTCCAGTAACTGCCAATGGAATTCCAGAATAAACGAGCAATGCTTGTCGCACGCTGCCGAACGCCATGAAGATGAGAACGAGTATGAACACCAGCGCCGTCGGGACGACAATCACCAGTCGCGCCTTTGCTTCGCGGAGGTTTTCGAACTGGCCGCCGAATTCGAGCGTGTAACCCTCAGGGAGCTTGACGCGCTCGCGCACTTTCGTATCGGCTTCGCGCACCCAACTTTCGACGTCTCGATCTTGCAGATTCACCATTAAAGCGGCTCGCCGTTGCGCCGAATCGCGTAAAATCGGTGATACGGTCTTGACGCGTTCAATATCCGCCAGCGTGCCCAGCGGCAGCATGCCGGAGTCTCCAACACGCACAGGCAACGCACGGATGGCGTCGGAATTTTCCCGGTCTTTCTCGGGGAGCCGGACTACGATGTCAAAGCGCCGGTTGCCTTCGACCATCGTGCCGACGGTCTGTCCGCCCAGCGCAGTCGCGATGGTCTGATTCACGTCACCGGCGTGCAGATTGTATTTCGCGAGCACATCGCGCTTCACTCTGATCTCGAGCATGGGCGCGCGGCCGGTGGTTTCGTATTCCACTTCGCCTTCGCCTTCCCGCGTGCCCGGAATTTGTTCGAGCACTTCTCTAACTTCGGACCCGAGTCGCTCCAGGACATCGTAATCGTTTCCGAAAATTTTTACCGCAATATCGGCCCGGATTCCCTCGAGCATTTCGTTGAATCGCATCTCGACCGGTTGCGCGACCATGACGCGCACGCCCGGATTTAAATTCTCGATTTCCGTCGTGATGATCTTCGCCAGTTCTTCCTTGGTGATTGGCTGATTGGCGATCTTTCGCCATTCGCTTGGCGGTTTGTAGTAAATGTAAAAGTCGCAATCGCTCGGCGGCATCGGGTCGGTCGCAATTTCCGCGCTGCCGATGCGCGAAAAGACGTGTGTGATTTCCGGGACACGTCTTTGGATTTCTTGCTCCGTCTTACGTTGCTGTTCGGCGCTTTCGTCGATGTTAATGCTGCTTGGTCGATACACCATCATGGTGAACGTGCCTTCATCGAGCTTGGGAATGAAGTTTGCGCCGAGTCGGTTGAAGATCATGAGGGCTAACCCGAAAAGCGCCAGCGCGCTCAACGTCACCAGCCAGCGCCATCGTAAAGCCAAGGATAATACTGGCGAGTAAATGATCTTGGCGAAGCGGATGATCCAGTTGTCGCGCTCGGCCATATTGCGGCGAAGCAAAAACGAGCAAAGCGCCGGCATCAATGTTAATGCCAGCACGAGCGCGCCTCCGAGCGCCAGCATTACCGTCAGCGCCATAGGGTGAAACATTTTCCCTTCGATTCCCGACAGAGCGAGGATCGGCAGGTAAACAATGGCGATGATGAGCACGCCAAAGAACATGGGCGTGCCGACCTGTTTACTCGCCGCAACAACAGTGCGAATTCTCTCCTCCGCGGTGAGGCGCCGCGCGAGCTCGTGTTGTTTTAGGCCGAGCTCTCGGACAACATTTTCGACAATCACGACTGCGCCGTCGATGATCAGGCCAAAATCGATTGCGCCCAGGCTCATCAGATTTCCCGAAATTCCGAATCGCGTCATTCCGGTGAGAGCAAAGAGAAAGGCCAGCGGAATTGCCGCGGCAACGATCAGTGCGGCGCGCCAGTTTCCGAGGAGGATCAGCAGCACAGCTGTGACCAGCAACGCCCCTTCGAAAAGGTTCATCGTCACCGTGTGAATGGTTCGGTGGACAAGGTTCTTCCGGTTGTACTCCGGACTAATGACGACGCCCGACGGCAGCTGTTTTTGAATGTCCTTAACCTTTTCGGCAACACGTGCGGCCACCGCGTGACTGTTCTCACCCATCAGCATCATCGCCACGCCGAGCACGGCCTCCTGTCCACCGTGTGTCGCCGTCCCGGTGCGGAATGCGTGACCAATTTGGACCTCGGCGAAATCTTTGATGCGCAATGGCATGACGCCGGCGGCAAATTTCACGGGCAGCTCGGCGATCTCTTGGGGTGAAACGACTCGACCGACCCCGCGGATAACGAGTTGTTCATGGCCGGCATTGACGACGCCTCCGCCAGCATTCTCCACGTTTTCGCCGACGATTTTCGCGAGTTCGTTAACGGTCAGTCCGGCCTCCCGCAACTTGTCGATCTTCGGTTGCACCACGATCTGCTTCACGTAACCGCCGTAAGCGTTGACCTCGGCGACGCCGGGAACCGTTCGCAGCTGCGGTTTGATCACGTATTCCTGTATTTCCCACAACGCCATCAGCTGCGCTTTGCGCGAGTCTGGAGTGTTCGGCGCGTTCGGCGAAAAGTCGATCGTGTAATAAAACACCTCGCCCAATCCGGTGGTGATTGGGATTAGCTTCGGCGTCAGGCCAGGCGGGAGCGAGTCGGCCGCGCTCTGCAAACGCTCGGTCACGAGCTGACGCGCGCGATAGACATCGCTCTTATCGGTGAATTGAAGCGTGATCTGCGATAGGCCAAAGCGCGAAAGAGATCGCATTTCCGTTACGCCCGCGACACCGCCCAGCGCCATTTCCAGCGGCATCGTCACCAATTTTTCTACTTCATCCGGTGCCAGTGCAGGCACCGTGGTATTGACCTGTACTTGAACGCCCGTGATGTCGGGAATCGCATCCATCGGCAATTTGTTGGCCGACCAAAGACCGACGAGCAGTAGTGCGAGCGCGCCCATCAATACGAGCACGCGCTGGCGAACCGCGAATTCGAGAACCTTGTCAATCATCGCTGCTACTCGCTCTTGTAGAGCTTCAATCCAGTTAGGATTTCCAGCTCCTGCGCCGCTTGCAGCGCATCCTTCTTCATCTCGTGCACTGCGCCGAGCACTTCGAGATACTGCTTTTGCGTTTCAACGTAGATAGAGATGGGAACGCCGCCAAGGCGGTAATTCCGATCGGCTAGTTCCGCTGCGTCACGGAACTTCGCGATGGTGTCTGCCTGCCACTTTTCGATTTCCTCGCGTTTGGCCTGCAATATCGTAGCGCTCTGAGCGACGCGCCGTTCCACTTCGCGGTGTGTCGTGAGCAACGAAGCGCGTGCTTGTTGCTCACGCGCTTTGCTCGTTTGAATGTTTCCCACGTTGCGATCCCAAAACGGCAGCGGCACTGAGATGCCAATGCCAGCCTGCGTTTCTTTATCCGCCGCATTCTCCTGCGAAAAGAACGGCCCAACAGCAATCGCCGGGTAACGTTCGTTCTTCGACAGCGAAACTCTGAAGCCTTGCTGCGCGAACTCCGCCTCGCGAATGCGAATGTCGAAGGCGTTTTTGCGCGCCGCATCGAGCAACGTTTGCAACGACACTTGAACAAATTCCGGCTGACTGCCGCTTATCGCGAGAGGCGCGGTCACCGGGCGCCCCCGCAATTGATTCAATTCTACAACCGCGTTTTTGACGGCGACTCCTGCTTCCCGTTCCTGGCGCCGCAACGTGAGTGCGTTCGCATCTATAATCCGCGCTTCCAATACCGGGGTTACACCCGCTGGTTCCCGCTGCGCCAGAACGTCGGTCAAAGCCTGAAACCGGTCGGCAATTTCACGCGTCGCTGCCGACCGTTTCTGCGCAATCACGATGCTATAAGCCAGCGTCCGAACTCGCGCGGCGAGCGTGAGTTGAAACTGCGCGAAGTGAAGCTCCGCTAATTCAATGTCGCCTTGTGCGATCGCTTTTCGCAAAGCAATCCGGCCGGGATATTCAAATGTCTGATTAACCGAAAGCGACCAAGCCGCTCCGTCCCCAGACGGGCCGCCGGAGTTGTCATGTGTGTTCTTATATCCGGCCTGCGTGGTGAATTCCGGATTCCGAATCGTTCCTGCGGTTTTCAACCCGCCTTTCGCCGCAGCGATCCCCGCCGCATAAAAGTTTAGTTCAGGGTTCTTTTCCAGCGCTTCCCGAACAAGAATCTCGGGTGTCGCCCGATTTACCACACGAGACAAATTCTCCGCTCTCAGCAACGCAACCGCTGCAATCGCCAAACTTAGTAAAACTCTAAAGATATTTTGCTTCATCAATTGCTTCGAAAACGCCGCCATGCCGGCAAACAAAACCAACAGCCTGAGCACAGGCCGACCGACGATCCTCAGCGCGAGGATCTTGTTACGAAGCGGAAGAAGGAGCGCGTGGCGCTAAGGCCGCGCGAAAAGAAAATTGCCAGCTCGCCAACAACTCTGGCGGAGATACGCCGCATTCCGCTACACAAAAGAATTGTGGCGGTGACAAATCAAGATTCGCAGGAACAATTGAGACGAATATTTGAGCGAACGGCAGCGCCTTCGTCGGCGCATTTTCATCCAGCTTGTAGGTCGCCGAAGCGAGCGCGCAACATGGCGACGTTTCGGATGATTGATCGTCGCAACAACCAGTATTCCTCGCCAGCAAGCCGGCATTCTCCGCCAAGCACACCGACGCTGCCGGCATCCAAAGCACCAGCAGAACCGCAGCGATGATCGTTTTTAGCCGGTTCACCGAGACACTAATAGCGCACCCCCGGGCGAAATCTTCAAGCATATCTATTCCGACCTGTCAGGCGACGTTCATCTTTTTTGCGCCGGTCTTCGCTAGCTTGCATAACAACTTCCCATTCTTCTGCTGTTCGCAGCAGCACGCCTTCATTTCTTTGCCCGTTAGCTTGCAACTCATCTTCGGCGAAGCCGCCGACGCGATTGTTGCGATGGTTAGTGCCGCTATCAGCAGCAGCCATTCTGTGATTCTGTTCATTAGCTCACCTCTGTTCGTTTACTTCCTCTCTCTATACCTTTTGAATCATCTACGGAGCAGCACGCGTCTTCGCCTTGAATTGCGGCGCGAGCTTCCTTGATCAAGAACGGAATCAGCGCCAGCGCTGCCACGCTGTCGAGCCACCACCATCCCAGAATGCGTGTTGCAGCAAGTCCGACCATTAAGACGATTGATAAATAGCCGCACACGATCGCTTCGATGGCGTCAGCGCGAAGCGCTCGGGAGTTCAGACGAGCGGCAACTTTCAGCTTATACCCGGCAAGAATCGGCATACCGATCTTTGCCACCAGGCCGATCAGAATTCCCCAGGCGCTTTCATGCGTGTCTGTGACCCGGTGGGCGATGAAAATCCCGTAAGCCGAATTGAAGACAACGTAGGCAACGAGGAAATACAAAGTGTAACCGACCAATCGAGACGCACGATGTTCCACTGTTTCCACTCGCGCCTCGTCCGCGCGCCCGCTCGCTTCTATTCGCAAACGCCACAATAGAACGCTCGCGCTGAAAAGTTCGATGATACTGTCGATACCGAATGCTTCCAGAAGAAGACTTTTCGAGGCCCAACCAAGGAGAAGCGACGCTGCTCCCTCGATCGTCATCCAGCCTAACGTGATGTAAGTCAGCAGCAGGGCGAGCCGCACATCGTCAGCACGTTCGCGTGTCTGAGACACGGCCGGTTGTTTTAAACGACGCTCTCCGATTCCTGCTGGCATGATCGCTCGCATGTGCCGCATTCAAGCTGCACCGTCATGTGTTCGATACCAAAGCGGTCATGCAACTCGTGTTGAATCTGATCGATCAGCGGATCGTCGAGCTGGCCGTCTGGTTTAACCAAATGCGCCGTCAGCGCGATTTCCGTCGTGCTCATCGCCCAGATGTGCAGATCGTGCACCTTTGCAATTCCGGGAAGCGCACTCAAGTATCGCTCGACCGCGTCAAGATCGACATCTTTCGGAACACCTTGCAGTGCGAGATTAACCGACTCGCGCAATAAATCCCATGTGCCCCAAACAATCACTGCGCAGATCAGCAGACTAACGACCGGGTCGATCCAGTGTCGGCCTGTGAATAGAATCGCCAGTCCAGCTACGACGACTCCGGCCGAGATGGCGGCGTCAGCCGCCATATGCAGAAAAGCGCCGCGGATGTTGAGATCGCCCTTGCGGCCGGACATGAACATCAACGCAGTCGCGGTATTGATTGCAATACCAAGTAGCGAAACCCAGATGACAGTTCGCGCTGCAACTTCCGCGGGATTGTTGAAGCGCCGCACAGCTTCCCATGCGATCGCACCCACCGAGACAAGAAGAAAGATTGCATTAAACAACGCCGCCAGAATCGACGTGCCGCGGAGTCCGTAGGTCTTTCTCTTTGTTGGCAAACTCTTAGCCATCGCGCCCGCGCACCAAGCGAGCAAGAGGCCAAGCACGTCGGTGAGGTTGTGACCCGCGTCTGCGACCAACGCCAACGAATGTCCGAGAAATCCGAAAATCGCTTCAAAGACAACATAGCCGGCGTTCAAGACAACGCCCACTGCAAATGCAGTATTGAAACTCGCGGGCCCGTGCGAATGGCCGGTCAGAACATGCGTGTGTTGGTGTGCCATCGACGTTTAGATTGGGGACCGATATTCAATTACTTGCTTAGTACCTTTGCGATTACAACAACCAGGACGATTACGTTCATCATTGCTCAACGATTACGATAGAGTTCGTTGTCAGTAGAGCTTTAAAGCGATCCTGTTTACCTGCGTTCACAACAGTGCTGGCAGTGATGCAATCAGAGCCTAAGTCCACACATGGTGCGCGAGGTTTGCTCTACATCAACGCCCGCTTCCGACCGCGCGGGTTAGGCGAAAATTGGAAATTCGAAGTCGCCATTGATGCCATGCGTGTCACTGAGAGTCTTACAAATTATGGCGATTTTAGCCCTGAGGATTGACAGCCACCGAAATTCTCCACCGAGATCAGACTACTCTTTGGCCCGGACTACGCAGATTGACGGATGGGCGATCGCTCTCTAGTCTCGTGAGCGTGCACCGTTGCATGGCTCGCGTCGTCATGACTTTCGCGCTTTGCTGCGCGATCGGGTTGCATTGGATCGCGCTACAATCGCTGGCGTGGACAACCATGATGATCGATTACTCGAAACGCGCGCCGCTATATCAGGCGATTGGTCAGACTTTTGATGGCGCTCATCCTTGCTCGCTTTGCCATGCGGTGAACAAGGGAAAGAATTCTGAAAAGAAATCCGATCTCCAATCGCCGGCGCCAAAGATCGACATGATTTGCGGTTCGTCGACGACCCGTTTGATACGGCCGTTTATTCCTTTCGAATACATGATGCGCGATTTTTGTTCTTCTCAAATCGGGCGATCTCCGCCTGTACCGCCACCGCGCTCGCTCCTCGGTTAGTTCGCGCCTGATCCGGCTGCGCCGTGCGTGTGCACGGGTCGTAGTCTCGCGCGGCATTGCACAATTGGAAACGGCCGCAGCAATCGCGGTGTTGTTTCGACTCTCGAGGACTGAAATGAAATTTTTATCTTTGCTTTTTTGGCTCATTTGCGCCGCATACGAATTCGGCGTGATCAACCGGGCTTATGGCCACGGCTTTGCGGGCGCGCGGTTTTTCCCGGCTACGCTTTCAACTGATGACCCTTTTGTCGCCGATGAGTTTTCGCTGCCAACTGTTTCCAGCATTGTCACGCCAGACGATGGCGGCACGCGCGACACGGAGGTCTCTTCCGATATCGCTCTGCGCATCACGCCAAAATGGGACATCGAGTTTGGCGAAACGTTCATCACGCTCAATCCTTCACGGGGCAGGGCGGTGAATGGGTTCGATAATCTCTCCGTCGGCTCGAAATACGAATTCTTTGAGAACGACGAACACGAAGCCGTGTTGTCCGTGGGCCTCGACGTAGATGTCGGCGGCACGGGAAGCAACCAAGTGGGAGCAGACAGTTTCAGCACGTGGACGCCAGCGGTGTTCTTCGGCAAAGGTTTAGGCGATTTGCCGCAAGGGTTGTCGTTGGTACGACCAGTTGCGATCACCGGTCTGGTTGGCGTCGGCTTACCGAGCAGCGCAAGTACGGACGGATCACCAAACCCAGCCGTGTTACGACTGGGTTTTGCGTTCGAATACAGCCTTATTTACTTGCAGGAGCAGGTCAGAGACATCGGGCTGCGCGCGCCATTCGACCGCATGATTCCGCTGGTAGAGGTTTCGCTTAGTGATCCACTCGACCGCGGACAGAGTGGACTAGTTACCGGCACCGTCAATCCAGGCGTCATCTGGTCGGGCAAATATTTCCAAGTCGGCGCCGAAGCGGTGATTCCCATTAATTCGCGCACGGGAAATGACGTCGGCTTTATTGCGCAGCTGCATTTTTATCTGGACGATCTTTTCCCGCACAGCCTGGGCCGCCCGCTCTTCGGAGGAAATAAATGAAACGTATCATCTTCGTCTTCTTTCTAATTATTGTGGCCGGCCCAGCCCGGCTTGAAGCGCACGCTTTTCTCAAGGATGCCATCCCGAGTGTGGGGAGCACGGTACAGACATCTCCTAACGAAGTGCGAATCCGGTTTACGGAAAACGTCGAACCTGCTTTTAGCAGTATCCAGGTCTTCAACGCGTCTGGAAAAGAAGTGGACAAACGCGATGTTCGTCTGGATCGTACTGACCACGCGCTGCTGCGCGTTTCTCTGCCTTCGCTCGAAGCGGGAATCTACAAAGTCGTCTGGCGCGTGGTTTCTGTCGATACGCACGTGACGAGTGGAAACTTCACGTTTCAGGTTGCTCGTTAGGGATTAGGGCAAAGGAGAACTGATGCTCACCGCGCTCCTGATCATTGCTCGCACGGTGCAGATCGCTGCATCGATTCTGTTCGCAGGAATCTTTACTTTTGATCTCGTTATGCTTGCGCCGGACGGTCGCCTTGGGAGCGGCGATTTCCAGGAGATCGAACGGCGCCTATTGCGCCTGGCTGTTTGGAGTCTAGTCGCAGCACTTCTTTCCGCTCTGTTCTGGTTTTGGCTGGAAGTCGCGAGCATAAGTCAGTTGTCGCTCAGGAATGCCTTCTCCACGGCGGGATGGAAAACCGTTTTGTTTGAAACGCAATTCGGTCGAGTCTGGCAGCTTCGTCTCGGCTTGATCGCAGTCGCGTTTGCGCTTGTCGCCGCAGGCCGGGCGCAAGTTAAAACACGAAGGACACTGATCCCGGTTCTCTGGCTGCTAAGCGTTGTTTTTCTCGTTTCGCTCGCCTGGATTAGCCACGCCGCCGCCGCCCGAGTGCAACCGCTCGGTCTATTGGGCGATGTGCTCCATCTTTGCGCTGCGGGCGGGTGGATCGGCGGACTGATACCGCTGGCCATTTTCCTGGCGCGCGCCCGTGCGACGGCTTCGCTAGGCGAAACCGTCGTTCCGACGCTGCGGCGTTTTTCCACGCTCAGTTTGTGCTGCGTGAGCATTCTCATCATCAGCGGAATTTCCAATAGTTGCCTTCTAGTCGGTTCCTTTTACGCGCTTTTCACGACAGCTTACGGTCGGCTTCTGCTCTTTAAGCTCGTACTCTTCGGCATCCTGGTCGGCTTCGGTACACGCAACCGGCTCGCAATCAAAACGAAGTTGCTAAAAGTTGAAGTGCGTTCCGATTTGCTGCCTCAACTACGCCGTACTGTTATCTGCGAGGCCTGTCTCGGCGCTGCAGTGGTGGCGATCGTCGCGTGTTTGGGCATAACGCAGCCTTAAACAGAACGACTTCGATCGGAGCTAAGGTCGACACAAATGCTGCGGCTCCTCGAAATAGCGACGCCGCGAAGCTCAACATACTGTTACGGCTGCTGCGCCGTCGGCGCGCCGGGCGATTTCAACTGCTTCTTTGCGCCTTCTCCGAGATAAAGGAGCAGGACCGGAATAAGAATTCCGGCGATCAGTGTTAACACCATGGCGGTCTTATTTTTGACAAAGCGAAACGCCATTACCAAGCCGAGAAGCGTGGTAAAGATCAGCCCAACGCTCATGGTGATGACAAGGCCTCTGAAAAGGTAAGTCGAGTAATCGCGCATGCCCCAGGGGAAATACTGATCAATGTGAACGGTGGAGAGTCTCTCGATCCATGATTTGCCGAATCCGAGACCTTTATTGCGATTGACGGTGACCGTCTGCCACCAGCCGGTGGCGATATAGAGCAACAAGAGTGGCGCAAAGAAAACGCCGAGGAAGCGGTGCAGTTGACGAAGCCAACGATTCATAAATGGAATTCTAACTGTAGAGAGACCTGACAAAATCCGAGTAGCCGTTGTACTTCAATGTTGGGATGCGCATATCGGTACCGATGTCACGCTCCGTCATTTGTGACCAACGCGGGTGCGGCACGTCAGGATCGACATTGGATAAGAAACTGTACTCGTTTGGACCCAAATCGTTCCAGAAAGTGCGCGGCTGCTCCGCGAGAAAATCGATCTTAACGATCGACTTCGGACTCTTGTAACCGTACTTCCAGGGGACAATCACACGCAAAGGCGCGCCGTGCTGTTTGGGCAACGGTTTGCCGTAGATGCCGGTCGTCAT
>Ga0207645_10003280_pt1 | contig 12342 bp, 9 predicted proteins | sample KBSM53metaG_FD_184331 | JGI IMG/M metagenome (GOLD analysis project Ga0207645, IMG submission 184331) | Miscanthus rhizosphere microbial communities from Kellogg Biological Station, Michigan, USA - KBS M5-3 metaG (SPAdes) (version 2) | ecosystem: Host-associated > Plants > Roots > Rhizosphere >...
ATCGCGGCCGCGACGTCGGCTTCGGTCAGCCCGTCGATCACGATCTCGAGCACGCAGTGCACGTCGGGCGTGATCTCGCTCTTCGCCGCCAGGCCGTACAGGCCCGGGCAGAACGCATCGTTGGTCGACGCCATCAATGCCGGGTACTTGCTGCCGACCTTCGAGCCCGAGCGCACCACGCCGCCAGGGAATGGCATCACGACATTCGGCAGCCGCTGCATCGCGCGCACCGCCGCCTCGGCAGCGGCCAGCGCGGATTCAGTGTCGGTCGCGAGCATCAGCAGGTTGCCGCCGCCGACGGCCTTCGTGACCGCGGTCGTCTCCTGCGCGACGAACTCGCCGTCCATCACCGGCACGCGCCAGTAGCGCACGCCGTCGATCAGCTTCGACATCTGCCAGCCGTCGCCGAAGAAGCGCAGGTTCTTGCCGAGTGCGATCGCCTCGCCCTCGGCGATGCCGGCGAACACCGCGGTCGTCGGGCAGGTCAGCACGCATTGGCCGACGCGGCGCTCGAGCTGCTTCGCGAGCTCCTTGCCCGACATCGAGAAGATCAGCACCGACAGGCCGGGCCGGCCGTCGGGCGTCTCGTCGGGGCCGAGCTCGCGTTCGATGCCGGCCTCGCAGCCGCAGGCGATCACCGAGGTCGCGAAGCCGGTCGCGCTGTTGGCGGCGTGGCGCGCCCAGGTCAGGTTGTGCGCGGTGATCACGATGCGCGTTGCCTTCATCGGGAAGGCCTCGGCGAAGGTGTCGTCGATGACGACGCCGTTGCGCTGCAGCGGGGCCGCCGGGTTCGCGGCGGTCATCGCGCCTCCGTTTCGAAGCAGGCGGTCGGCAGCAGGCGCCCGCCGTTGCAGCAGCGGCACAGCTCGTCGTGGCCGATCACGACGTGGTCGAAACGCGGCAGGCCGTGCGCCTCGGTGTGGCGGCGCAGCACCTTCTCGATCGCGGTGTCGTAGCCGGGCTCGACGAAGTGCGTGCCGCCCACCGGCACCGCGGTGATGCGGCCGGCGCGCGCGACGAGGGTGCCGTCCTTGAAGACGTATTCGGGCATGGTGAACATTGCTTCGCGGTCGGCGTCTTCGCGGTACACCGCGATGTCGGCGGCCGCGCCCTCGCGCAGATGGCCGCGGTCGTGCAGGCCGAGCAGGCGCGCCGGCGCGGCGCGCGTCATGACCGCGATCTCGGCCAGCGTGAGCTCGCGCTTGATCGAGCGCAGCGCACTGTGGGCCGCGACATCGGGATGCAGCTTCGCGAGCTGCTCCTCGCGGAAGCCGCGGTCCATCAGCAGCCGGATCAGGTGCGGGTAGCTGGTGAACGGTCCGCCGTTCGGATGATCGGTGGTCAGCACCACCTGCCATGGGTTGGTGACCGACAGGAAGATCTCCAGGCCGATCGCCCACTGCAGCGCATTCACGTAGCTCTGCTCGCGGTAGCGGAACGGCACGACGCCGCATCCGGCGTCGAGCTCGATGTCGGCGCCGATCCACTTGCGCGGGCTGGCCAGCCCCGATTGCGCGTACTGGCGCATCGTGTCGCCCGACGCGGTGACGGTCTGCCCGAACATGATCTGGCCGACGTCGATGCTGACGTGGGGATTCGCGTTCACGGCCTCGGCGAGCTGCAGCGCCGCCGACGAGAACTTCTTCGGCCCTTCGCTGCCGTAGGCGTGGAACTGCACATGCGTCAGGTGTGCCGGCAAGCCCTCGAGCGCGCGAATCGTCTCGAGCGTCGACTCGATGTTGCCCGCCACGCCGAGGTTGCTGCCGTGGATGTGCAAGGGGTGCGGCACGCCGAGCTCGCGGACCGCGCGCGCCAGCGTGTGCACGACCTGGCGCGGCGTGACCTGCCAGTGCACATGGTTCTCGTCGACATTCAGCCGGCGCTGGTTGAACTTGAAGGCCGAGATGCCACCCGGGTTCACCACCTTCACGCCCATCGCCTTGGTGGCGCGGATCGTCCAGCCCACGTAGTCGCGGATCTGCTCGAAGTTGCTGCCCGCCGCGCCGCCCTCGTGCAGCATCTGCAGGAACAGTTCGTCGTTGCCGAGCATCACGTAGGCGCCGTGGTCGAGGATGGGCACGTCGCCCATCTCCATGTGCGCATGGCGCGCGTTGCCGGCCACCATCGCCGGCTCGAACGCCGCGGTGTAGCCCATCTCGACGTAGCGGTAGCCGGTCGCCAAGGTGCCCGGCGCGCAGCCGCCGCACGACGGCATCTCGAGCGGGTTGGTCGGCAGCGCGAATGGGTTCACGCCGTCGCGCTGGCCGTCGACCATCAGCGTGCGCGCCAGGTTGACCTTGCCGCCGCCGATGTGGGTGTGCATGTCGATCCCGCCTGCCATCACGATGCAGCCGCTGGCGTCGATGTCCTCGTCGACCGGCGCGCCGGTCGCGAGCGCGACCACCTGGCCGTCGCGAACACCCAGGTCGCGCACCGCATCGGCCGCGGTGCCGGTGGGGTCGATCACGCGTCCGCCGCGCAGGCGCAAGGTCGTCATGCGCCGAGCTCCCGCGTGATGCGGCCGAGCACCTCGGCGACACCCGGCAGCCCGTCGTCGCGGATGGAAGACAGCGGCATCAGCACCACCCCATCGGTGCGGAACAAATGCCCGGCCGAGCCGATGCCCGGCGTCGAGACCGGGATGAACACCGTCGCCGGCCCCTGCGCCGCGGCGGCGAAGCTCGGGTGGCCGAGCACGATGCGCGGCAGGTCGACCGCCGGCGGCGCCGGCTCGGTGCCGTAGCTGGCAATCCACAGCAGCGCATCGACCGCGTGGTCGTCGAGCAGGTGCTGCGCATCGAAGCGCAGCGGCTCGTGCTCCAGCCCGCCGGGCGCTGCACGCGTGCGCAACGGCAGGCCCGACAGCCAGGTGAAGACCGCGTTCACCGTCGATGCGCCGTCGATGCCGCCCAGCGGCAGCGCGGCGGCCCGGCTGCGCACGTTGAGGGTCGCGACGACCCGGTTGACCGCCTCGACGAACAGCGCGCCGTGCGCCGGCAGGCGCGGCGTTTCATAGACCAGCACCGCATAGCGAGCCGCATGCAGGCGCGCGGCGAGCGCCGCGAACGGGCCGTCGGGCGCGCCCACTGCGCGGCCGGCGACCTGTGCGGCCAGCATCGCCGCGGCGTCGAACAGGTCACCTTCGAAGCGCAGGATCTCGATGCCCGCAGGCGCCGACGCGGGGTCGGATTCGGCGGCCGACTGGACCACGACGACCTGCGCCGCGCTGCCCTCGCCGACCCCGCAACGCCGCAGGAACTCGGGGAAGCGCTCGATCGGCAGCGCGCCGAGGCAGACGATCAGGTCGGCGCGCGTGCGCACCTCGGCCAGCGTGGTCGTGAAGCCGCCGCGGTCTTGCAGCGCGCGCAAGCCATGCCACAACACCGGGCCGCTCGCCGCATCGCAGATCGCGCCGGTCCGGCTGGCGAGCGGGTACAGCGCGCGGGCGCCGGCGACGTCGGTGCCGAGGCCGCCGAACAGCGGCTGGCGGCTCGCCGCGAGGATCCGCGCCGCCGCGGCGACCGCGGCATCGAGGTCGCACACGCTGCCGTCGATCTGCGGCGCCGCGCTCGGCGCAGCAGCGCCGAAGCGCGCCAGTGCGGCTTGCGCGCGATGGCAATCGCTGCCCCGCAGCGCCCAGGCGCCGGCAGCGGTGTCGACGCCGAAGGTGTCGCACAGCAGCGGGCAGAAGGGGCAGGTCCAGGGCGGCGCGGGCGCGCCGGCAGACGACTCGAGGGCACTCATCCGAACGCCTGCACGCAAGCGATGTGCCATTCGTGCCGCCCGGGCCCGCGACCGGACCCGGCCTGGACTGGCGAGCGACCGATGGCCACATCTGGAACACTGTGTCGCGCTTTTGGCCGCATCCGGCCGCCGCACCGCCCGCGCTGGCATGGCACGATTCGTGATCGGGCGAGGCCATGGCTGGAACAGTTTCTTCGCCGCGGCGGCCCGCCGCTCAGCGTGGCGCGCGCGGCAGTTGCAGGTCGTGCAGTGCGCTCGCCACCAGCCAGGCGCTCGCCCCGGCTTCGCTGGCGCGCGCCAGGTCGGCGGCGCTGCGCACGCCGCCGGCGCCGATCAGCGCGGTGGCCGGTGCCTGGCGGTGCAGCTCGGCCATCGTCTGCAGATCGGGCCCGGCGCCGGAGCCGACGCGTTCGAGCGTCATCACGATCACGCGTTGCGGCCAGCGCGCGACGGCATCCCAGCAGCCGGCGGGATCGAGGCGCTGGCCGTCGCGGCGGTCGAGCGACAAGACCGCGCCGGCGCTGCCGAAACGATCAAGGCAGGCGTCGAGCGCGGCGGCGCTGCGCAGCGACTCGCTCGCGAACACCGGCACGATGCGTGCCGTATGCGGCGCAAGTTGTGCCCCCAGCTCGGCCGCCGCGTCGGCGTCGGCAAAGCCGGCGTCCAGCCACAACTCGATGCCGGGCAGCGCCACGAGCAGCTCGCCGAGCACGCGCTGCTGCGCGGCGCCGCCCATCAGCGCATCGAGGTCGGCCACGTACAGCTGCTGCGCCGCGCAATGGTCGACCAGGATGCGCGCCACCGTGCAAGGGTCGCTGCTGGCGCACAGCGCCGACTCGATCGGCCGATAGGCCTGCCGATCGCCCCGCACCCCGCGCACCACCTGGCCTTTCAGCAAATCGATCACCGGAATCAGGGTCATGCCGCCGTTCACCTCCATGTCTGTCGTCTGGCCGCTTGCCGCTGCAATTTGCAAGGCGCGGGCCCGACCATGATGCGCGTCTTCGTCTACGAACACCTGAGCGGCGCCGACGCCGCCGATGCCGACGCGGAACTGCTGGCCGCCGGCGTCGCGATGCGCGATGCCGTCGTCGACGATCTGCTGCGCGCCGGCGATTGTGCCGTCTCGGTCGCGACCGGCCCGCAGCGGCCGGCACCCGGTGCCGCCGTGCGAGCGCTGCACCGACCGCAGGGCCAGCCCGCGATCGACTTCGTCGCTGCGCAGGCCCGCCTGCACGACCGCACCTGGGTGATCGCGCCCGAGACCGGCGGTGTGCTCGCGCAGCTGCAGCGCGCCGTCGGCGCGCCGCGCTGGCTCGGCTGCGATGCCGGCGCGATCGCGCTGGCCTCGAGCAAGCGCGCGACCATCGCGCGCGCGGCCGCGCACGGGCTGATGACGCCGCTCGCGTTCGCCGGCTCGCCAACGACGCGGCGCTGGATCGTCAAGCCCGACGATGGCGCCGGCGCGACCGACACCCGGGTGCACAACACGCTCGCCGCGGCGCGCGACGATCTGCGCGCGCGCCAGGCGAGCGGCGCCATTGCGACACTCGAGGCCTGGGTCGTCGGCGAGCCGCTCAGCCTGTCGCTGCTCTGCGCCGCGGGACGTGCCGAGCTGCTCAGCGTGAATCGCCAGCGGCTCGTCGTCGATGCGTTCGGCGTGCTGTCGTTCAGCGAGGTGCAGATCGATGCGCTGCCGCCCGACGATGCGCGCGCCGGCACCTTGCGCGCGTGGGCGCAGGCGCTGGCCGATGCCATCCCAGGGCTGGGCGGCTATGTCGGCGTCGATCTCGTGTGGCATGCGCAGCGCGGGCCGGTGCTGATCGAGGTCAATCCGCGCGTGACGATGTCGTATGTCGGCCTGTCGGCGGCGCTCGGCCGCAACCTCGCGGCAGACGTGCTCGCCACCCACCTGATGGAGGCTTGCGATGTCGCCGCCTGAACGCACGCACGTGATCGGCTGGGACATCGGCGGCGCGCACGTCAAGGCCTGCCTGATGCAGGCCGGGCGCGTCGTCGACGTGGCGCAATGGGCCTGCCCGCTCTGGCAGGGCCTCGCGCATCTGGAGCGGGTCATGCACCTGGCGCGCGCGCGCTGGCCGCAGCTGCGCAGCGCGGCGCACGCGATCACGATGACCGGCGAGATGACCGACCTGTTCGAGCACCGCGAGGACGGCGTGCGGCGCATCGCGTCGCTGCTTGCCGGCGCGATCGCGACCGCCGGCGGGCTGCACTTCTTCGGCGGCGAGGGCTTGTGGTGCCGCGCCGCAGAGGCCGGCGCGCACTGGGAGCGCATCGCCTCGGCGAACTGGCTCGCGACCGCGACGCACGCCGCCCAGTGCATCGCCGAAGGTGTGCTGATCGACATCGGCAGCACGACCACCGACCTGATCGCGTTCCGCGCCGGCGCCGTGCTCGGCACAGGCCGCAGCGACGTGCAGCGCCTCGCCAGCGGCAGCCTGGTCTACCACGGCGTCGTTCGCACACCCTTGTGCGCGCTCGGGCCGCGCATCGCCTGGCAGGGCCGCGAGCACAACGTGATGAACGAGTTCTTCGCGACCGCGGCCGACGTCTACCGCCTCACTGGCGAGCTCGACCCAGCGCACGACCTGCACCCGAGCGCCGACAACGCACCGAAGGACCTGCCGTCGACGCGCCGCCGCCTCGCCCGCATGATCGGCCTCGACGCCCGCGACGCGCCGGCCGAAGACTGGACCGCCTTCGCCCATGCCTGGCGCGAGCGCCAGCTCGACGAGCTCGGCAGCCAGCTGCGCCGCGTGATGAGCGCGCACCGGCTGGCCGACAGCGCGGTCGTTGTCAGTGCCGGCTGCGGTGACTTTCTCGCCGCCGAGGTCGTCGACCGCGCCGGCGCGCGGCTGGCATGCAAGCGCTACGGCAGCGCAGTCGCGCGCGTCGCGCCCGACGCGGCGCCGAGCGCCGAGGCGGCGGCGCGCTGGGCCCAGGTCTGCGCGCCGTCGGTCGCGGTCGCCGCCTTGTTCGACCGGGAGCAGCGCTGATGTGGGTCGTCAAGCTCGGCGGCAGCCTGATCGCCGACCCGGCGCTGCCGCAATGGCTGGACCTGCTGGCCCAGCTCGGTGGCGGCCGCGTCACCGTCGTCTGCGGCGGCGGCACGCTGGCCGACGAGGTGCGCCGGGTGCAGTCGCTGTGGCAGTTCAACGATCTGGCCGCGCACAACATGGCAGTGCTCGCGATGGCGCAGACCGCCTATCAGCTGCATGCGCTGAACCCGGCGCTGCAGCTCGCGGCACGCCGCGTCGACATCGCCGCGGTACTGCACAAGGGCCGTGCGGCGATCTGGCTGCCGTTCGAGCTGCAGCGCGACGCACCCGACACGCGCACCAACTGGGGCGCGAGCTCCGACACGATCGCGCTCGATCTCGCCTGCGACCTGAACGCCGAGCGCCTGATCATCGTCAAGTCGTGCGCGATCGATCCGACGCTGTCGCTGGCCGAGCTCGGTACCGCCGGGGTCCTCGACGAAGGCTTCGGCACGCGCGCCCACGGCGCCGCGTTTCCGATCGACATCATGGTCAAGAGCGAGCTCGCGCGGATGCGCGCGCTGCTGCTCGGCGAGCCGCGCTTTCTGAGCGGCTGAGCGGCTGAGCGGCTCAGCGCCCTAGACCAGCGCGGGCGCCGCGTGCAGCGCCGCGGCGAGATCGCGCAGGCGCTCCGGATCGAGCTCGCCACTGCGGTCGCCGGCGCAGACCGCGCTGCGAAAGCCCGCGAAGTCGGGGCCGAGCGCGCGCAACGCATCGAGCTGCGGGCGCCGCAGCGCGCCGGCCAGCCCGACCAGCGCGCCGCTGGCGCGGACCATGCCGACGAAGCGCACCAGCTCGGCACTGCTCAGCACGTCGAACAGGCTGCCGGTGCGCTTGTCCGCGGTATCGACCATCAGCGCCGGAAACCCGAGCCGGCAGGCGTGTTCGACCTGCTCGAACGCCACGCCCCGATCGCCGATGAAGACCGGCACGATCGCATGGCCGGTCGCGGCCAGCGCGTCGAGCACGGCACCGGGCTGCGGCGCGCGTTCGATGCCGACCTTCACGTAATCGACACCGCAGGCCGCGACCGCCTCGACCTGCGCCAGGATCGCCGCCAGCCCGCTCATCGGCAGGTCGCCGATGGTCGCGCTGATCGGCAACCGGCTGCCCTGGTCGCGCAGCGCGCGCACGACCGCGGCGATGGTGGCGACCGGCAGGCCGCCGAGCGCGCCGTCGCGCGGCTCCTTCAAGTCGATGAAATCGGCGCCCTCCAGCGCGGCGATCCGGGCCTCGGCGACGCTGCGGACACTGACGAGCATGCGCATCATCGCGTTCCCCCTGACGTGGTGTGTTGGGTTGGCGTCGACGCCGCAGCGCGATGCCGCGCGATCGCATCGGTCAGCCAGCCCCAGGCTTCGTGCTCCTCGGGGCCGGCGGTCTTGTCGATCGCGATCTGCAGGTAGCTCATCTCGGTGTCGACCTTGGCGGCCGGCAGCATGTGCAGTCGACTGACCAGCACCGCGGCCTCGATCACCGCGGCCTGCGCGCGGTTGAAGCCGAGGTACGGCGCGTGGCTCGCCTCGAACACACGCGCCATGCGCAGCACCGGGCGCTGCGGGTCATCCTGAAGCTCGGCCAGGCGCAGCTCGACGTGGCTGAGCGCGCAGGCCAGTCGCACCCCCGGGATGCGCTCGGCCGGCTGCATCGGCCAGGCGCGGCGCCCCGTCACCGAGCCGGCGAAGACGCGGGTGTCGGTCACGATGTTGAGCACCGCGTGGCCGCCGGCGCCGATGTTGGCCAGCGTCGTCGACGGCTTGAACGGCATCAGGATCACGTCGTTGCCGGTCTCGCTGCGGCGGTAGCGCACGCCCATCGGCGCGACGTGAGGCCTGCCATCGGCGGCAACCGTGCTGATCACGGTCTCGAAGATCACGTCATTCATCGCCAGTCTCCGATCGCGGCGCTGCGGCGGCGGCGCGCGCCCTGCCGGTGGTCATCGTGCTGCCGGGGGCGCACCACGCGGTGAGATCCTGCGCTTCGGTCGCGACCGCGCAGCCCCAGTCGAGCGGCTGGTCCTGCACGTAGCGCTTGCCCAGGCGCCAGGCGATCTCGGCATGGGCGAGTTCGACGCCCATGTAGAACGCGTGGTTAGCATCGTGCTCGAGCTTGAGCTGCGGCCAGAGCTCGAACGCGCCCTGGCCCAGACGGAGGCCGTCGCGGTTGTAGACATGCAGCCCCTGCGCCGAGACCTGGACGCGGAAGTTCGGGTCGCGCACCTGGGCCGCGATCTGTGCGATCTCGTCCGGCGTGTCGGGGAACGGGTCCTTCGCGTGCACCGTCATCAGCGCGTCGCTCATGCCCTTGGGCAGGCTGCGCTGGCGCGCCGCGGCGTGCATGATGCGGCGCGCCCAGTCGGCCTCGCGCACCGCGCGCCGTGCATGCGCGCTGACCTGCGTGGTCAGTACCGCGGCGACGTTCAGCTCGGCCGCGATGCCGAACAGCAGCGCGTTGATGCCGCTGGTGTCGGCCTCGGTGAGCTCCGTCAGGTTGCCCACGCCCATCATGATTGGCGCGTCGGGGAAGCGCTCGCGCAGACGGTGATAACGCACCAGCGAGGCCGTCAGGCCGAACGGGATCGGATCGAGGATCGAATCGGCGAGGAACGGCCGACCGCGCCGCTGCATCTGCTCGACCGCCTCGAACAGCGAAGCCTCGTCAGCCGGCACGCGCGGGATCAGCACCGGCGTGGCCGCGACCTCGTCGGCGACCCACAGGGTGTCGAGGTTCAGGCTCAGCAGGTAGTCGGCGCCGGCGCGCCCGCCGCGCAGCAGCTCGTCGGGATCGATCGAGTCGACGCTGACCGCGTGGCCGGCCGCCTTCAGCGCCTGCACGCTCTCGGCCAGGTGATCGAAACGGGTCTCGGGCAGGCAACCGAGGTCGATCACATCGGCACCGTCGGCTGCGAGGCTGCGCGCGCGCGCGACGATCTGCGCGACCGTCAGCTGCGGCGCGTCGACGATCTCGGCAAAGATCGCCACCTCGTACTCGGTCAGGTCGACCGGCCTGGCGGCTCGGTTGAAGTAGCGCGGCAGGTCCTTCAGCTCCTCGGGGCCGCGCTCGACCGGCACGCCGAAGTGCTGTGTCAGCGCCCGCAGGTCGCCGCGGCAGCGGCCGGGCACGATGATGCGATCGGCTTCGAGGGGCATCGCGACACGGCGCTGGATCATCTCGGCGGTCATCAGTGCCGCGACCTGCAGGCCGATTTCGCGCACCTCCCACGTGAACGGCACCGCGTCGATCCCGCTCAGCACGCGCACGAGGCTGGCCTCGGCGAGGCGTCCGGTCAGAAAGACGATGTGTTCCATGCGAGAGAGAGGATCGACGGCAGGAGAATTCGTTCGGAGGGAAACGGCTGCGGACCGCGCCGGCGTCATGACCGGCACAAGCGCAGGCCGCGTCGGCCGCGATCATGCGGCGCGGTCGCCGCAGCCGTCAGCGGTGTCCGATCGTCACATGCAAACGCGATGCCCGCACTGACCGCCGGCGCGGCCGCATCGGGTGAGGCATCAGCCGCCCATCGGCCGGCCGTCGGCCGCGTGGCTGTTCAAGCGAACTGCCGGCCGTTCAACGCGAACTGCCGCTCATTCCGGATGCGACACCTCGATGTGGAGCTTGTGCAGCTTGCGGTACAGGGTGTTGCGGCTGACATCGAGCGCCTTGGCGACATTGCTGACGTTCCAGCGCTGCTGCTCGAGCATCTGCAGCAGCACCTGGCGCTCGTTGGCCTGGATCGGGTTGAGCTTGATCGGCGCCGGCGCTTCTTCGTCGGACGCGGGCGCTGCGGTAGTGGCGGCATGAACTGCGACACTGGTCGCTGCGGCCTGCGCCGGGTGGACGATCATCGCGGGCAGGTGCTCGCGCGCAATCGGCCGGCCGTCGCTGAGCGCCGCGGCACTGCGCAGCGCATGGCGCAGCTGGCGGATGTTGCCCGGCCAGGGGTAGTCCATCAGCAGGCGCTGCGCATCGGCGCTGAGGGTGGCGTCGCCGCCGCCCTCGGTCTTCAGCATGTCGCGGATCAGGTCGAGCTTGTCGCTGCGTTCGCGCAGCGCCGGTAGCTCCAGCTCGATGCCGGCGAGCCGGTAGTAGAGGTCTTCGCGGAAGCGGCCCTCCTGCACCAGCGCCGGCAGGTTGCGGTGGCTGCCGCTGATCAGCTGGAAGTCGACCGGGTGCGTTTCTTCGGTGCCGAGCGGCGTCACCTGGCGTTCGTCGAGCACGCGCAGCAGGCGCGCCTGCAGGTCGAGCGGCATGTCGGCGATCTCGTCGAGGAACAAAGTGCCGCCGTCGGCCTGCAGGATCTTGCCGCGCCGGCCGGTGCGCTGCGCGCCGGTGAACGCGCCGGCGCGGTAGCCGAAGAGTTCGGACTCGATCAGGGTCTCGGGCAGGCTCGCGCAATTGACCGCGACGAACGCGCCGTGCGCATGCGGGCTGGCATCGTGCGTTGCGCGGGCGAACACCTCCTTGCCGGAACCGGTCTCGCCCCACAGCAGCACCGGGGTCTGGCGCGCGATCACGCGGCGCGCCGTTTCGAGATGGGCCACCAGGCGCGGATCCTTGAAGGTCGCCGAGCTTGACGACATCACGCGCGGCACCATCGGCCGCACCGGCGCCTTCGCCGGCAGCGCGCTGACAGCGTTGGCCGCGACGGCGGTCGGCGACGCCATCGGATGGAACGTCGAGGTGGCGCTCGATGCCGGGCGCCGCGCGACCGCGAAGAAGCGCAGCGCGGCATTCGCGCGGTAGGTCACGACGGGGTGGAACGACGACGACAGGCTGCGCTGCAGCATGTCTTCGAGCGAGCTCTGGAACAGGTCTTCGACGCGGCGCGAGCGGATGTCGTCCATCGACTGCAGGCCGAGCTGGAACAGCGCGCTGCGGTTCGCCGCGAGGATGCGCCCGTCGTCATCGACCGCGAGCTTGCCTTCGTGCAGCGTGTAGACGAACTCCGGGCGGCTGTGGAAGTGCAGCGGATGCGCATTGCGAAAGCGCTGGTCGATCAGGCGGTTCTCGATCATGCGCGCGGTCATGCCCAGCAGCACCAGCAGATGCTGCTGCATCTGGCTCGAGCGGCTGGTCACGTCGAGCACCGCGGCGATCGCGCCCGACGGGTCGTAGACCGGCACCGCCGAACAGGTCAGCTGCGAGAACTGCGTGAAGAAATGGTCTTCGCGGCGTATCGACACCGGCGCCGCCGACGCGATGCAGGTGCCCATGCCGTTGGTGCCGGCCTCGGCCTCGCTCCACAACCCGCCGGCGCGCAGCCCCAGCGGCGCGACCTCGGCCGCGAAGTCGGGCGATGACACCATGTGGATGATCACGCCGTCGGTGTCGGTCAGCACCACGGCCGAGTCGGGGTCGGCAAGCTGCTGGTACAGCGTCGTCATCTCGTAGCGCGCGCAGTCGATCACGTCGGCGCGGCGCGCGCGGCGGCCTTCGAGCGCGGCGCTCTCGATGATCGCGGGTTCGCGCGGCTGGTCAGGGTGCAGCCTGTATTCGTTCAGGCAGCGGCTCCACGACCGCGTGATCGCATCGTTGCCCT
>Ga0207645_10003284_pt1 | contig 12333 bp, 6 predicted proteins | sample KBSM53metaG_FD_184331 | JGI IMG/M metagenome (GOLD analysis project Ga0207645, IMG submission 184331) | Miscanthus rhizosphere microbial communities from Kellogg Biological Station, Michigan, USA - KBS M5-3 metaG (SPAdes) (version 2) | ecosystem: Host-associated > Plants > Roots > Rhizosphere >...
CCAGGTGCTGCGCGACGTCGCCGCCTTCCTCCTGCGCAACATCCGCGAGGCGGACTACGTGTTCCGCTGGGGCGGCGACGAGTTCCTGGTGCTGATCTCCTGCGGCGAGGAGGAGGCGCTGCGCCGCGGCCGCGAGCTGCAGGCGCAGTTCGCGGCGTCGCCGCAGCTGGCCGATCTGCCGCCCGGCGTCGCCCTCAGCGTCGGCGCCGTCGAGATCCCGACCGACACCGAGGACGTGCTCAGTCTGATCCAGACCGCCGACGAGCGCATGTACGCCAACAAGAAGCGCACTCGCTAAGACGTGGGGTCAGGTCTGCAAAACGGCCGTTCAGGGGGTCAGGCCCCGGCCGGCGCGCGGAGACCTGGCACCACGAAGCCGCCAGTTTGCAGACCTGACCCCCAACCCGCTCGGGGGTCAGGTCTCCAAAACGACGGCTGGCGGGTGCCAGGTCTCCGTGCGAGATCGGGGGTCAGGTCTGCAAGGCGGCCGCCTGGGGGGTCAGACCCCGGCCGGCGCGCGGCGACCTGGCACCGCGAACCGCCAGTTTGCAGACCTGACCCCCAACCTGGACCTGCCCCCAAGCCGTCTTGGTTATTGGTACAGAAGGTACTTGGCGCGGAGCAGGCGCCAGCGGGACTCGGCGGCGCCCCAGGACGCGGCGATCGCGGCGGGGTCGTCGCCGGTGCGCACGCGCGCAAGGGTGTCGCGCGAGCCGAAGAGCCGCGCGGCGAGATCGAGCTGGTATTGCCGCGGGTAGAGGCGCGCCAGGGCCGACGCGATCTCGAGGCCGACGCGGACCGGGCGCAGCGCCGTGCGATCGGTGACGATGACGAACACCCCCTGGCACTCCTCGCCGGCGTACTTGCTGCTCGCCGGCGTGAAGCGGACCGGATAGAAGCGGACGCCGGGCAGCGCCCGCGCGTTCAGCGTGTCGGCGAGCTGCACGCCGTCGATCCACGGCGCGCCGACGTGCTCGAAAGGCGTGTCGGTCCCCCGCCCGACTGAGATGTTCGTTCCCTCGATGGCGCCGATGCCGGGGTACAACGCCGCCTCGTTCATGTTGCGCATGTTCGGCGACGGGCTGATCCACGGCAGCGCCGTGTCGTCGAACCAGTCGTCGCGGCGCCAGTTCTTCATCGCGACGACGTTGAGATCGGCGCCGATCCTGTTCTCGCCGTTGAACAGCCGCGCCAGCTCGCCGAGCGTCATGCCGTGACGGATCGGCATCGGCGGAAAGTAGCCGACGAACGAGGCCGAGTCCTTGTCGAGCGCGGGCCCCTCGACCTGCCAGCCGTTCACCGGGTTCGGCCGGTCGAGCACCACCACCTGCAGCTTGCGCTTCGCGGCCTCCTCCATGACGTAGGCCATCGTGGTCATGTAGGTATAGAAGCGCGCCCCGATGTCCTGCAGATCGATGACGATCGCGTCGAGGCCCTCGAGCATCGCGTCGGTCGGGCGCCGCGTGTCGCCGTAGAGCGAGAGGATCGGGAGCTTCGTCTTCTCGTCCACTTCCAGAGGGACGTTCTCGTCGAGGATCCCGCGAATGCCGTGCTCCGGGCTGAACAGCTTCACCAGCTTCACGTCCGGCGCCGTGAAGAGCATGTCGATGGCGGTGGCGCCGTCGCGGGCGCGCCCGGTGTGGTTGGTGACGAGGCCGACGCGCCTGCCGCGCAGCGGCGCGAACCCCTGCGCGCGCAGCACGTCGAGCCCGCTCTGCACCGGCGCCCGTTTCCCCCGCGGAGGCGCCGTGCCGGATGCGCCGAAATCACGCCCCGTCATCCCCCGCGTGCGCCCCGCCTCTGACGGCGCGTCGGTGATCGCCGACGCGGCAATCGTCGCCACGCGCGCGCGCAGCGGCGTCACGTCCCCCTTCCCGTCGGGATGGACGCGGTTGGACATGAAGACGACGAACTCGCGCGTGAGCGGATCGATCCAGATCGACGTGCCGGTAAACCCCGTGTGGCCGTAGGAGCCGATCGGCAGCAGCTCGCCGCGGTTCGACGAGAACGAGGAGTCGATGTCCCAGCCGAGACCGCGGACGTTGGGATCGCCGGGCGCGCTCGCCGGCGACGTCATCTTGGCCACCGTCAGCGGAGAAAGGATGCGCGCGCCGTTGTAGCTGCCGCCATTGAGCAGCATGCGCGCGAAGATCGCCAGGTCGGCGGCCGTGCTGAACAGGCCCGCATGGCCGGCGACACCGCCCATCCGCCGCGCGGTCGGATCGTGGACCACGCCGCGCAGCCACTGGGCGTCCGGACCATCGCACGGCCAGCCGTAGGGCGTGCACTTCTCGGTCGGCGCGATGCGCGGCCGCAGCGAGGCGGCCGGCAGAAAGCCCGTGTCCTTCATGCCGAGCGGATCGAAGACGTGTTTCTTCGCGAACTGGTCGAGCGGCAGACCGCTCACCCGCTTCACGATGTCGCCGAGCAGGAAGTAGTTGATGTCGCTGTAGACGAAACGCTCACCCGGCGGCGCCGTCGGGACTTCCTCGATCGCCAGCTCGATCCCCTTGTCGTAGCCGGTCCAGTCGTCTCCCAGATCGACATCCGGACGCAGCCCCGACGTGTGCGTCATCAGGTGACGCACCGTGATGTCCCCCTTGTTGTAGCGCTCGAAGCCCGGAATGAAGGTGGACACGCGGTCGGTGAGCCGGACGCGCCCGTCTTCGACCAGCTTCATCACGCTCGTGGTCGTCGCGATCACCTTCGTCAGCGACGCAACGTCGAAGATGGTGTCGAGCGTCATCGGCTCCGGCGCCGGCTCCAGCGCGCGCCGGCCGATCGCCTTCTCGTAGACGACCCGGTCGCCGCGGCCGACGAGGACGACGGCGCCCGGGAGCTTCTTGTCGGCGATGGCCTGTTCGACAAGTGGCGGGATCTCCGCGAGCCGCGCGACGTCGACGCCAGCGTCCGGCGGACTCGAGGGACGCTGCGCGGCCGGAAGCGCGACGAAAAGCGGGATAAGCAGCAGCGCGGCGCGCGCCCGGCGGAACCGAATCGATCTCACGCCGTGGATTATACTTTTCGGCATGCTCAGGCCCGCGGCTCGCGGCCTCGCCCTGCTCGCCATCCTGGCGCTCGCGCCCGCGACCGCCGCCGCGCAGGGGCATGTCGCCGGCACCATCCGCAACGCGTCGGGCCGTCCGGTGAAGGGCGCGACGGTCGCCGCGGAGAACCCGAACTACTCCTCGACGGCGCTGACGGCGACCTCGGACGACAAGGGACGGTATTCCTTCCTCGGGCTGAAGATCGGCACGTGGACCTTCACCGTGCAGGCGCCGGGCTTCCTGCCGCAGATGCGCCAGGTGATCACCAGGGCCGCCGGCACGAAAGAGTCGGTCGATTTCCAGCTTCTGCCGATGCCCGACGCGACCCTGGCCGGACCGATGGCCGGCGTCGACGTCAAGGCGCTGCAGCAGCGGCTCGCCGAGGCGTCGCAGCTCGAAGCGTCGGGGCGCGTGGACGCGGCGATTGCCGCGTATCGCGACGTGCTCACCCGCGTGCCGGCGCTGACCACCGTCCACCTGCAGCTCGGCGCGCTGCTCGAGAAGCGGGGGGACACGCCCGCCGCCATCGCCGAATACCAGGCGATGCTGAAAGCGGATCCCGCGAACGCCAAGGCGCGCGCCGCGCTCGACCGGCTGGCGCGGCAGTAATCATGGTCTTTCGATCGAAGGGGGCGGCCGTCGCGGCCGCGGCGGCGGTCGCACTTGGCGCCGGCGCGTGGGCCTGGTCCGCCAGGAGCGGATCGGCGCCCGCGTTCGATCGCCGCGCCGATCAGAACGTCCTGCTCGTGACCATCGACACGCTGCGCGCCGACGCGCTGGGCAGCTACGGCGGGTCCACACGCACGCCCAATCTCGACGCCCTCGCCGCGCGCGGCACCCGCTTCGACTTCGCGCACGCGCACGCGGTGCTGACGCGTCCGTCGCACGCCAGCATCCTCACCGGCCTCTATCCCTACGAACACGGCGTCCGCGATCACAGCGGCTACCGGATGAAGCCCGGCACGCCGACCGTGGCGACGATGCTGAAGCGGAGCGGCTTCGCCACCGGCGCCTTCGTCGGCGGCGTGCCGCTCGAGCGCCGCTTCGGGCTGGACGAGGGCTTCGACGTCTACGACGACCGCTTCGGACGCACCGGCAACGCCTCCGACTTCACCATGGCGGAGCGCCCGGCCGGCGAAGTCGTGGAGGTGGCGCTCAAGTGGATCGGGGCGCAGCAGGGACGCTGGTTCGCGTGGGTCCACGTCTTCGATCCGCACGCGCCCTACACGCCGCCGCCGCCGTTCGACACCGAGTACGCGGGGCGCGCCTATTACGGCGAGGTCGCCTACGTGGACAGCGCGCTCGGGCCGCTGTTCAAGGCCGCGGGATCGGCGGCGCGTCCGACGGTCGTGGTGGTCACCGCCGATCACGGCGAAGGGCTCGGCGATCACGGAGAGCTGACGCACGGCCTGCTCGCCTACGAGACGACGCTGCGCGTGCCGCTGATCATCGGTCGGCTCACGCCCGACACCACGCACGATGTCGGGCGCGTCTCGCACTTCCCCGCGCGCCACGTCGACATCGTCCCCACCCTGCTCGACGCCGTTTCCGCTGACGTGCCGTCGACGCTGCACGGGCGCTCACTGCTGCCCGGCGCGCCGCTGCCGCCGGACGGCGACGTCTCGTCGTACTTCGAGGCGATGTCGGCGATGCTGAACCGCGGATGGGCGCCGCTGCAGGGCGCGCTGAGCGGCCACGAAAAGTACATCGATCTGCCGACGCCGGAGCTCTACGATCTCGCCGAGGACCCGCGAGAAGAGACGAACCTGGTCGATCGCCGCGCCGACCGCCGGCGCGTGCTCGAGGCGCGGCTGCAGGATTTCCATGCGGCGCCGCCGGGCGAGCGCTTCACCGAGTCGCCGGAGATGGCGGCGCGGCTGCAGGCGCTCGGCTACACGTCCGGCAGCGCGCCGCGCAAAACGAAATACACCGAGGATGACGATCCGAAGAACCTGATGGCGCTGGATCAGTGGATCCAGCAGGGGATCGAGGCGTGGCAGCACGGGCGCCACGACGAGGCGCTGCAGATCTACCGCCGCATCATCGACCGCCGGCCGTCGATGGCCATCGGCTACCGCAACCTCGCGTTCCTGCAGTGGCAGAACGGGCAGGCGCGCGAGGCGATCCAGACGCTCGAGCGGGCGTTCCGCGCCGGCGCCGTCGAACCCGCGATGACCACGCAGCTCGGTTCGTACCTGGCGGACGCCGGCCGTCCCGCCGACGCGATCGCGCTGCTCGAACCGCTCGTCGCGGTGGAGCATCCCGATCCCGATGCGGTCAACGCGCTGGGGATCGCCTACGCGCGCGCCAACCAGCCGGAGCGCGCCGCGGCCGCCTTCAAGCGGGCGCTCGACGACAATCCCGCCAACGTGCAGGCGCTCGAGAACATCGGCACGCTCGAGATGCAGCGCGGCGACCTGCCCGCGGCGCAGCGCGCACTGGAGCAGGCGGCGGCCATCGATCCGCGATCGGCGCGCGCGCACAACGGCCTCGGCGTGATCGCGATGAAGACCGGCCGTCCCGACGAGGCGTTCACCCAGTGGAAGCGCGCGGTCGAGCTCTCGCCCAACGACTTCGACGCGCTCTTCAACCTGTCGATGGAGCTCGATGCCGCCGGCCGCCATGAGGAGGCGCGCCCGTATCTCGAGCGCTTCACCCGCGAGGCGCCGCCGGCGCAGTACGCCCCCGACATCGCCAGGGCGCGAAAGCTGCTGCAGCGATGAAGAAGGCCGTCCTCCTCGTCATCGCGATCGTCGCGACGATCGAAGCGGCCATGTGGGGCACCGTGTGGTGGCGGGCCAGGACCGTCTCGCCTGACGGCGCGCCGATCATCCTGATCTCGATCGACACGCTGCGCGCCGATCACCTCCCGGCCTACGGCTACCAGAAAGTGCGCACGCCGAACATCGACGCGCTGGCGGCCGATGGCGTGCTGTTCGAAAACGCCTGGTCGCACGCGCCGCAGACGCTGCCGGCGCACACCAGCATCCTGTCGGGCGCGCTACCCTTCGAGCACGGCGTGCGCGACAACATCGGCTTCAAGGTGAAGCAGGGGCAATGGATGGTGCAGCAGGCGCTGCACGAGCGCGGCTGGCCGACCGGCGGCTTCGTCTCCGCCTACGTGCTGCGCGCCGCCACCGGCATCAACCAGGGGTTCGACACCTTCGACAGCGACATGCCGGCGACCTCAGGCGAGCTGTCGGTGGGACAGGTGCAGCGAGACGGCGACCGCACCCTCGCCGTAGCGCAGACATGGCTGGACGCGCGGGATCGAGCCAGGCCGTTCTTCCTCTTCCTGCACTTCTACGAGCCGCACAAGCCCTACGCGCCGCCGCAGCGCTTCGCGTCCTACGAGCCTTACGACGGCGAGATCGCCTACGTCGACGAGCTGATCGGTCGGCTCGTCGATCACCTCAAGGCGATCGATCTCTACGATCGCGCGACCATCGTGTTGCTGTCGGATCACGGCGAAGGGCTCGGCGATCACGGCGAGCAGGAGCACGGCCTCTTTCTTTACCGTGAGACGACGCACGTGCCGTTGATCGTGAAGCTGGCCGGACGGCACACGGCGCGCCGCATCGCCGCGCCGGTGCAGCACATCGACCTGGTGCCGACGATTCTCGATTTCTCGGGAGCCCCGCGCCGCGCGGATCTGCGCGGGCGGTCGCTGCGGCCGCTGCTGGAGAACCGCGGCACGCTGCCCGACACCGGAATCTACTCAGAAGCGCTGTATTCGCGCTATCACTTCGGATGGAGCGAGCTCTACGCCCTGACCGACTCGCGCTACCGGCTGATCCGCGCGCCGCGCGACGAGCTGTTCGACCTGCAGCGCGATCCGAAGGAGGCGGCCTCGATCGCCGCCGAGCGCCCGCAAGTGCGCCAGGCGATGCGCTCGGCCCTCGACGGCATGCTGGCCGGTTCTTCGATTACCGCGCCGTCGGCGGTGAGCGGCGAGGACAAGCAGCGGCTCGCCGCGCTCGGCTACGTCGGCGGCGGCAGCGCCGCGCCGCTGTCGCTGCCGGGGGACTCGCTGCCGGATCCCAAGGACAAGGTGAAGCTGCTCGAGAAGTACCGCCGCGCCGCCGATCTCGCCGGGCAGTTGAAGTTCGAGGAAGCCACGGCGCTCTATCGCGAGGTGCTCGCCGAAGACAACGGCATGGGCGACGTGTGGCTGCAACTGGCTGAAGTCCTCGTGCGGCAGGGACGGACCGAGGAAGCGGTCGCGGCCTACCGCGAAGTGATCCAGCGCAACTCGCGCGAGCCCGGCGCGCTCATCGACATGGCCGGCGCGCTGATGCGGCTGGGACGGCTCGACGAGGCGCAGAAGCACGCCGACCTCGCCGTCGCCCTGGCGCCGGCCGGCGCGCACGAGATGCTCTCGAAGATCGCTCTCGCCCGCCACGATCGCGACGGCGCGCTGCGCGAAGCGAAGCTGGCGCAGGACGCCGACCCGACGCTGCCGATGCCGCTCTACGTCGAGGGGCTGCTGCTCTACAACCAGCAGCAGTACGCCGAGGCGCTCGACCCGCTGCTGCGCGCGCGCGAAGCCCTGCGCGGCCGCACCGTGCAGCTCAACGATCTGAACTACTACATCGGCGACTCGCTGGCGCGGCTCGAGCGCTACCGCGAGGCCGAGCCGTACCTGCTCGAGGAGATCCGCGTCTTCCCGCACAACACGCGCGCCAGGGCCGGCCTGGCGATGCTCTACCGCGCCATGGGCCGCGACCCCGAGTCGGAGCGCGCCATCGACGATCTGCTGCGCGCCTCGCCGACGCCGGAAGGGCGCCGCCTCGCCGAGCAGTTGTGGGTCATGTTCGGGGAGCCCGAGAAGGCGCAGCGGGTTAAGATCCGGTAACCATGCGGGTCCTCGGGGTCGTGCCTTTCGTGGGGGCGTTCGTGGCGGCGTTGGCGGCGGCCGCTCCGCAGCCCTCCCAGCCGGTCTTTCGTTCCGGCGTCGACCTGGTGCGGTTCGACGTCCGCGTCACCGACGGGAACGGGCGGCCCATCGCGGATCTGCGCCCCGACGAACTGCAGATCCTCGAGGACGGCAAGCCGCTGCCGATTCTCCTCTTCCACCACCTGCAGGAGCCGTCCGGCGGGTACGCGGACGCGGCCATCCGCTCGGTGTCGGCGGAAGTGTCCAGCAACCGCGGCGCCCCGCGGGGGCATCTCTACCTGCTCGTCTTCGACCAGGCGCACATCGCGCCGGGCAACGAGCAGCTGGCGCGGCACGCCGCCGAGACGTTCATCAAGACGCGCGTGCGCCCCGCGGATCGCATTTCTGTCGTCGGCATTCCGGGGCCGGGACCGGATCTCGGCTTCACCGCCGATCGCACGCGGGCGGTGGCGGAGCTGGCCAAGGTGCACGGGGATCTCGAGCGCAACGTCAAGAGCGCGGCCGGCAATCTTTCGGTGCACGAGGCCTATGAGATCGTCGCCGGCAACGACCGCGTGGTCGCCGACGTGCTGACGCGCCAATCGACGGATCTGACCGCCGACGTCGGCGCCGCCACGTCCGCGGGCATGAGCGGTATCACCGATCGCGGCGCCAGCCGCGGCAACGAGAACCCCGCGGTCATGCGCAAGGTCACGCTCGAGAACGCGCGCACGATCGTCAACCAGGCCGACGCGACCGCGCGCGACACGCTGCAGCGCGTCACCGATCTGATCGCGCAGTACCGCGCGGTCGAAGGGCGCAAGACGGTGATCCTGTTCTCGGAAGGGTTCCACCAGGCCAACGTCGCGCGCGAGCTCGAGCAGGTGGCGGCCGCGGCGGCGCAGAGCTACGCGGTGTTCTATTCGTTCGACCTGAATCGCCGCGCCGGCACCGACATCGCCGACCCGCTCACGCCGTCGATGTCCGCGGCGTCAGAGATCCAGGCGCGCACCGAGCCGCTCGGCAACCTGGCGGTCGAAACCGACGGCGCCCTCGTCACCGACGCCGCCTCTCATCTCAACGCGGCGCTGGATCGCATCGCCGACCAGGCGCAGGACTACTACATTGTCGGCTTCACGCCGAGCGCCGCGGCGCTGTCCGCACGCGGCGAGTACCGCCGGGTCTCGGTGCGGGTGACCCGTCCCGGCGTGCGGGTCAGCGCGCGGACCGGCTACGCGACGCCGAAGTCGGCGGCTCCGGTCGATCGCCGCCGCGCCATCGACGCGGCGCTGGCGGCCCCCTTCGCGCAGCAGGGACTGCGCGTGGACTACACCACCTACGTCGTGCGCTCCGACAATGCGGGACGGGCGCGCATCATCCTTTCACTCGAGGCGGATCTGCCGGTGCGGGACGAGACGCACGGCACCGCCGACGTCGTGTTTCTCGTCCGCGACGCCCGCGACGGCCGCGTCGTCGCCAGCGGCACCGACACCATGGCGCTGCCGGCGGCGCCGGGCGAGTCGTCGCCGATGGGCGCGGGCCGGTTCCGCGTCCACTTCGACGTCCCGCCCGGTTCCTACGTGATGCGGGCGGTCGTGCGGGAACCGGGCGGACTGGTCGGCAGCGCCGACCGCCGCCTCGACGTGCGCGGGCTGTCGGGTCCCGACGTCACGGTGAGCGACATCATGCTCGCGTCGGCGACCGGCTCCTTGCCGGTCCGCGCGCGCGCCTACACGGACGACGGGCTGTCGGGCATGCTCGAGGCCTACGGACGCTCGCCCGAGCAGATCGAGCCGCTGGCCGTCACGATGACGCTCGACGCCGCGAGCGGCGGCTCTCCGGCGGCGACGATCAAGGGGTTGCTGGGAGAGACGATGAGTACGGGCAGCGGCGTCACCCGTCGCGCGACGTTCGAGCTGCCGCTGACCGGGGTCGCGCCCGGCAACTACGTCGTCCGCGTCAAGGTTACGACGGGATCGGAAACGGTGGCGGATCTCAGCCGCGAGGTCGAGGTCGTCGCGGGAACGGCTCCGGCGCCGCCGCCGCCGGCGGACGCGGCGGCCGCGATGGCGGCCGCGGCGGCGCTCAGGCCGAACGACATCCTTGGCGGCGACTTCGTCCGCGCCGCGCGCGTCGCGCTGCGCACGCAGACGTCGCCCGCGGCATCACACGCCACGAAGGGTTTCGAGCTGTTCGCAGGCGGCGAGTTCGCCGCGGCGGCGGCGGAGCTGTCGCAGTCGATGCACGCCGATCAGACGTCGGCGGCGGTTGCCTTCGTCCTCGGCTGGGCCTACGAGGGCACCGGGGATCATCGCGAGGCAATCGGCGCGTGGCGAGCGGCGGCGACCATCGATCCGAAGATGGTGCCGGCGCACCTGGCGCTGGCCGATGCGTATCTCAGGCTGTCGGAGAAAGCACTGGCGGCGCAGGCGGTGCGCGCCGGACTTGCCGCGCTGCCCGATTCGCCCGAGCTCCAGGCCAAACTGGCCCAAATCGAGGGGAAATAGCCGATGCTCACGGTGCTCGCCGCCGCGCTCGCGGTCCAGATTTCGACGCCATCGCTGGTCACGACGATCGACGCGGGAAAACTGAAAGGGGAGCCGACGCAGCTGGCGTGGTCGCCCGACGCCTCGCAGCTCTTCCTGCAGACCAACGAGCGCGACGAGCGACAGATGATCACCAAGCCGCGCTTCTACGTCATTTCGGCCGCGGACGGAAAGGTCTCTTCAGCCGATGCGCCGCCAGCATGGGCGAACGATTACTGGACGTGGAAGTCGAACCGCTTCGCGCCCGGCTCGACAACCTTCGGCATCGACATCAAGCAGGGAGAGCAGAAGCTCTCGGCCACCTCCTCGCCGATGGGCGGGGATCTCGCGCGCGGAGGCGTGGACACCGGCACCGGCTCGTCGGCCGGCGACGTCGCGGCGGCGCGGGCGCAGCAGCAGAGCCAGAACGTGTTCACGCTGACGCTGAAGGGAGAGACGGTCGGCGAGTTCGTCGGCACGCAGTTCCTGCCCGGCTATACCTTCGGCTGGGCGCCGAAAGAGCTGGGGATGATTGCCTACGCCAACCGCTCGGGACGCCTGGCCGTGATGGACCAGGACGGCAACAAGCAGCAGGTGGAGTCGACCAAGAACGTGCTGCTGCCGGCGTGGTCGCTCGACGGAACGAAGATCGTGTTCCTGCAGCGGAACGGCAAGAGCAAGTACGACCTGTTCATCGCCGCCGTCAAGCCATGAAGTTCGTGCTGGGCGGCTTTTTCTGCGCGCTGCTGGCGGCGCAGCAGCCGACATTCAAGTCGTCCACCTCGCTCGTCGAGGTCGACATCATCGCGCGCGACAGGGACGGGCGCTTCGTGTCGGGGCTGACCGCTGACGACTTCGAGGTGCTGGAAGAAGGCAAGCCGCAGGCTATCCAGCATTTCTACCTGGTCACCGAGAAGGCGAACCTCACCGTCGATCCGCTGTCGAACGTGGTGCTGCCGCGGTCGCCCGACCGCACCGATCGCCGCATCATCGTGTTCTTCTTCGACAGCGAGCACCTCTCGGCCAACGGGCTGCTGAAGCTGAAGCGCAGCGCGATGGACTTCGTCAACGATCAGCTGCTGCCCACCGACGTCGCCGGCGTCTTCATCAACGGCACGCTGGTCAACGGGCACCTCACCAACCAGAAACAGGAGCTGCTCGACGCGATCCGCGCCGCGGAGCCGGCGTTCGAAACCACCGAGGCGCGGGCGCGCGCGCTGCTCGAGTTCCCGCGCATCGAGAGCTTCCTCGAGGCGTCGCAGATCGAGGCGGGCGATCGCGCCGTGCTCGCCGACGCCGGCGCGCGCGTCTGCGGCGGCGACGAGGCGCGCCTCTGCGCCGCCGACGGCGGCCGCGAGTTCGTCGAGGACAAGCTGCAGCGCAAGGCGCGGCTGTTCATCGATCAGTCGCGGCGCGCCGCCAGCGCCACCATCCGCGAGATCGGCTACGTCGTCCGCAACCTGTCCGGCCTCGAGGGGCGCAAGACGCTGGTGGTGCTGTCGGACGGCTTCCACGTGGAGGACGCGCGCAGCAGCCTGCCGATGGTGGCCGGCCAGGCCGCGCGCGCGGGCGTGACGATTTACTGCGTGGACACGCGCGGCACCGGCGCGCAGAGCGGGATCTCGCCGGCGGCGGATCCGGCGGTCAAGGGCGCCGGCCTCTCGGGGTTCGGCGACACGACCGACGAGGGGCTCGACATCCTCGCCGCGGAGACCGGCGGCATGACCGTGCGGCATCGCGACGATCTGCAGCGCGCGCTGGTGGACGTCGCCACCGACACGAGCACGTATTACGTGCTGGCCTACGCGCCGGAGAACCTCGTGCTCGACGGCAAGTACCGCCGCATCACGCTGAAGACGAAGTGGGCGGGCCTCGACATCCGCGC
>Ga0207645_10003287_pt1 | contig 12329 bp, 5 predicted proteins | sample KBSM53metaG_FD_184331 | JGI IMG/M metagenome (GOLD analysis project Ga0207645, IMG submission 184331) | Miscanthus rhizosphere microbial communities from Kellogg Biological Station, Michigan, USA - KBS M5-3 metaG (SPAdes) (version 2) | ecosystem: Host-associated > Plants > Roots > Rhizosphere >...
TGAAAACACGTCTGAGAAGAATTAGAACATCGGCAGGAACGCCGTTCGGGCTTTGTCGTTGGCTTTCGCGTGGAGTATTGGCTGTCACTCTCGTCAGCGGACTGTTTGCGCAGGAAAAAGACGTTCCCAGTAACTTGCAAGCTCATGAGTGGGGAACGTTCACGGCCATCGCGGGCGCCAACGGGACAGCAGTTGAGTGGTCGCCACTCACCGAACCGCCGGATCTCCCTGGATTCGTCGAGCACTTCAGCTATGCGAATTTCAAGCTGGGGTTGCGCGGCACCATCCGTATGGAAACTCCGGTGATCTACTTCTATTCTGCTCGCAAGATGACCGTGTCAGTTCGGGTCGCGTTCTCAAAGGGCATCATTACCGAATGGTATCCCCATGCGGCTGCCGTCCAACCGAGCGGGATGTTGCCAACCGCAAACCTCAGTCAATTACAAAAAGACGGCAGCATTTGGTGGAAAGATGTTGTCGTCTCTCCCGTCTGGACAGGCAAATTTCGAGAGGAAGATCAGCCCAATCGCTACTACGCGGCACGCGACACCCGTTCGTCGCCGTTGCAGGTCAAGGGCGTTTCCGGAAATCAGCAGGAAAAATTTCTTTTCTACCGTGGTGTTTCAGCCGCGCCTTTGCCGCTATCTGTGAAACTGACACCGGACGCGGAGTTGCTGGTCCGATCCGCGAGTGCTGAATCCATTCCGGCGTTCATCTTCTTTGAACGTCGCGGTCAGAAAATTGGCTATCGCGTTGTGACGGCACCTGCAACAGAGACGCGGACCGCCCGGCCGCAGCTCAATGGCGATATCCAGTCGCTCCGCGCTGATCTGGAAGCCATTCTTGTTCAACAGGGTCTCTATCCGGACGAAGCCCAAGCCATGGTTGAAACCTGGCAGGACTCATGGTTTGAAGAGGGCAGCCGCTTGATCTACGTGGTACCGCGAGACTTCATCGACAAGGTTTTGCCCCTGACGATAAACCCGAAACCCGATGAGATGACTCGCGTTTTTGTTGGCCGGCTCGAAATCGTAACTCCAGCAACAGTCAAGGCCGTCGAGACCGCTCTTACCTCGAACGACCAAACAGTGCTCCGTCAATACGGGCGTTTTCTCGAACCGATTCTGGAGGTGGCACATTCGATGCATACGAAATCGGCTCGAACCAGATAAACGGGCACGGACAATCTTGAGGGGTGTCGATGTCACCTAAGGGCATGGTTGGCCACCAGTCGCCAACAGTCACAATAATGAATATCCGCTAATTTCACGTATTCCGCATTCCTGTAGCTGCGTGTTGTTATCTGCTTGGAACCGGTCTTCCTGTCCCCGCAATAAAGTGCTTTTCCTCGCCGCCGATAAAGACGTCGTAGCGCCATGTAAACGTCGCGGCTGTTCACCGCCCCACCTGCTCGCGGCCTTACGTGGTGCTTGATGTCACGGAGGCTCGCGATGTTACGAGGTACAAAGCTCACCGGAAAAATTGTAGCCACGATCGTTGTTACGCTGATCGTTACCTCAACGGCGAGTTTCTGGATCACCCAACATCGTGTAAATCAGCAAGAGCAAGACGCATTCCGGGACAAGGTTCGCCAAATCACTGGGATGGCGAACGCCACTCGTGGCTGGTTTTCTGACAACCTCCCCTTCATCGTCCCGGACAGAAACTTCAAACATCTGCAACAGGTCCCGGTCGTCGTTGCCTGGAGCGTCGCGCAGCATTACGCGGACGCTCAAAAAATGACCTTTCACACTCCTTCACTTGCGCCTCGCGATCCGAAGAATCAGCCTGACGATTTCGAACGTCGCGCCTTGGAAACCTTTCAAAAAGATCCTTCTTTGAAAGAATATTCCGAACTCAGGACTGAAAACGGCGAAGAAGTCATGCGCTATGCGCAGCCCGTACGGCTCACCGCGGATTGCCTGGTGTGCCACGGCGATCCCGTCGGTCAAAAAGATCCTTTCGGTTATTCCAAGGAAGGCATGAAAGCAGGCGACTTGCGGGCAGTCTTCACAGTAAAGGCTTCCACCGCAATGCTCGCGGAAACCTCGCGAGCCAACTCGATCGCCATTTTTCTGATCAGTCTGTTGACCTTGTTGGCCGCGGCCGTCGTGATGTTCGCGCTAGTGCGCAAACTTGTCGTCACACCCTTGTCCGCATCCGTTCATCTTGCCAATGCGATCGCGGAAAACAATCTGGCAATTGCCGATCTTCCCGTTACGAGTGAGGATGAAATCGGACAAGCAACCAGATCGCTCAACACCATGAAGAACAACTTGCGACAGACCGTGCAGGCGATCGCGGAAACCGCTGAACACGTTGCTAGCGCAAGCGAAGAACTGTCCGCGACCAGTCAGCAAATCGCAGCCAATTCGGAGGAAACCTCAGCCCAGGTTGGCGTTGTTTCCCAATCGACACAACAGGTGAGTGAGAACCTGCACAGCCTGTCCACCGGCGCTGGCGAAATGACTTCCACCATTCAAAGCATCGCCACCAATGCGAACGATGCCGCTAAAGCTGCTGCCACCGCTGTTCAAACCGCGGGCTCCGCCAATGCCGCAATGAACAAGCTGGGCGAATCAAGCACCGAAATTGGAAAAGTCATCACCTCCATCGCACAGCAGACCAATCTCCTCGCCCTGAACGCAACAATCGAAGCAACCCGCGCCGGAGAGGCCGGCAAAGGTTTCGCCGTCGTCGCTAACGAAGTCAAGGAACTTGCCAAACAGACCGCAAGAGCGACCGAAGACATCGGGCGAAAAATCACCGCCATCCAGCTCGATTCCAAGGGCGCCGTCGACGCGATTGGCAGTATCAGTGATGTGATTAACAAGGTGAACGATATATCGGCCACCATCGCTACCGCCGTCGAGGAGCAAAGCGCAACCACCAACGAGATGACGCGCAATGTGACCGATGCGGCGCACGGATCAGGCGAAATCACGCGGAACATCGAGGGCGTTGCCGACGCGGCTCGCGGTACCTCTACCAGCGCCCATGAGTCCCAAAAAGCAGCGAACGAACTTGCAGAAATGGCCGTCCAACTCCACCATCTCGTGGCGCGCTTTAAACTCGCGGAGCCTTCACAACCCTCTCAAGAAGGGCGAGCCTCGCGTGCAGCAGTAGCGGGAAAATGAATGGCCGCGAACCCCGTCAACTCGTTGGCACAACAGCCAAACTGCACAACCGTAACCGCGCCGCACACCTAGGCCGGTGACACCGGTCACAGTAAGAACGTACATCCTGCCTCAACATTGTTCTGAGAGTCCGTGCATCTGCGTTCCTCGAATTTGCGGTACAGGTCCATGCGCCACATGGGAGTAGCCACGCTATTTAGCGAGCTGTACGTGCCTGCCTTAGTCCTGCCGCTGCTGATTCTGTTCGTCGTCCGCAGCCTGCATCACAACGAGCTCCAACGCCTCCAGAAGGAACTCGAACACTCCCAAAACTTTGGACGCCAGCGCGAACGCGAACGCGATCTTGCCCAGGAAGAATTATTTCGCCGGCTGTATGAAGAACGAGAGCTGAACAAAGAAAAACTGCAGTTTCAAGCACAGCTCGCAGAATACGAAAAATATGCTGCTCTGGCGCAACTGGCGCTGGGAGCTGCCCACGAAATCAACAATCCTCTGCTCGGAATGTTGTCGCACCTCGAGCTCGAACTCAAAGACACTCACGACCCGGAAAGGCGTCAGGAAATCGAGCAGTGCATCGCCGGCGCGCGGCGCATTTCGTCCACACTCCGCGGTCTCGTGGATTACGCTCGCCCCACTCCTCCAGTCCTCAGCAGAATCAGCCTTTCCCGCCTGATCGCGGACACCCTGATCCTCATCGAGCACCAGCCCATGTTGCGCAACAAGCTGCTCTGCAATCGTGTTCCATCCGACTTGCCCCACATCCGTGCCGACGCCAATCAACTCTCGCAAGTCTTTATGAATTTGCTGCTTAATGCCGCCGAGGCCACTCCCGAGGGAGGCACCATCTCCATTTCGGCAAATCAACTCACCTTCGTCGACAACATCGAGATTCGCATCACCGATACCGGCTCAGGCATTCCCCCTGACGTTCTGCCGCACATATTCAAGCCGTTCTTTACCACGAAACGCGGAAAGGGTACCGGCCTCGGCCTGAGCATCAGTCACGCTTACATCCGAAGCCACAATGGCGAGATTCGCGTCGACAGCGTCGTAAACCACGGCACAACCGTCACCATTACTTTGCCGCTCCACACCAACGCAAATGCGGAAGAAAGCAAGGATGAGTCGCAGATGGTGGTCTGATATCTGCCAACGATTCGTATGCCCTACTCTGTCCTGGTCGTCGATGACGAAGATTTAACCCTCCGCACCATCTCCCGCGGATTGCGCGACGAGGGCTTCGACGTCTATACCGCCAATTCCGGCGAAGATGCCCTGCGCGTTTTCGCCGACGAGAAGCCCGACCTCACCCTGCTCGACATCGTCATGCCCGGCATGGACGGCGTCGACGTCCTGCGCCAGATCAAGCAATCCACTCCCGCCGCCATCGTCCTCATGATGAGCGCGTACCGCATGGTCGACCGCGCCGTGGATGCGATGAAGCTCGGCGCCTACGACTACCTCATCAAGCCCTTCCACCTCGCCGACATGATCGCCACCCTCCATCGCGCCAGCGAAATGCTCGCTCTCCGCGTGCGCGTCCGTGACAACGTCGAACAAGCCAAGGGACGCTACGACTTCGGCCGCATCGTCACCGAAAATCCCGACACACGCCGAATGCTCGAAGTCGCCCGCAAAGCAGCAGAGTCCGACCACACCACAATCCTGATTCAAGGCGAAAGTGGCACCGGCAAAGGAGTGCTCGCCAAGGCCATCCACTACGCCAGCCCTCGCGCTGGAATGCCGCTCGTCGAACTGAATTGTGCGGCGCTTCCAGACACCCTGCTAGAAAGCGAACTCTTCGGATTCGAGCCCGGCGCTTTCACCGACGCTCGCCGCCGCAAGGAAGGCCTGCTCGAGCGCGCGCATGCTGGCACTCTTTTTCTCGACGAAATTGCCAACATGTCAGCCAGCGTCCAAGCCAAGCTTCTGCGTGTGCTCGAAGAGGGAACCTTCATGCGCCTGGGAGGCACGCGCACCATCAAGGTCGACATTCGCCTCATCGCCGCAACCAACGCCCATTTGAAGGAGGCCGTTTCCACCGGCCATTTTCGTGAAGACCTTTACTACCGCCTCAACGTCGTTCCCCTTGAAATCCCTCCACTCCGCGAACGCCGCCAGGACATTCTTTCCCTTGCCCTCGAACTCGTCCAACACTTCAATCGCGAACTCCACAAGAAATTTCCCGGCTTCACTCCCGCCGCCGCTGAATTGCTGCAACAGTATCCTTGGCCTGGAAACATCCGTGAATTGAAGAACGTGGTAGAGCGCACGATGATTCTTGCGCCGGAGGGCGATATCGATGTCGACTCACTTCCGGAAGAAATACGCGATCACGTGCGCGACTCGCGCCAGCCCTCTCCCGAACCTTCTTCCGACTACGACGTCTCCCCTACCGGACACCAATTTCTCACTCTGCGCGAAATCGAAGACGACTACATCCGCGAAGTCTTGGCCGCAACAGGAAACAACAAGACGCAGAGCGCCCGCATCCTGGGAATCCATCCGACATCCTTGTTAAGGAGACTTAAGAAAGGCCAAGAAGCCTAACCGCCAGAAGCCAGAAGCTAAACGCCAGAAGCCAGACGCTAGAAGCTAATTGCGCCCACGAACTCAGCGCCTCGTGTGTACGGCAACCAACTCCGTCTCGACCGGAACGCCTCGCGCGATTTTCACTCGCACCAATGCCTCAAACGGCTTCACCTCACTCGCCCAATCCTTGGGTAAGCCGGCGAGTAATTTCCTGATGGAGTCCGCGCGAGATACAAACTCCACCGCTCCCTGCGTGCCGAACGTGGTGGTGCCTGCAAGTATCAATACCTGGTGCGCCGGATCGAGCCCCGGTACCAGACCAACCAGCGCATAATCTTCCGTCAGCGGATCGTTCGAGCGACTCGCCAGCACCGTTTCCGGCTCGGTTCCCTGCGGATGACGGTTGACGAGCGCAAGATCTCCTTTTCGCTCTCCACTAACTACACGCTGGAACACAAACTCCTGCGTCCCCGGCAAATCCAGCAACGTCAAGTTCTCAGAAGGTGATCCAACAAAAACCAGGTCCGTATTCTTGGCGTCGTCGAGAGAAAATAAACTGCCACGCTTGATACGAGCTTTTTGACCCAGCGTCGCAAACACTTCGTCCAGCGCGTGGACGGCCAGCACCTCTCCCACGCCCGTATAGTGGTCTCGAATCGCGGCCTTCTGATCGTGCTTCGAATCGAAATATCGCATCCCGCTTTCCGGTCGTCCCACGAACGCCGCGTTGCTGAAAACAATTAAAGGTGGCTCCGTCCCCGAAAGGAATGGTTTCCAGAACGACTGTAGAGCTGCTTTATCGGAGGCTTCTGCCGGCGTTGCTATCGAGCGCTGAGCTTTCCCTGTCCAGATCAACCCCACTACACTCGCAACCGCTCCCGCCAGTCCAATTAAAAGGACGATCGCTGCCAGCCGCCAGTATCGAACGTTCGACCCTCGCGACCCATCTCGCAGGGGCACAGCCTGCAAGCGTTTTTGCTCCGCCAGCCAAGGCTCGGACGGCGTGTGCAGTTCAAAAACAAGAAAATAGCTGCCCTTGGGCAGCTTCACAATGACTGGATCGTCGCATCCCTCAGCTGAGTAGTACTCCGCCAACTTCGTTCTTAATCGCCCAACTTGGACCCGAACTGTCGAGTCCGTGTGGGAATCAAACTGCGCCGAGCGTCCGAAAACCTCGGTTGCAATTTGATACTCCTTGACGTGGGTCGGAGGGTGGGCAAGCGAATGTTCGCCCAGATACCGAAGGAGTTTGCAGAGCGATTCAGCTCCGCGGAGGCTATGACTATTGGTAAGCCTCTCTATTTGTTGGAAGCACTGCTCCCGACCGGCGACGAACGTGGGCGCAACAGCCATTTAACAGGGATGTAACAACGTTTCCATCTTACAGAGGGCCTAGGGCCTTGTCTCTGTAACCGTATAAAACGTTGCCAATCGCGGTCAATCCTCTGTTTGTACTACCAACTTGCACAGTCCCTAATGGCTAAACCTGCCTGGAATCAACACGAGCAGGGTACCCCAGCTATGCACTCATATTGGCTCATTGCCCCGCAAGAAGCACTACAGGAGAAGATATGTCCAGGTTTAAGAAATTTGCGATGCTGCTGGTGTTGCTTTTCTTTGCAGCGTTTGCTGTTGCACAAACCAACACCGCTCGGCTAAGCGGCACCGTCTCGGATTCCGCCGGTGCCGTCGTTTCCGGAGCAACCGTCACCGTCACAAACGCGGGAACTGGGCGGGCCGTCACCGCCAATACCGATGAGGCCGGGAATTACGTCATTCCAGCCCTGCCTCCGTCGGAGTATCACGTCGAAGTAAAACAGTCCGGCTTTAAGTCGGTAACCCAGACTGTCACGCTTCAAACCCAGCAGGTTGCCGTGCTCAACCTTGTCCTTCAAGTCGGCCAGGTAACAGAGAACGTCACCGTCACCACCGATCTTCCCGTGATTGAGACTGGCAGCTCCAACATCAGCGACGTTGTCGTCGGACGCCAGATCACGGAACTCCCTCTCAACGGCCGCAATTTCACCCAGCTTGCCACCCTCGTGCCAGGTGTGACTCGCGGTGTTCAGCAGGGACAAGCAAGTGGAGCTGGAAATCAGGCCGAGACCTTCCGCTACGGAAATACAGGTGGCGCATCACTTTCAGTCAACGGCTTACGGCCGCAGAACAACAATTTCATTCTTGACGGAATCGATAACAACGAGTCTCTCGTCAATACTGTGATCTTCTTTCCGCCTGCAGAATCAATTCAGGAATTCCGGGTCGATACCAGTGTTGCCCCCTCTGAATTCGGACGCGCCGGCGGCGGCGTGGTTAATACGTCATTCAAATCGGGCACGAACCAGTATCACGGAACCGCGTTCTGGTTCCTGCGAAACGACAATCTGGACGCAACTCCGTACTTCAACACCTCCAAACCGGAATTTAAGCGACACCAGTTCGGCGGTTCGATTGGTGGGCCAATCATCAAAGACAAGCTCTTTGTGTTTGGCGACTACCAGGGTCTTCGTCAGTACTTGCCCCTGCCTCAGGATCGAGCCACGGTTCCGACGGACCTGATGCGACAAGGGAATTTCTCAGAGCTACTTCAACTTGCCGCCCCGATCCAGATCAAAGATCCGATCACGGGACTTCCACTCGCCGGTAATCTCATCCCGTCAGCCGAAATCATCGCGCCGGGACAGAACTACCTGAACGCATTTCCGGAACCTAACATTCCGGGTAGCAGCGATCGTTGCGGTCAAGTGAACCTGGACGGCGTGTGCATCAAGCAGAACTATCTTGCCCAACGCACCCAGATTCAGAACTTCGACGACTTCGACGTTCGCGTCGACTACAACCTCAGCAGCCGCGACCTGGTGTTTGGCCGCTACAGCTACGGACGCGACAAGTCAGACACCTCATCCCGATTGCCTGCACTTCCGGCCGGTTTCGGGTCGGGCCTGCAGGCGAACTACCCGCGCTCGTTCGCATTCGGCGAGACGCATACTTTCTCGCCCAACATCGTCAACGAATTCCGTTTTGGATGGATCAAAACCGAATTTGGGTACACACCACCATTCAATAATGTTCCGCTTTCAGCTGATCTCGGTATCCCGAACGCGAACACTCTCTCAATTCTCGGCGGCGGCGCTCTGATCGGCGGATTTAACGATCAGCTTGAGTACACCGGTGACTTCGGACCCTACCAGGTCCCCGAACAAACCTGGCAATTCTCCGATAGCGTCTCTTACATTCACGGGAAGCATTCACTCAAGTTCGGTGCGCAGATCCTGCGCCGGCAAGTCAACCTGTTCCGGCCCTTTTCCGGCAAAGGATTCTTCTTCCTGTTTGGAAATGGTGGCGGCGACAGTCCCACAGGTTACGAGGTATCAGACGTCTTAGCCGGCTGGGTGAACCAGTACTCCGTCGGTCCGACACTCGGCTTCTCACATACGCGAAATTGGGAAACGGGCTATTTCGTACAGGACGACTGGAAGGTCAACCAAAAACTGACCTTGAATCTCGGCCTGCGCTATGACCTCTATACCTGGCCCGAAGAGAAGGACAACCTGCAGGCGAACTTCGACGTGGCTACAGGCCAGATCGTTCTACCCGGAACAAACGGATACCCCAAGGCCCTGATCGATACCGACAAAAACAACTTTGCGCCGCGAGTTGGTTTCGCCTACGACTTGTTTAGTTCCGGCAAATCGGTACTACGCGGTGGCTTCGGAGTTTTCTACTTCATGGATCGTGGTGGTATCGACAACCAACTTGCTCAGAACGCGCCGTTTTCCGGACAGTCGCAAATCAACTTCAGTGACGGGGTGCGCATTAACCTGCAAGGACGCGCTCCCGACGGCAGCTCAGATCCTACGCTGGCAGGATCTGTTGACATGCCATCGAAGGGTCCTTTGGATGTCGATCTGACTCATCCGACCGGGCTGAGCCTGGTTTCATATCCGAAAGATAGCCAGAACTCATCGGCATATCAGTGGAATCTCCAGTACCAACAGGAGCTCGGCGCCAACATGGGCTTGAGCGTAGGATACGTCGCGTCTCGCGGGCTCCATCTGACCACGCTGCTGAATCTCAACCGGCAGTTCTACGATGCACCCTCGGGAACAAAGCTGTTTCCGGATCTGAGTAACATCAATTGGAATGGGTACATTGGGCGTTCGTACTACGATTCGATGCAGGTTCAATTGCAGCGCCGACTCGTAAACGGCCTTCAGTATAGCGTTGCGTATACCTGGGCACACACGATCGACAACTCGCCCGGCACGCTCGATCAACAATCCGATCGCGTCGATTTCGATCGACTCTTTGCGGAGCGGGCAAACTCGAATCTCGACGTCCGCCATCGGTTCGTGGCGACCGCCATTTACGAGTTGCCATTTGGCCGCGGGAAACGCATGGGCAGCGATTGGAACGGATTTCTTGATGCGGTAGCCGGCGGATGGCAAGTAAATCCAATTCTCACTTTCCAGACGGGCCTGCCGTTCGATCTGATCGACCAATCAGGGCCGCAGCCAGTCACACGTCCGGACCAAATTGGTAGCCTTCACCAGTTGGATCATATTGCCAAATGGTTTGACACCACTGCGTTCGCAAGTGGGCCGTCGACCGCCGGCATTTTCGATCGGGCGGGCACGGCTCCCCGCAACCCATTCCACGGGCCGGGAAGACAGTATCTGGATTTCTCGCTGTTTAAAAACTTCCGAATTGGCGAGCGACTGAATACTCAATTCCGAGCGCAGTTCTACAACATCACGAATACTCCCCAATTCGATCAGCCGAACGGCAATGTTGGAAGCGGTGACTTCGGACGGGTGACTAACACCCTCCTCAGCACCGAACGCCAGATCGAATTTGCCCTGCGCTTCACCTTCTAACCTCTGATAACCTCCGGGGACGGCAAGCGCCGTCCCCTTTTCTCTCCGCATGAACATTCTTCGAAAAAATCATCACGTTTGCACATTGCTGGCATTTATCGTCGCCGCACTTCTTCTGAACTTTCCTTTGCAGGCGCAGCAGACGGCGCCGATCATCCGAAAGATGGAGCCACCCAACTGGTGGACGGCGTTTACTCCCGAAGTGATGGTGCTATTGACCGGTGAAAACTTTAAGAAAGCGAGGGTGCACACGTCGTATCCGGGCGTCCGAATTACCGAGACGCAGACCTTTGACAACGGACATCATCTGTTCGTTTGGCTGAAACTCGCCCCCACTACCAAGCCCGGCAACGCGACGCTGCAAATTTCTGACGGATCATCTTCTACCAACGCGACCCTCCCGCTCCTGGCCCGTGCGCCACGGCAGGGCCGATTTCAAGGTTTTTCGGAAGATGATGTCATCTACCTGATCATGCCCGACCGGTTTGCCGATGGAGATCCTTCCAACAACAAACCGGCAGGCTCAACGGGAACCACCGATGGCAGCAAGGCGATGGCCTATCACGGCGGCGATTTGCGCGGCATTCGTCAGCATCTGCCCTACCTGCACGACCTCGGTGTGACGGCGATCTGGCTCACGCCGATATGGAAGAACACGGATTCTGACTATCACGGCTATCACGTTGTCGACTTCTACGCGACCGATGACCACATGGGAACGATGAGCGAATACCAGGCGCTCGTTGCTGATGCGCACAAACTCGGCATCAAGGTTCTGCTCGACTACGTCGCGAACCATACCGGACCGAAGCATCCATGGGCCACTGACCCGCCTACACCCACCTGGCTGCATGGAACTCCCCAACGTCATCTCGAACCTTCTTACAAGTTCAACGGCCTCGTCGATCCGCACGCGACTCCGAACGAATATCGCAACACGCTGGAAGGCTGGTTCGTCGACAAACTTCCCGACCTCAATCCCGACGATCCCCTGCTGGCCCGTTACCTCATCGACAATGCGATCTGGTGGACCGAGATGTCGGGGCTCGACGGCTATCGTCTCGACACCTTTCCTTATTCGTCGCGCCATTTCTGGAGTGGATGGCACGAAGGCCTCTTCCACCTGTACCCGAACACCGACTCGATCGGCGAGGTCTCGGACCCCGACTCAACCATCACATCTTTCTTCGAAGGCGGACGGCCGCGGTTCGATGGCGTCGATTCACGGCTCACGACCGTCTTCGATTTTCCGATGTACTACGCTTTGCGGGATGTCCTTCTGCGCGGGCAACCAGTGCAGAAAATCGTCGATGTTCTCCAGCACGATTCCTTGTATGAGCGGCCCAACTTGCTTGTCACCTTCTTCGGTAATCACGACGTCAAGCGGTTCATGGGCGAAACGGGCGCGTCCACGACGAAACTCAAGAATGCCTTTTCCTTGCTGCTCACCATGCGAGGCGTGCCGCAACTCTACGCTGGCGACGAGATCGCAATGCCGGGCGGCGATGATCCCGACAACCGGCGCGACTTTCCTGGCGGCTTCCCCGGTAACGTACGAAACGCCTTTACAGCAGCAGGCCGCACACCTGACGAACAAGACGTTTTCGAACACGCACAATCCCTGTTGAAAATCCGCGCACAGCACAGCGCTCTCCGGCGGGGGCGCCAGTGGCATCTGGCCTGGGACGACTCCTTCTACGCCTACCTTCGCGAGGACGGCGCGGATCGCATCCTTGTCATATTCAACAACGCAACAAGATCTCGAATGCTGACCATCGACCTG
>Ga0207645_10003296_pt1 | contig 12316 bp, 9 predicted proteins | sample KBSM53metaG_FD_184331 | JGI IMG/M metagenome (GOLD analysis project Ga0207645, IMG submission 184331) | Miscanthus rhizosphere microbial communities from Kellogg Biological Station, Michigan, USA - KBS M5-3 metaG (SPAdes) (version 2) | ecosystem: Host-associated > Plants > Roots > Rhizosphere >...
CCGGCAGCTTGCTCGATCGCCCCTTCGTTCGTCGCGACACGCGTTTCGGCGTTGATGAGTCCGCGCCAGATCAGGCGCTTCGTGGCTGGATCATCGATGAAGACGAGCACCGTGCCGTCGCGCACAGTCTGCTCGCGCGGCAGTTGAGACGACGACGGCGGCGCCGGAGTACTTCCGGGGGTCATCGCTTCTGTGGCCGCGGAGGCACCGACCGGCCTGTCGTTCGAGATAACGAAGCGGCGTTGCCCGGCTACCTGATAGCTCACCAGCATGTCTGCGCTGCCGACCTCGGTCGGCGTGTAGCCCTTACGTGCCAGTTCGCCCTCGACCGCTACGCGCACGGCCTGGTCGGCGCGCGCAAGCAGCGCCGGATCTACGTCGTTGGGCAGGCCGATCTCGCCACCCTTCCAGGCGTAGGTACGGCGATTGGCGAGGCCTGCCTCGGGCGCCTCGTACTTATCCACGGTCCAGGTCGTGGCGCAGGCGGCGGCAAGAACCAGGAGGGCGGCGGCGGTAAGGCAGCGGGCTTGCATCGTCATGACCTCGGTGACCAGCGCGCGTCGCGGGTGGTCGTGCCTATACTGCTACAGGAGCGGCGCGCGGGCGAATGTGATGCTGCGCCAATGCACGAAGCTGCTCGCCGGCGGCTGACCCGGCTGGCGAGACGCATCAGGAGAAGTTGCGGTAGATCATCCTCGCCGCGACCACGAGTAGAAAAGCGCCGAAGAACGCGGCGAGGCGCCGGCGGTCGAGGCGGTGCGCGAGCCGCGCGCCCCAGGGCGCCGCAAGTACCGACACCGGCGCGATGAGGAGCAGGGCGGGAATACTGACAAGGCCAATGCTGCCTGGGGGGACCGGCGCGTCTGGTTGCGCAAGCAGATAGCCCATGGTGCCAGGCAGTGCGATCGCGAGACCAAACAGATTCGCGGTACCCACCGCCCGATGCACCGGCTGGTTCATCAGGGTAAGGGCGGGCACGGACAATGTGCCGCCGCCGATCCCCATCATGCTCGAGACGGTGCCGATCGTGAGCGGGATCGCCTGCACGAGCGGTCCGGTCGGCACGGCCGGCGCCAGCACCCGAGTCTCCATCGGCAGCAGCATCTTCACCGCCATGATTGCCGCGACCGTCCCGAAGAGCGCCGGCAGCACACCCGCGAGCGCACCGCTGGCAAGCCAGCTCCCCGCAGCGGCGCCCACGATCAGCGCCGGCGCCCAGCGCCGCGCAAGCTCGAGATCGACGGCACCGCGGCGATGGTGAGCGCGCGCCGAGGCGATCGAGGTCGGGACGATAGTGGCGAGCGAGGTTGCGACTGCGACCTGCATGCGTACCGTAGAGTCGACACCGAGGCTGCCGAGCGCCGTATCGAGCACGGGGACGATCACGATCCCGCCGCCCACGCCGAACAGGCCGGAAATGAAACCGCCCACCAGCCCGGTCGCGAATGCCGCCGCTCCGAGCAGCAGGGGGTCACTCATGGGCCGGAACCGGCGGTCGCCGGGTCACGCCGCCGCGGTCCCTGTGGCCGGTGGTCCGATCCGAATCGACAACTCCGGGAGCCCGTCGATGTGCGCCTCGACCAGGTCACCGACGGCGAGCGGCCCCACGCCTGCGGGCGTGCCTGTGAAGACGAGGTCGCCCGGCATGAGCTCGAACAGCGTCGAGAGTTGCGCGAGGATCTCCGGTACCGGCCAGATGAGTTGCGCGAGCGTGGCCTCCTGGCGGACCTCACCCTGCACTCGCATGCGGATCGCGCTCTGCTCCGGCAACGCGCTCCCGATCGCCGGAAGCAGCGCCCCGACCGGCGCAGAGCCATCGAACGCCTTGCTGGTCTCCCAGGGGCGTCCGATGCGGCGCGCGGCGGCCTGCAGGTCGCGCCGCGTGAGGTCGAGCCCGACTGCATAGCCGAACACGTGCTTGAGCGCCGTTCCGGCGGCGATCCCGGCCCCCGCGCGCCCGATGGCCACGATCAGCTCGACCTCGTGATGCAGATCCCGCGTGGCTGGGGGGTAGGCGATGATCGCCCCGTCGTCGCGTACCGCGTCGGATGGCTTCATGAAGAAGAACGGCGGCTCGCGATCCGGATTGGCGCCCATTTCGAGCGCGTGCGAGCGATAGTTCTGTCCGACGCAGTAGATCCGTCGCACCGGAAAACGCTGCGCCGTTCCGGCAACCGCAATGCTGGCCCGCGGTCCGGGGTCGAACGGAATCGCCGCCGCGTCTCCGGCTGGATGCTGCTTCGTCATCGACACTCCCGGTGCTGCGCGGTCCGCCCATGATCCGGGACGGCCCTTAGCCTTCGACCCGCGCATACGATAGCGGCAGCAGGCCTGGGCCGCATCAGGCACGGGCGATCGTGCGCGTCGAGGGCCTCCGTCGAGCAGCCCGCAGATCAGCGGTGTTCCCGCCTCCGGGGCACCTTATGACCGACCGGGCGCGCGAACTGTGAATTGCATCCCGTGTCCGTACCACCCTTTGGCCGGACACTCCCGCGGAGCATACTGCGAGGCAGAAGAGCACCCTTGAGAATGGCGCCCGGAAACGTGAGCGGCGGCCGCAGCGCGCGGCTGGCCGGGGGTTTACAGCGATGAAGACCGTGCTGGTGGCCTACGAGCGCGAGCAGGATCTGGCCGCCGTCGAGACGCTGCTCGCGACGCGCGGGCACCGTGTGCTGCGGGCGCGCACCGGCGTCGAGGCGCTGGACCTCGCTCGGCGCGACAACCCGAGCATGGTCCTGAGCGATGTCATGCTGCCGAAGCTCGACGGCTTCGCGCTCTGCCGTCGGCTCAAGGAGGATCCGGTACTGCAGCGCATTCCGGTGGTGCTGCACTCCTTCCGTGTCGAAGGACCGAAGTACGAGGTGTTCGCGGCCGAGGTCGGCGCCGAGCGCTTCATGCCGCGCGGCAGCAGGATCGAGGACCTGGTCAACCTGATCGAAGACCAACAGCCCGGTTCCGGCACCATGCGGCTACCGGTGCTCGTGCCCGAGCTGCTCGAGAAGCGCGAGCAGGATCGTCGGCGCCTGCAGGATCTCGAGCGCAAGCTCACCGAGCTCGAATCCGCCAACGAGCGACTCCGTAGCGCGGAACGCGAAGCGCGCGAGACGGCCGAAAAGCAGACTCAGGAGGCACGCGCCGGCGCCGAGCGCCACGTCCGCGAGGCTTCCGAACGCATGGCCGCCGATCTGACGGGCGTCGCGGAACTCAAGTCACGCGTCGCGGACCTCGAATCGCAACAACGGGAGCTTGCGCAGTCCGAAGCGAAGGCTCGCAGCCAGGTGGAGGAAACGCGCGGGGAGCTCGCGCGCGTCAACCTGCTCGAGACCCGTCTTGCCGAAGCGCAGTCGGCGCGGACGCGCGCGCAGGCCGCGGCGGACGACGCCGAGCGCCTGCTCGCCGCGCAGCCGCTGCCAACCTGGCTCTGCGACATGGAGACGCTGGCGCTGCTCGCCGCGAGCGATTCGGCGGGCGCGCTCTTCGGCGTCTCGCCGGCGTTGCTCCGCAAGCGAAACCTGCGCGAGCTGTTGCCTGGATTCGATCCGGTCGCCGGTGGCGGGGCCGCCGTCGAGGTCACGCTGCCGCGTCCCAATGGCGCGCCGGTCCGGCTCGAGCTCAGGCGTGAAACGGTCTCCTACGCCGGACGCCCGTGCTGGCTCACGATCGCGCGCGACATCACGGCGGAATTCGAGATGCGCAGGCGACACGAGTTGTCTGCCGTACGCTCCGCGGCCGGCGAGCACACTGCGGCTGCGTGCTGCCTGATCGATCCCGAGGGACGCATTGCCTGGGCGAACGCGGCGTTTCGCTCTCTTACGGGCCTGGTCTCCGCCGACATCGAGCGTGCCACGATCGCGCAGTTCGAGCCGCGCTCCGAGAACGACGCCACGATGCGCAGCGCCGCGATTTCCGGCGACGGTCTGATGCTGCGCGAGACACGCTGGCGTCGCGGCGACGGCTCGACTCTCGAGGTCGAGATCGCCACGGCGCCGCTCGCCGAACTGCCCGATCGCCGGGTCGTGACGGTCCGCGACATCTCCAACCGTCGCCGCACCGTCGAGCGCGGGGAGCGCGAGCAGCGCCGCATCGCCGGCACCCTCGACCTGACGCAGCGCGCGCACTCGCTGACCGAAAGCGAGATCTTCGACGAGACGCTGATGCTGCTGCAGCAGCTCACTGGCAGCGAGCTCGCCAGCATGTTCCTGGCCATGCCCGAGGGCGCGCAGTTCGAGCTCGCCTCGCGTCGGGCGGCGGGAGGCGGCGGCGACACGGTAACGGTGCCAACCCGCTGGCGAGGCGGCTTGCCCGATGGCTCCGCGCTGCAGGAGTGCGCCACGTCGCTGCGCTCGGTGCGCCGCGAGGGCCGCCAGGGCATGGGAACGCTGCGCCAGGCCGGTCTGCCGGCTACGCTGATGCGCCAGCTCGTGGTGCCGATCGTCGACGGCAGTCGCATCGTCGGCGTCGTGCTGCTCGGAGACAAAAGCGAACCGTATGATGAGGACGATCAGCGCCACGCACTGAACGTGAGCGAAGGCCTCTGGAAGGTGCTCCGCCGCCGTCGTTCCGACACCGAGGTCGTGAGCGCGATGGACCACATGGAGCGTGTGATGCTGGGGGCGATCGAGTCGCTCGCCACGCTCTCCGAGGCTCAGGATGGGTGCAAGACCGGGCGCGCGCGCCGGGTCGCGGAGCTCGCTGGAAGCATTGGCGCGGCGATGGGACTGCCGGGCCACACGGTCCGGGGCTTGAGGGTGATGGGGCAGCTCATCGACGTAGGCATGCTGCAGATACCGCGTGAGATCCTCTGGCGGCCCGGGCAGCTCTCGCCCGCCGAGTTCGAGCTGGTCAAGACCCACCCTGATCGCGGGTTCGAATCGCTGCAGCGCATCGAGTTTCCGTGGCCGGTGGCAGAAGCCGTCCGCCAGCACCACGAGCGTATGGACGGGTCCGGCTATCCACGCGGCCTGCGCGGCGACGACATCCTCCTCGAGGCGCGGATCGTCGCTGTCGCCGACGCGGTCGAGGCGATGATGTCGCAGCGTCCGCAGCGCGCGGCGCTCTCGCTCACGGCGTGCATCGAAGAGCTGCAGGCGCAGGCGGGCCGCCGTTACGATGCGCGGGTCGTGAAGGCCTGCACCAAGCTGCTGCGCGAGCGCGAGGACGGAGCGCTCGGCGAGCAGGCCGGCCAGCGCATCGCGTAGGGAACGCTTCCCTTTCTCCATCCTGAAGAGGACGCTCCTTTCCCGCCGGCAGCGTGATGTGCCGGAAAAAAAGGCAGCGTCCCCATGCGGCTCACGTTCTTCGGAGTGGCCGGCGAGGTCGCCGGGTCCTGCCATATTCTGCGTGTCGGTCGTGTTCAGCGGCGACGTCGGGCAGTATGACTCGCCGATCCTGCGCGATCCGCAATCCGATCCGGGGGTAGCAGTGGATATTGCATTGATGGAAAGCACCTACGGCGACCGCCGGCATCGCGAGCGCACGGACCGTCACGATCTCGGGAGTCCCGCCGATGTCCGCGGTTGATCCGGAGGGTAGCGTCGAGACGCCCGGGCAATCGGGCGCTGCACGCTGGCTCGCGGCCGCGATCAACGCACGTCCCGCGGAGCTTGCCGGCGTACTGCTTGCGACGACCAGCGTGTTTTTCATGTTTTCCGCGTACTCGGTGCTCCGTCCGATCCGCGAGACCATGGGCATCACCTCGGGCGTGTCGACACTGCCGGCGCTCTTCTGGGGCACCTTCGTCGTGATGCTGGCTGTACAGCCGGTTTACGGGTGGCTCACCTCGCGCTTCCGCCGCTCCGCGTTCCTGCCGTGGGTGTACCTGTTTTTCGTGCTCAACATCCTTGGGTTCTACGCGTGGTTCAACGCGCAGGCCGACCACACCTGGATCGCGCGCGTCTATTTCGTCTGGCTGTCGGTGTTCAACCTGTTCGTCGTCGCTGTGTTCTGGAGCCTGATGGCCGATGTGTTCAGCCGCGAACAGGCGGGCCGGCTGTTCGGCTTCATTGCGGCGGGGATCAGCCTCGGCGGGCTCGCGGGCCCGTTTCTCGTTCAGCTCCTGGCCGAGCGCCTGGGTACCATCAACCTGCTGCCGATCTCGGCGGGACTACTCTCGCTCTCGCTGCTGCTCATGGTTGGCGTGCTGCGCTGGCAGCGTCGGATCGCGGCGGCGATGCCCGGCGCAACCGGAGTCGACCCCGACGCGAAACTCGGCGGCCATTCGCTTGCCGCCTTCGTGCAGCTGCTGCGCTCCCCCTATCTCGCGCTGATCGCGCTCTTCGTGTTCCTGCTCACCTGGATCTCGACCTTCCTGTATCTCGAGCAGCAGGCGCTCGTCGCGCAGGTTTTCACCGACCGCGACGCCCAGACCGCATTCTTCAGCCGCATCGACTTCTGGGTGCAGGCGGGCTCGCTCGTGATCCAGCTGTTTCTGTTTGGCCGGTTGTACCGCTGGTTCGGCTTCCGCGCGCTGATCGTATCGATCCCGCTGCTGATGCTGCTCGGCTTCGGGATGCTCGCGCTCTTCCCGACCTTCGCGGTCCTGATCGGCGTGCTGATGATCCGCCGCATCGGCGAGTACTCGATCACCCGGCCATCGCGCGACACGCTGTACACCGTCGTGACGCGCGAGGAGAAATACAAGGCGAAGAGCCTCATCGACACCTTCGTCTATCGAGGCGGCGACGCGACCTCCGCGTCGGCGCACACCCTGGTCAAGGGTGCGTTCGACCTCGGCCTGTCGGGTATCGCCTGGTGCGGAGTGGGGCTCGCGGCGGTATGGGCGGTGGTCGCGATGCGTCTCGGTCGGGAGCACACGGCCCGCGGTAGGGGAACGACCCCGGCGACGCGCGATTGATCCGTCAGTCCTGGAGCTGGAACCGCAACTGCACCGAGGTGCGCAGCGGCACCGGTCTTCCGTCGGCCGCTACCGGTGGGCGGAACCGCCAGCGTGCGAGCGCCGCCGACGCGGCATCTTCGAAAACGCCGCTCGGTTCGGCGCCGACGACGACGATGTCCCGCACCTGGCCACGCTCGTTCACGGTGAACTCCAGACGCACCCACCCCTCCGTACCTTTCCGGCGCGCGTCGTCCGGGTACGCCGGCTGGCTGGTCGACACCCGGGAGAACTCGCGAAGGGGCACCAGCGAGGGACCGCTGCCGGCGGGGTTGGCGGCAGGAGCGGTCGGCGGCGGCGATGCCGCCGAGGAGGTCGCGGCGACCGCAGGGGTCGCGTCCGCCAACGTGGCCGTCTCCGCCTGTCCAGGAGCCGCCGCCTCGTCGGGCGCCGGGAGCAGAGGAGCGGCGCCGGGTGAAGCGCCGACCGGTGCCGACGCCTGACGCGTATCCGCAACGATTGGTGGCGGTGGCTGCGTCGCGGCGCGCGGTGTCGGCGCTGGGGCCGGCGTCGTGCTGCGGCGCCGCGGCGAAAATTCGCGCCGCAGCAACGACATGAAGCTCTCGCCCGCTTCCTCCGTTGCGTCCGCATTGATCGGCGGCGGCGTCTCGAACCGCGCCTGCATCGCGAGCGCGAGTGGGTTCGCGGGGTCGACGGTCAGGACGCGCCGTACCAGTCGGCGCGCCTCGTCAGCGCGGCCCGCGACCGACTCCGAGTGCGCCTGAGCGAGAACGAGTCCGGTCGCGCGCTCGAGACCTGCGTGCGCCGCCGCGCTGTTCGGCTGCGCGAGCAGCACCTCCCTGTACAGGTCGAGCGCGTTGTCGTCCGCGGGTGCCTCGAGCCGGCCTGCCTCGAGGGCGGCATCGGCGCGAGGGAGCAGGATCTCGGGCGGTATCCCCGTCCCCTGGGGACGCGTCTCACCGACCGGGGCTTCGACGGGCTCGCGTTGGACCAGGTACACGACCATGCCCACGACCAAGGCGAGAACGCCGGCCGCCGCGCCATACCAGTAGCGTCGCTCGATCCGCGGCGGAAGCTGAGTCACGGTCGGCAGCAACACCTGCACGATGCTCGGCTGCTTGCTGCGCTCGTCATGGCAGCGTATCGCGTGGTCCAGGAACATGCCTGCGCGGTTCGGCGACAGCGGCTTGTGCATGAACCGGTACACGAGTCCTTCGCTGATCGTGCTTCCGAGCAGCGGCGCGTCGGTCTGCCGACCGGTTGCAACCACCACCAGGTCAGGGAACTGCTGGGTGACCTGGCGTACGAGACCGACCGGCTCGAGTGCAGAGGTGCCGAGGTCGATCACCAGCACGCCGCAGCGGCCGGCCACGAGCTTGTCGATCGCCTCCTCGGCCGTGTACGCCCGCCACAGCCGATGCTCTTCGCCGATCGCATTGCGAGTCGTCTCGAAAATCTGATCGTCGGCCGACAGCAGGACGACGTCGATCGCTTTTTTTGAACCGCGATGCACCGGCGCCGATGCGGAATCGTAGGGATGTGTCTGGGTCTGCAATTCAGGTCCGGGCGACAGGGCCGCCGATCCGCAGGAAACCTCAAGCAATTCAACGGCCCGCCGACTACTGGGGCGTGGCGGCTGTTGCGACGCGGCAATTCTAGCGCCCGCAACACTCTCGACATAAGGGGGGGCCGCGAGCATCATCGCGCGAATTTCCTGGCTGGCGGCCGGCAGGCAAAGGCGATGCATGGGTGAATCCATAGCGTTCGAGTCACGGGTCCGCCACGAACACCGGCGCTCGCTCGAGCGCCTGCTTTTTTTCAACGGCTGTCAGAACCGCGTGCTGCACGGAATCGTCGCTGCGATCGAGCGCTACGGTCCGCCCGAGATCGTTGCCGATGGCGAATTCCTGCGCGTGCGTGTCGCCAAGCAGCCTGATGTGCAGACGCTGTTCGCGATCGATGCATCGAGCGGCCGCCCGATCGGCGTCGCCGTGTACCTGCGCGCCGATCTCGAGCATGTGACGGTGCTGCATCTTGGCATCAGCGAGGAATACTGCGCGGGCGGGCCACAGGCCGCGACCAAGCTGCCTCTGCGACTCATGCGCGAACTGCGTCGCTCATCGCGCCGCCTGAAAGGTGTGCGTCGTCTGCACGTGCTGTACGGCGGCCCACGGCTGCGTAACCTCGCCTGATCGATCCGCCGTGGTCGGCGAGCGGGTTCCATGGTCGGCGCGGCTGGCCATGCTGGCACTCGCTGGCCTGGGTGTCGCGTCCCTCGCCGCGTGGGTGGCCCAGCTTGGCTGGCCATTCGAGCTCTTCGTCCATTTTCGTCCGCAGTACGGCGTCGCCGCCGCGCTGCTCGCGATCGCATTCCTGCTGATGCGCCGCCCGGGATTCGCGGTGTTTGCGACGTTCATCGCGGTGGTGCACCTGTGGCCGGGCGGTTCAGGCCGTCAGACGCTCGCGTCGGGTGCGCACTGCACCGGTGGTGCGCTCACGGTCGTTACTGCCAACCTGGATTACCACAACACGGACTCGCGACCGTTCATCGATTGGCTCACGCGTGAGCCCGCAGACCTCGTGCTGCTGCAGGAAGTGACGCCGGAGTGGGCGGCCGCTCTAGAAGCGGTCCCCGGTTATCCGCACCGCCGGCTTCTTATCCGCGCAGACCCCTACGGTCTGGGTGTGCTGTCGCGCTGGCCGACCGATCGCCTGGCCGTACGTGACCTCGCCGCCGACGGCCTGCCATCACTCGTCGGGTCGCTCCAGGTCGGCCGCCAGACACTGATGCTGGCAGCCGTGCACACTCACTGGCCCTTGCTGCCCGGACTGATGAGCCGCCGCGATCTTGCAGTGTCGAGGCTCGCGCAGGAGATCCGGCAGCATCCAGGCCCCTGGATCGCCGGCGGCGACTTCAACCTGACGCCGTACTCGCCGGTGTTCCGCGCGCTGCTCGAAGAATCAGGTCTGCGGGAGACGCGGTCGCGCGCCGCCTGGGCGCCGAGCTGGGGTGCCGGCTTCTGGCCGCTAGCGATGCGGATCGATCACGTGCTGGTCACGCGCGAGCTGTGCTCGGAGCCGAGCGAGGTGGGTCCGGACATCGGGTCCGATCATCGCCCGGTCCGCGTCCGTCTGCACCTGCCGGTGGCCGGCTGAGTCAGTCGGCCGGCAGCATCTCGCCAGTTGGCGGCGCAAACGCCTGGCAGCACTCCGCGAGCCAGGCGCGAAAGCGCACGACCTTCGGCAGGGCGAAGGCGTCGGGCGGCGCCGCGAGAAACCAGGCGTTGTGCTGGTGGACCGCAAGCGGCATCGGGCGCGCAAGCCGCCCGGCCGCGAGGTCGGAAGCTACCAGGGACCAGCGCGCGAGCCCCACGCCCTTGCCCTGCTCGACAGCGGCAAGCGTCGTCGCGGCATCTTCTGCTTGCGGCGCATGCTCGGCCCGGGTCGTGTCCCCACCCGCGCGCCGCAGCCAGTCCGCCCAGGGCTCCGACTGGCTGTGTATCAAGGGGTAGCGGGCGAAGTCGGCCACGGTGTCGATTGGACCCAGGCGATCGAGCAGGGCCGGGCTCCCGACGGGAAAGACCCATTCATCGAGCAGGCGCTCGGTGCGTATCCCTGGCCATTTGCCCGAGCCGTACACGATCGCGACGTGAAAATCGTCGCGGCTGAAGTCGAGCGTCGGCCGCCCGGCGCCGAACCGCACTTCAACCTCGGGGTGCCGGCGCGTGAACTCCGACATCCGCGGCAGCAGCCAGCGTTGCAGGAACTCGTTCGGCACGCTCAGGTTCAGGAGCCCGCCTACGCGCTCGCGGCGGATGCGATCGACAGCGCGACGCAGCTCGTCGAGACCGCGGCGCACACCGGGCAGAAGCTCTGCGCCGTCCTGCGTCAGCGCCACCGCGCGCGTATGGCGGCGGAAGAGCGCCACGCCGATCTCGCTCTCGAGCGACTTGACCTGTGCGCTCACCGCGGCGGTCGTGACGCCGAGCTCGTTAGCGGCAGCGGTAAAGCTCAGATGGGTGGCGACGGCCTCGAAGACCTTGAGTGCGTTGAGCGGCAGGCGTTCGAGGTCTCTCGCCATGTGGGACCCGCGTGTACAGGTCGAGTTAACAATACGAATACGCGATGCGCAACGCAAGCACAATCGCACGCCTCGCGCGCGTGATTGTGAAGAAAAGCCATGTGTACGATCGCCTCTCGGTACACCCGCTGCGGTGTGGAGAGCGAACTGCAGGCCGGGTACCTGGTCCGGTAGGATGCAGCGGCTGCGGAAGGTACTGCGGCGGGTACGGGAAAAGGAGCAACAACATGTCAGTCGCCAAGATCAGCGAGATTACCTCGTCCTCGAAGAAGAGCTTTGACGACGCCATCGAGTCGGGCGTCAAGCGCGCTTCCAAGACGCTGCGCGGCCTGCAGACCGCTTGGGTCGCGGATCAGGAGGTGTACGTGAAGGGCGGCAAGATCACCGAATACCGTGTGCGCCTCAAGATAACGTTCCTGATGGAAGATTGACTGCGCACCGGCTGCGCGGCGCGCGCCGGCGACGCGGTCAGCGTCGCAGTGCGTGATCAAGGTCCGCGGTGAGGTCGTCGACGTGCTCGAGCCCCACCGACAGCCGGATCAGGTTGGGCGGGGTCGTGCTCTCGGGGCCTTCCATCGACGCGCGATGCTCGATCAGGCTCTCCAGCCCGCCGAGGCTCGTTGCCCGGGTGAAGACGCTCGCGTGCGCGACGACGTCGAGCGCCTGCACCGCGCCGCCCGCCACCGTGAACGACACGACGGCTCCGTAGCCGCCGAGCATCTGGCGGCTTGCCAGCATGTGTCCAGGATGGGCTGCCAGTCCGGGGTAGTGCACTTGCTCGACCTGCGGATGCGTCGCCAGGAACGTGGCGACCGCGTTTGCGTTTACCGCCTGGGCACGCACCCGCAGCGGCAGCGTCGCGAGACTGCGGAGCACCAGCCAGCAGTCGAAGGGAGACGGAACGCCGCCGCCGCAGGCCTGGAATTCCTGCAGACGCGGGAGCGGGTCGGCTTCGCGGAGCACCAGGACGCCGCCGAGAACGTCGCTGTGGCCGCCGAGGTATTTCGTGCTGCTGTGCATGACCAGGTCTGCGCCGAGCTCGAGTGGCCGCTGCAGTACCGGCGTCGCGAACGTGTTGTCGCAGGCGAGCAGGGCGCCACCCGCATGCGCGAGCTCGGCCAGCGCCGCGATGTCGCTCACCTTGAGGAGCGGATTGGAGGGTGTCTCGACCCAGAGCAGGCTCGCGGGGAAACCGAGCGCCGCGCGCACCGCGTCGAGATCTGTCGTGTCGACGAATTCCACCGACACGCCCCAGCGTGGCAGCAGCTCCCGGAGCTGCCGCAGCGAGCCATGATAGGCGTCAGCCGAGCTCACGATCCGTCCGCCCGGGGTTGCAAGCGAGAACGCGGCGAGCGTGGCTGCGCTGCCCGACGCATAGGCGA
>Ga0207645_10003303_pt1 | contig 12301 bp, 9 predicted proteins | sample KBSM53metaG_FD_184331 | JGI IMG/M metagenome (GOLD analysis project Ga0207645, IMG submission 184331) | Miscanthus rhizosphere microbial communities from Kellogg Biological Station, Michigan, USA - KBS M5-3 metaG (SPAdes) (version 2) | ecosystem: Host-associated > Plants > Roots > Rhizosphere >...
CACAGCGGTCACTTCGACCAGCGGACAACCTGCTTCGGGCCTGCCATAGTAGCCGGGAAACTCGCCGAAAGGCCCTTCGCTTTTGACGGAATTCGGCTTGATCACGCCTTCCACGATCAACTCAGCGTTCGCCGGGAGCAAGAGACTCGTGGTCTTGCCTTTCACGACCGGGATTGGCTCTCCTTTGATACCGCCGAGAAACTCGTACTCGGAAACGTTTTTGGCGAACGTTTGCGAGCCAACCACCATAAATAATGGGTCAATGCCCCAGGCGGCTGCAACTTCCACCGCTTTCCCCTGCTGCCATGATCGCGTGATGTGTAAGCGCGCATCTTTTCCCGGCGAAAGGTAAAGTCCGGTTTCCTTTTTCCCCTGGAGCATCATCCGGTAGGTACCAACGTTCAGGTAACCCGTATCAGGATCGCGCGTAATCACGCAGTCCGCAGTTCCGGCATAGCGTCCGCCATCCAATGGCCAGTGCCTCGGAATCGGCAACTGCATCAAATCGATTTGCTCGCCGGTTAACGTGTTCTCGAAAAATTGGGCTTGCGCCGCCGGCACTTCGCGCGGCGGCATTCGATTTTTCAACTTGTCTTTAACTCGGCGGATCAAAGCGACGGTCGGCGTATCGGGCGATTCCTCCATCGTTAAGGCAATCCGCGGAATGCTCGGCCCAAGAATGTTCCAGAGGGAACGAGCCTTGTAAGGACTCTTCTCGTATCCTTTTATATTGTCGAAAAGCACCGCTGGTGAAGGTTTCTGTTTGGCAACCAGATAGCCGATCGCGCTCATTTCCTCTTCACAGCTGACAGGCTCTTTGACATGAACTAAATCACCCATCTGTTCCACGCGCTCGAGCCACTCCCGCAGATCTTGAATCGGCCGTTTGCTGGTCGATTCGGTCAGTCTCTCTTCCCTTTTGGCCATAAGTTCATCCTCCAATAGTCGTTGCGGGTTAGCTCAGAGCCGCGCGGCCTTGGGCAGCAGCGACTTGAAATACGCAAAGGCATCGTACGAACGATAAGTCATATTTTCTTTCATGTAATCGATTTCCGATTGCGGCATGATCGACGGCTTGCCGACCGTGCTGGCGATAAACTGCATGTAGGCAGTTCGTTCCAGGTAAATCGCGTGAACGGTAGCATATTCCAAGCTATCACCGCATACAACTATACCATGGCCCTTCAGCAACATTGCGTTTCGATCCGCCAGAGTCTCACAGATTTCCTTGCCGTCTTGCACGCTGTAAATCAAACGCGGACTCGGAAAAATCGGCGTTTCGGGGGCGAACACAGCGGCTTGATTGTAGATGGGCAGAATCGGCGTACCCGCCACGGAAAAGGCTGTGGCGATGGTTTGATGCGTATGCACAACCGAGTTTACATCCGATCGTGACTTATAAATTGCCGCATGAATCATGGTTTCGCGCGGCGGATTTTTCAGTTTAGTGATAGCGCGCTTGTTTCCCGCCTGCGCATAATTTTGCTCGCAAACTTCCATGTACGCGTCGATATCGACTTCGATAATGTGTTTGGGCGCGATTTCACCAAGAGGCGCGAGCACCGGCTTGATAAAAAACCGCTGCGTGCCGGGAATGCGCGCGCTCACATGGCCGTGATAGTCGGCCAATCCCTGGTAGAACATGATTCGGTTCCCCAAGGCGACTTTTTTCTTTAGCTCATCGAGATCCTTCTTGCTGCTTTTCACCTCTGTTTCCCCTTTCATGCCGGTCTTCCACTGTCGCGGCCCCGCTCTATCGTTGTAGCGGTTCTCGCCTCGGTATTCTGCCACCAACGAATATTCATCCAATTCCATTGATCCGGATGGCGACGCACCAAACTTTCAAGCCAGTGCGTGAGCCGGACCGTGTTCTCGCGGACGTCGGCTTTCGTTCTACCGCTGCGGTCCAATTGGAGCTCAGGCTCGATGATTAACTGGAGCGAGTCGTCCGGTTGCCGAACGACACATGCCGGTACTACTGCAGCGCCGGTGCGGAGCGCCAATGTCGCCGGGCCCCTGCGCGCAATCACCGTATGGCCGAACAGCGGCACAGGAACGCCATTCCCCCTGCGGTACTCGTCCGCAATCACAACCGCAATCTCGTTTCGACGCAAAACTTCATTGAGCTGTCTCAATGCTGCTCGTCTCGGCCGGGCGTGAATGGTCCGTTGTTTCATCTTTAATCGGTACCGATCCATAAGTTCGGCAAATTGACCATCGCTCCGTTGATTGACGAGCACGAAAACCGGATATCCCTCGAGCGCGAGGCGTGTTCCGAGAAGAAAAAAATTTCCCAGGTGAGCGCTGAGAACGAAAACTCCGGAGCCCTTCTCAAGGGCGGCGTCGAGATACTCCTTCCCGATAATAGGAACCTGATGTCTTACCTCTTCATCGGATGATTCGAGCACAACACCAATTTCAACGCAGTCGCGGAAAAAATTTCTTAGTGATCGGCGCGCGATACTTCTTACCGCAGTCTCGCTCAACTGCTCATGAAACGCCGTTGCAATGTTTTCCGTCGAGCGCGCGCGAAATCCTTTAAACAGAAGATATCCGAGGCTCGCCAGTCCATCAGCCAATCGGAAGAGCCAATGGCGCGGGAACACTCGAACCGCAAAACACCCGAGCGCGAACCCGCACCGGGTCGCCACCGACGCGAGCCTCGCCGTAAACGTAGCGCCCATTAATTTTCAGACATTTTGTCTCGTCAGGCGTCTTGAAGGCTGCCAATCTATGACACTTTTGCTGCCATCGCAAGCTTCGGCTGGAAGGCCGCTACTTCCCAGGGGCGCAGCAGAATTCGTCCAAAACAATTGATATTACAATGCCTTAGCGCTCGACCGATCGGCCGGCGCCAGGCGCTGAGTGTTTCTATTGCGACGGTTGTATGCTACTAACTTTCAACTAGTGGATCCGGACGCACACCATGAAAATGATTCTGCCGCCGATCAGGGAACGCCGTCTAGTAGATCGTCTACTTTCGGCATTTTTCAAGGAATATAAAGGGGCGGATTTTAAGAAAGCCATCGCGAGGTTGTGCCGTTTTTACCACCTGCGCAATCCCAAAGTTGAATGGTTTGAGTACATTGATTGGGGCCGGACGGCGGGGAAAACCTACGAAAACGGTCAAATTTATTTAGTTCATCCGGAGAACTGGAAAAAAGGACGCAAATACAATTCAGAGCGCCGCTGGATCAATACGGTTTACCACGAGATGGGCCATTACGTTTTTTGGGCAGACGCGGAAAACAAGGCTGATATGTTTGCAGCACGCATGGTTCGCGGCGTGAACCATCACCGGTAAGACCCGGCCAATTCACACGTTATATAGTCAAGCTCGATCATGGATTATAAAGATACGCTGAATCTGCCGAAAACCGCGTTTCCGATGCGCGCCAATCTGCCGCAGAACGAGCCTAAGCAGGTCGAGAAATGGCAGCGCGAGAAGACCTATTCTCAGATTTTAGACGCGCACGAGAGACAGCCGAAGTTCATTTTGCACGACGGGCCGCCCTATGCGAACGGCAACATTCACATCGGTCATGCGCTCAACAAGATTCTGAAAGACGTTATTGTTAAATACAAAGCGATGACGGGCAGCTCCGCGCCCTATGTTCCCGGTTGGGATTGCCATGGTCTGCCGATCGAATTGCAGGTCGAGAAGAATGTCGGCAGAGCAAAAAAGTTGACCATGACCAAACCCGAGATCCGCCGCCTGTGCAAAGAATATGCGGAAAAATACGTTTCCATTCAACGCGACGAATTCAAACGGCTGGGGGTTCTTGGTGATTGGGAGCATCCGTATTTGACCTTGCATCCAGCCTACGAGGCTCGAGAGATTCGCGAGCTCGGGAAAATTGCGGCATCGGGTGCGCTGTACCGGCAAAAGAAGCCAGTCTACTGGTGTGCGTCGTGTGTCACAGCGTTGGCCGAAGCCGAAGTCGAATACGAGGATCACACCTCGCCGTCGATCTACGTCAAATTTGCGGTCCAAGACCCGAAAGGGCTGTTTCCGCTTAATCCAACCGTCGGGACATTCTTTGTCATCTGGACCACGACACCCTGGACCTTGCCGGCGAACCAAGCCATCGCGGTCCATCCGAAATTCTTATATCGACTGGTTAAAACTCTCCAGGGCGAGCTCATCATTAACCAGGAGTTGATTCATGGTGTGATGAAGGCATTGGCTCTAGAAACTACAGATTACGAGATCTCGGCGGGCGCCTGGACCGGCACGGAGCTCGAGGGCATTGTTTGCCGCCATCCTTGGCTTGATCGCGACTCAAACATCATTCTCGCTGAGTTTGTTACTCAGGATCAAGGCACGGGTGCCGTGCACATCGCTCCAGGCCATGGTCAGGAAGACTATGAAGTCGGTCTGCGCTACGGTTTGCCCGTCGTAGCGCCGGTGGATGCCGAGGGAAAATTCACCGGTGAAGCCGGCGATCTTCAGGGACAATCGGTTTTCAAAGCCGATGTGTCTATCATTCAGAAACTCAGCGATCGCGGCGCCTTGCTTAAACAGGAAAGGTTTTCGCACAGCTATCCCCATTGTTGGCGCTGCAAGAACCCGGTGATCTTTCGGGCCACCGAGCAGTGGTTCGTCTCGATGGAGAAAAAGAATTTGCGCCAACAAGCACTCGCCGCCATCGATGAGGTGCGCTGGATTCCGCCCTGGGGCAAGGACCGGATTCGTGGCATGCTCGAAAGCCGGCCGGACTGGTGCATCTCACGTCAGCGCTCCTGGGGCGTACCGATTCCGGCGGTTTATTGCCGCAAATGCAATCACGCAATCCTGACACAGGAGCTCTGCGATCACGCGGCGGCGATTTTTGAAAAAGAGGGTTCCGATTCCTGGTACATCCGATCGCTGGAAGAATTGATCCCGACGAGCGTCATCTGTCCCGATTGCGGCGGCCGGGATTTTTTGCGCGAGGAGGATATTCTCGACGTATGGTTCGACTCCGGCGTGAGCTGGGCAGCAGTCGTCGAGGCCGACCCACGCTTAGGCGGCCGCGCCGATCTGTACCTCGAAGGCAGTGATCAGCACCGCGGCTGGTTTCATACCGCCTTGCTTACGTCCTTGGCGACTCGCGGTCGGGCTCCCTACGAAAGCGTGCTGACCCACGGTTTTACGCTCGATGGCAAAGGTCGAAAAATGTCCAAATCCTTCGGTAATGTAGTCGCCCCGCAAGAAATCATCAAGAAATCTGGCGCAGAAGTCCTCCGCCTTTGGGTCGCCGCCGAAGATTTTCGCGAAGACGTCCGCATCTCGGACGAGATTCTTAATCGCCTGATCGAAGCCTACCGGCGGCTGAGAAACACCGCCCGATTTCTCATCAGCAATCTTTATGATTTTGATCCGGTCAAGGACGGTATTCAGACCCAGGAGCTCGACGAGATGGATCGCTGGATCCTACAGCGCACACAAGCCGTGCTCAGTCGCTGTCGGGAGGCTTATGATAATTACGAATTCCACGTTGTCTATCACACGCTCAACAATTTCTGCAGCGTCGACTTGAGCGCGCAGTATTTGGACATCGTCAAAGACCGTCTTTATTGCGAAGGCACAACGTCGAAAACCCGACGCGCGGCGCAAACCACCTTGAATTCCATTCTCGAGGTTCTCGTACACTTGATGGCGCCGATTTTGTCTTTTACTGCCGAAGAAGTTTGGCAATTTTTGCCGGACAAAGGCCGCCGGCCGACAAGCGTCTTTCTCTCGCAAATCCCGCAGCCCGATCGGGAATTGAACGAGCTTCAGCTAGCGGAAAAATGGGATCGCATCTTTCGGGAGCGGAGCGAGGTGTTGAAGGCATTGGAACAGGCGCGCGCCGCCGGAATCATCGGTCATTCGCTCGATGCCAAAATTGTATTCGAGCCGAGTAACGGCGATCAGAGCTCGATTCTGAAAGGGCTCATCGATCAGGATAAAACTCGGCTTCAGGATCTGTTGATTGTTTCACAGGCGGCTTCCGCCGGGGCGGCTGGCACGGCTGCTGCCAATGGCACTGCCTACGAAGCAACATTAATGGGCTGTCGGATTGCGGTGACAAAGGCTGAGGGAGCAAAATGTGAGCGTTGCTGGAAATACGACACGAGGGTCGGCGCCGATGCATCGCATCCTACCCTTTGTGCGCGTTGCGCTGCAGTGCTTAAAGCCGGAGCGTCGGCTTGAGTGCCAAGTGGAAGCTCGTCATAGCTTGGCTGATTTCGATTATCGTTCTCGATCAGCTCACCAAGTTTATCATCGATCGGACGATGGCACTGCATGGCTCGATTCCAATTATCGACGGCTTCTTCAACCTCACCTACGTCCGCAACACCGGCGCCGCGTTCGGCATGTTCTCCCGCAGCCATGAAGTTTTTCGCTTGCCGTTTTTGATATTGGTGTCAGTGGTCGCGATTGGTTTTATCGTTTCGATGCTCCGGCGCTTAAGCGATCAGGAAACAGGTATGATCACCGCGCTGGCGTTCATCCTGGGCGGCGCATTGGGAAATCTGATCGATCGACTGCTTCATGGCGAGGTCATCGATTTTCTCGATGTCTATTGGTCGAATTATCACTGGCCGGCCTTCAATCTCGCCGACAGCTTCATTACCATCGGCGTGACCATCACACTTTTTTTTCTCTTGAAGGCAAAAGGGAATGATCCTTTCGCCTCTGCCTAATTTCGTTGCTTCAACAGAACGATCGTCGATCCCCACCCTCCGGCTTCCGCCGGCGCGTCTTTAAAAGAGACCACCGCCGGATGTTTGCTCAATAGAGAATGCACGATGTTCCGCTGAATGCCTTTGCCCTTGCCATGAATCAATCGGATTTTGGTAAAGCCGGACTGTATACATTGTTCAAGATACTCTTCGACCACACTCGGAATATCGCGAGGCTGAAATGGATGGAGATCGATGCTGTCGCTGGTCGCAAGGATAACGGCTCCGCCGAATGGCGAATCCGCTTCAATCGCTGATGACTCTGGTTCATTTTCTTGATCGCGTTTCGCCATAGAAAAAGAGGGCAAGAAATTCTTGCCCTCCCTCCTGCTGCTCCATCAAGTGTTTAGGTCGCTTGTTAGTCCCAGCGCTTGTCGCCTTTCAGGCGGCCGCCAGCTTTCGTCAGGGCAGCTTGCACGACTGATGTATCGACTAGTTTTTCATAGCTCGGCTTGTCTTCAGCTTTGATCGTGCCCAATTCGACTTGCTTGTTGATGGTCCATTCCACCATGTCCCTTGGCAGACCATCGTTGACCGGCCACGCTCCGGCATTGGCCAAAATATCGTAGGTTTGCGCCACCGCGTCGCTATCCTGCTGCGTATATTTCGCGGCGATCTCAACGACTTTGGCTTTATTGTTATAAATGTAACGATTCGCCTTGATCAGCGCTGCCATGAGATCAATGTACAGCTGGCGGTTGCTGGCAATTTCTTTTTCCGGTGCGATGTAGGCCGCATAGAGCCATTTAGGCAATGGCTCCCAGAGATTCACCAAAATGTTCAGGTCCGGTTTTTTCTTTTTTGCCGCGATCGCCTGGTCGACGTGTAGAATCGCGGTGTCGATTTGATTGGTTAACAATCCGGGCACGCGTCCCTTCGTGCTTACCGGTATGTATTGCACATCTTTCGGCGTGAGGCCGCAGGTGGCCAAGACGGCTCGGCTCATGACTTCGTTGAATGCGCCGACTTCTTGGATGCCGACTTTTCGCCCCTTCAAATCCTTGCAGCTTTTGATATCACCTTGCACCAACATCGATTGCGACAGCTTGTGCGAGTAGCTTCCGAGCACTTTGGTACCGGCCCCCTTTGCCGCCGCGATGATCGCCGGATCGGAGCTTGTACCGGTAATGTCCAGGCCGCCGGCCACACTGCCGCGCAGAGTCTGCGTGCCGCCCTCAAAAGTAACAAACTCCGCGTCGATATTATTTTCCGCGAAAAATCCTAGTTCTTTGGCGATATACGGTGGAATATGGACGACGTTGGGTGGCGTCACCGGCACACCAAAAACGACCTTGTGCTTGGTTTGGGCGTGCAGAGGGCTGCTGCAGAACCAGACCAACGCGAGTGTCAAAAGCAGAATGCTTTTATTCATCGAAGCCTCCTTATTCCCGTTCGTCAAAATTTCTCCAGGGCGCAATACGCCTTTCGAACCACTTCGCCAACGACATGAGCCCAACTCCTAATACCATAACCACGACAATCGGGACAAAGAGCTTATCGGTTTCAAAAGCATTCGCGTACCGCACGATCATATAGCCCAGGCCTGTAATCGATGTGTAGAATTCCGCGACGATCATGCCCACCAGCCCGCGGCCGATAGCGAGGCGAATGCCGACCACAATAAATGGCAGTGCTGATGGAATAATCAGATGCCGCCAGAGCTGCGCTTCGCTCGAACAGAACGAGCGGGCGACTTCCTGAAGGTTGCGATCGACATCCTTTACACCTTGATAGGTATTGATCAAAATCGGAAAAACCATGAAGAGAAAGACAATGATGACCTTTGCCGGTACTTTGAAACCAAACCATAGAACGATCAGCGGCACCATCGCGACCATCGGCATGGAATAAAGAGCATTGACGTAAATATCCGTCGCCCACTCCACCAACGCGTAGCGCCCCATGACGACACCGAAGAACACTCCGACAATAACTGAGAGTACCGACGCATAGAGCAAAACCAGCAGGCTGTCTCTCATATAGCTTTGCAGCTCGCCTGAAAGCACCAGGTCGATAAAAGCGCGAAAGATGGCGAGTGGATAAGTAAACAGAATCGGATTGACACGCCGGCCGTAGTATTCCCATAACCCGAGCACGACGACTAGCGAAAGCAAACGAACTTTACTGCGCCGGGTCATGCCACGCCTCGCTTGAAGAAATCGGTTCTTGCTCGGATTTGAGCATCTCCCAGATGGCGTTTCTGAGCTCGATGTATCTCGGATGAGCTCTCACGGTCAGAATTCTTCGCGGTCGCGGGATGTTGACGGGAAAAATCTGTCGAACGCGGCCTGGCCGGCAGGACATCACCACGATACGGTCGCCCAGCACAATCGCTTCATCGATGCTGTGAGTGACAAAGATCATCGTCTTGCGTTCGCTTTCCAGGATGCGCAGCAACTCTTCCTGCATCAACTCTCTGGTTTGCGCATCGAGGGCACCGAATGGCTCGTCCATGAGGAGCACAGAGGGGTTGATGGCCATGGCGCGAGCCAGACCTGCACGCTGCTGCATGCCGCCGGAAAGTTGGTGCGGATATGATTTTTCAAAGCCTTTGAGACCGATCAGCGTGACGTAACGCTCCACAATGGCCGCAATATCGTCGCGCGGTTTACCTCTAAGCTCCAGGCCATAGGCAATATTTTCGTCCAGCCGCTTCCAGGGAAACAGCCCGAAGTGTTGGAACACAACCGCAACGTCCGGTCGCGGCCGGCTTACCGGCTCTTCGTCGATCAGCACATCACCGCGATCGCGGCCGATAAGAGAATCGACAATTCTAAGCAAGGTTGTCTTGCCGCAGCCGCTCGGGCCCAAAACGCACACGCTTTCATTCGCAGCGATCTCGAGGTCGATATCCTGCAATGCCACCACCGCTCCAGCGCTATAAGTCTTAGTGAGATTTCGGATAACGATTTTGCCCATGGAGGATTTACACGGATGCCTCTTCGAGCAGTTTTTTGATGCGTTGCAAAAACCGAGCGCCGACCGCGCCGTCGATGATGCGGTGATCGGCGGAGAGGGTGGCGGTCATCATCGATTTAATCGCCAGCATATCTTCCTCGGCCACAACTCGCGGCGCGACGCGCCCCGTGGCCAAGATCGCACACTGTGGTGGGTTTATGATCGCGACGAAACTATCGACGCCGAGCATCCCGAGATTGGACACCGTGAATGTTCCGCCCTCGTAATCCAGAGGAAAGAGTTTTTTCTTCTGCGCCTTATCGATGAGATCACGAGCACGGCCGGTGACTTCCAGCAACGTCAACTGGTCGGCGTCACGAATGACGGGCACCACCAATCCTTCTTCGAGGGCGACCGCCATCCCGAGGTTGATATTGTTGTTGAAGACTATTCCCTGCCCGGCATAGCTGGAATTGACCGCGGGAAACTGCTTGAGGGCGCGGGCACATGCCAGCAGGATAAAATCATTGATCGACGGAATCACTCGATCTCCGCGCTGGCGCCATTCCCTGCGAAGTTTACCAATGGCGCTCATGTCGATTTCCATGCTGATGTAAAAGTGCGGCGCGCTGAGCTTACTTTGCACCATGCGCTCACCGACAATACGGCGCATCGTACTCAGGGGCGGCGCTTCGCTGGCGGCAGAAATGTCATTCGCCTGCGCCGCTTCAGTGGCGGTTGCATGAAGAATATCGCGCACCAAAATGCTGCCTTCGGGGCCGCTGCCTTGCAGCGTTGCTAGCTGGACGCCTCTTTCTCGGGCGATTCTTTTGGCTGCCGGCGATGCGAGAATCCGGCCGGCGATCGATGCCCTTGATGGATTGTTTGGTCGCACAGAAGTTGATGGTACAGTTCGGCCCTCACCCCTACCCTCTCCCTTGGGGAGAGGGGGGAGAGCCGCTGCGGCCGGCTTTTCGACACCCCCACTTTTTCCCTCGCCCTTTGGGAGAGGGCCAGAGCCTGCGCCGGACTGGCTCCGGGGGTGAGGGCTTTGAGGCGTCGCGGCCGTCGCCGATTCACCCGGCGCGAGGATCAACGCAATGCGATTTCCCACCGGCACTTCGTCGCCGGGTTGCGCGGTCACTTGAGTCAAAATACCGGATGCCGGCGCTTCGATTTCAACCGTCGCTTTGTCGGTTTCGATCTCCATGAGTGGTTCGCCTTTGGAGACCGACTCCCCTTCCTTCTTCAGCCATTTGAGCAGCGTACCGGTTTGTTGCGCCACGCCGAGGGCAGGCATGATCACGTTGGTGGGCATGGTTCTGATTATCTCATCTGGGGCGCACGTCTCTGGGGCGACCACCGGTCGCCCCTACCGTTTATTTTTTTACTCGATCCAGCGCTCCAGGATTATTCAGATTCGACTGCGTTTCGCGTGTCGTCGAGAGCTCGCCGCCTGTTGTGAAATAATGCGTGCCGGCCACCAGCAACTTTTCGGAGGGAAATCGCGTGATCACTTCACACCCGTCCTTTGTCACAACCACTTCTTCCTCGAGCCTCGCGGCCGACCAACCATCGGATGCCGGCCAATAAGTTTCCAGTGCGAAGACCATTCCCTCTTCGATGATCTCGGGATGATCGAGCGACACCAGGCGGCTAAAGATCGGCTTTTCCCAGATGGACAATCCAACACCGTGGCCGTACTGCAATGCGAAAGCCGCTTCCTCGTTTGCGAAGCCAAACTCCTCCGCTTTCGGCCAAAGCTTGACCACGTCCGCCGTGGTGATGCCCGGTTTCACGATACTGATCGCCGCGTCCATATAATCACGGCACCGCTTATAAGCATCAACCATTGCGGCGGAGGCACTCCCGACGGCGAATGTCCGGTAATAACATGTGCGGTACCCGTTGTAGCTATGCAGGATATCGAAGAAAGCCGGATCGCCCGGGCGGAGCACACGATCGGTATAGACGTGCGGATGAGGACTGCAGCGCTCACCTGAAATGGCGTTAACGCCCTCCACGTGCTCCGAACCGAGATCATACAGAACTTTGCTGACGACCCCTACGCATTCGTTCTCCCTCACTCCTGGCTTCATGAATCGATAGAGCTCGTCGTAGGCGGAATCGACCATCATGCAGGCGGTGTTCAGGAGCGTGATTTCGTCCTTGGTTTTGATTTTTCTCACCTCGTGCATGAGCTGCTGGCCGTCGACGACCTTGATCCCTTCGGCTTGGAGCGCAAACAGGACCGGCATCTCGATGACGTCGACGCCGACCGGTTCGTTCTGCAAGCGACGTTTTTCCAACTCCAGCTTGATCTTTTTGGCTACGTCCGTGGCCAAAGCCGAACCCGGATGGGTAGCCCCGCGCAGAGTCGAGATGCCGGCGCGCGAGCGCTCGCCGAGCCACGGACAATAAATCTGATGATGGCGCGCCGCTGATCCGAAATCCCAGAGAATGGGCTCGTCGTCCTGCGGCAAGAGCGAGAAGCGGACCAGTTTGTCCATCGCCCAAGTGCCGATATGCGTCGCCGTGATGTAGCGAATATTGTTCATGTCGAAGCAGAGGAGCGCGCCCAATTCGGACTTTTTCAGCGCCACCTTGATGCGATCGAGACGTTCGCGGCGCAGTCGGTCGATGTTGACCCGCTCTTCCCAATCGACGTCCATGAGGCCGAAGGTCTTTAACG
>Ga0207645_10003305_pt1 | contig 12300 bp, 10 predicted proteins | sample KBSM53metaG_FD_184331 | JGI IMG/M metagenome (GOLD analysis project Ga0207645, IMG submission 184331) | Miscanthus rhizosphere microbial communities from Kellogg Biological Station, Michigan, USA - KBS M5-3 metaG (SPAdes) (version 2) | ecosystem: Host-associated > Plants > Roots > Rhizosphere >...
CAGGCAAGCCGCTCTACAAGTCGCTGTACTTCCAGGTCGTCGTCGCGATCGTCGTCGGGGTGCTGCTCGGCCATTTCTTCCCGGCCACCGGCGAGGCGATGAAGCCGCTCGGCGACGGATTCATCAAGCTGATCAAGATGATCATCGCGCCGATCATCTTCTGCACGATCGTCGTCGGCATCGCCGGCATGGAGGACATGAAGAAGGTCGGCAAGACCGGCGGCTACGCCCTCCTCTACTTCGAGATCGTGAGCTCGATCGCGCTGGTCGTGGGCCTCGTCATCGTCAACACGGTGCGGCCCGGCGAGGGCATGAACATCGACGTGGCGGCGCTCGACACGAAGGCGGTCGCCGCGTACACGAAGCCCGGGCAGATGCAGGGAACGGTCGACTTCCTGCTCAACGTCATTCCCACCACGGTCGTCGACGCGTTCGCCAAGGGCGAGATCCTGCAGGTGCTGCTGTTCTCGGTGCTCTTCGGCTTCGCGCTGCACAAGTTCGGCGGGCGCGGCACGCTGGTGTTCGACTGGATCGAGAAGACGTCGCACGTGCTGTTCGCGATCGTCGGCTTCATCATGCGGGTGGCGCCCATCGGCGCGTTCGGCGCGATGGCGTTCACCATCGGCAAGTACGGCGTGGGCTCGCTGTTCCAGCTCGGCAAGCTGATGGGCACGTTCTACCTGACCTGCCTCGTCTTCATCTTCGTCGTGCTGGGGCTGATCGCGCGGTTCCACGGCTTCTCGATCTGGAAGTTCATCCGCTACATCAAGGAAGAGCTGCTGATCGTGCTCGGCACGTCGTCGTCCGAGTCTGTGCTGCCCCGCATGATGGCCAAGATGGAGAACCTGGGCGTCCAGAAGTCGACCGTCGGCCTCGTCATCCCCACCGGCTATTCGTTCAATCTCGACGGCACGTCGATCTACCTGACGATGGCCGCGGTGTTCATCGCGCAGGCGACCAACACCGACATGACGCTGACGCAGCAGCTCACGCTGCTGGCCGTGCTGCTGCTGACGTCGAAGGGAGCCGCCGGCGTCACCGGCAGCGGCTTCATCGTGCTCGCGGCGACGCTTTCGGCCGTGGGCCACGTCCCCGTCGCCGGCCTCGCGCTGATCCTCGGCATCGACCGCTTCATGTCGGAGGCGCGCGCGCTCACCAACCTCGTGGGCAACGGCGTCGCCACCGTCGTGGTCGGCAAGTGGTGCGGCGAGCTCGACACCCAGCGCATGAAGCGCGTGCTGAACAACGAGACGGACGCGGACGCCGAGGAGCCCGAAGAGGTGCTGGATGTCGTGGAGCAGCATATGCCCGCGAAGTCGGCCTGACGCGCCGCCGATGGGCGCGGCGGCGCGGGCTCGCCGGCGGACGCCGCGATGACGGCGGAGAGCGGCTCCGCCCACCGCCTGCACCGCGTGGTGATCGTCGGCGGCGGCGCGGGCGGGCTCGAGCTCGCCACGCGGCTGGGCGACACGCTCGGCAAGCGCAACAAGGCGCACATCACGCTGATCGAGAAGGCGCGCACGCACTTCTGGAAGCCGCATCTGCACGAGCTCGCCGCCGGCAGCATGGACATGGGCGTCTACGAGACCGACTACCTCGCGCAATCGCACTGGCATTTCTTTCGCTATCGCGTCGGCGAAATGGTCGGACTGGACCGTGCCCGGCGCGAGGTGCATGTGGCGCCGCTGCACGACGAGGAAGGCCATCTCGTCACCGCGGCGCGCAAGTTCGGCTACGACACGCTGGTGATCGCGGTCGGCAGCCTGACCAACGACTTCGGCACGCCGGGCGTCAAGTCCCACGCGATCGCGCTGGAGGACCCTCCGGCGGCCGAGCGCTTCCACCGCCGCCTCGTCAACATGTTCATCCGCGCGCACGCGCAATCGGAGACGCTGCGGCCGGAGCAGCTGCATGTCGCGATCATCGGCGCGGGCGCCACCGGCGTGGAGCTCGCGGCGGAGCTGCACAACACCACCCGCACGCTCGTCTCGTACGGGCTCGACCGCATCGATCCCGACAAGGACATCCGGCTCATCCTGATCGAGGCCGCCGACCGCATCCTGCCCGCCCTCCCCGAGCGCCTGTCCAAGGCTGCGAACGCGCTGCTCGAGAAGCTGAAGGTCCAGGTCCGCACCAAGTCGCGCGTCGCCGCGGTGATCGACGACGGCGTGCAGCTCGCGAGCGGCGAGGTCATTCCTGCCGAGCTCGTCGTCTGGGCGGCGGGCGTCAAGGCGCCCGATTTCCTGAAGGATCTCGACGGCCTCGAGACGAACCGGATGAACCAGCTCGTCGTCTTCCCCACGCTGCAGACGACGCGGGACGAGAACGTGTTCGCGATCGGCGACTGCGCCGAGTGTCCGTGGGTGGGCCGCGCTGGCGTCATGGTGCCGCCCCGCGCGCAGTCGGCCCACCAGCAGGCGTCGCACATGGCGAAGCAGATCGGCAATCGTCTCGCGGGCCGGCCGCTCGCCCCGTACCGCTACCGGGACTTCGGCTCGCTCGTGTCCCTCGGCGAATACTCGACCGTGGGCAACCTGATGGGCACGCTCACCGGCAAGAACCTGTGGATCGAAGGCTGGTTCGCGCGGATGATGTACCTGTCGCTGTACAAGCTGCACGAGCTCGCGCTGCACGGCTTCTGGAAGGTCGCGCTCGACACGGCCGCACGGATCATCACGCGCCGGACGGAACCGCACGTCAAGCTGCACTGACGGCACCTTTCGCGCCGGCGGCGTTCGCGCAACGGCGCAGGGGTGACTACAATGGATGAGATGACGCTCGCGGGCACAGGCAAGGCGCGCGCAGCGGCGGGGCGCGACGCCGCGCCCGGCCTGCGCCGGTTCGCGCGGGAGATCGTGCTGGTGCTGATCGTGAAGACCGTGGCGCTCGTCGTCATCTGGGACGTCTGGTTCTCCGGACCCGGCCGCAAGGGCGTGTCCGCGGACCGCGTCGCCGAGCGCCTCTACCCGTCCAACCCGCCGGCCCCTCCTACCCCGCCGCAGGGAGCGTTGCATGCCCGACCTTGATCTCGTCAACGCTTCGCGGCTGCAGTTCGCCGCGACGGCGATGTACCACTTCCTGTTCGTGCCGCTGACGCTCGGGCTGTCGTGGATCCTCGTCATCTGCGAATCGGTCTACGTGATGACGGCGCGCGAGATCTACAAGGACATGACGCGCTTCTGGGGCCTGCTGTTCGGCATCAACTTCGTCATGGGCGTCACCACGGGCCTCACGCTGGAGTTCCAGTTCGGCACCAACTGGGCGTACTACTCGCACTACGTCGGCGACGTGTTCGGCGTGCCGCTCGCCATCGAGGGCCTGATGGCCTTCATCCTCGAGTCGACGTTCGTCGGCCTCTTCTTCTTCGGCTGGCAGCGGATGGGCAAGGTGTCGCACCTGTTCGTCACGTTCCTGGTCGCGCTCGGGTCCAATCTCTCCGCGCTGTGGATCCTCGTCGCCAACGGCTGGATGCAGAACCCGGTCGGCGCCGCGTTCAACTACGAGACGATGCGGATGGAGCTCACGAGCATGAGCGAGGTGTTCTTCAACCCGGTCGCGCAGGCGAAGTTCGTCCACACCGTCGCGGCCGGCTACGTCACCGGCTGCATGTTCGTGCTCGGCATCTCGTCGTACTACCTGCTGAAGGCGCGCGACGTCGCCTTCGCGCTGCGCTCGTTCGCGGTGGCGGCCGGATTCGGCCTCGCGGCGACGCTCTCCGTGATCGTGCTGGGCGACGAATCCGGCTACACGACGGGCGAGACGCAGAAGGTGAAGCTCGCCGTGATCGAGGCCGAGTGGGAGACGCAGAAGGCGCCGGCGTCCTTCACCGCCTTCGGCTTTCCCAACGACGCCGAGGGCCGCACCGATCACGCGATCCGCATCCCATGGCTTCTCGGCCTCATCGCCACGCGCTCGGTCACCGGTGAAGTGACGGGCATCAAGGAGCTTAAGGAAGACCACCTGCGGCGCATCGAGCGCGGCGCCCTCGCCTACGCCGCGCTGCAAAAGCTCCGCGGCGGCGACAAGTCCGCGGAGACCCGGGCCGCGTTCGAGGCGAACAAGGACGACTTGGGCTTCGGCCTGCTGCTGAAGAAATACACGGCCAACGTCGTCGACGCCACGCCCGAGCAGAAGCGCATGGCGGCCGACGACACGATCCCGAAGGTCGCCCCGATGTTCTGGAGCTTCCGCTTCATGGTGGGCCTCGGCATGTGGTTCCTGTTCATCTTCGCCGCGTCCTTCTTCTTCCTCGCGCGGCGCAACCTGTCGCCGCAGCGGTGGCTGCTGCGGCTCGCGATGTACAGCATCCCGCTGCCGTGGGTCGCGTCGGAGCTGGGCTGGATCGTCGCCGAGTACGGCCGCCAGCCCTGGACGATCAGCGGCGTGCTGCCAACGTCCCTCTCCGTGTCGAGCCTCCCGGTATCGAGCGTCTACGCGAGCCTCGCGGCGTTCGTGCTCTTCTACACGGCGCTGTTCGTCGTCGAGATGTACCTGATGCTGAAATACGTCCGCCTGGGACCGAGCAGCCTCGGCACCGGCCGCTACTTCGGCGAGCCGGGCGCCCCGGTTCACGGCGCCGTGGCGCGCGCGACCGGAGACTGACGATGATCTTCGACTACGAAACGCTGAAGTTGCTCTGGTGGGGATTCGTCGGCACCATCATCGTCGTGTTCGCGCTGACCGACGGCTGGGACCTCGGCATCGGCATCCTCTCGCCGATCCTCGGCCACACCGACGACGAGCGGCGCATCATCCTGCGCGCGATCGAGCCCAACTGGGAGGGCAACCAGACGTGGCTTGTCATCGCGGGCGGCGTGCTCTTCGCCGCCTGGCCGCTGGTCTACGCGGCGTCGTTCTCGGGGCTGTACGTCGCGATGCTCCTCGTGCTGTTCGCGCTGTTCTTCCGCCCGGTGGGGTTCAAGTACCGCAACAAGGTGGCCGATCCGCGCTGGCGGCGGGCATGGGACTGGGGCCTCTTCATCGGCGGCTTCGTCCCGACGCTGGTGTTCGGCGTCGCGTTCGGCAACCTGCTCCAGGGCGTGCCGTTCCACTTCGACGGCGACATGCGCGCCTTCTACGGCGGCGCGTTCTGGCAGCTCCTCAACCCGTTCGCGCTCGTGGCCGGCGTGCTGTCCGTCGCGATGCTCGTGATGCATGGCGCGTGCTATCTCCGGCTCCGCCTGGCGGACGACCTGCAGCTACGCGCCGCCCATGCCGCGCGCTTGGCGTCGCTGGCGACGATCGTGCTGTTCGCGCTCGCCGGCGTCTGGGTGGCGTACGGCATCGACGGTTACCGGCTCACGTCGGCCGTCGACGGCAACGCCGTGTCGAACGTGCTCGCGAAGACGGTCGAGCGCGCGCCCGGCGCGTGGCTCGACAACTACGCCCACTATCGCTGGATGCTCGTCGCGCCGGTGCTGGGGTTCGCGGGCGCCGTCGTCGTCGCCGTGAGCGGCTCGCGGCGCACCGCCTTGCCGCTGCTGGCGAGCGCCTGCGCCGTCGCCGGCGTGATCCTCACCGCGGGGTTCTCGATGTTCCCGTTCGTGATGCCGTCGTCCACCCATCCGGGGAGCAGCCTCACCGCCTGGGACGCCGTGTCGAGCAAGCTGACGCTGCAGATCATGTTCTGGGTGGTCGTCGTGTTCCTGCCGATCGTCACCGTGTACACGACCTGGGCGTACGCGAAGATGCGCGGGACGATCACGCTCGAGACCATACGCACCGACTACTGACCGCGACGGAGGCAGACGCATGTGGTATTTCACCTGGATTCTCGGCCTCGGGCTGGCGCTCGCGTTCGGCATCATCAACGTGATGTGGCTGGAGTCGTCGTACTTCTCCGGCGAGCTCGACGAGGACGTCGTTCACAACCGCTTCAAGCGCGGCGGCCGCCCGGTGGACTGACCCCGGCGCGCGAGAGCGCGAAGGAAATGCGGTGACCGACGCCGCCCGGCCGCTGCGGCGGGCGCTGCCCTTCCTGCGGTGGTGGCCGCGCGTGAATCGCGCGTCCACGCGCGCCGACCTCATGGCCGGTTTCACCGGCGCGCTGCTCGGGCTCCCGCAGGGCGTGGCGTTCGCGCTCCTCGCCGGCCTGCCGCCGGAATACGGCCTCTACGCCGCCATGCTGCCGCCGGCGCTCTCGGCGCTGTTCGGCTCGAGCTGGCACATGATCGCCGGCCCCACCAACGCCGTCGCGATCCTGCTTTTCGCGAGCCTGTCGTCCGTCGCCGCGCCAGGCAGCCCCGACTACATCACGCTGGTGCTCACCGTCACGTTCCTGACCGGCGTGTTCGAGCTCGCGATGGGTCTCGCGCGCCTCGGCGGTCTCGTCAATTTCATCTCGCACACGGTGATCATCGGCTTTTCCACCGGCGCGGCCGTGCTGATCGCCGTGTCGCAGATCAAGCCGTTCTTCGGCATCGAGATCCCGGGCCACGGGTCGTTCTTCGAGACGCTGCGCTATTTCGCCACGCACCTTCCCGACATCAATCCGTGGGTCACGGCGGTCGGCGTCTTCACGGTGGCGTCCGGACTCGCCGCGCGCCGATACGTGCCGCGCGTTCCGTACATGATCAGCGCCACCGTCGCCGGAAGCCTGGTCGCAGTCGCGCTCGATCATCTCGCCGGCAACGCGGTCACCGGCATCCGCACGGTCGGCGCGCTGCCGTCGCACCTGCCGCCGCTGTCGCTGCCGGACCTCTCGCTCGACACGCTGCGCAAGGTCGCCCCGGTGGCGCTCGCCAACACGATCCTCGCGCTCACGCTGGCGATCAGCGTCGGCCGCTCGCTCGGCATCCGGTCGGGGCAGCGGATCGACAGCAACCAGGAGTTCATCGGCCAGGGCATCTCGAACATCGCCGGCGGCTTCTTCTCGTCGTTTCCGTCGGCCGGCTCGTTCAACCGCAGCGGCGCCAATTACGAGGCCGGCGCGAAGACGCCGCTCGCCGCCGTCTACTCGTCGCTGTTCCTGGTGGCGATCGTGCTGGTCGTGGCGCCGCTCGCGGCGTACCTGCCGCTCGCCTCGGTGGCGGCGATCCTGTTCCTCGTCGCGTACGGGCTCGTCGACGTGAGGCGAATGAGGGCGATCGCACGCACCAGCCGCAGCGAATCGGCGGTGATGTTCGTGACGCTCTTCGCGGCGCTGTTCCTGGGCTTGCAGACGGCCATCTACGCGGGCGTGCTGCTGTCGCTGATGCTGTTCCTCAAGCAGGCGGCGCATCCCGGCATCCTCGACGTCAAGCCGGTGCATGCCCGCGGCGCGTTCCATTTCGACGCCGACACGGGCCTGCCGGATTGCCCGCAGCTCAAGATGCTGCGGATCAACGGCTCGATCTTCTTCGGCGCGGTCGAGCACGTCGAGGACGCCTTCCGGCGCGTCGACCGCGACCATCCGTCCCAGAAGCACCTGCTGATCGTCGCCAGCGGCATCAACCTGATCGACATCTCGGGCGCCGAGCTCCTCGCGCGCGAGGCGCGCCGGCGCCGGGCAATGGGCGGCGGCCTGTACTTCTACTTCATGAAGGACGCCGTCCGCGACCTGCTGCGCAAGGGCGGCTACCTGAAGGACATCGGCGAGGAGAACGTCTTCGAGCAGGGGACGGACGTCATCGCGTCGCTGTACCCGCGCCTGTCGGCCGACGTGTGCCGGGGCTGCGAGGCGCGCATCTTCCCGCCCTGCGCCACGCTGCTGCCCAGCGGCGAGGCCCGGTCGGACCCGAGCGAGCGGTGACCGCTACGAGGCTTCCTTCTCTTCCTCGAGAAGATCCGCCTCGCCGCGCGCCTCGTCGCGGTCCACCGCGAGCTGCGTCAGGTAGTCGGCGGTGATGTCGCCGGTGATGTACTTGCCGTCGAAGCAGGACGCCTCGAACGCGGTGAGGCCCGGGTTCACGGCGCGCACGGCGGACTTCAGCGCGTCGAGATCCTGGTAGATGAGAAGGTCGGCGCCGATCTCGCGCGCGATCTCGGCCTCGTTGCGGCCCGTGGCGACGAGCTCCCGCTGGTTCGGCATGTCGATACCGTAGACGTTGGGAAAGCGCACGGGCGGGCTCGCCGAAGCGAAGTACACCTTGCGTGCGCCGGCCTCGCGCGCCATCGAGACGATCTCGCGCGACGTGGTGCCGCGCACGATCGAATCGTCGACCAGCAGCACGACCTTGTTCTTGAACTCCATGCCGATCGGGTTGAGCTTCTGGCGCACGCTCTTCTTGCGCATCGCCTGCCCCGGCATGATGAACGTGCGGCCGATGTAGCGGTTCTTGACGAAGCCTTCCCGATACGTGAGGCCCATCGTGTTCGCAAGCTCGAGCGCCGACGGCCGGCTCGAGTCCGGGATGGGGATCACGACGTCGATGTCGGACGCCTCCGGGATGTGGCGGATCTTGCGCCCCAGCGCCGCGCCCATCTGCAGCCGCGTCTCGTACACCGAGGCGCCGTCGAGCACGGAATCGGGCCGGGCGAGGTAGACGTATTCGAAGATGCACGGATTGAGCGTCGGATTCTCGGCGCACTGGCGGGCGTGAAACGTGCCGGCCTGGTCGACGAAGATCGCCTCGCCCGGCGCGACGTCGCGCAACATCGAGAAGCCGAGCGGCTCGAGCGCCACCGACTCCGACGCGACGAGGTATTCGCTGCCGCCCATCGCCTCGTTCTTGCCGATGCAGAGCGGACGGATGCCGTACGGATCGCGGAACGCCAGCATGCCGTAGCCGGCGATCATCGCCACCACCGCGTACGCTCCGCGGCAGCGCTTGTGCACGCCCGCCACCGCCTTGAAGATGGCGTCGGGATCGAGGCGGTGGTGCTGCGCGGCACGCTCCAGCTCGAGCGCCAGCACGTTCAGCAGCACTTCGCTGTCGGAGTTGGTGTTGACGTGGCGGAAGTCGAGCTGGAAGAGCTCGCGCTTCAGCGCCTCGCTGTTGGTGAGGTTGCCGTTGTGGCCGAGCGTGACGCCGAACGGCGAATTGACGTAGAACGGCTGCGACTCGAGGTCGGAGAACGCCGAGCCGGCCGTCGGATAGCGGCAGTGGCCGATGCCGGCGTGGCCAAGGAGATCGCGCATGTTCCGGGTGCGGAACACGTCGCGGACGTAGCCCGGCCCCTTGAACATGTGGAACACCGCGCCTTCGGACGTCGCGATGCCCGCGGCGTCCTGCCCGCGATGCTGGAGCAACAGCAGCCCGTCGTAGAGCAGCTGGTTGACCGGCGTGTGAGCGACGGCGCCGACGATTCCGCACATATCCGCTAGACCTTTTGCGTGGGCGCGTGACGCGCGCCGTCGCGTGAGTAGTCGAGCCGCTCGGCCCAGCGTTCCGGCAGCCAGGGCTTGACGGTGAGCGCCGCCGCCACGAACGGCGGCACAAGCGCCGCATTCTGCCACCAATCGGCGCGCGGCAGGCCCGTCAGGCCGGCGGCGAGCACGAAAGCGACGACGAGCAGGACCCCGCGCACAACACCGAATATGGAGCCGAGAAAGCGATCCACAAACCCCAGGCCCGCTGCGCGGATGATCCGGGCGAGCGGCCCGGCGATCAATGCGCCGGCAACGAGCGCCGCGATCAGGATCACGGCGAAGGCGATGAGGTAGCGCACGGCCGGATACCCGGTGATCTCGGGAATCAGGGCGCCGAGGGCGGGCGTGAACGCGAAGGCCGCGGCGAAGCCCACGACCCACGAGACCAGCGCGATGACTTCGCGGATGACGCCGCGGACGAACGCGAACAGCGTCGAAAGCAGGATCACGCCGACGATGGCGAGGTCGAACGGCGTCACGTCGCAGCGATCCTAGTGCGTCGGAGCGACGATACCGTTCTGGCCCTCGATCTTCAGCTTGTCGCGCACCGTGTTGGCGGCTTCGCGCGAGGGGAACGGTCCCACGCGGACGCGCCACAGCGTGCCGCGCGACGTCTTGAGCGGCTCGGTGTAGGCGGGATAGCCACTGCGCTTCAGCCGATTGGCGAGCGAATTGGCGCCCTTGTCGTCCGAGAACGCCGCGAGCTGCACGGCGAAGCCGTCCTTGACGCCGTTCTTCGCCGCGGTGGCGGCGGCGTCGGCGGCCTTCGGGTCCGCCTTGGCGGGGGGTTCTGCCTTCGGCGTGGGCTCGGCCTTGGCGGAGGCCTTCGACGTCTCCGCTTTCGGCTCGTTCGCCGGCGGCTGCGGCGCTGCGCTGGACGAGGACGCGGACGGCGGCGCAGCGGGCGGCGGCGCTGCCGCCGCGGGTGCGCCTGCCGGCTCGGCGGGCGCGGCGGACGCGTCGGTCCCCACCTGCGTGTCGTATTTGGGCGGCTTGCCGGCGGGCGCCACGACGGCCTTCTCGGCGTCGGCGACGGACTTACGCGGCGGGCTGTCCGGCGCGGCGTCCTTGCGGGCCTCCTTCGCGGGCGCATCGCCCTTCGGCGCGCCGTCGTTCAGGCGGTTGACGAACTTGCCGTCGTCGACCGGAGGAATCTTCACCGCGACGCTGTCGCCGAGCGGCTTCGGCTCGCTCTCGAGCAGCATCGGCACGATGACCGCGGCCGCGAGTGCCAGGACGATCGCGCCCACGAGGCGGCGGCGCGCGCGGCGGCGCAGGTCGTCGACGTTGATGTCGGCCGGTTCAGCCATGCGTTGGACGTTGGGCGAGGATGGCAGTGGGTCGCGGCGCCGGCAGCGCCGCGGCAACGGTGAGGAACGAGCCGAAAACGACGATTCTATCAGCCTCGCTCGCGGCGTCCCGCGCGCCGCGCCACGCGTCCTCGATCGACGCGTAGATCCGCACGCTGGCGGGCGCGATGCCCGCCGCGGTCAGATGACCGGCCAGCACGTCGGCGGGCGCGCCGCGCGGCCCGGGCAGCGTCGCGACGTGCCAGCGATCGATGCGCCGCTTCACCGCGTCGACGACGCCGCGGATGTCCTTGTCCGCGAGCATGCCGAACACCGCGTGCGTCTCCGGGTGAAAGCCCATGTCGGACAGCGCCGCCTCGAGGATGCGCGCGGCTTCGGGATTGTGCGCGACGTCGAGCACCGTCGTCGGCCGGCCCGGCAGCACCTGGAAGCGCCCTTCGAGCTCGACGCTGACGAGCCCCTCGCGGATCGCGCCGCCCGACACCGGCAGCTCCGCGCGCACGAGGCCGAGCACGGCCAGCACGACGGCCGCGTTGCCCACCTGGTGGCGGCCGCGGAGCGCGGGCAACGGCAGCCCGAAGCGGTCGCCGCCGGGACCGCGATAGCGCCACTGGTTGTCGTCGGCCACGCCGTCGAACTCGGCGCCCGCCACGTAGAGCGGTGCGCCGATGTCATGGGCGTGCGCGACGAGCGAGCGTGGCGGATCGCGATCGCCGCACACCGCGGGACGGCCGGCACGGAAGATGCCGGCCTTTTCGCGGCCGATCGATTCGCGCGTGGTGCCGAGATAGTCCATGTGATCGAGGTCGACGCTCGTCACGACGGCGACGTCGGCGTCGACGATGTTGACGGCGTCGAGCCGCCCGCCGAGCCCTACTTCGAGCACCTGCGCGTCGAGGCGCGCGCGCGCGAAGAGCCACAGCGCCGCGAGCGTGCCGAATTCGAAGTACGTGAGCGGCACCGCGGCGCCGGCGGTGCGGGCGTCCTCCACCGCCTCGAACGCGGCGACCAGCTCGGCGTCGGTCGCGAGCGCGTCGCCGACGCGCACCCGCTCGTTGTAGCGCGCGAGATGCGGCGACAGATACGTGCCCACGCGGTAGCCGGCGCAGCGGAGCACCGTGGCGAGGAGCGTGGACGTCGATCCCTTGCCGTTGGTGCCGGCGACGATGACCGTGGGCGGCACGGCGGGAAGCGCCATGCGCGCATGCACGTCGCGCACGCGCGCGAGGCCCATCTCGATCGACTTCGGATGCAGCCGCTCGAGATAGGCGAGCCAGCCGGCGAGATCGGAGGGACGGCTCATCGGGAACGGGCGCCGCGCGCTGCGCGCGGCAGCCGGCGGAGAAGGACCTAGCTCGCGGGAACCGGCTGGCGCGTGAGGACCGCCAGCAGCTGGGCGAGCTCGTCGCGCAGCCGGCGGCGATCGATGATGAGGTCGATCGCGCCTTTCTCCAGCAGGAATTCCGCGCGCTGGAAGCCTTCGGGGAGCTTCTCGCGCACCGTCTGCTCGATGACGCGCGGACCGGCGAAGCCGATGAGCGCGCCGGGCTCGGCGATCACGATGTCGGCGACGAACGCGAACGACGCGGACACGCCGCCCATCGTCGGGTCGGTGAGGATCGACACGAACGGCAGCTTCGCCTTGGTGAGCTCCTGCAGCACCGCGGTGGTCTTCGCCATCTGGAACAGCGAGTTGACGCC
>Ga0207645_10003312_pt1 | contig 12295 bp, 10 predicted proteins | sample KBSM53metaG_FD_184331 | JGI IMG/M metagenome (GOLD analysis project Ga0207645, IMG submission 184331) | Miscanthus rhizosphere microbial communities from Kellogg Biological Station, Michigan, USA - KBS M5-3 metaG (SPAdes) (version 2) | ecosystem: Host-associated > Plants > Roots > Rhizosphere >...
AATAATCCTTTAGTGCTAAACAGTATAGTTACTAAACCTTTCTGTGTCAACCCTGGGCGTGGAATAAGACTAAAAAATAAAATTGCACCCCTGGTAACGAGGTGCAACTTTGGGCAGTTACGACAAGCGTGCGGTTAGCTTTTCGCGAGTTTTTCGCGGCTTGTTTTTAGCTCATCGGCCCAAAAACCGACATTATTGATGATCGCATGAACGGCTTTGGTTTGGTCGTCGGTCGCAATGAACTTGCCCTGCTCATTTATCTGCGTCCAGTAGTTGACGATCGGCAAGTTATCGATGTCGTACATGCCAAGCTGGCCGGCTACACCGCGTAAGTGTTCGACGGCCCGCGCGCCACCGGCAGCTGCACCGTAGCTTACAAAGGCAACCGGCTTGTACCGCCATTCGGCTGCCAAGAAATCAATGGCATTAATGAGCGCTGGCGTGATGGTGTGGTTATATTCACTGGAGACGATAATAAAACCATCGGCTTCGTCGATCGTTTTAGCCCATGCTTTGGTGTGGTCGTTTTGATATTCGCCGTATAGCGCCGGCTTCGGCTCATCCAGGAAAGGTAAGTCGACATCCTTGAGGTCGATAAGTTCGAAGGTGCTTTCCGGATGTTCTTTGGCGAGCTCTATAATCCACTCGGCAGGCTGATGTCCAAAGCGTTCGGGACGTGTTGAGCCAATAATTACTTTAATGTGAGCCATAGGTAACTCCCTTTATATACTTACTATAGTTGATATATAAAGTATAATAATGTATAATGAAAGCATTGTAAAGCGAATTGTATGAAAACCACGACGAAACCAATTTGTAGTAGCCAGAAAGGCAAATGTGTTGCCTACGCGACCGAAATTGTAGGAAGCAAGTGGACGCCTCTATTATTGTACGCGCTCAGTAACGGTCGTAACCGTTTTGGGCAGCTGCAAGAAGCGGTCGGCGGTGTTAATCCACGCACATTGTCGGCGCGTTTAGACTCGCTTGAACACGACGGTATCGTTACCAAAACTACCTTTAATGAAATGCCGCCGCGTGTAGAGTACACGCTGACGGCAAAAGGACAGGACTTGCTCCCGATCATCGAAAGTATGATCGTGTGGGGCGAGAAGCACGGCGCTTAGAAGTAGGTGAAGAAACGACTGGCATTGCGGTTAGGACCGCGTTCGGCGGCTTCGGCTTCTTGTAACTGCCGTAACGGGTGGCTCAAGGGAAGTTTTACGAGAGTTTCAGGGATACCGGCAGCGGCTTCGCTAGCGGGCAAGGCTGCTGCTTCGGTGCTCTCGGTAGGCGTTTCTACCAGGACTTCCGCACCTTGTAGCGCCGTTTGCGCAGCCTCTGCAGGTGCTACAGGTACTTCTAATGTTGTTGATACAAATTCGCCGACTGACATACTCATGACCTTTCAAAATAATTACCATTAGTAGTATAGCAATAAAAATACATTTTCGCGATTGAAGGAAATCGATGGTCAGGTAGGCTTGCTCCGCTATCAAACACACGAAAGCATGAGTAGTTTTGTTTATTTTTACAGCAATACAGGGTAGGATATTTCTATGGACTTGCACATTTTGTGGGACAGCACGGTTTTCCGAATTCTTTGCACTGTCTTGGCTTTGTTGGTCGTCCAAATGGTAGTGCGCCAGTTTTTGGCGCAAATTGTGCGACGGGTAGTGCGGACGCATAAATATCCGACCAAACACGAAGAACGGCAACGTGAAGACACTCTGGTAACCATTTTTCGCACCGCGAGCGCGGTGGTTTTGTGGATTATCGGTATAATCGTGGTGCTCAGCGAGATGCATGTACGAATCGGCCCGTTACTTACGAGCGCGGGCGTCGTGAGTGTGGTGGTAGGTTTCGGTGCACAAAATGCCATCAAGGATTTCCTGGCGGGCATATTTATCATTATGGAAAACCAGTTCCGCGTGGGTGACATAATTACGGTTGCGGGAGCGGCCGGTACGGTATCGGGCGCCGTTGAATCGGTAACAATACGTATTACGCGGCTGCGGGATTTAGACGGAGCCTTGCATATCGTTCGCAATGGCGACATCAGTATCGCCACGAATTTGTCGTTCGGATTCTCGAATGTAAATATCGATATCCCGGTGGCTTACAATGCGAATATCGAGACAGTTAAAGAGGTGATGAACCGTATTGGTGATGCATTGGCCGCCGAAGAGGTATGGGAGAAACGAATCGTAGAGCCAATCCAGTTTTTGCGTGTTGACAGCTTCGGGCATTCTGCAGTAAACATTAAAGCGCTTGGCAAAGTAATGCCTGGCGATCAATGGGATGTTGCGGGTGAATTTCGTAAGCGCATCATACCGGCTTTCAAACAGGCCGGCATCGAAATTCCATTACCGCAGCGCGTAATTCATAAGGCATAATTAAGGGAGAAATGAAAAAATTTTCGAAACGGTTTCGCATAGTGAGTGGGGTTGTCTTGTTAGTGTTGGTGACTGGCGCGACGCTCGGTTTGTGGCATGTCCTTCATGCGCCGAAAACCGCTGAAAGCGCACCGATTGCAGTTGCGACGCCAAGCTACGGTATTGCTGGCGGCGGTGCCTTGCCCTATTTATCCGATGAAAAACTCGCGGCGTACATGCAAGGCGTAAGAGATTTGGGTACTACATGGACACGCTATGACATTGACTGGAGCGTTGTACAGCCGCGTAATGCGAGCACGTTTGACTGGCATTTATTCGACAGAGTCGTTACTGCTGCAAACGCCGCCGGCCTTAAAAGTCTCGTCGTTTTTACCCATACTCCTGCCTGGGCACGAGGAGATAGTTGTACGGCAAGTTCTAAATGCCCGCCCGGGGCTAACCATATCTATAGTTTTGCCGCGTTTGTCGCCGCCGCGACACGCCGATATAGTCCGCAAGGGGTTAAGGCATGGGAAATATGGAATGAGCCTAACTCGCGCATTTCTTGGGCGCCCGCCGCCGATCCTGCGGCCTACACCAAATTATTACGGGCGAGTAACCAAGCGGTCCACTATATTGATCCACAGGCGATCATACTTACGGGGGGTGTTGCCAGAGTCGGCGACACGCCCGGAAATATTCAAGGGCCTGAATTCCTAGCTAAAATATATGAAAGTGGTGGTCGGGGCGCATTTGATGCCGTGGCAGCGCATCCTTACTCGTATCCATACCTACCGACATTCCGTTCTTTGGGTAATGCTTGGCTACAGCTCGGTACCGCCGCGTATAATCTTCGCGACACCATGGTTTCCCATGGGGACGCATACAAAAAAATCTGGATAACCGAATATGGCGCGCCTACTGCCGGGCCGGGCCGGATGGCGACGCTAGGTTCTACGAATGCCGAAGCGGGATCGGATCATATTAGCGAAGATTTACAGGCCACGATGGCGACTACAGCAGTTGGATTATACAAAAACAGTGCAAGTTGGATGGGGCCGATGTTCTGGCATAGTTATCAAGACAATGCGGAAACCGCCACAAGTGTAGAACAAGCGTTTGGTCTGGTGCGCTACGATGGTTCCCACAAGCCGGCGTACGAGGCATTCCAGCAAGCGATGTCTTCGCCCCCTACCACCCAGTAGCCAACGACCCTGTAATTATGGTATAATATAGTCTTCATAAGGCAGGCATATGACTGAGGAACGAGTACGAAAAGTTTTGGTTTGGCGGAAGACCACTTTGTGGGTCCTGTTAGTACTTTGTATTTTAGAGTTTCTGCAAAAAGACTCCGTGCTTAATGGCCTGTGGCTTTTTTGTACTGCCGGTGTTGTACCGTGGCAAAAGCAACCGCTTGCTCCCGATACGGTTTTGATGATTTTGGCTGGCGTTGTCGGTGCGGTATTGCTGGCTGTGATTGCACGCCTGGTAATACGCCTGGTTGGGCGTCGTGCTACAACGCGTCGCCAACGGGGTACTCCCCAAGTGCCGGAAGTAGCGATTCTTGCAAAGGCGCATGCTAAGATCGCCGATGATAAGCGGCGGGGGCGGGCTATGGATTCAACAGCTTCGGTGGCGCCGCTACAGCAAGCACACCAACTGCCGCATCCACCGGTGATAATTACCAAAAAACGAGAAACTAGCTCACTCTCTCTTATGCCGCTACTACGTGTGGGCGCATATCTTTTGGCGTACATTGTATGGATGATGCGGTTTTTGGAGGTGTTGGCCGGTATCATTATGCGACATCTTACGGCCGTCAGTAAGCGATGCGCTACAAGCATGCATCGTAATGGACATTTGGCGGTGCAATGGAGTACAAGAACAGTGGTAGCAGGCGCCAGATGGCTGACGCCGCATCTTTGGAGATTTGACGCTTGGCTTGAAAAGCAGACACGCCAATGGGTGCTGCAAGCGCGTAAAAAGGTTGCAAAACATCAAAAATTGCATGACCTTGCATTGTTCGGTCGCGAAACCCGGCGAGCAATAGCGTCGCGCATAACAGGGGTACGCAGGGCAAAAAACGAGTCAGACACCACGGCATCAACAGACGCCTAACGAGCGGTGTCAGAACAATAAGGCTATTGCTTTTATATCATTTTAGTGCTATAATTAGTTTTTAACAGGAAATTAAGGTTCTACGTATCGATCAACAGATCGAAACGTAGGGCCTTTTATATATTATGAGCGAACAACAGCCCGGCCAGGACAATACACCAGAGGCGGCAACGTCGCAACCCCCAATGTATCAGCAAGAGTACTACAATACTGCTGCTGCTGTGCTTAGTGGTGACGCTGCAGCAGTAAGTGGCTTGGTGCCGCAGCATGTCGATAGAGTTCAAACCAGTGTGAACAGCTTAACTGACGAAGATCGTGCTGTTGCATCTAGCATTTTCTCGCCCTCCGAAAGCCATCCAGCAGCGACGCCTGGTAATACATACCAGGTAATGGAGGACGTTGCTACCAAACCAACGACCCTTGCAAGTCTCGGTGAAAAAATGGGTATTTCCCCGGAAGCATTGGATGCGGCGCTTGGAAAATTAGTTGATAATGGGGTGGTAAAACGTGACACCTGGGTGCTCAAATTGGAATCACCCACGCTCAATATGAGGAGCAACAAGCCCACCGTACTACATATTGTATGTCAAGCGGCTGCGGAGTTGGCTGCGGAGTCTGGGCGCGACACAAGTTATGCTACGAAGACCGAGCTTTTGGACAAAATGGTTGCCATTGATCCAAGCTTGGCGGATAGAAAGCCTCAGGCTTGGATGGTTTTCACGAAGGAAAATCATGAAGGTGAGCGCTCGCGCTTACAAGGTGCTACCGCAGTGGAAGGAAGTGGCACTAAATCGTGGCCTCATGTCATTGCACTTTCTGGACAACATCGTACCACTGCGGAAAACATAGTTAACGCGCTCGCACCGGTACGCGCGGATGTGATAACCGCTTCAGAGCTGACTGCTCCCGCGCCGGAAAGCGCACTGGATAAATATATTGCCGCAGGACTTATTGCTCCCGATACGGTAAGCGGTGGAGATGCAGTAGCAGTAACTGGAACCGACGCAATGATTACCGAAGATGTCCGGGTCTTGCAAGCAAAAATTGATGTCGAATCAGCGAGAAATGATGCAAATGAAGAAATGGATAACGCAGTGACAAAAGTGCAAGAAGCCATAGAACTTATGGAGGCGGCAAAATTGCCAGTCGCTGCATGGATTGCGCAACTCGTCAGGCTTCGGACAATAGCGCCATCAGACTATAATGTTAAAGTTGAAGAAGCTGCAAAAGTTGGCTTTGCGGTAGAAACTTTTAGCGTCGGTGCCCTTATAGAAACACTTGAGAGCATCAAAAACAAGATCTAGCTACGAGTACTTTGCCTGCTTGCCATGACCGCGTCGGTAATGATCGAGTGACATATACCAGCCGAATGCGATCAACCAAATCGTTTGTGGATAAGCGACCAACCGTTCCATACCGCCGAGTCCCAGACCGATGTAGTGGTTAAAAAGGAAGAGCACAAAAGCAGCCAGCGCAAACAAGCCGGAAATGCGCGTATAATACCGGAAAACTGGCGGCAAATGGAGCGCATAACTAAAGATTACCAGCGACAAATTACCAACGAAAAACGGTAAAAATGCGCCGACGGTATGCAGGTGGTTCGGATTATTCTCTGGAAAAATACCGACCAAAACCGTGCCGATTCCAGCAAGCCCCATGCCATAAAAGCCAATCCGGCTCCGAATATTTTTTCGGAATTCTCCCGGTATCAGGAATGATCCGATCACCATGGTTATGCCAAGTACAATGAACGACGCATTCATGAGATCGTGCATTGGTGAACATACGATCCGGTCATGAAAGGGGCCGCAGACCGTGCTGCCGAGGTCGCTGATCGCGTTACGCATCAGGCTGAACGGCGCTTGCCAGGCGGCAGCGACCACAATCTGCGTGATGAAATACTGTACGCTTAAGAGCCAGAAGACCGGCCCGATAAGCGGGTGACGATTACGGAAAATCGCTACCCGTTCCATGTAATATTGCCGCGATTGCAGGTGCATATTTGCAGTATACGATAGAGGGCCGGCACTGGTAAGGACTTGTGTTAATTATATTGAGCATCTTTTGGACATAGGCTCCCCGGAACCCGAGTTTGCGATGTCATATATAAAAGTAGAAAAATGTAGTGAGTTTATCTCGGACACCAGAGGCTCATGTTCCGGGGAGCCTATGTCCAAAAGATGCTCCTCCTCTTAATTGAACAACAAAGTTTACCTGTTTGACCGGCATAAGCATTACTGTATAATAAGCATAAGTTCAAGGGTGCTTGAAGATAAGGGATATTAAGTGAATAAAAGAATTGTGGCCCTCGTGGTAACGATTTTAGTCATCGCAGCAGGTGTGGGGCTGTGGCTCGTTCTAAAAAATGAGCACCAGGCCAAGCAGCCGCAAAAGCAGGATGTCGCCCCGACGATTACACTTGATGTTCCCGAAAGCAGCCTACTGGTTTCGCAAGATAAAAAGACTATCCCGGTCGCGATCAAAGCCGACAATTACGACAATATTGCCCGCGTTGAGTACATGGTAGACGGCAAGTTCGTGGCTTACAGCACCCATTCGCCGTTTGATGTCGATATCGATATTTCCAAATTATTGCCCGGCGACCACACTTTACAGGCTGTTGCATATAGTATGACCGGCAAAGTGGGCAAGAGTGCCGTCTTCACCTTTACTATCGTCGCTAATCAACCGACGCAACCGACGGACGCGGACGATTCCCAGACCGTGCAAGAGAGTATCAGTATCCCGACGCTTCGGCGTATGGTGAACCATGGTTCGGATTCCGGAAGTTCGGGTTCGAATCCGCCGGATAATTCGAATCCCGGATCGGGCAATAATGGCGGCAACAACGGTGGTAATAATGGCGGCGGTAACGGCGACAATGGCACACCGTGGCCGGATTCGCCGAATGCGCTCGTCTGCGACCAATCAGTTTTGAGCGGCTTAGCATCTGCGCCGGACGGCGCGCAAGTAGTGCCTGCGGGCGACAACAGCAGCGTTAATTTCAGTATTGCCGGTAGGACGTATTGGTTTGCGACCGGAGTACACAAACTGGGTAATCAACCTTTGTCGCAGATCGAGCCTGGGGATGGCGCCGTATTTGTCGGCGCGCCCGGGGCGGTCATTGACGGGCAGGGCGTTAACCAATATGCATTCACGCAGCATGCAACAAATGTCAAAATCCAATACTTGACCATTAGAAACTTTGACGCGCCCCGTGATGAAGGTGTGGTGAACCACGACAGCGGCGTGGGCTGGACGATGGAGTACAACACCTTCGAGCTCAACGAAGGCGGCGCGGTATTCGCCGGAACCAACAACACCGTGCGTTACAACTGCATGCGCAATAACGGTCAATATGGCTTCCAAGTGTACAGCAGCGATGTCGGTGGCCCACACCATGTGACGCTTGACCATAACGAGGTGTACGGCAACAACACTCATAACTGGGAGTCGATCATCAGCGGCTGTGGCTGTACGGGCGGTGGCAAATTCTGGGAAGCTTATGACGTAGACGTTACCAATAATTACGTCCACGACAACTTAAGCGTAGGCTTGTGGGCGGATACCAATGACCGCGATTTCCTGATTGATGGCAACTATATCGCGGGCAACCAGTCGCAAGGGTTATTTTACGAGATCAGCTATAACATGATCGTGCGCAATAACAATTTCGTACGTAACGGGTTAGTAGACGGGCCTGGTAATGCAGGATTCCCGACCGGCGCGATATACTTGTCGGAAGCCGGCGGCGACAGTCGCGTGGGCGGCCGCACCGCAGAAATCGATATCCATGATAATAATTTCCAGGATAACTGGGCCGGAGTTATTTTGTGGGAAAATGCCGACCGTTTTTGTAGCTCGCCTGCGAACACCAGTAGCGGTGTATGTACTTTGGTAAATCCGGCGACAGCCACGATAGCCAATTGTACGAACCCTTCGTCCGGCGGACATGTAAACGTCCAGCCGTACTATTCGGATTGTCGTTGGAAAACGCAAAACGTAAAAGTACACAGCAATACCTTTAACCTGACGCGGAGCAATGTGGCGGGCTGTACCGCAAGTTCGAGTTGCGGCTATCAGGGAATATTCTCTAACTCCGGGAGTTTCCCGAGTTGGTCACCATATATGGGCGATGTAATTCAAACGGCGATTACGTTTAACCAAAACAACCTGTTCAGTAGCAATACGTATCTGGGGGATTGGAAGTTCAAGGCCAAAGACCAGAGTTCGTCGTATAACTTTGCACTGTGGCAAGCATCTCCTTACTTACAGGATGTCGGGAGTACTATAAACGGCAAGGACCATTTGATAGTCGCCAACGCAATTGATGACGATACGGCAACCCTCGAAGGTTCAATCGGGGAATGGACGCCATGGTATGGAACGAGTGTGGCGCAAAGCACTGCTGAAGCCCATAGCGGTACGCACAGCCTTAAAGTAAATATCGTTGATCCGTTTGGATGGGGTGTCCAGCTGACTGATACCGATGGGTATCCGGTGACTACGACACCAAAAGTGGTGAGTTTTTGGGCCAAACAAGGTGTAGGGACGAATATCCAGGTGCGCATGGATGTGCAGTGGAAAAATGCCAGTGGTACAGTACTCCGTACCGACACGATTACGTCGCCAACGCTTACGGCTAGCTGGCAAAAAACCACTTCATTACAGCTTACGCCGCCAGCAGGTACGGCTACCGGTAATGTAGTGTTGCTTGGTAGTACCTCAACCAATGGCCTTAGCTTCTACATTGACGACATTTATATCGCCGATGCCGACAGTATTTAAGAGTTATTAACTCCCCAGGTGAGTTGATTATCTCACAGTAAAACTGAGGCAGCGCGTGCTATAATCCACGCAGATAGGGACATATGAATAAACAGCATTTTATAATTGTATCTAACCGATTACCGGTGAGTGTTTCTAAAATAGAAGGGAAATTGACCTTCAGTCCAAGCTCCGGAGGGCTTGCGACGGCCATGTCTTCGCTTGACGTGGGCTCCGAGCAAATCTGGTTTGGATGGCCGGGTATTGCGTCCGACGACCTGACGGCATCCGAAAAGAAAACGATTGTAAAACGGCTACGCGACTATAATTGCGTGCCGGTTTTTCTTTCTAAAGAGCAAATAAAAAACTTTTACGAAGGCTATGCCAACGACACGCTCTGGCCGTTATTCCACTATTTTGAATCATATGCGCAATATAGCGACCTATATTGGAGCACCTACCAGGAAGTTAACAAACTTTTCGCCAAAGCCATCGCGCGGTATGCCGACCCGCAGGCAACCATTTGGGTACACGATTACCATTTGATGCTGTTGCCGCAAATGCTGCGCAAAATACTGCCGGCAAGTTCCATCGGTTTTTTCCTGCACATTCCATTTCCGTCGTATGAGATCTTCCGGTTGTCGCCGAACCGCAAAGAATTGCTCCGCGGACTGCTCGGGGCCGATTTGGTCGGGTTTCACACCTACAGCTATGCCCAGTACTTTATGAGCAGTGTATTGCAGACCTTGGGTTATGAAAGTAACGGCGGCACGATCATGGTGGACAATGACCGGACGGTGGTCGCCGACGCGTTTCCGATCGGCATTGATTATCAGAAATTTACCGCGGCGTTGCATGATCCGGTGGTCGAAAAAGAAGTGGCGCTTTTGGATGAGCACTACGAGGGCAAACGGGTCATTTTGTCGGTCGACCGGCTGGATTACAGCAAAGGAATCCCGAATCGGTTGCGCGCGTTTGAAGAGTTTTTGGAACAATTTCCCAAGTACCACAAAAAGATCAGCCTGGTGATCGTGGCCGTGCCGTCGCGCACCGAAGTACAAACCTACAAAGATTTGCGCGATTCGATCGAGCAAACGGTGAGCCGCATCAACGGCATGTACGCCACTACCGACTGGACGCCAATCTCGTACCAATTTAAAAATTTGCCGTTCGAGCAAATCGTGGCGCTGTACCGTAAGGCCGATGTTGCGTTGGTGACGCCGCTCCGCGACGGCATGAACCTTGTCGCCAAAGAGTACATCGCCTGCAAGCAGGAAACGCCCGGCGTGCTTATTTTGAGCGAGCTGGCCGGTGCGGCCGACGAATTACAAGAAGCGCTGCGCATCAATCCGAACGATACGCCATCGATCGTGCAGGCACTCAAGGCTGCGCTCGAAACGCCAAAGCGCATCCAAAAGAAACACATGGAAGCCATGCAACGGCGTATTTCGCAATATACGGTGCAACGTTGGGCGCATGATTTTATCGAGCAATTAAGCCTTTCAAAGCAGTTACAGGACGGCCGGGGCGATAAAGTCCTGACAAGTGAAGACAAAGAGCGAATGGCCAAAGAATTTAAGCACGCGAAAAAACGGTTGGTTTTGCTGGATTATGACGGCACCTTGAAAGATTTCGTGAACAGTCCCGATCCGAAGCTTGCGGCGCCGTCGCGGCAACTTATGGAGCTGCTGCGCAAGTTCTCAAAACAAGCCAACACTGATTTGTATATTATTAGTGGCCGCACACGCGAAGCGCTCGAAGGCTGGTTCGGCAAACTGAACATTGGCCTGGTAGCGGAACATGGCTCGTGGGTGAAACAGCATGGCGAGTGGGCGCAAGGGCTGTTCTCGTTCCAGGAGCACAAGAAAAAGCTGCTGCCTATTTTGGAGCGGTACGCCGAGCGGACTCCGGGAGCTTTCATCGAAGAAAAGAATTTTGCATTGGTGTGGCACTACCGCAATGTGCCGCCGGAGCTCGCCTATGCGCGCAATATGAGCCTGAAGCACGAGCTCGACGGCATGGTCGCCGGAACGGAAGTGGGCGTGTTCAGCGGACATAAAATCCTGGAAGCCAAACCGCGCGCCATCCGCAAAAGCACCATCGCGACCGAAATTATCGACGCCGATTACCCTGATTTTATTTTGTGCGCCGGTGACGATTACACCGACGAAGACATGTTCGACGCTTTGCCCGAAACCGCCTACAGCATAAAAGTCGGTTTGCGTGAAACCCATGCCCGATTCCAGATCGCGTCGGTTGAAAAACTCCGTAGCGTGCTCAAACTGATCGCCGGCTAGCCGATCAAGGCAGCGATCACTGCGACCGCACCAGCGTCATCGCAAGTACAACGAGTAGCGGCAGGAATATCGGCAAGCCCACCAAAAGCACTGGTGCATATATTTCGTTTTCCGGATGTTTTTGCACTTGCAGATACGTAAACGTGTTGATACGTTTGGCTTTTTGTTCCGCCCAAGCTATGTAGTCGGTTTTAACCACCACGAAACACATAATGTATTGCAACTGCAAGGCGAGCACCAAAATGATACTCCGAAAATGGCTCGACGAATCATAATATGCATTACCCGCCAAAAACAACGTAACGATAGCAAAAATCGCCGCAAGCCAACCAAAGGCAATTTTGCGCGTCGGCGTTTTGCTTTGGTGGGTGAAGAACCGGGGGACCAAATAGCCCGCCACACCTAAAAGTACGATGAGCCAGTGAACATGAGGCACCGTAATCCGCGGATCGGCGCCCTGGTGAGTTACAACGATCATGATGGCGATTGCTACCATGCACCACATGCCGATCATGCCCAGTGCGGCGAGTAACTTCCCGATCAACCACCATTGCTTGCGCGCAAATATAAGGCGAACCACCCGCAGGGTAAGCCACGTCACGAATATCCACAGCGCGATGCTCGTGCTGATGAACGCTTCATAACCTTCGTTGCCTTTAGCGTACGACAGCACCAGCGTAGCGACGGCCGCTACAGAAATATACAAAAGTTCGGGAGTGTAGCGCTTCATGCGGTCTAGTG
>Ga0207645_10003322_pt1 | contig 12271 bp, 6 predicted proteins | sample KBSM53metaG_FD_184331 | JGI IMG/M metagenome (GOLD analysis project Ga0207645, IMG submission 184331) | Miscanthus rhizosphere microbial communities from Kellogg Biological Station, Michigan, USA - KBS M5-3 metaG (SPAdes) (version 2) | ecosystem: Host-associated > Plants > Roots > Rhizosphere >...
TTCTCTCTGGTAGCGACGTAAACGGCATAACAACAATATTGCGCGGCATGACCACTGGCGCGCCGGATCCGTCGGGCCTGAGCGGTCGGATTATCTCGCATTTCCGCGTGCTCGAACCGCTGGGCGCGGGCGGAATGGGCGTCGTCTATCGTGCCGAGGACGTGCGGCTAAACCGCACGGTCGCGCTGAAGTTCATGTTGCCCGGCTACGCGGTGGACCAGGAAGCGGCGGGGCGTTTCGTCCGCGAAGCACGCTCGGCCGCCGCGCTCGACCACCCGAACATCTGTACGGTCCACGAGGTCGGCGAGAGCGAGGACGGGCAGCTGTTCCTCGCCATGAGCTACTACGCGGGCGAGACGCTCAGGGAGCGCCTAACGCGGCACGGGCCGTTGCCGCTAAATGAAGCGCTCGACATCGCGACGCAGATCGCTCGCGGCCTCGCCTGCGCCCACGCCGCGGGCGTGGTTCACCGGGATTTGAAGCCCGCGAACGTCATGCTGACCGGCAGCGGCGCGGTGAAGATTCTCGACTTCGGGATCGCGAAGGCGCTCGATCAGACGATAACGGTATCGGGTGTCGCCATGGGGACGGTTGCCTACATGTCCCCTGAGCAACTCTTTGGCGAGCACGTCGATGGTCGCAGCGACCTGTGGAGTCTCGGGGTGGTGCTCGTCGAGATGGTGACGGGTCGACATCCGACGGCCCGTGACGATGTGGCGCGGACGTTCGATCGTCAGGTCGAGTCGCAGCAGGATCGCCCGTTGAATCCCGAGCTCTCGGGATCGTTGAAGGCCGTGGTGGATCGGCTGCTTCGGAGAAACCCGGACGAGCGGTATCAGGCGGCGGAGGACGTGCTGGCGGACCTCACGACGCTCCGGGACCGCATTGCCACGCGTACCCAGCCCGCTGCCCCGCCCGCCCCATCCGGATCGCCACGCACGGCGCGGCGCAAACTCTTGTTAGGCGCCGTCGTCGCCCTCGGCGTCTTCGCGGTGGCGCTCGGCGTGGCACGTTGGCGAGAGTCGTCAGGCACGCAGGCGGCTGTCCGTACGCCCGCCGGCTCGGCAGCAGAAACGAGGGCCACATCTGTCGCCGTGCTGCCGCTCAAGAACTATTCGAGTCCGGATCAGGAGTACTTCGCCGATGGAATGACTGAAGAAGTAACGACTACGCTGAGCAAGATCGAAGCGCTCCGCGTCATACCGCATCAGTCGGTCGCGCAATTCAAGCGATCGGACCGGCCAGTTCCGGAGATCGCGCGGCTTCTCGATGTGAAGTACGTGGTCGACGGCTCCCTCCGGCAGAATGACGGCCACGTGAGGATCACGGCGAGCTTGATCGACGCGTCGCGCAATTCTTCGGTTTGGAGCGAAACCTTCGAGGGGGATCGCCGGGACGCGATGGAGCTGCAGCGTAAGGTGGCTTTGGCGATCGCCCAGGCGGTCCAGGTGAAGCTCACACCGCAGGATCGCGCCCGATTGGAACCCACGCGCCCGGTCGATCCTGAAGCATTCGATCTGTACATGAGAGGCACGCGTGCGCGGTACGACGCGAACTTTACCGGTGACTTCACCGATGCGACACGATACCTGTCGGCGGCGATCGCGAAGGACTCCGGGTTTGCGGCCGCGTACGCCGGACTCGCGTTCATCGCCGTCTTCGGCGGAGACCAGGCCCGAGCTCGACCTTTGGTTGACAAGGCGCTGGCCCTCGACTCGAAGCTTGCCGAGGGCCACATGGTGCGCGGAATGGTTCGGCAGTTTTTCGATTGGAACTGGAGCGGAGCCGAGAACGACTATCGAGAGGCAATCGCCCTCAACCGCGCGTACGCAGAAGCGCATCACGAGCTCAGCATGCTGCTCATGCGGCAGAAGCGTTTTCCGGAGGCGCTTCGCGAAGGGCGGAGCGCGCTGTCCATCGAGCCCATGTCGGCCCGATTCCTCAACGGGATCGGGGAGGTCGAGGCGTTCAGCGGTCGCCACGCGGAAGCGCTCGCGGTCGCCGATCAGCTCATCGCGGTCGACTCGGCCTTCTTGGGCTCGTATTACATCCAGGGGATTGCGTTCGAGCAGGCCGGCCGGCTCGCGGACGCCGAGCAAGCGTGGCTTCGCACCAATCCCGTCGGGTTCCGTGCCCGGCTCGGTTACATCTATGCGAGAACAGGGCGGCGCAAGCAGGCGCTGCAGGTTCTGGACACGCTGGCAACGGAGCTGCGAAACGCGAAAGACAAGATATCGATCGTGAACAGGTCTCAGGACATCGCGATCGTGCACGTCGGGCTCGGTCACCGGGACGAGGCGATGACCTGGCTCGAGCGCGCGGCGAGCGAACGCGTAGAGATGCTCTACCTTGGCATCGACCCGCTGTTTCGCTCGTTGCATGACGAGCCGAGGTTCCAGGCGCTCCTCAAGAAGATCGGGCTGCCGACTAGTTAGGCGGTCAGAAGTCGATCCGCGTCACGAGCCGGAATTGGACGCCATCGAGGTCGGAGTTGCTGCTCGACACGGCGATCTTCGACCAGAACACGTCGGCGCCGATCTGGACGTCGCGTCGTCCGGTGTAATAGATCCCGACCTGAGCGGTGCGATATCCGCCCGCGATGTTTCCGGTCTTGCCCGAGCCGCTCTGCCCGCGATAACCGAGCGTCAATCCGAGGGGCACTTCGCTGCGCTTGCCGAAGTCGAAGCCGACGAGCGCACCGTACGTGGTGAGCGACTTGTTCTCGGAATTTTCATGTGCTCCGCCAGGCTCGAGCTCGCCGCTGACACCGACCCACGGCGCGATTCCCCACGCACCTCGGAGACCGACGGACCAGCGGTCCACCGGGTAGCTCCTGAGCAGGGCCCCCGAGTTCGACTCCGGATCGTACGTACTGTCGTCAACCTGCTTGGCGAATCCAAACGGGTCGACGTCGTACTGGGTGTTGCTTCGGTAATCGGCGACGGCCGACACGATGAAGTTTGAGCGATGCACTATCGGGACAGTTGCGCCGAACGCCGCGCCGAACGCCGCGGATACGCCGGTCGCGACCAGCGACGGGATGCTCGTGCCCAGTCGGCCAATGCCGCCAGCGCTGAGACGAAGCGCGAGCCACCTGGCGACCGCCTGTTGATACTCGAAGTCGACGAGCAGGAAGCCGACGCTGCCGTTGATCGTCTTGATCGTATCACCGGCCAGATTGCGCACGGGGATCGAGAGGTTGACGGCCGAGCCTCCGCCAGTCGAGTTCTGGAAGAACGTCGTCGCGAACGGGTCGTCGACGACGCTGGACGGCATGAATCGAAAGCCGTTGAGGCACCGGTGGCACGCTGAGTCGGCCTGGGCCTCGGCCCTGGTCGCGGACAGTGCGACGAGCCCGATGGCGGTCACTGTGAGCTGGTAGCGCATGCGACATGCATCGTGCGTCGCGCGCGTCGAGTCCAGTGTACCTTGGCTTATCGCCGAATTGATGGTGGGTTGACGTTCGGCGGCGCGTCAGGCCCCCGTCCGAATGACACCGAAATACACGAGTTGCGGGGAGAATGGTCGCCCGGTGGGATCCCGGCCCGTGATCTGCGCCCGGTACAGCCCGGCCGCGACCGGTGCGCCGCCGTCAGTCGTTAGGTTCCATTCCAGCGCCCACCCATCGACCGGCGTGAGCGCACGAATCAGTGTCCCGTCCGGCTTCTGGATCTGCACCAGCGATCGCGGCGGCACGTTGAAGATGCGGAGCGATGCGCCCTGCGCGTTCATCTGGATCGCGCGCGCGCCGCGATCACGTACGACGAGCGATTCGAGCGGCGGCGGCACCTGCCTAACGCCCATCACCACGCCGCCGGGAGCGCGCACCCCGAACAGTCGCGACAGCGCCTCGCCCATCGACGGATCGAGGTCGACCGCGCGCCGGAACGCATCCGCCGACGGTCGAGACTGACCGGATTCGAGCAGGACCGCCCCGAGGTTGAACCACCCCGTCGCGAGACTCGGCTGCTCGGCGAGCGCGGCACGATAGCCCTTGATCGCCTCGTCCGGCCGGCCGTGGCCCTGGAGGTAGTCGGCGTAATCCGCGCGCAGCCAGGCGAGCGCCGGCTGGAGGGACAGCGCTCGTTGGTAGAGATGGTCGATCGTCGTCGAGTCGCGACCGGCGCGCTCGTAGGCCTGCGCGAGCGCACGCAACCGATCGGGACGCCCGGAGTCGATGCGGACCGCCCGCTCGAGCGCACGAATGGCCTCGGCCGTCTTGCCGAGCTGCGTGTACGCGACGCCGAGCAGGAAGTGCGCTTCGCCACGCGTGGTGTCGGTGCCTAACGCCTTGTCGAGTGTCGCCGCGGCTGTCGCCAGCGCACCCGTGTTCGTCGCGAGCGTGGCGTAGACGATCCCGCCCATTCCCTGATAGATCCCCGCCTCGGGACCGGTCTTGTCGCGATCGAAGAACGGCTCGATGGGCGAGTTGCCCGTGCGCGCGACCGTCGGTGGGGGAGCGCCGCGGTTCACAACCCGAATCCAGTGGTCAGTGAACGTCCCGTGCGGAACGCCGCGCTCCCCGACTTTCGGCATGTGACAGCTCACGCAGTCCGCGTCGGGTGCATGATCGGCCAGCGACGCCGAGCCCGTTAGGCGCTTGGCCAGCGAATCGGGCCGGTGGCAGGTCTGGCACACCAGGCTGCGCGATCCGGCCACCGGCGGCGGCTCGTGAGGATCGTGACACGTGGCGCACTCGAGCGGCCGTGCCATGGTGCGCGTCGCGAGAAAGCACGCGCTCTGGCGCAGGCGATCGGCGTGCGAGACGATGTCGATGCTACCGGCTTGCTTGAAGAAGGCCCACTGGTCCCGCAGCGGCTGCGATGGCAGGTAGCTGAACTCGTCCTTCCCTTCCCGCAGCACCGACACGGCCGTGTGCACGTGGCACTGCTCACAGACGTCCATCCGTCGCGCGAGTGGCAGGCGCGCCGGGTTCACGATCGTGTTGTCGTAGGCGCTGTCCGCTTTCACCCCCGCCGTTCTCTCCTTCACGTGAAGGGCTCCGGGGCCGTGGCAGCGCTCGCACCCGATCCCCGGCCGGACTTCCGCGTACTTCCCTTCGGCAAACGGCAGCGCCTTGGGATAGCTCGAGTGACAGGCGATGCATCGGTCGGGCATCACCCGGTCAAAGCGCGCGTTGCTGACTCGATAGCCCGGACTGAAGTCCCAACCGTGCTCGCTGTACCATGTGAGCGGGAGTTGAAAGAGTCTGCCGTTCTCCTCGGTGAAATACGTTCGCGCGACGTTGCCACTGCCCGTCACGTAGTCCATGCGGCGCTTGAGCTCGTGCAGACGCTTCCCATCGGGCGCGGGGAGAAACTCGGTCTGGTAGAGTCGACCGCCTTCGTCCTCCACGGAATACGAGAAGCCGGTCGCGTCGTGAACGACCGGCGCAGCGAGCGGCTTCTCGACGCGCGTTGCAGCCGTCCACCGGTGGAACGTCTGCGACATGGCATGTTGGTGATACGCCGTGGTCTCTCGCGCGTGACAACTCGCGCAGGCCGAGTCGCCGACGTAAGCCGTGAGCGCGGAGACGTTTCGGAATGGGGGCGAAGGCTCGTCAGGCAGTGGGGCGGCGGCGGCGGAGCGTTCGGCGGCGGCGGAGCGTTGGGCTTTCCGCTCGCACGCCGCCAGGAGGACGATCGCCGTCAGCAGGAGAGGCAGCCTGGGCCACGACGGTGTGGGTGTTCGCATCATCGAGAGTGGATGCGCGCTCTGCCGGCGTTTGTCCAGACGGAGCGCTGAGACGAGCCTCCCTCTCGAAAAATCACGTGGCTCGCCTAGATTGGCCGGGAAGACCCGGCAGAGGGAGGTGTCGCGTGCAGAACTTCTCGGGATGGGAACGGAGTAAACTGGAGAAGCTCACGGAACTGCAGTCGCGAACGATCGAGGGCGTTGGGATGCTGCTCTCGACACCCGCTTCACCCGAGGAGAAAGTCGCGGAAGTGGAGGCGCTCGTGCAGCACTTTCAGGAGCTGAAAAGCGCGCTGACCGAGCCGGGAGGCCGGTGACGTGCGAGCAAGGCATCACGACCCCGACGCTTTGAAACCAGGGCGAACGCAGAAAACGCTGACCGCCCGCTACGCGGACGGACGCAGAGGGACGCAGCTTGCTCCGCGTGAGGATGGCGCTCCTCTCACAACGAGCCTGTTTTAAGGGGAACTGCCTCGGTCAGCCCATAGCTTCCCGAGGCTGTTCCCTTTCAAGAACGGCCCGGTGCGATGAAGGGTGGATGTTCGATGCCCCTTCAGCGTCAATCTGCGTCCGGCGCGAAGCGCCGGTCTGCGTTTTCTGCGTTCCCCTGGTTTTGAAGCCAGCCTAACGCGATGCCAGAGTAGCGGACCTCACGTCGCCGGAGCCAGATCCCCGCTCGCGCCCACTTCCTCTCGGGCGAGCCGTTTCTCCACCCGTCGGTTGAACGGATCCAGGTACGTGTAGATCACCGGCGTGATGTAGAGCGTGATGAGCTGAGAAAACAGCAGACCACCGACGACGACGATGCCGAGCGGTCGCCGCGATTCGGCGCCGGCGCCGGTGGCCATGGCCACCGGCAGCGACCCGACGAGCGCCGCCATCGTCGTCATCATGATCGGCCGGAAGCGCACGTGCGCGGCCTGCACGATGGATTCGGAAGCCGGAAGGTGCTCCTTGTGCTCGGCCTCGAGCGCGAAGTCCACCATCATGATCGCGTTCTTCTTCACGATCCCGATGAGGAGAATGATGCCCACGAACGCGAACACGCTGAGCTCCACATGGCAGACGAGGAGCGCGAGCAGAGCGCCGAACGCGGCGAACGGGATGCCCGAGAGAATCGTGAGCGGGTGGATGAAGCTCTCGTAGAGAATGCCTAACACGACATAGATCACGAATACGGCGAGCACGACCAGCACCATGAGGCCGGCCTGCGTTGCCTGAAACACCTGCGCCGTTCCTGAGAAGCCGGTCGTTAGGCTGCTGGGCAGGTTCTCCATGGCGAGCCGCTGCACTTCCGCCGTGCCTTCCCCCAGCGATACGCCGTCGGCGAGGTTGAACGACAGCGTCACCGACGGCAGCTGGCCCGAGTGGTTCACCGCCACCGGACCGGACGACTTCTCGAGCGTCGCGAGTGAGCTCAGTGGCACGAGCTGACCGGTGTTCGACTTCACGAAGAGCAAGCTGAGCGCGGAGATGTCCTGCTGATACTGCGGCATCAGCTCGAGGATGACGAAGTACTCGTTGCTCGGCGTATAGATCGTGGACACCTGCCGCGAGCCGTATGCGTCGTACAGGGACGTCTCGATCTGATCGACGCTCACACCGAACGTGGCCGCTCGCGTTCGGTCGATCTTCACGCTGACCTGAGGGTTGTTGAGCTGCAGGTCGCTCGTCACGTCTTGCAGCCTGGTAGAGCGGTGCGCCGCGTCGATGAGCTTTGCCGCCGCCGGGTACAGGGTGGCCACATCGGAGCCCTGCATCGTGAACTGATACTGGCTCTTCGATGTCCGTCCGCCGATCTGAATCGCCGGCGGGATCTGCGGATACGCGGTGATCCCCGGGAGGCGAGCGAGCTTGCGGCGCAGCTCGGTCACGACCTCGTTGACGTCCACGCGCTCGTCGCGCGGCTTGAGCGTCACCTGCAGGCGGCCGGTGTTCGCGGCCGAGTTGCCGCCGCCGGACCCTCCGGCAGTGGACATGAGGGCATCCACGTTGGGGTCCGCCTGCACGATGTCGGCGACCTGCCGCTGCCGCTTCACCATGTCGTCAAACGACGTTCCCTGCGCTGCCTCCGTGGTAATCGTGATCGTGCCGGTGTCCTGCGTCGGGATGAAGCCGGTCGGTACCAGCCTGAGCAGAATCGCGGTGCCCACCAGCACGAGCACCGAGAAGACCATCATGAGCCCCCGGTGCAGCATCGCCCAGTCGAGCGTCCGCTTGTAGATGTCGAGCGTCCAGTCGTACGCGCGCTCGGTCGCGCTGTAGAGCCGTCCGTGCTTCACCTCACCCTGCTCGCGGAGAAACCGGCTCGACAGCATCGGCGTGAACGTGAGGGACACGACACCCGAGACGAGAATCGCCGCCGCGATCGTCATCGCGAACTCGCGGAAGAGTCGTCCGATGATGCCCGGGAGGAAGATGATCGGGATGAAGACAGCCGTGAGCGACAGCGTCATCGACACGATCGTGAATCCCACCTCGCGCGCGCCATCGATCGCCGCCGTCATCGGCGGTTTCCCCATCTCGAGATGCCTGACGATGTTCTCGAGCATCACGATGGCGTCGTCGACGACGAATCCGACCGCCAACGTCAGTGCCATGAGCGACAGGTTATCGAGACTGTACCCGAGCAGCGACATCACGCCGAAGGCGCCGAGGAGGGACATGGGCAGCGCGAGGCTCGGGATGATCGTCGCCCAGAGGTTCCTCAAGAAGAGGAAGATGACCATCACGACCAGCGCGAGCGTGAGCAGCAGCGTGAACTTCACGTCCTGTACGGACTCCTTGATGCCGATCGATCGGTCGAACAGGGTATTGACGTGAATTCCGTTCGGAATCTGCGACTTGAGCCGGTCCATCTCGGCCTGCACCCGCTCCGCGACGGCGACGGTGTTCGTGCCCGGCTGTCGCTGCACGGCGAGTATGACCGAGCGAGCGCCGTTGTACCAGCTCGCGCTCTTGTTGTTCTCGATGTCGTCCAGGACCCTGCCTAACATATCGAGCCGAACGGCAGCGCCGTTGCGGTAGACGACGCTCATCTGACGGAATCCGGCCGCGTCATTGAGCTGGCCGTTCGCCTGCAGCGTGTACGCCGTCTTCGGGCCCCACAGCACGCCGGTCGGCTGATTGACGTTCTGCGCGTTGATCGCGTCGGCTACCTCATCGATGCCGATCTTGCGGTACGCGAGCGCGACCGGATCGACCTGCACGCGAACGGCGTACTTCGCGGCGCCGAACACCTGAACCTGCGCCACGCCATCGATCGTGGACAGCCGCTGCGCGATCGTCGTCTCGGCGGTTTCGTCGAGCTGCTGGAGCGGCACCGTGCTGGACGTGAGGGCGAACAGAATGATCGATGCCGCGGCGGGGTTCGTTTTCTGGTACGACGGGGGGATGATGCCCGTGGGCAGCTGGCGCAGCGTTTTCGCGATGGCGGCCTGGACGTCCTGCGCGGCGGCGTCGATGTCGCGATCGAGCGTGAACTGCAGCGTGATCGACACGGAGCCTAACGTCGACGACGACGTCATGTTGTCGATGCCGGCGATGGTCGAGAACTGCTTCTCGAGCGGCGTCGCAACGGCGGCGGCCATGGTCTCCGGGCTCGCGCCGGCGAGGCTCGCGTTGACGTTGATCGTCGGGTAGTCGACGGTTGGCAGGTCGCTGATCGGCAGCGTTCGATAGGCGACGATGCCGAAGACGATGATGCCGACCATGACGAGGATCGTCATGACCGGCCGGCGGATGAAGAGCTCACTCATTGTGGTGTCACAGCTGGAACAGGACTCGCGGACTCGGTCGTGACGGCGCGGGTGCGAGTGGTGTCGCCGCTGTCCCGCAGGACGGTAACGCGCGTGCCCGGTGTGAGCCGGGACTGGCCATCGACCACCACGACATCGCCATCCTTGAGGCCGCGGTCGATGACCGTCATGCCCTGCACGTCGGGTCCGGCCGACACGGTGCGCTGGGCGGCGACGTTGTTGACGATGACGAACACGTAGCTCGAGTCCTGGCCTGGCAGGATGGCGGGCGTGGGCACGGCGAGCACGTGGCGCCGTACATCGATCTGAACGTCCAGAAACAGGAGCTCGCCCGGCCAGAGCCGCCCGCTCTCGTTAGGAAACGTAGCCTTGGCGGTGACGATGCCGGTGAGCGAGTCGACGGCGTTGTCGAGAAACGAGAGCTGGCCCATCTCGGGTGTGTCGGCGCTGTCCTTCGAGGCCGCACGCACGAGTAGGGGATGCGTGGCGACCGCCCGCTGGACGCCCGGGAACTGCTGGTCCGGCACCGGGAACCGCACGAGCACCGGCTTGAGCTGGTTGATGACGACGAGCGGCCCGCCAGTCGGGCTCACGACGTTGCCGGGCCTAACGATAAGGCTGCCCGTGCGGCCGGCGATCGGCGAGCGGATCGTTGCATGCTCGAGGTTGAGCAGCGCCCCGCGAAGTGTGGCGCGATCGGCGTTCACGCTCGCCGCGGTGGCGAGCGCGGTGGCGTGATGCTGGTCGGCATCGGACTGGGTGACGTACCCCTTCCCGGCCAGCGTTTGATAGCGGGCGTCATCGTTGCGCGCCGCAGTGAGCTGCGCCTCGTCGCGCGCCAGGTTCGCCCGCGCCTGATCGACCTCGGCCTCGAGTGGCCGCGGGTCGATGTGGAAGAGCACGTCCCCGGTCTTCACGAAGTCGCCTTCGTGAAAGGCGACGTCGAACAGCACGCCGGTCACCAGCGTCGTGACGGCCACGGTCTGCATGGGTTCGACGACACCGCTGGCGGCGAGTGAGATCGGCGCGTTGATGCGGACAGCCTTGGCAACGCGAACCGGCGTGCTGGCGGGTGGGCGGGCGGCGTTCGACTTGGTGCAGGCGGCGGCTGACAGCGCAGCCAGCCCCGCGAGGAGGTACGGGCGTTTCATCGGTCGTTCGAGCGCTCGGTCGTCAGTGGGATCTGTGTCCGGCCCGTCGTGGTGAGCAGGCCGGTATCGTGCGCGAGCTGGGCGAGGGCCGTTCGCCACTCCCACCGCGCCTGAATGTCTTCAGCGCGCGCCGTGGCGAGCGCGCTGCGGGCGAGCAGCAGGTCGACGATCGTGCCGACGCCTTCGCGGTAGCGGCCTAACGCGACGTCAGCCGACTGTTGTGCGGCCACCAGGAGCTCGCGTGCTGCGCGCACCCGGTCGTTCGCGGTCGTCAGCTCGGAATACGCGGCGAACACCTGCCCGGAAACCTGCTGCCGTGTGGAGGCGAGCCGTGCGAGGCCGGCGTCGTATTGTTCGCGCGCGGCCCGCGTGTCGTACTGGCGCGAGAACCCGTTGAAGATCGGAATCTGGACACCAAGAAAGAGCTGAGCGTTCCGTGGGCTAATGCCGGTCTGTCTGGACTGGATCGAGCTCGTGGTCGAGCTCAGTGTCAACGCGGGATAGCCGGCGGAGCGCGCCACTCGAACGGCGGCGGCGAGCGATGCTGCTTCGGCGTGCACCTCCGCCACCTCCGGACGATTCGCGACCGCGGCGTTGATCAGCGAGTCGACCGATGCGGTGATGTGCGCGACCGTGTCGCTGACCTGGACTTCCCCGACCTCGAAGCGTGCATTCGCTTGCAGGCCCATTGCCGTTGCCAGGTTGCCCTTCGCGGTCACTTCCTGGCCTTGTAGCGTCGCGAGCTGCAGGCGTCCCTGCGCGAGCTGCGTTCGAGCCTGCAGCACCTCCGCGAGCGTCGCCACGCCGACGTGCATGCGTTCGGCGGCAGCGGCGGTGTCAGCGATCGCTTCCCGCACGGACTCCTCCTGCGCATCGCGCAGCGCCCGAGTCGCGAGATAGGAGAAGAGCGCGGACTCGACCTGCAGAATGACGTCGTGGACGGTGGCGTTATGTGTGAGGTCCGCCGCGATCGCGCGCTGCTTGGCTTCCTCGATCGATCCGCCGCGGCCTCCGAGGTCGAAGAGGAGGTAGGACAGCGTCGCGGATGTCGTGAGCTGCGAGCGGCTGCCCGTCGCGGCGTTGCGCGTGTTGATTTCGTTCCCCGAGCCGGTGCCTAACGACGCGATGGACCCGGGGGCGCTGCTCGTGCGGCCGGTGGTGACGCTGGCGTCGATGCTCGGCAGCAGGGCGCCGCGGCTCGACCCGTATGCGTCGGCCGCCGCCCGGGCGTTGAGCCATGATGCGCGGGTGGTCGGGTTCGTTCGGAGGGCGAGGTCAACGACGTCGTCGAGCTCGAGCCGGTGGCCTTCATAGTCGGTGGTGTCTCCGCGGAGCGCCGCGGTCGCCTCGGTCGAGACGGGGATGGCGGCGGGAGGCGGCGGTTCCTCGGCCGCTTGCGGCACCGGCCACAATGCCGACGGGGCTGGCGGAGCAGCGGGACCGCCGTCGATGCGGGGCCTCGCCGGCACGCATGCCCCGAGCGTCGCGAGCAGTCCGATCGCAAAAAGACGACGTTGCATGATCCACCTACGCGAGTCCGCTTGTGCGCGTTGCGGCCGGGTGCGTTCGTTATCTGGCGTTGATGTTTGGGCTCGTTAGGCGTTCAGGTTGGACCATCGGAACAGGCGGCAGGCGACAGGCGACAGGCGACAGGCGACAGGCGGCAGG
>Ga0207645_10003324_pt1 | contig 12271 bp, 18 predicted proteins | sample KBSM53metaG_FD_184331 | JGI IMG/M metagenome (GOLD analysis project Ga0207645, IMG submission 184331) | Miscanthus rhizosphere microbial communities from Kellogg Biological Station, Michigan, USA - KBS M5-3 metaG (SPAdes) (version 2) | ecosystem: Host-associated > Plants > Roots > Rhizosphere >...
CATCGACCTGACCGAAATCAAGGGCGCGATCAGCGCCAACCTCAGCGATTCGCTTACCGCCAAACTACAGGCTTTGCCGGTTTGCCCGGCTGGCACGGTCACCCCTACGAGCACCGCGGCGATTTTGTCACTCACGTGTCGACCGGCAAATGTACCGGTAGGAAAAATGGTGCAGGCTGTAGAGCAACAGGCAGAAGGTAAGGGCATTATCTCGGACAACTCGCTTAATTCGCAGTCCATTAAGAACAGCGATGGCCAGCCGATATTCGAGCAATTGCATAACGTACCGAAGTTGTACCAAAACTACGTCCGCACGCTGTACATACTGCCCGTTTTGGCGGTGATTACAGCGCTGGGCGTTTTCTTCCTGAGCCGTAGCAAACGTGCTGGCATCCGCCGCGTGGGCGTGACACTGGTAACCACTGGCATCTATGCCACGATTTTCGCGCTATTGGCTTTGTGGCTGATGAACCACTACGCAGGCAAACTCAGCGAGCAGGCCACGGCGCTCGCCTCATTGCAAGGCAAGCTCATTGGCGTTATTAGAATCTTAGCCGACGACCTGCGCCACAACTGGCTCATCTTTGGCATTGCATATTTGGTGGTCGGTGGCGTGATTTGGCTGCTCAGCCATCTTATTCGTCGCCAGAAAAAGCACGAGGCCATCAGCAATCCACTCAGCCACAACATGAACATTCCGGCCGCAGGCACGATGTTTACACCAAAAGACGAAGCAGATATTGCAGCAGACACCGCTCCCGTACCGAGCGCGCCACCACTACCGGACTCAAACGATTCTGAAGCACCGACCGCCGCCGGGCACACCAAAAACACACACGAAAAATCTGCCGACGAAAACGGCCCGGCCGCCAAAACTAAAAAAGACCTGGGATAAACCAGACCTTTTCATGGCGGAGAGGGAGGGATTCGAACCCTCGGTACGGTTGCCCGCACAACGGTTTTCGAGACCGTCCAATTCAACCACTCTTGCACCTCTCCGTATGCAAGCTATTTTAACAGATGGCGGGTGATTTGAGCAGCCTCTTTTTGGCAAACTATGACAAGCTGAAGCTTGAAATGCCTTGGCATCAATGTCCAACGCGCGCAGTTTGCGGTATTCTATCCGCAGTGTTTGAGCACGGGACATGATGCCAAGGCATTTCAAGCAACTAAACCTAGCTTTTTATAGCCGCCTATGGTAAGATAACTCCTGTCGTATGCACCCGTAGCTCAGCTGGATAGAGCGTTGGCTTGCGGAGCCAAAGGTCGTAGGTTCGAATCCTGTCGGGTGTACCAAATTTCCTGAATCGACATTTTTCAGGCGAAACAGTTCATTTAACTTCGGTAGACCGCCGAAGTTTTTGTTTCCAGAAAGTATTTCTTCGTATGTTGGCGCTGCATTAAATAGGTTTTTGGAGCCAACAGATACGGTATTATTAGATAATGAAGATTCCTCGCACCGACCGCAAGAAAGCCCTCATCGTCGTAGACCTGCAGCCAGCCATGCTCAAACCTCACAACGACCACATTATTCCGAGGATAGCGTCGTTGATCGCACAGGTTCCATATGACGCTTACATCGAAGCAGTTTGGCACTCAGGCGACGGTTCATTATGGGGTGAAATGATGAATGTAGATCATCCAAAAGATGAAACAACCCATACTGTAGATACGGTACACAAGTTACTGGCTCCCCACCATCCGCTACAAGTCACCAAAACATCACGCTCAGTGTTCATGGGCGACCAGGACGTGGCGGCGTATCTGCGTGATCGCGGCGTTGAGGAGGTGCACCTGGTGGGCACTGAAACGAATGACTGCGTTTTCGCGACAGCAATGAGCGCCTTTGACCTCGGCTTTCGGCCATATGTCTTGGAAGAATGCTGTGAAGCCCTGTATGAAGGGCGGCATGATCAAGGTTTGCAGCTCCTGCGTTACCAAAAGCTGACCAATAATTCATGCCTGGCCGAGACAATTGAGATCCAGGTGGAACCCAAAGCATGATCCACCAACTCCGCATATATCGAATACATCCTGATCTGAAGGCTGAATTTGATGATCGATTTCGTGACCATGCCTCAAGAATCATGAAGTCGTACGATTTCAATATCGTTGCTATGTGGTACTCGGAATGTGAAGGTAATACTGAATTTGTCTACATTTTGAAGTGGCCTGACGAAGACACGATGCGCAAGCAGTGGGTCGCGTTCATGGCGGACACTGAGTGGGAAGCCATCAAGAAACAGTCCCGCGAAACGTATGGCGAGATGGTATTAGCCAAAGTTCGGGATCAAGTGTTAACTGATACCGATTGGTTTGGGCGTGCAGTCAATATCTCTGAGTTGCCAGCTCCACTGAATACTATTGTCATTGAAAACAAGCGAGGCACGTACAAAGACTTCCAAGCGGCGAGTAACTATCCGCTCAAGGGTGTAACTTATCCCGTAGATTATGGCTTCCTGCCGGGCTATCTCGGAGAAGACAAAGCTGATCTGGATTTCTTTGTCGGTGAAGAAAATCCTGGCTTATGCGGCTATATTCGCGTATCTCGCCCTGATACTGAAAACGGTGAGACCAAGTTTTTTACAAATGTGACTGCTGAAAACATTAATGCCATTTGCGAGGCGTTTAAGCCGGTACTTTTGGAGAGCTACGAATATTCATCAGCTGACGAGTTGCTAGACAGCCTAAAATCTTTCAGGAAGGAAGCCGATGTTTGACCAAGTGGAGTTAGGCGTCTACCGAAGATTGTTCACTCTTTGTTATAATGAAAACCATGTTTAAAAAGCTTTTCAAACAAGACCCAGATGTCATAGATCTTCCCGTAAATTTCGGTGGTTATTACACATATAAAGAAGATGATGGCAAATATGCGGCCTACCGGCTGCTCGACTTCAATAAAGATGCCCTGCATCGCCGTTTACTTGAGGGGCATTTTGACCACAAACCGAGTCTCGAAGAAGTAAAGGCCATGAAGCCACTCATGCATGTTCCGCAGGCCGCTACGACGTTATTGCGCCAGACAGACCTTACACTACTCGGCAGTGAACCGCTAACGAAAGAAGATGTGAGCGGCTACGAGCAGTACCTTGAAAGCGCCCTGGAAATTCCACACGACGAAGCCGAAGAATTTATAGAGAAAATCATTGGTTTTAGTCATGAGGGTACAGGCAAGCTTCGCTTGCGCCGTGACCCCAATAATTCACAAAGCTTTGTGAAAGCTTAGCTATTTGCCCTTTTGAAACGCAATAATCCACTCAGCTAACTCGTCCTTGCCAATAAGCACACAGTCGTTTGTCTCGGCCAGCACCTTGGCTGGACGGCTAAAGGTGCTGTTGGTGACAACCATTGCTCGCTGACATTTGTATTTGTTGAGCGCAGTCACAACTTGTCGCACGGCTTCGACTTTGACCATTCGACTGTAGTGCTTGACTTGCACACCCCAACGTACGCCGTCTTTGTGTGCGATGATATCAACACCGTAGTCGTAGCGTTCGGTAAGTCGGACCTTGGTAAACCCACGGCTTGCCATAACTTTGGCGACGAACTTCTCGAATTCGAGTCCATCCATGACGTCGATATCGACCATTTCGAGCGCGCGCAACCTCTGTAGTTCTCGCTGTCGCTGCCACATTCGAAAGAAAAAGATCGCCGCAATAACCAAAGCCGCTAGCAAAAGTAAGGCTACCAAAACCTGCTGCAGTGTCTGTGCCGACTTACCATTACCGACCGCAGCGATAAGCAGCAGAACAATTAGTATGAACGTTCCATTATTGCGTTTCCTTCGTCGTCGGTAGCGTCGGGGCATGACTTTACTATATCCTACGAAGCGCCAAATAGGGCGGCAGACCCGCTTACTTACTGTTTTTTGTTGCTGCTTTTTTCGGGTAAGCATTGAAAAGCGGCATCTTCAATCCAAATCCGGAATATGTGCCATGATTAATTGTACGCATTATTGCAGTTTTATGTTTGTTCGTCCCACCGCTATGCAGTTCGATAAACCCGACGGCAAGGATGCATTTGGCTGGCAATATCACGAAGGCATGAATAGGGAAGGTGGCTCCAACGAGCTAGTCAGCCAGCTGCAAAGCCGATACCAAACTCAGCAAGAACACCTAGCGTGGCAAGCCCAGATCAGCCAAGGATATTCACCGCACGGGCAGCCACCAACGCAATCGTAATAAGCGACACGATGGCTTGCATGAGCATGAGTAGTTTTGCGCGTCGGCTGAGGGGTAATGTGTCGGTCGGACTAAACGCCATAGCGTTCGTAGACGAAACATACAGGTAATCGATAAACGTTGGTCGCCACGATGGGTGCCGATAGCTGTCGTTTTGGTGCTGCGGAAACATGAAGTCCTGCTCATAGCCCTTTATACGCTGCCGTTCGCCGGGCCCGCCGCCATCCATCTCCCAGTACCAAAGCGCAAAAATAATAATATTGGTCAGGTAAATATTGATCGCCGCCAAAATGAGCGAGCGGCCATCCGCGCTATGGCTGCCGGCCAGCAGTTTGTCGACCACCACCGAGAGCGAATAGATATTGGCGAGCGACGCCACGACCACGAGCGTAATAACGTTCAAGCGGCGGGCAAACGAGTGAAAGATTTTCTCGCGGGGCGTAGTGAGTGACAGCGCTGCCAGTAACAGCAACTCCACCACCGGTACGCCAAAGCGCATGCCAACCACGAACATACTGGGCAGCGCGAGCTGCAACCCAATGGCCACCAGCATTGCAATCTGGACATGCCAGACAGGATCGTGTTCGCGGTGGCGATTTGCAAAAACCATACTAGTGCTTATCGTAGCATCGAATGCCGCCCGATCACAGCACATTTTTATAGGAGTAAACGTTACTTTTTTCACAGCAGTTAAGATTTGTACGGCATACTATAGAAAGCAAGGGTAATCCCGAACTACAGCTAAAGACAGGAGAATACATATGGGTATCATTGGTTTGATAATATTTGGCGGTATCGTTGGTTGGCTCGCATCGCTGCTTATGCACACCGATAAGGATCAGGGTCTAATCATGAACATCGTGGTTGGCATTATCGGCTCTATGCTTGGCGGATTCATCATGAAATTGTTTGGTGGCGCAGGTATTACCGGATTCAATCTGTACAGCGTCGCTGTTGGCGTACTCGGTGCCATCATTTTAATCGTTATCGTCCGGGCACTGTTCGCTCGCGGCAAGTAACAAAAAAGGGGAATATATGCACGCAGCAAACAAGCGAGTCGCAATTCTAGTCGATACGAACTTTGAGCAAGCCGAGTTCACCGGACCGCTCGAAGCCCTCAAGACTGCCGGTGTTCAGGTAACCGTCGTTTCTACTGCGCATAATCCGCTCCAAGGGCTTCACCATATTGAAAAGGGTGATAGGTTCACCGCCGACCAAAGCCTCGAGGCGGCGGACCCTACCGAATTCGACGCGCTCGTATTGCCGGGCGGCGCCATAAACGCCGATGCCCTCCGCGTGCAGGAAAAAGCGCGGGATTGGGTACGCGACTTTTTACACGAAGGGAAGTTGGTCGCCGCTATTTGCCATGCGCCATGGCTCCTCGCTTCTGCGAATGTACTCGAGGGCCGGAAACTCACCAGTTACTTCACCATTCAGGACGACCTGAGAAATGCTGGTGGCGAATGGATTGATGAACCGGTGGTAATCGACGACAATCTCATTACCAGCCGCCAGCCCGATGACATTCCGGCGTTCAATGAGGCTATCCTCGCCTTCCTGGAAAAAGAAGCCGCATAGCTTTAAGCGCGGTAACACAGCCTTCGTTTATAAGCCCTGATACTCCTGATAAAGCACGATTAGCGGTGTCGCTGAAGCGTGTCGCGAACCGACTCTGAAAAGTGTCCCACAAAAGGCACCTGGTCGAGGCCGCTTAATATCCAAAGTACTACCGCGATGGCTACGGTCGCGCCGACTACGCTCCCCAGGCCCCCGAGCACACCCTTCAAAAACGAAAACCAGAATGCCTGTTTGCGGTTTACATAACCGCTGTCATAAAACGCCTGCAACTTTTTGCCGAGCTCGATTTGCTCTTTCTCGGTGTCAGCCTTTTTTTGGCTGGCCTCAGATAATTTTTCGATTTTCTTGCTTATCTTCATATGCCCTCCTCGTGAAACGTACCCTAAATAAGTTCGTCGATGCGATCCCGATAGACCACGAAACGCCAGCGATTATAACTTATGTACCGCTCCTCTTTGAGCCGTTTCAGCTCTTTGGCCACGGTTTCGCGCGTGAGCCCCAGCAGACTCGCCAGATCCTGCTGCGTAAAGGGCAGGGCGATGCGCCGGGCGCCACTTTTTTTGGATTCGGCGAACCGGTCGGCAAAAAAGGCGAGCGTATGCGCAATCTTCTCTTCGGCCTTCGGTTTTTCAACGGCATTCAGACGGATAATAAGATCAGTCGCCAGCATAGCAAGCCGTTTCGAGAGCTCCATCAGCGCCTTGGGGTGCGCATCCAGGAACGCGAGCATTTCTTGTTTGTCGACAACGTGCGCCTCGACGCGGTTAAATGAGCTATAAAACAGCGGCAGCGTCTCGGTAGAGGAAAACAGCCAAATACTCGGACAAATGTCGCCGGGCGTACCGAACCATACCAGCTGTTCGGTACCCTGATTGTTAATGTCGTAACCCTTTATGTAGCCTTTTCGGATGGCGTACACAACCGAAGGTGCATCGCCTTGACACAATATGACCTGGTCGCGCTCAAATTTTTTAATCGGATATTTCGCAATAAATTTCTGAAGTTCTTCCATGCCCTTTAAGCATACGTGGCTTTCAGACAAAAAACAAACAGCGCACTCCTAAGAGGCGCTGTTTGCTCGGGGTAAATAATTGTGGCTTCAGGCTTCTAGCTGTCGGAGTTTCTTCCAACGGCGTGCCTGTAATTTTTGGGCCTTTAAAATAAGTAAGCCCTCGCTTGCAATATTGGAAAGATCCCACTCACGAACCTCATCAACTGAGGTAGGTTTCGTCAGGATGTGATATTTCTTCATCTCTCCCTCCTTATCTTGATATTGCATTTTTATGGTACGCGTAAGACAAAAGGGAGGCTGTTAAAAATCCCACATAATAAGTGGTGTACGGGTAAATGGCCGATTTATATTTCAGAAGTATTTAAAAACGTATGCGATCGATGAACTGATCGAACAGGTCGCGGTGCGCTTCTTCCAGAGGAAGGTGATTGCCGAGCACGCCGAGTATCTGGTCTTCGTGTTCGGCAGCATAATAAATAGTGAGCAGGGGCATAAACCGTTTGAGTGGCATGAAAGAGACTGACCCGAAGGCGCCCTGGTGCTCGACCCAAAATGATTTGAAGTTTTCGTATGCGTAAAAGCGGTGGCCGATGGTGATACCACCGGAGCTTACTTCGTATGCAAGCGTCCGCGGCTTGCGGCCGGCAACGTAGCCGAAAAAGATTGCCGCAACGATTACCACCAAAGCCGTAATGAGATCACCACGCGTAAGCAAATAGATAAGTCCGGCAGCGGCCAAGGCCGAAGCGGCAAGGATGAGATACCATCCTAAGCTTTTCTGGTGCGCAACGAATTCTGAAGCAGTCCACTGTACTGTCTCTTCCGGTGCTACCGGTACAGCTGGCGCGGCGGTAGGAACTGCGCCCGCCGTGTCACCCGCAGGTTTATATGCCCAGTTTGCTACCGGCTCGGGCTTCTTGTCGGCATCCTTCTGCGCGTCGTGTTGCGACGGCTGGCTCGTATCCCCATTCATAAGCGCCATTGTAACGAATTGTCGTGCGAATGGGAAGCCTCGGAAGGCACTAAAACACAAAAAAGACGCTCGTAATCTGTGAGCGTCATTTTTGTTGGCGGAGAGAGAGGGATTCGAACCCTCGCGGGAGCTCGCGCCCCCCTAACGATTTAGCAAACCGTCCCCTTCAGCCACTTGGGTACCTCTCCAAAGGGTGTAACGCAGCTATTTTAACAGATAAACTATCGCAGGGAAAGCAAAAACACCACTTGAAGTGGTGTTTTCTTGGGCGCGTTTTTATTTAGGCTACGCGGTGTAGCTCTGGAATCATCTTTTCGAGTGGAACGACGCTAATCTGCTCGGCTCCCGGATTACTAAAGGCAACTGCCTGTGAATCCTCTACGCCTTTTGCGATTGCAGCGACTTGTTCAGGCGTGATAGGTACATTAGCCGGTGCAACCTCAGTTCCTAATGCCTGGGCAAGCGCTTCGTTGACATTGGTGATAGCACCACGCCCGCCAATTGATGATGCACCGCCACGGATATCTTCGCCTTGCCGGTAAAGACTGAATAGGGCAACTTCACCCGGAACACCATCTTGCCGAGCTTCACTTTGGCCAAGTTCTACTATACGAACGGCTGTGATGGGGGGTGTCGCCGTGGATTGGGTCGCTGTTTCCACGGCAGAAGCTACGACGGAGACTTCAGTTTCACGGCTACTTCCGTCAGCCTCCTGCAAACGAACCACAGCACGCGGCACAACTACGGCTCCGAGCATTCTTGCGCCCTGCCCACGTTCACCGGACATTTCGGTGGCGGCGTCAATCTTTCGCAGGTTCTCGGCGGTTTTATTAAGGTCAGCGGCTGCACGAAATCTTGCGGCTGCATCGTTGATATTTGTTACTTTAGGGGTTTCTGTATTTTACTCATGCTTACTTTTATACACTATGATTTACAAATTGTCAATATCTATGTAACGTTGGTAGCAAAAAAGCCAGTAACGGTGACTGGCTTTTTTGCTTGGCGGAAGGGGTGGGATTCGAACCCACGGTACCGTTGCCGGCACGACGGTTTTCAAGACCGTTTCCTTAAACCGCTCGGACACCCTTCCAGAGTGCATTGTGTTGCTTCGCGGCTTGTAACAGAGGTGATTATAACAACCTGCGGGGTAAATTGCAAAAGATCAGGCGCGCGCAAATACCGTGGCATCCACGCGCGCCGCTCCCGCTTTGCGTAGCGTATTTGCCGCCGCCTCGAGCGTAGCGCCAGAGGTAACTACATCGTCAATAAGTATGACGTGCTTGTTCGCCAGCGGCTGTGTTACTCGAAAAGCCGCGCCAAGCTGCTGTCGCCGCCGCTCTCCGGAAGCTCCAACCTGACGATGCTGCCCCATACGGGCAAGCACCGGCGCATAAGCAGCGTGGTGCAATCGTGCAAAGTGACGGGCAATGAGCTTGGCGTGATCATACCCGCGTTGGCGCATGCGGGTGGTGGCGGTCGGGATTGGAACGATGATCGTTTGTTTTGAGATTGGCGGCGCGAGCAATGCGCTTGCTATGGTCGTGGTCGCCGCGCGGGCGCGTTCGAACTTCATGTGCCATACTAATGTTTTCGCTAAATGTTCATAGTTCGTCGCGGCCCAGACGGAAGCAAGCGGGCTCGCCTCACTGCAAGCCGCGCACGGTGCATACGAAGGCTGCGCGCACTGGCAGCGAAAACAGCAGCCACGTGCCGCTGGAAGAGCCGCTACGCAGCTCGTGCAGAGCAAGCTATCCTCCCGGCCGCAGCCGAGACATTCATGTGGTGCAAAGAAGGCAATGAGCGTGTCAAACATAGTTGTTGTGTTTATTGTGTTGTAAATAAGTTTATTTGCAGTTGCCAGATATTTATTTCCTAAGCTATACTGATGATAATACAAAAACGCGGAATGAGTGAATAAGTAACCGGAGGGTAACAACTATGGCGCGACGCAATCGCGACGACGACCTACTGATGGAAGAAGACGAGCTGACCGCTGCCTTTTTGGGCGACGACGACGCGGTCTCTGCCGCTGCCGATGACACCGGCGCTGCACAGCAGCCACAAGTAGCACAAGATGAGTGGGATGAAGAACAAGACGTAACTGGCCAACTCGCTGTCGACGTATATGAAACGAAAGAAAAACTCGTTGTTAAGGCGCGCACTGCTGGCGTAAACAAGAACGATCTCGATGTTAGTATTTCTGACAACATCTTGAGCATTCGCGGTACGCTCTCGGCAGGCAACGAAGATGGCGTTGAAAACTACTTCGTCCAGGAGTGTTACTGGGGTGAATTTTCACGCAGTATCGCTTTGCCTGTACCCGTCAAAGAAGACGAGATCGAAGCAGTACTTAAGGATGGTGTCTTAACCATCAGCTTTGCGAAAGTCAAGCAAGACACTGTTAAGAAAATCCAGGTTCTCTAAGCATCCGAAAACCGATCAAAAAACCACCCCAAGTTGGGTGGTTTTTTGTTTGCCAACATTGCGGTATTGGTCGGCATCACCGTGCCGTGGTTGCGTGTTGCGTGTTGCGTGTTGCGTGTTGCGTGTTGCGTGTTGCGTGTTGCGTGTTGCGTGTTGCGTGTTGCGTGTTGCGTAACCAGTTTGCAACCATGGGCACGTAATGGCACGCTTCAGCGCAAGCGGGCGTACATAAAAATCCCTCGCTGTGATAACGAGGGATTAAAGGTTTCCGAAAGGTTTGTTTTTAGGTATTGCTACCTGCGGTCGTAACCTTGTTCAAAACGAACTGGACCACAAACTGGGCGAGGGCGACGATTACCAAACCGATAACGGCGTAGGTAATGGTGTTGCGCGCACCAGTAACGTTACCCGAGTCACCACCCGAAGTAATGTATTTAAAACCACCGTAGATAATCATGATAACCGAAATAATACCCACAACGAGTGAGAAAATGTTAATCATGTCAGTAACGATGCCTTGGACTTTACCAGCGCCCGTACTCGTGTCGTTCGTACAGTCGCCGTTTGCAGTGTTGAGGCTCACACCACAGCTTAGATTTCCTTGAATGTTTGCGCTACTGCCAGTACTCTCAGCAGCAAAAGCGACAGCCGGGCTGAGCAGCGGGACTGCGATCAACGCGAGGGCAGTCAAGATACTTGCTGCAGAATTGCGAAGATATTTAAGCATCGTTTGTATTCCTTTCTTAAAAAACCGTTTGTTTATTTTATAGCACAAGAGGCGTTTCGGTTCAATATTGACAACAATATTATTGCTACGGCGTCGTAGTGGTAGTGCTGCTATCGCCGTTCGCACCTTTTGTTGTTTTGTCGAGTACGAACTGGACGATGATCTGGGCGAGGGCGACGATTACCAAACCGATAACTGCAGAGACGATGGTCGAACGAGCACTTGTCGCCTTACCCGTGTCACCACCCGAAGTAATATACTTGAGGCCACCAAAGATAAGCATAACAACTGCAATCAAACCGACGATGATCGAGAAGTAATTAAGAATTGTGGTAATGACGCCCTGGACTTTGCCAGCGCCCGTTTCGGTATTTTTCCCACAATCAGCACTAGGTGTAACATTAAATGTCGCACCACAACCAAGATTGTTTTGCAGGTCAACATTGCCTTTATTACTGGGTTCGTCTGCAGCACGAGCCGTTCCCGTGGCGGCAATCGGCACAGCAACAAGCACTGCCGCAGCGAGGACTACGAGTAGCTTGGCGCGAATCTTTTTTAACATATGGTTCCTTTCTTATAGTGGTTTAGGTACATTTTATTGCTATTGCATGATAAGCGCAATTTTAGCCAACGATGCTGTGCATAGTAATGCTCCCTGCCTTCTTTTCAGCCGGTGGCGTGGCGTTTTTAAGTACGAATTGGACGATGATCTGGGCGAGGGCAACAATCACCAAACCGACGACGGCCGAAATGATCGTCGAACGAGCACTACCGGCTTTACCGCTGTCACCTCCCGAAGTAATATACTTGGTACCACCGACAATTATCATGATCACCGCGATAAGCCCGATGATAACCGTCAGTACGTTTAACACGTTCTTTAGGACTTGGTTGATCGTGCTGCCACCGTTACCACATTTTCCCGTGTCCGATACGGCCAGACCGGCACAAGCCTCGCTTTTGGCGTTGTCGAACAGCGCGTAGCTGGTGTTGGCTACCAGCACCGGCGCGAGGAGTAGGGCGGCTACGAATATGATACTTACGATTTTTTTCTTCATAATGGTTCCTCCTTAGGGAGCTATGTTGTCCAGTACAAACGCAACAATTAATTGGGCCATGATGGCGACGACAACCGCGACCAATGCATATGAAAGGGCACGCCGCGCGTTGGCGGTCTTGGTAGCGTCGCCTCCGGCCGTCATCATCATGAGGCCCGAGATAATGATCGCTATCGTGGCAACCACGCCGACGAAAATCGCCAGGATGTGCGTGGCTTTGGTCATAATACCATCCGGCCCGAAAATGGGGTTTTTGCTCCCGCTCTTGTCTTTACAGATAGCTGCCGTACAGCCATCAGGAAATACATCAACCGTTTC
>Ga0207645_10003334_pt1 | contig 12251 bp, 9 predicted proteins | sample KBSM53metaG_FD_184331 | JGI IMG/M metagenome (GOLD analysis project Ga0207645, IMG submission 184331) | Miscanthus rhizosphere microbial communities from Kellogg Biological Station, Michigan, USA - KBS M5-3 metaG (SPAdes) (version 2) | ecosystem: Host-associated > Plants > Roots > Rhizosphere >...
CGGGCCAGCACCTCCGCGTTCTTCTTCTGGTGGTCGTCGGCGGCCGTCGGCAGCGGGATCAAAATGGCCGCGCGCCCGGCCGCCGTCAGCTCCGCGATCGTCGTCGCGCCGGCGCGGCTGATGACCAGGTCGGCGCTCTTCATCTCCCGATCCATCGCGTAGAGGAACGGTTCGACGCGTGCGGCGAGCCCGGCCTCCTGGTAGCCGCGACGGACCAGTTCCACGTCGCGCTCTCCCGTTTGATGCGTAACGTCCACGCCGCCAGCGGCTGCCAGCCGCGGCGCCGCCTCCACCATGGCCACGTTGATTGCGTGCGCGCCCTGGGAGCCCCCAAAGATCAGGACCCGTGCGCGCCGGTCATCGGGCGCTCCTTCGTATCCTTCGCCTCCTTCGTATCCTTCAAAGAACTCAGGACGAACTGGATTGCCTGTGACAAATCCCCTCCTCCCGAAGAACGACACCGTCGACTCGAATGACACCGCCGCCCCGTTCACGACCCGCGAGAGCAGCCGGTTGGTCAGCCCCGGCACCGCGTTCTGCTCGGCGAGCAGCGTCGGGACGCGGCGCAGCGCCGCCAGCAGCACCACCGGCCCGGAGCTGTAGCCGCCGACGCCGATCACCAGGTGCGGCTTGCGCCGCGACAGGATCCGCCACGCGTCCCACGCGCTCGCCGGCAGCGTGGCCAATCCGCGCAGCACCGCCATGCCCGACCGTCCCTTCAACCCGGCGCTGCGCAGCAGGTCGAGTTGAAAGCCCTCGCGCGGCACCACCTTCGACTCGATGCCGCGCGACGTCCCGGCGAACGTCACCGTCGCGTCCGGCCGCCGCGCCACGAGCTCGCGCGCGATGGCGATGCCCGGGTAGAGGTGGCCGCCGGTGCCGCCGCCGGCGATCACGACGCGGACGGGTGTCATGCATCAGCCATCCCTGCGACCGGCAGCGGGTCGAGCACCGTCGTCACGACGCGCGACGTGGACGCATGCTGCGAGATGTTGAGCAGGATCCCCATGCTGAGCATGCTGATCAGCAGGGAAGATCCGCCGAAGCTGACAAACGGCAGCGGGATCCCTTTGGTCGGCGCCAGGCCGAGCACCACGCTCATATTGAAGAACGCCTGCACCGTCACCATCGCGGTGATGCCGAGCGCGACGAAGGTTCCGAAGCGATCCGGCGCGCGCATCGCGGTGCGCAGCCCGCGCCACGCGATCACGCAGAAACAGGCGAGGATGAAGGTCGTGCCGAGCAGTCCCAGTTCCTCGCCAATCACGGCGTAGATGAAGTCGGTCTCCGGGTACGGCAGGTAGAACAGCTTCTGCACGCCCGCCATCAGCCCGCGCCCGAACAACCCGCCGGTGCCGACGGCGATCAATGACTGGATCACCTGGAAGCCGTCGCCGAGCGGGTCGTCCCAGGGATTGAGGAAGACCATCATCCGGCGCCGCCGGTAGTCGGCGCTCATCAGCACGATGTAGGCGGCCGGCAGCGCCACCAGCGCCAGGCCGGCGATGTAGCGGTAGTTGATGCCGGCGGCGAAGATCATCAGCGACGCGATCACCAGGATCGAGAGCGCCGTGCCGAGATCCGGCTGCAGCAGGATCAAGCCGACGATCACCCCGAGCGCGACGCCGATGGGCAGCAGCGAGTGCTTCAAGTCGTCGATGCGATCCATGCGCCGCTCGAGGAGCGCCGCCACGAAGAAGACGACGGTGACCTTGGCCAGCTCCGACGGCTGGATGCCGAGGCCGGCGACGTAGAACCACCGCCGCGCGCCGTTGATGCGCGGCCCGAACAGCACTGCCACCAGCGCCAGGATGACCAGCCCCATCGCCGTCCAGATCACCAGCGGCTGCCGGTAGACGCGGTAGTCGATGCGCATGACCAGCGGCATCAGCATCAGCCCGAGCAGCGCGAACGTCGCCTGCTTGAACAGGAAGAGGTTCGGCTTCTGGAAGCGCTCCATGGCGATCACCGCGGACGCGCTGTACACCATCACCAGGCTCGCGCACACGAGCAGCAGGGTGGCGGTGAAGAGCAGCTTGTCCGATTTGAGTTTTCTCGCCATTCGTCGTACCGTCCCGATCCCCCGGGGTTAAAGCCGGGCCGGGCTCCAACCGAAACAAGGTCCGCGAGCAATCAGCAGTCATCAGCCGATCGCGAGGGAAGACACCAGCCTCGCCGACCGGGGCAGTCGGCGTTCCCAGCGGCCAGTTCTTCTCCGTCCCGACCGGACTGATGACTACTCATTGCTCGCGAGTACCGTTGAATTCTTCGCGGAGCCGCACCACCTCCTGCTTGAACACACGGCCGCGCTCCGCGTAATCGCGGAACATGTCGAAGCTCGAGCACGCCGGCGCCAGGACCACCGTCTCTCCCGGCGCGGCGACCGCGAACGCCGAGCGCACCGCCGCGGTCATGTCCGCCGCGTCGTGCACCGGCACCGCGGTATCGAGCGCGTCGTGGATGAGCGGCGCCGACTCGCCGATGGCCACGACGCGCGCGGCGCGCTCGGTCAGCGCGCCGCGCAAGTCCGTGAAGTCGCCTCCCTTGAAGCGGCCGCCGAGGATCACGACGAGGCCGCGCGGGAAGCTCTGGATCGCCCGCAGCGCCGACTCGATGTTGGTGGCCTTCGAGTCGTTGACGAAGCGGACGCCGGCAATCTCCGCGACCGGCTCGAGCGCGTGCTCGAGGCCCGTGAACCCCGCGACGGCGCGCCGCATCGCCCCGGGCTCGACCCCCGCGATCGAGGCGACGGCGGCCGCGGCCAGCACGTCGGCGAGCAGGTGGCGTCCCAGCAGCTTCACCGCCGACAGCGGCACCAGGACCTCGTCGCTGCCGCGCTGCCGCCGCACGATCGAATCCCCCGCGATGACGACGCCCTCGGCGAGATCGCGATCCACGGCGAAGAGCAGGCGCTGCGAACGCGCGTCCTGCGCCAGCACGTGCGACGGCTCGTCGTCGGCGTTCAGCACCGCCCAGTCGTCGGCCGTCTGGTTCGCGAAGATCCGCGCCTTGGCCGCGGCGTACTCGGCGAGATCGGCGTGGCGATCGAGATGGTCCGGCGAGAAGTTCAGGAGCACCGCGATCCACGGGCGGAACGTCTCGGCCGACTCGAGCTGGAAGCTGCTCGTCTCGACCACGTGGATGGTGTCTTCCGTCGAGGCTTCGACCTGCGCGCTGAGCGCGTGGCCGATGTTGCCGCCGACCAGCACGCGGTGGCCGCCCGCCTCGAGCATCCGCCCGGTCAGCGTCGTCGTCGTCGACTTCCCCTTGGTCCCGGTGATGGCGACGATGCGGCCGCGCAGCCAGCGCGACGCGAGCTCCAGCTCCCCCATCACCGGCACGCCGGCGGCGCGCGCTTCGACGACGACCGGCTGCCCCGGAGGCACGCCGGGGCTGAGCACGATCAGATCCGCCGACAGCAGCGTCGCGGCCTGGTGGCCCCCGAGCTCGAGCTGCACGCCGGCGTCGCGCAGCCGCCCTTCCTCGTCGAGGCGATCCCGCATGTCGGTGAGCGTCACGCTGGCGCCGCGGCGGACCAGCAGTTCGGCCGCGGCCACACCGCTGCGCGCCGCGCCGACGACGACGACGCGCTGGCCCGACACGGAGAAGGAGGAGGCCGTCATCGCAGCTTGAGGGTGGTAAGGCTGAACAGCGCAAAGATGATCGAGAGGATCACGAACCGCGCGATCACCTTCGGCTCGCTCCAGCCGATCAACTCGAAGTGGTGGTGCAGCGGCGCCATGCGGAAGACGCGCTTGCCGGTGAGCTTGAACGAGGCCACCTGGATGACCACCGAGGCCGCCTCGAGCACGAAGATGCCGCCGACGATCACCAGCACGAACTCCTGCTTGATGAGGAGCGCGACCGTGCCGAGCGCGCCGCCCAGCGCCAGGGAGCCGACGTCCCCCATGAAGATGTCGGCGGGGTAGGAGTTGTACCAGAGGAACCCGAGGCTCGCGCCGACCAGGGCGCCGCCGAAGATCGTCAGCTCCCCGATGAGCGGCGACACCGTCTGCAGCTGCAGGTACTCGGCGAACACGCGATGCCCGCTGACGTAGGTCAGCGCGGTGAGCGCCGCCGCGGCGACGCCGAACACGCTGATCGCCAGGCCGTCGAGGCCGTCGGTGAGGTTGACCGCATTGCTCCAGCTCACGCAGACGAACATCGCGAACAGCACGTAGGCCCAGCCGAGATCGGGGATCCAGCGCTTGAAGAAGGGGAAGACGAGATGCGTGTTGTACAGCTCGCGGCCGCTCAGCGCGAGCAGCGACAGGCCGACCGCCAGGCCGATGACGATCTGCCAGCCCATCTTGTAGCGGGGCCACAGGCCGTGGTGCGATCGGCGCACGATCTTCAGGTAGTCGTCGGCGAAGCCGACCGCGCCGAACGCCGCCGTCGCGATGACGGCGATCCAGATGTTGGGATTGGTCAGGTTGGCCCACAGCAGCGTCGGCAGCAGCGCCGACGAGAGGATCAGCAGCCCGCCCATCGTCGGCGTGCCCGCCTTGGCGCGATGCGTCTGCGGCCCCTCCTGGCGGATGACCTGCCCGATCTGGAACTCGCGCAGCCGGCGGATCAGCATTGGCCCGAGCACGAGGCTCAGGGCCAGCGCGGTGACGCTGGCGCCGGCGGTGCGGAACGTGATGTAGCGGAACACGTTCAGCAACTGGATGTCGGTATGCAGCGGGTAGAGCAGGTGGTAGAGCATCAGGCGAACTCCGCCTTCAGCCGATCGACGACGAGGTCGGTGCGGATGCCGCGCGAGCCCTTGACCAGGATGAGATCGCCGGGACGCACCTTCCTGAGCGCAATCTCGGACGCTTCGTTGCTCGTCGGCACGAAGAGCACCGCGCTCTCGGCCATGCCGGCGCGGCGCGCCGAGTCGGCGAGCCATTGCGCACCGTCGCCGCCCACCGCGATGAGGAGCGACAGGCCGGCGGCGGCGGCGGCGCGGCCGCATTCCTGGTGCAGGCGCTCGGCGTGCGCCCCGAGCTCCAGCATCTCCCCGAGCACCGCGATCTTCCGGGCGCTGCCGGTCGCGGCGTGCAGCGTCTCGAGCGAGCGCTTCAGCGCGGCGGGGCTCGAGTTGTACGAGTCGTCGATCAGCGTGATGCCGCCCGGCAGGCGCAGCAGCTCGCCGCGATGCGGCGCCGGCGCCATCGACGCGGCGCGGTCGGCAATCGCCGGCAGCGGCACGCCGAGCTCGATGGCCACGGCGGCGGCGGCCAGCAGGTTGAGGAGGTTGCCCGTGCCGAGGAGCGGCGTGCGCATGCGCATCTCGCCGCGCGGCGTGGTCACGGTCGCCGCCATCCCGTCGAGCCCGAGATGCTCGACGTCACTACCGCGCACCTCGGCCGCGGCCGATAGACCGAACGTCACGGTCCTGCCCGCGAAGTCGCGGATGCGCGCGGCAATCCGCTCGTCGTCGGCGTTGGCGATCAGCAGATCGCCCGGGCGCGCCTGGTCGAGGATTTCTCCCTTTGCGTCGGCGATCGCGTCGGCCGAATCGAAGAAGCCGAGATGCGCGTCGCCGACGTTGGTCCAGACGCGGACGTCGGGCTCGGCGATGCCGATCAGCGTGCGGATTTCCCCGGCGTGGTTCATGCCCAGTTCGACGACCGCCACATCGGGCCGCGTGCGCAGTTCGAGCAGCGAGAGCGGCAGGCCGATGTGATTGTTCAAGTTCCCCTTGTTGCGAAAGACGCTGTACTTCGCCGCGAGGAACGCCGCGGCCAGCTCCTTGGTCGTGGTCTTCCCGGCACTTCCCGTGATCGCGACGACCTTCGCGCCGGCGCGCCGCCGCATCTCGCGCCCGCCGTCCTGCAGCGCGCGCGTCGTGTCCGCCACTTCGATCAGAAGCGGCGCCGGCCCGCCCTTTCCTGCCTCGGGCAGGACCGGCGCTGCCGTCACCACAGCCCCGGCCGCACCGGCGGCCAGGGCGGCGGCGACGAACGCATGCCCGTCGAACCGATCCCCGCGAATCGCGACGAACAGGTCGCCCGGCTGCAGCGACCGGGTGTCGATCGACCATCGCTCCACGCGTTGCGCCGGGTTTCCCGACATCACCCGGCCGCCGGTGGCGGCGGCAATCTCGGCGGCGCTCAACGAGATCGGCTCCACGTCCTAGGAGACCCGCGATCCGCTGCGCCGCTTCGCCAGCGCGGCGCGCGCCACTTCCACGTCGTCGAACGGCAACGTCTTGTCGCCGATCACCTGGTACTTCTCGTGCCCCTTGCCGGCGATGAGCAGCAGGTCGCCGGGCCTGGCGTTGCGGATCGCCGTCTCGATCGCCTCGCGGCGATCGACGATGGCCTCCGACGGCGTACCGCGCTGTCCCTTGTGCGCGATGCGATCGGCCGGCATGACGATGCCGCGGCGGATCTCCTCGATGATCCGCACCGGATCCTCGCTGCGCGGGTTGTCCGAGGTGACGATCACCAGGTCGCTGAGCCGCGCCGCGACGGCGCCCATCAGCGGACGCTTGGTACGATCGCGATCGCCGCCGCAGCCGAAGACCGTGACCACGCGCCCGGTGGCGAGCGGCCGCGCCGTCTCCAGCAGGTTCTTCAACGCGTCGTCGGTGTGCGCGTAGTCGACAATCACGCGGATGTCGTCGGACGGGCCGGAGGCGACCTGGAAACGGCCCGGCACGTTCTCGAGCCCGGAGATGCCCGCCTCGATCGCCGAGAACGGCAGGTCGAGCGCCATCGCCGCGGCCGACGCGGCAAGGATGTTGTACGCGTTGGGGCGGCCGACCAGCTTCGAGCGCACGTGAATCGTGCCGCGCGGCGTGCGGATCTCGAAGGTCAGCCCTTCCAGCGAGAACGAGAGCGGCCCCGGCCGCACGTCCGCCGCGGCGTCGATGGCGTAGGTCACGGGACGCCGCGTCGCCGCGAGGAAGTCCCCGCTGCGCCGGTCGTCCACGTTGATGACGCCGACCGCCCCTTCCGGAAGGATCTCGAACAGCCGGCGCTTGGCCGCGAAGTACGCTTCCATGTCCCCGTGGAAGTCGAGATGATCGCGGGTCAGGTTGGTGAAGATCCCCGCGGCGAAGCGCAGGCTGTCGGCCCGTCGCAGCGCCAGCGCGTGCGACGAGACCTCCATCACGCAGGCGGTGCAGCCCTCGGCGAGCATGTCGCGCAGCATCTGCTGCAGCTCGGGCGCTTCCGGCGTCGTGCGCGGCGCCTCGATCTCGCGCGCGCCGACGCGGTATCCGATGGTGCCGACGCGGCCGCACTTCATGCCGGCCGCCTCGAAGATCGACGCCAGCAGGTAGGACACCGTGGTCTTGCCGTTGGTGCCGGTGATGCCGACCAGCGCGAGCTGCTCGCTCGGGTGTCCGTAGAACGCGGCCGCCGCGGCGGCGAGCGCGGCCCGCGCGTTGGGCACCTGCGCCCACGGCACCGCGGCACCGGCCGGCGCGGGCGTCTCGGCGACGACGGCGATGGCGCCGGCGGCGATCGCCTGCGGCGTGAAGCGGGTGCCGTCGGCATTGACGCCCCGCAGCGCAAAGAACACCGCGCCCGGCTTGACCTGGCGCGAGTCGTAGGCGACGCCGGTCACGTCCGCCTGAAGGCGGAAGCCATCAGATGCGTCCGAGACGACGCCGGGTTTCTGTCCCGCTCCCGTGGCTTCCGACTTCAGGCGGAAGCTGGATCGATCGAACAGTTCCTGCAGCGTCACGGCCGCCCCCCGGTTGCCGCCGGCGGCGCACGCCGCTGCAGCGTGAGGGTGCACGCATCGCCGCGCACGAGCGACGACCCGGGCGTCGGCATCTGATCGACGACGAAGCCGTCGCCCGAGAGACGTGCGCTCATGCCGATCTGCGAGAGCAGCCGCAGCGCCTCGCGTCCGCTCAGGCCGCGCAGGTCGGGCATCAGGCCGTTGCGTGCGGGCTCGAGCGTGGCCGCGAGCATGCTGGCCGCGCGCGCCGGCTGCGCGGCCGGCGCCGGCTCCTGCAGCGGATCGTGCCGCGTGACCAGCACCGGCGGCGGAGCGTTCAGGTTGGGGCCGATGCCGAGATAGGTCAACGCGGCCTCGGCGATCCGCTTGAAGACCGGCGCCGACACGGCGCCGCCGGTGTAGCCGTTGCCGTGCGGCGAGTCGATCACCACCAGGATGGTCAGCGCCGGCTTGCGCGAGGGAATGAAGCCGACGAACGACGCGTTGTAGTCGGACTTCTGGTAGTGGCCGTTCACCAGCTTGGCGGCGGTGCCGGTCTTGCCGGCGATCGTATAACCCTCGATCTGCGCCGCGCGCGCGGTGCCGCGCTCGACGACCTGCTCCATGATCTCGGTCAGCGTCGCCGCGGTCTCCGGCTCGATCGTCCGCCGCATCTCCTTGTGCGGCACCTCCATGCGGCGGCCGTCCTTGATCACGGCGCGGATGACGCGCGGCTGCAGCAGGTGCCCGCCGTTGGCAATGGAGCTGACCGCGGTGGCCATCTGCAGCGGCGTGACCCCGACCTGGTAGCCCATCGACACCGACGCCAGCGCGCTCGCGTCGAGGCGATCCGCGCTCCACACGATGCCCGCGGTCTCCCCCTTGAAGTCGGGCGCCAGCGTCTGGCCGAAGCCGAACTTGCTCACGTAGTCGGTGAGCACGTCGGGCCCCAGCTTCAGCCCGACCTTGATCGCGCCGACGTTGCTCGACTTCACGATGACGTCGGTGAAGCTGATCAGGCCGTACTGATGCGTGTCGTAGATCGGCTTGCGCCCCGGGAACGTGATGAACCCGGGGCTGGTCTCGACCATCGTCTCCGGGGTGATCACCTTGCGCTCGAGCGCCGCCGACGCGGTCACGATCTTGAACGTCGACCCCGGCTCGTAGAGCGTCTGGATGGCGCGGTTGCGCCGCGCGTCGTCGTCGGCGCGGCCGAACGCGTTCGGGTTGAAGGTCGGCCAGTTGGCCAGCGCCAGGATCTCGCCGGTGTGCGGATCCATGATCAGCGCCGAGCCGCCGACCGCGTGGTTCGCTTCGACGCCGGCGCGCAGCTCGCGCTCGGCCACGTACTGCAGGTACTCGTCGATGGTCAGCTCGAGGCCGGCCCCGGCCGTCGCCGGCTTCTCGACGCGGCTGAACACCGCCCGCCGCTTGTTGTCGGTCTGGATGAGGACCTTGCCGTCCTTGCCGCGGATCGACGAGTCGTAGGCCGACTCGATGCCGCCCAGCCCGACGTTGTCGAGCCCCACGTAGCCGAGCACGTGCGCGCCGAGCTCGCTGTTCGGGTAGTAGCGGCGGCTCTCCTTGAGCAGCGTGATGCCCTGCAGGTCGAGCGCGCGGACGCGCCGGGCTTCCTCGGGCGTCACCTGGCGGGCGACGTAGGCGAACGGAGTGCGGCGGCCCAGGCTCCTGGCGATCGCCAGACGGCGCTCGGTGTTGCAGCCGTCCAGGACCTTGCAGACCCGGGCCGCGACCTCTTCGGGATCGTCGATGTCGTTGGGCACCGCGGCGATGGTGTCGGCGTCGACGCTGTAGGCGAGGACCCGCCCCTTGCGATCGAAGATCTCGCCGCGCTTGGCCGGGGCCACGACCGTCCGCAGCTGCTGCCGATCGGCGCGCGCCAGCAGCTCGCCGTGATCGACGACCTGGAGGTAGACCAGGCGTGCCTCGATGACGGCCGTCCATGACGCGACGACGGCGGCGCAGACCAGGAGCCGCGACCGCACCGTACCGCGCCAGTCGGGCACAGGCTGGCGCCGCGACGGCGCCGTGCGCATGCCGCGAAGCCACTCCATGGCAGACCTGACCGATCCGACGCCCGCTGTGATGCCCATATGGCGCGTGCTACCGCGACGCGACGACCGATTTTTCCGCCGGCGCCGCCGGAGTGACCCGCTCGATCACGATCGCCTGCCCTCGCGCCGGCGGCACGAGGTGCAGCTGCTCGGTGGCGATCTTCTCGATCCGCTTCGGCGCCCGCAGCGTCTCGATCTCGAGACGCAGATGACGGTTCACCTCCTCCTCGGCGGCGCGCTCCTGCTGCATGCGCTCGATCTGATAGCCGTGGCGCAGCAGCTCGAAGTGCTGCCACGCGGAGAAGAGCAGCACCACCACCAGGAAGAGCCCGATCCCGGCCGAGCGCCACAGCTGCTGCTGCCGCGCCTCGTCCACCTCGCGGACGATCGGGTTGTTGCGAATGTCCTTCTTGATCGCGTACTCGAAGTCCATCGCGCTCATGCGAACCTCTCAATCGCCCGCAGCTTCGCGCTGCGCGCCCGCGGGTTGCGTTCCACTTCTGGGTCGGCCGCCGAGAGCGGGCGCCTGGTCACGATGCCCAGCTGCTCGTCCGCCTTCGCGATGGCGCGGAACGTGTGCTTGACGATGCGGTCCTCGAGCGAGTGAAACGTGATCACCGCCAGCCGCGCTCCCGCCAGCAGCCGCCGCGCGGCGCGCTCCAGGAACGCGTCCAGCCCGTCCAGCTCGCGGTTCACCCAGATCCGCAGCGCCTGGAAGGTGCGCGTCGCCGGATCGATCCGCTGGTAGCCGTGATGCGGCACGGCGCGGCGGACGATCGCCGCGAGCCGGCCGGTCGTGTCGATCGGCGTCTCGGCGCGCGCCCTGACGATCGCCCGCGCCACGCGGCGCGAGTGCCGCTCCTCGCCGAACTGGTAGATCACGTCGGCGAGCTCCCCTTCCGCGACGTCGCGCAGCAGATCCGCCGCGCTCGGTCCCTGCGTGCGATCCATCCGCATGTCGAGCGGCTCGTCGCGGCGGAAGCTGAAGCCGCGCCCCTCTTCGTCGAGCTGCATCGACGAGACGCCGAGATCGGCGAGCGTGCCCGAGACGCCGTCGATGCCGCGCTCGCCGAGCACCCGATCCAGTTCGCGATAGTCGGCGTGCACGAGCTCGACCCGCTCGCCGAACGCGGAAAGCGTCTGGCGCGCGATCGCCAGCGCCGACGGATCGCGATCCAGCCCGAGGACGCGATCGGCGCCGGCCTCGAGCAGCGCACGGCTGTGCCCGCCGAGGCCGACGGTGCAGTCGATGAACAGCCCGCCGCGCGACGGCGCGAGCACATCCAGCACCTCGGCGACCATGACCGGTTCGTGCGCCGCGGCCATGTCAGATCCCGAACTCCGACAGCGCCTTCGCGTCGTCGTCGGTGAAGGGCTCGGCCTGGAGCTTGGCGACGAGCCGCTCGTGGTTCCACACCTCGAGGCGATCGACTTCGCCGAGCACGTCGACCTCGCCGCTCATGCCGGCGCTCTCGCGCAGGCGCGGATGGATCACCACGCGCCCCTGGGCGTCGATCTCGGCGGCCTGGCCGAAGTAGTTGACGCGGTTGAGGAACTTGGTCCGGGACGGATGCGTGGAGGGGGCGCGCGCCAGCCGCTCTTCGAGCGCGAGCCAGACCGGCATCGGGTAAATGCGGACAGACTCCCCCGTCAGGCTCGTCACGAACAGCTCGGCCCCATGCGTCTTCTCGACCAGGGCGCGAAAAGCGTTCGGGATTTTGAGCCGCCCCTTATCATCGATTTTGGCGGCGTAGTTGCCCCGGAGCACGTCCGTTTACTCCACTTTTCTCCACAAAATTCCACCGCGATGGTAAGGTCCGGGACCCCGTCTGTCAACGGCAAAATGTAGAGCCTCTTAGGCTTACGCTAAATTTTCGCCCCTTTTGCCGTGCTAGGATGCGCAGATCTGCCATGCTCCGAGCCGGACTCATCGGATTCCCGTCCTCAGGCAAGACCGCGCTATTTCAGCTGCTCACCAACGCACGCGAAGCGCCCCGGCCCGCCGGGAAGGCGGAGGCGCACGTCGGCGTCTCCCGCGTGCCCGATGAGCGCCTCGACCGCCTGACCGTGCTCTTCAAACCGAAGAAGCACGTGCCCGCCACGGTCGAATTCGCCGACATGGGAGGAGCCGCCAGCCTCAGCTCCGGGGCGACGGCGCTGCTCGACGTTGCCGCGTTTCGCGGCGCCGACGCGCTGCTGCATGTGGTGCGCATGTTCCGCGACCCTGCGGTGCCGCACGCCGCCGGTTCGGTGGACCCCGCGCGCGACGTGCGGACGATGGAAGACGAAGTCATCCTGGCGGATCTCGGCGTGGTCGAGCGGCGGCTCGAGCGCCTCGAGCGCGACCTGAAGAAGGCCGGCGCCGCCCCCGAGCTCAAGAAGGAACAGGAGATCCTGCAACGCTGCCGCACGCTGCTCGAGGACGGCAAGCCGCTGCGCGATCTCGAGCTGCCGCCGGACGACGCGCGCCGCCTGCGCGGCTTCCAGTTCCTCTCCGCGAAGCCGCTGCTCATC
>Ga0207645_10003337_pt1 | contig 12237 bp, 9 predicted proteins | sample KBSM53metaG_FD_184331 | JGI IMG/M metagenome (GOLD analysis project Ga0207645, IMG submission 184331) | Miscanthus rhizosphere microbial communities from Kellogg Biological Station, Michigan, USA - KBS M5-3 metaG (SPAdes) (version 2) | ecosystem: Host-associated > Plants > Roots > Rhizosphere >...
ACCTGGTTGATGAAAGGAGAAAAGCCCATATCGGTGTCGGCAGTATTGCAGCAGATCAAACCGGACATTTATCCAAAAGTGGACGATGAAGCCACGATCATAGTCACGTATCCGAAGACGCAGGGAATTATCCAGGCATCATGGAACTGGCCATTTGGAAGAAAGGATATGGAGATATATGGACAACATGGCTATACGATCTCAGATCGTAACGGAATAAAAACAAGAACGTCTCCCGACAGAAAAGAAGATTACCGGGCTGTTTCTCCGCCTTCGCGGCCCTTTAATGATCCGTTTGCTTATTTAGCCGCGGTGGTGCATGGCGAAGTAAGCATGAAACCGACAGACCTTTCTTCTCTTCAAAATAATATGATCGTGGTGGAAATATTAGAAGCGGCGAGGAAATCAGCGAAAGAAGGAAAGGTCATTTACCTGAAATAACCAAGTAGAATAATTCACCGCGCCGAAAGGAAATTTTACAGCAGTTCTTTCACGATTGTTTCCCATTCTTCATCCGATGTAACACCCGGCCTTTTCTTGTCTGCTCTTCGATACCAGTAGTCAGCATTTCCAATATCCCCTTCTTTGCGATGAAGATAAGCATGTATCCACGCAGCTGTTTTATCTTCTATATCCTGAATAATTTCATGTGATCTGTTCCAATTGCCTTTTGCATCATACCAGAGAGACTGGAGATACCCGGATAAGTGAGGAGGCGGAGAAGAAGCATCCAAACTTTTTTGAAACTCTTCAAATTTCATTTTACTTTTTCAGGAGTTTGAAGGCATGCGACCATTGATTGCGAAGGAAACCTGGTATACACCATAAAATGCAAAGTGGTTCAATAGCTCTTGCTGCTTCTGCTTTTCCCATGTCTTCAGTTTCATGTCCAAATGCACTTAGAATATCAGTCACTGTTTTTTTCGCCGCTTCGTCGTTCCCACAAATAAACATAGTTGGTTTGGTTCCGGAAAATTTGGGTTTATACATCAAAGTATTGCCTACGCTGTTAAATGCTTTTACAAACTTTGCATCGGGCAATAACTTTTGCAGGTCTTCCATCAGCGATCTGTCAAGACTGGTAAAGAATTTCAGCACGCCATTTTCGGGAGGTGCCTTCGCAATGGGATTCGTGGTATCTATCACTGCCTTATTGGAAAAATTTTCTTTACCCGCCTGCTCAATGACTTTTTTAGCCGCATCGCCACTAACGGCAAGCACGATCAATTCACCAAATTTTGCCGTATCAGCAAATGAGCCCAATTTGACACTGGGATTTTCTTTTTGCCAATTTACCAGGCTTTCTTTTGATGTATCTCTTGTGCCGATCATGACTTCATGGCCCTCAGACAAAAACCCTTTACCCAATGCCTGGCCAACGACGGACGATCCGAGAATACCAACTTTCATAATACCTCCTCCTTGATCTTTTTGTGAAAAAATGAGTTACTTCTTCAACAAATCATTTCAAATAAAGTTTGAATATTCCTGTCGGTTCAAATTAACTTCATAAAAATTTCTTCAATGCGTTATATCCTTATCTTCTCCACGCTGTTCATTGGGGCCATACTTCCTGTGCAGGCCGTTCTGAATACGAAGTTAGGCAAACAGACAGGCGGGCCGTTAGTGAGTTCATTACTCAGTTTCCTGGTTGGACTTATTTGTCTTTTTATCATTAACCTGGTTGCTAACTACACAGCCTTCTCAAATATGAAACTTTTATCCGTTTCTCCCTGGTATGTCTGGATGGGTGGCTTGCTGGGGGCCATTTATGTGAGCTGTATAATATTTGTGAACCAACAACAAGGTGTTGCGCTTACATTTGCATTGGTGGTGGCCGGCCAAATTTTTATATCCTTGCTAATTGATCATTTTGGTTTGTTCGGCTCTATTGTCCGACCTGTATCAATACCAAAGATTATTGGGGCAATGCTGATCATCGCCGGCCTGGTCTTAATAAAAAAATAAGCCGGAAATTTTTACGCATGAGCAATCCGAATTTGCATACTGATAAATCCCAGTTGACCCCGGTTGAAAAAGAGTTTGAGAATAGTATACGTCCAAAGGAAATTGCTGATTTTTCAGGTCAGCAACAGATCATTGATAATCTGAAGATCTTTATCAAGGCAGCAAAAATGCGCTCGGAGGCCCTTGATCATATTTTATTTCACGGCCCGCCCGGTTTGGGAAAGACCACCTTGTCAAGGATCGTGGCGAATGAATTAGGAGTAAATATTAAGGAAACTTCAGGGCCGGTCATTGAAAAACCAGGGGATCTTGCAGGATTGCTTACCAATCTCGAACCACATGATGTTCTATTTATCGATGAAATACACCGCTTGAGTACCGTAGTTGAAGAATACCTGTATGCAGCCATGGAGGACTATCGTATTGACATCATGATCGATAGTGGACCGAGTGCGCGAAGCATACAACTCAATTTGAACCCATTCACCTTAATTGGTGCCACTACACGAAGTGGCTTGCTAACAGCACCTCTGCTTTCGAGGTTTGCCATTAAATCGAGGCTGGAATATTATTCAGCCGAAACTATTCAAAAGATCATTAATCGCTCGGCAACTATTTTAGGAGTAAGGATCACCTCGGATGCCGCGAAAGAAATTTCCGGTAGAAGTCGCGGCACTCCAAGGATCGCCAATGGATTATTGAAAAGGGTGAGAGATTTTGCGCAGGTTCTCAGCAACGGAGTCGTTGATCTTACCATTACCCAGCATGCATTGAAAGCGTTGAATGTAGATGAGTATGGACTGGATGATATGGATAATAAGATCCTTCTTACCATTATCGAAAAATTTAAAGGAGGCCCTGTTGGGATTACAACTATCGCAACGGCTGTTGGCGAAGAAGCTGGAACGCTGGAAGAAGTGTATGAACCGTTTTTAATACAGGAAGGTTTTTTACAACGTACACCGAGAGGAAGAGAGGCAACTGAAAAGGCATTTCGTCACCTCGGTAAGATTTTTAAAGGCAGGAGCGGAGAAGGACTGCTGTTCTCATAAATTACCTGCTTTCAATTTCTTAAATTTAAGACGCAATTCCACCAATGATCGCCAGGGCAGGTCATATGCTATGGATGATAATTCTCATCATTGTGAGCGGCATCACAATACACGCTCAATCTTTTAACCCAAACTATCATTTTAAACATCTCAATGTTGAAAATGGACTTACTCAAAATATCGTTTACCATTTTTTGCAGGACAGCCGGGGTTATATATGGATAGGTACGCACAATGGTCTTTCGCTGTACGATGGCATTAAAACAATCAATTTCCTGCATAGTGACCAGGATAGTGGCTCCCTTTCCGCAAATTTCATTTCGAGTATACTCGAAGACTCCGCACAACAGGTATGGATCGGGAATGAAAAAGGAATTGACCTATATGATCGAAATAACAATTCCTTTTTGCATTTCGGTGTTGACAGGCCGGATGGCACAAAGGATGATACGTATTGTGTGCTTCTGGGTTTTGTTTCAAGAGAAGAACTATGGTTCCTGGATACAAAAACGCGGTCAGTGAGATCACTGAACATAAAAAGCAAACACAGTTCATTTATCGCAGAGTTTAACACCTATCACGGCCTGCTTTACAAAGGAGCCGGCGAAGTCGTGAATATATGGTCTGCTTACGACAAAGGAACTATTCACCAGGTTTATCGTAAAAATAAACTGGTCGGGCAGCAAACCTACTTCTCCGGCAAGACCGGCTTCTTTAATAATCTTGAATTAGTAGTATACCACGTTTTGCAGCAAAATGATTCCACTGCCTGGCTCTCCACCAATGAGGGATTAGTGAAATTGAATCCAGTGACAAATCAATACCAGGTTTTTAAAACCCGTCAAAAGGAGACCATCACCGAATTACGATACGCGGCGCTTTCACCAGCAGGACAATTATGGATAGCTACCGGCCCTGCAGGAATTTATGAGTTTGATATTACAACAAATCAATTCATCAATAATTTCAGAAACAATAAACTGGATCCATCCAGTATTTGCAGTGATAACATCGTTAGCATTTATTTCGACAGAATGGGTAATATCTGGTGCGGCAGCTATGGTGAAGGCAGCAGCTATGCTAATACCAGGAATACTTTTTTCACAAACCATCTGTCGAAGAATGAAACACAAACCTGGAACAGCGATAACAACATTTCGTGGTTGGGAACTGATGTCCGTAAAAACTTATGGTGTATGCTGACGAATGCTCCAGGATTTTGGATACTGAACAACGAATTGAACATTGTGATGCATAAAAACCCTCTCCTGGAAAATGGCACGACTTACGGCGGCTCTCTCTATAAGATCCTTTTTGACAAGAGTAACAACATATGGTGTACTACCAATAAAGGATTGTACAGGTATAATCCTTCGTTGAACCGGATGTATCCTGTAAAATATGAATTGATCAGCGATGAGGTTCAGGGCAGCATTTGGATAAAAGATATTACAGAACTTCATGACGGTTCCGTTATTTTTTCAACCTATGTTGGGCTCTATCATTTGACCAATGAGTCAGGTAAGTTTGTTGTCAAACCAATTCATTTCCTTCCGCCAGGAGCTTATACCGGGTTTGGCCAGTTGTTCCAGGACGATAACCATTGTATTTATGTAAAATCGCTGGGCGATTCTTTATATATTCTAAAACCCGGCGAGCAAGGAGAATTTAAGTTAATCAGGTCAGTTCGTTTTATGCCCACAATCAATCAGTATTTCAGTGAGAAAGGTGACTCGTTGATCTATCTGGCCACAAACGATGGTCTTTATTATATTAATAACAGTCAATTTCAAATAAAGAAGGCGAAACTTGATAACAGGCTGCCTTTCCTGAATGTGAGCAGTATCTTTAAAAAAGATCAGAAAGTCTGGATCTTTGGAGAAAAAGGACTTTATTTTTTTGATGAAAAAAATGAACTTGGAAGAACATTTACCGTGGAAGATGGGTTGCCGGCAAATGAATTTATTCCGTCTGCAGTTGTCCTGGATCCTTATCAAAGATGTGTGGCCGGAACCTCTAACGGCGTTGTGTCTTTTTTCCCGGATCAGTTACAAGATTCAATCTATCCACCTTTGCCGCAACTGACGGGTATCTATATCAATGATGTTTTACACTCTTCGGGCCCGAATTCCAATGAAATAAAAGGCCTTGACCTGTCATTCAAAAAAAATACATTCTCCTTCGATTTTTCGTCCATTGCTTTTCAGCACGCATCGGATAACCGATTTGAATACAAATTGGAAGGGTTTGATGAAAACTGGATAAAAAGCGGGACTGCTCATTATACCAGGTACAGCAAAATACCACCTGGCAGATACACTTTTCAACTGCGTGTCATTGATCCATGGGGCAGGGTTAGTCCATTCAATAAGACTCTCACTATCGAAATAGCAAGGCCCTTCTGGCAGACGTCATTTTTTAGACTGGCCGCACTGCTACTTCTATTGTCGCTTGGTTGGCTGCTTTCGAGATCCTACTTCACTTATAAGATCAAAAAACAAAAAAGCGAATTCGAAAGACAACAGTTCATCGAGAAAGAGAGGACAAGGATCGCCACCGACATGCACGATGATCTTGGCGCAGGCTTGTCAAGGATACGATTTTTAAGTCAGTCCATTCTCAACAAGAGGATAAACGATGAAGCCATCAGCGCTGAATTGAAAAAAATAACTTCTTTCTCCGATGAAATGTCAGAAAAAATGGGAGAGATAGTGTGGGCATTGAATGAAAAAAACGACACACTTGCTGATCTTATCGCGTACTCCCGATCCTACGCTGTAGAATATTTGGCCAATCACAACATAGAATGTGAAGCAAACACTCCCCTGCATCTCCCGGGTACATTCATTACGGGTGAGATGCGTCGCAATATTTTTTTGTCTGTGAAAGAATGCCTTCACAATATTGTGAAACATGCCGGAGCAACCAGGGTTTGTTTCGCTGTAGAATTAAAAGAGATAATGAAGATCGTGATCCACGACAATGGAAAAGGGATTGACTGGAATAACCAGCGGGCTTATAGTAACGGAATAGGAAACATTAAAAAAAGAATGAAAGAGATAAATGGGGAAGTTACTTTTTTAAGTGATCACGGGACCAAAGTGACACTAACGATTCCATTTTTATAACGTTCGTCCTATTGGTAAATGAAAGCACTACCGTTAATTTTAATGATTTATGCCTATACGCGTTTCCATAGTCGAAGATCTCGCTGAAATAAGAGAAGGTTTAGTGGAACTGGTGAGATCGGATAGAGAACTTTTTATGGTCGGTAGTTTCGAAGATGCCGAATCAGCTGTTCAGCGACTTCCCGACCTGCAAGCTGATATTGTGGTCATGGATATCAACCTGCCGGGAATGAGTGGGATTGATTGCATAAAAACTATAAAGGAAAGGTGCCCGGGAACACAATTTATGATGTTCACCGTGTACGAAAATGATGATAAAGTACTGCAAGCTATGCAGGCAGGAGCCACCGGTTACCTGCTTAAGCGCACAAAATCTGAACAGATCCTTGAAAGTATAAAAGAACTGAACCAGGGCGGCTCACCCATGAGCAGCAACATTGCCCGTAAACTGCTCAATATTTTTCTGCACGAAAGAAAAGTAACTAAAAACGAAGTTCTCTCTGACCGTGAAAATGAAGTGCTGCAGTTGCTGGCGGATGGATTACTGTATAAAGAAATTGCTGATCGGCTTTACATTGGTCATGGAACGGTTCGCCAGCACCTGCACAATATTTATGAGAAACTTCATGTCCATAACCGCACCGAAGCGGTCAACAGATACTTCAACAGGGGTTGATCGCACATTTTATAACATTCGTTATAGCAAATACTGATTTTTTTCCTATTGACCCCGGATAAGCAGTCATCTATCTTCAACACTGAAAAAATATTCTGTTCTCGCTAATTTCTGTTTAAAAACTCAGTATATGAAAAAGATAGTCCTGTTGCTTGCGCTACTCATTTCTTTTTCTATGATACAAGCACAGTTGCTTAAGAAAATAAAAGATAAAGTTGACAAGACTGTTGACAAAACAGTTGATGATGCAACAAAAGGAAAGAAAGATGAAAAAGGAAGTGAAGGGACGGATGGGAGTTCCGGTACCGAGAGCAAAACTGAGCCAGCCACAATGAAAACGTACAGTAAGTATGATTTTGTGCCCGGCGAAGTAATCATTGTTTACGAGGATTTCATGCAGGACGCTGTGGGAGATTTTCCGGATAAATGGAACACAAACGCATCAGGCGAAATTGTGACGATCGAAGGCATGCAGGGTCACTGGCTAAGGATCAATAAGCAGGGTATCTTCATGCCGGAATTTATTGATTCGCTCCCTGATAATTTCACTTTTGAATATGACCTGATCTGTGATAACCCCGGTCAAATATGGTCCTTATATAGTAGTGTTGCGTCACTCTCCGACCGCGGTCATCCTGAAACCTGGAATACGGCAGACAGCCGTTTTACAATGACGATAGCTCCCGAGGCGGGTGGCAACGCCAGTTCAACAATCGAACGCAGAAAAGACGGAACCGGTGAAGCTTCGACGTCAACAGAAACAAAACAATTCTCTGCCAAAAAACTCGTCCACATTGCGATGTGGAGGCAAAAAGAAAGAATCAGAGTCTATTTCAACCAGGAGAAAGCGTGGGACCTGCCGAAAGCAATGTCGCCAAACGCGAAATATAACGCCATTGTCTGGTGGCTGCAGGGACCAGGTCAGAACGCGAGTTATTTCATGAGCAACCTGCGTCTTGGTGTTGGCGCACCCGACACTCGTAAAAAGATACTTGAACAAAAGAAGTGGGTTACTCATGGGATATTATTTGACGTGAATAGCGCCACCATTAAACCTGAATCCTATGGCACGTTGAAAGAAATGGCAGACGTAATGAAAGAATATGCCGATCTGAAAGTAAAAATTGTCGGTCATACGGATGCTGATGGAAGTGATGCTGCGAACCTCGATTTGTCAAAGAAAAGAGCAGCTGCGGTAAAAGAATCTTTGGCAAAAGAATTTGGCATAGATGAAAGCAGGATGGAAACTGACGGCAAGGGTGAAAGTGAGCCAATTGACAAGAACGATACGCCAGCGGGTAAAGCAAATAATAGAAGAGTTGAATTCATCAAACTCTAAATAAGTCAGCATGCGAATCATAGTTTATTTATTGCTTCTTTTTTGCACGATCAAGCCGGCATTTGCGCAAACTCCTGCCGACAAAACGGTAAAGCCAGTCAAAGCGGAGACGCCCTCCAAAACGGAAATACAATCGCAGATGAATGACGCCACAAACGAGATAAGAAAGGAGATCGCCGACCTCGAAAAGCAAATTGCATCTTCCAACGATGTCGAAGCAACAAAAGATTTAAAGGAACAGGTTGCCATACTCAAAAAGCAACTGTCCATGATGGAGGGTTTAAATAAAAATGTGTCAAGAATGTCGGACAACGTTTTTAAGGAAGCTGCAAACGAAGACGGCGGAGCCGTCATCCCTAAGCGTGATGCAACAAGGATAAGCATTATTCCTAAAAAGACACTTACCGATGCAGAACTTCTGACATTTATAAAAAATACTCACAGCGGTGTAGAAAAATTAATTCCTGCTGCCGAACGTGTCGAAGCATTGAACATTTACAATGAGACAAAAGCACAATACAAAACGACCGCCATTGTAGCCAACGCCGCGAATGGCTGCTGGATGCTGGGTCATTGGGAAAAGGCTTTATTCATCATGAGTAAAGCATGCATGGATGATATGACAGATGCAGACAACCTGAATAACTACGCTGCATTTTTAGTAATGACCGGAGGTGAACAGGCGGCTATACCCATTCTCGAATACCTAAACCAAAAATACCCCGGCAATAGCACGATACTGAACAATCTTGGACAGGCCTGGTTTGGTTTGGGGGAAATGGACAGAGCAAAAAAATATCTCGATAGCGCCACCATGATTTATCCAAATCATTCAACGGCCAATTCAACTTTATCAGGAATTGCCGTAGCGAATCATGATACTCCCAACGCTATCTCATATTTAAAGGCATCATTGAAAGAAAACTATGACCCCGACATAGAAGCGGAGCTGTCCAAATTGGGATATTCTATAACATACGCCGATATGCCAGAATTCAAATACCCCATGAAATCCGATCCGATCGGCATACTGTCACTGGTGGAATCGATACCCGAGGACTACCCGACACATATTGGTGATGATCAAACGGCAGATGTTGTTAACCACTATGTCCGGAGCGCCGTAATTTCAAATGAACAGTTTAACGAGGAAAATGAAAAGCTAAGCAATAAGCTAAAGGATCGAGCAAAACAATTGTCTAACGATTCAGGTTTCCGCCGTGAATTTCTTGACCCCCATAACTCTCCCGCATATAAACTTGCGGCACGTTCCCGGTTACTGATCTGGACGGAGACTTTCGGAAGTTCGTCACCCCTGATTACACAATTGTGGCTCCCTTCTCAAAAATATTTCGCAAACATAAAAGCTGTAAAGACTGGTCAGGAGCTCTGGCGTGAGTGCCAGGACATATGGACAGAGCAAGTTGTGAAGCCAACAGCAGACCTGGCCCGTGCATGGCAGGCCTCACGTAGAGGTGACAGATGTTCAGATATTGATGCGGCAATGGAAGCCTACTTAGCTAAGAAAAATCAGATCAGAAAACAGGGAATTCGGCTCATTAAGCAAAAAGTCCGGCAGTATTCAAAAGAACTCGACCAGTGGGTTAAGATCTCTTTATACTCAACGAAGGATAATCCTCCCAAAAATCGCGATGACCTGACAATGGACCTGGTTTCGGAGCTGGAATTTACAACAGCAAGAAACGCCTATCGCAATAGCGAATTGAGCTATTTTCTAAGCATGGCTCAAGAGTTTGTGGAAAAACAAAGTAAGTTAAGAAGCGCCTGCAACCCAAGTGCACAAATCCCTGATGACCCCTCAGAAGATATACTCGCACCACTTGTGCCACCTATACCGCGTTATCCGCTTAAATGTGAATTCAAAAAAGTTCTCAGTACGCCGGTGGTCGTATACAAGTTTGAATGTAACACGATGAAAGAAACCACAAAGCGAAATCTGAAGCCGAAGAAAGATCCGGTCAACAGGGGACAGGGACAAGGCAGTGCAAGGGGAAATGGAGCGCAAGGACCATTGGGTGGAAGAGGCCCATCGAATTTCACTGAGTACGATGAAACTTCAGATGGGAATCAAAAACCAGCCCCGCTCAATGCGGAAGACAAAGAGCTTTCACAATTTTCGATTGAATATGACCGCTGGGGAAATTTGGTGGGATTGAATGTTCAGCTGAATGAAGCGGGCACCGACCTGGCTGATCCCAAATCATCTGAAACGGAAATGGACAGTCGCTGGAGCTGGAATGCTGTCGCTTCTCCCAAGAAAGGCTTCATGAATAAACTGCTCGCTAAATGACAAATGAAACCACCATACTTTTCGTCTTCCTGGTTTCCTTTAAGATGCGGCGGTCAAAAATCATCCACACAGAAACTCCCTGGCCTGTGATCGAATAAATAATTTGTTTATGAGAAGACAAGTCACCATCATCTTCTTCCTTCTATTTAACTGCACAGTTGCATGGAGCCAGGATTATTGGATGAAAACCACAACTCCGTGCGATAAAGAACTGCTTCTAAAAACACCCGGCGAATGGATGAAGCCAGGCTATGGATACCATGCTACTGTTTCCAAGCAACAACTGAAGGAAATTGAGAACCGCCTCAAGGTGATACATCAATTTGTGTACAATATCTATCCTTCACCCATGGCATTCGATGCGGCTTGGAGTTATTTCACAACTGATCAAAATTTTGCCTCTCAAATTAAAATTGAGACTATCCAGGATCGTTTTCGAAATTCTTTCATAAATGGTATTCCAACCGTTTCGTACAGTTACCACGTGGGTTTTTGTGCCTATCACTGTGGCCGCGAGCCCAATGAAATAATGAGAGGCCGGGGATGCGAAACGGGAACGAATTTCAGCGTTGTTATGAATAGCCTCGAAGGTTTTTTTTCCCGGTTATTGATCGACGATGATTATGTGGATATCATGAGGATCGACGACAGGCCAATAAGAATGATGCCCGTGCTTAAAGGAAAATGGAAAGGGTATGATCTTTATTCTCCCGAAAGCGGCAGTGGTCTAAATATGGTTTTGCTTCATAGAGACGGCACACTCCCATATATTCCCGTTACACGAAAACAGTATCTCGACAGAAGCATAGAATGGCTGCAGCAATTTTTTGATAAAGGTCTAAAAGCATCAGAAAATCCAGAAGGGCTTGCAGTGTTAATGGATAAAAAAGAAAAAGATGAGCAGGTAAAGAAATACAGGAAACTAAGAGATGATGTTTTGAAATATTACCGGGACGAACTGGATGTAACCACCAAAGCGGGACTGCTCGATTCTCCTGCCATCATATTTGGCGGCTCGATGGCGCATATACTGACACAGTATCCCATTTTTACCACCCAGGCTGACGGTGGCAGGCTGCTCGTCACAGAAAATCCTGCGTACATAAAAAAAGAAATAGCCAAATATATTCCGCAAATGATTATTTACACCATGTGGAATTCAAACGACGGGCCTGACCCCGCATTGAATCCTTATTACTTATACTATCGAGATTTTCCGATTGAAAAATTGAAGGCGATGATCGATAAATAGTTTTTATGAAAAAACAACTCATCATCCTGCTTTTTTTCTCCACTCAATTGTCGGCGCAGTATAGAGACCCGAACCCTCATTTTCCGAAAGTAAAAATTTCTGTTCCCTGTACTGAAGATTTCATCAATAGTTACAAAGGCAAATGGTTGATCCCAAACCTGGATCCCAGTGTAAATGACTACCAGGGCGAAGTGAAAAAACGCGTGAATCAAATTCAAAACCTGGTCTACGGGATCTACCCGCAACCTACCGGCTGTGACGATCTCTGGTCCGGACGTTCTGAAAAAAAGTCATTTGCTGACCAGGTGAAATACGTATTGGTTGAAGGAGACTGGAAGCCACAAACTGTAAAAGCAAATCCGGTTTATAGCTGGATGTACAGTCTGGGTTTAGGTGCATGGATCTGCCACGGCACAAATGAAATTATGAATGGTTACCCGGAAATTGGCGGCGCCAGCCTTGTGATAAACGCAAACTCACTTGACATTTTGCCGGAAGAATATTTGTACGG
>Ga0207645_10003338_pt1 | contig 12235 bp, 13 predicted proteins | sample KBSM53metaG_FD_184331 | JGI IMG/M metagenome (GOLD analysis project Ga0207645, IMG submission 184331) | Miscanthus rhizosphere microbial communities from Kellogg Biological Station, Michigan, USA - KBS M5-3 metaG (SPAdes) (version 2) | ecosystem: Host-associated > Plants > Roots > Rhizosphere >...
CGGGAAAAGCGCGCCCATCCCGAAGCGCCCGACGAATTGTGGTTGCTCGAACACGAACCGGTTTACACGATTGGTCGCACGCCCGATCGATTGAGTTTGCGCGGGGCGACGCATCTGCCTCATCCGCTTTTCGAAATCAACCGCGGCGGCCAGGCGACCTATCATGGGCCGGGGCAATTGGTCGGTTATTTTCTCATCGACCTGCGCCGTTATGGACAGGATCTACATCGCTATTTGCGCTGGATTGAAGCGCTGCTCATTGAGTTGCTCGGACAGTCTGAGATAAAAGCGATCAGGCGCGCCCACCTGACGGGCGTGTGGGTCGGGAACCCCGAAGTTGGCGGTTCGAGCCGCAAGATCGCCTCGATTGGAGTCGGCGTTCGGCATTGGATTTCGATGCATGGTTTTGCCCTCAACGTTGGCGGCGACCTGTCACCTTTCGGCGCGATCACTCCCTGCGGGATCGCGAACGTGATTATGACGTCGATTGAAAAGGAAACTGGTGTCAACCATCCATTGGAAAGCATTGCGGACCGGATGGCGCAGTTGGCCAGGAAACGAATCAACCACCTTGCGGTGCCATCGGTTGTAGCCCGCGACTTGTCATCCTGAGCCGCGCCGTAGCGCACCCTGCAAAGGCGAAGCCGGGATCTCAAACGCAAGGACCTCCCACAGTCGCAATGTACGATTACGCCGAGTGAGCACGCGCCCAGTGCTCTGCGGGATCCGTCTCCGTGCTTCGCCGGATCGGGATGACAAGAAAGGAGAGCATAACGGCCACGGCGAGCCAAAAAACTGGACGCCTTCTCGATCTGCCATTCATTGAAGCATGGCGATTCCGCTGGAAGACAACTTCAACGACATCATTGGCAAAGCGCAGCGCGGCCTGGGCATCTCCGATAAACAACTCGCGGAGAAGTCCGGCGCGAGCCTCGATGCCATTCAAACGGTGCGTGACGGAAAGTTCGACCGCGCCACGCTCAACCAAATTGCGCCAGCACTGCAACTCGACGCAGATGCGTTGGCCGAGCTGGGGCAGGAGAAATGGCGGCCTAATGAAATCCACATCGACGGCTTGGCGCAATTCAACACCCCGTATCACGACATGATGGTGAACGCCTATCTCGTCTGGGATCCGGCGAGCAAAGAGGCGGTCGCCTTTGACAGCGGCGCCGATTGCTCGGCGATGCTCAAACACAGCCAGGATAGCGGCCTGACGATCAAGCTCATCCTGCTTACGCACGCCCATCCCGATCACGTTGCCGATCTGGAGCGACTCACCCATACAACCGGCGCGCCGATTTACCTGTCGAGTCGAGAAAACGCCATCGGCGCGCAGGCAATCGAAGAGGGGAGGATTTTCACCGTCGGGAAGCTGGAAATTGAATCGCGCCTGACCTGGGGACATTCTCCGGGGGGAATGACTTTCGTCGTTCGAGGACTGGCCCGACCTGTCGCGATCGTGGGCGACTCGCTTTTCGCCGGGTCGATGGGTGGCGGCAACGTGTCGTACGGGGATGCGGTGCGCAACAATCTTGAAAAGATTCTCACCTTGCCTAACGAAACCATCCTTGGTCCCGGGCACGGCCCATTGACGACGGTCGGCGAAGAGAAAAGGCATAACCCATTCTTTGCCCGGTAGGGCGAGACTCTCCCCAGCCGCGGGACGAGTTTGGCTGGCTGCAGGCTGGCAGCTTGGGTTAGCTTTCGGCATGAACATCGCTTTTGTTGGAGTCGGTCGAATGGGGGCGAACATGGCCCGCCGCCTAAAGGATCAGGGTTTTCACGTCACGGCCCTTTACGACGCCCACCGTCCCGCTGCCACGACCCTCGCACAGGAACTCGGCAGCTTTGCCAGTCAATCGTTAGGCGAAGTGACCGCCAGCGCCGACGTGATTATCACCGTCGTTTCGGATGATGCCGCGATGCGCGAAATCTTTTCCGCGCCGAACGAAAACCTGCTCGCTAACGCGCAAGGGAAGCTCTTCATCAACTGCGCCACCATTTCGCCGGAGGTGCATCTGGAAGTAGAGAACCTGGCGCGCCAGATCGGCGCGCAGACGCTTGAAGCCTGCATGGCCTCGAGCATCACGCAGGCGCGCGAAGGAACTCTCTATCTCATGTGTGGTGGCGAGAGATCCGCCTTCCAACGGGCGGAACCCATCCTGCAGGCGCTCGGTTCATCGATTCGCTATATCGGCACGTCCGGCGAAGCCGCCAAGGTCAAGGCCCTCGTTAACATGGTGATGAACATCAACACCGCTGGGCTCGCCGAGGGTCTCGGCTTGGGCGATGCGCTCGGGCTTGATCTGACCATGTTGCGCGAAGTCTTCAGCGAAACAGGTGCAGGTTCGCGCGTGTTGCAAACGGACGGTGAAGACATGCAGAAGCGCGACCACGCTTGCTTTTTCTCCGCCACACACGCGGCCAAAGACAGTGGAATCGCGCTGCATCTGGCCGAATCGGCGGGACTGGAACTTCCGCTCGCCCGCGCCACGAAACGGCAATATGACCGAATGATTGCGGACGGCTTGGGTGAGCTGGATAAATCAGGAATCGCTGAGCTGACCTTTAAGGGTCGCGGCGCCGGCGAAAAGTAGGTCGATTCCAAAAATACGGCGAAGGACCTCGCAATAAACAAAGCTGAGAGCGCGCCGCTAGGGACGAATTCGTGCCGCGCCCGTGTAAATGTTCATCGATTCCCCACGCAGAAAACCGATGAGCGTTTGATTATTGGCCTGCGCAAATTCTACCGCCAGGCTGGTGGGCGCAGAGATGGCCGCGATGATTGCGAGGCCCGCCGCGAGCGCTTTTTGCGCCATCTCGAATGAAACGCGGCCGCTCAGGAGCAGGATGCATTCGCCCAACGGAAGCCTTTTCGCGAGCAATTGATGCCCGATCAATTTGTCGAGGGCGTTATGCCGCCCAACGTCCTCTCGCAGGAGCAGCAACTCACCGCTCGCGTCGAAGAGCGCGCAGGCGTGCAGGCCGCCGGTTCTCTGAAACGTCTCCTGCGCCGCCGCCAGCTTTCCCGGGAGCTGAAAAATCACCTGGGATTCGATGGTCGGCGCAGTTTCGATAGAGGGGAATTGCAGCATCACCGCCTCGATCGTGGCTTTGCCGCAAATTCCGCAGCTCGATGAGCTGAAAACGTGGCGGCTCAATTTCGCGGGGTCGAAACGCATGGGGTCGGTCAGGGTGATGCTGACGACATTGTCAGCCGGTCGCTCGGTCGTTAGGCAGGAAGTGATCTCGAAAATTTCCTTCGATTCGCGCACAATCCCCTCGGTCAGGGCAAAGCCGGCCGCAAGCTCGCTATCATGTCCCGGGGTGCGCATCACGACCGCAACTGGGTGTCCTTCGATCCGAATCTCGAGCGGTTCTTCAACCGCGACCTCGTCCGGCTGCCCAGGCCAGCGCTTCCCGGCCTCTAGCCTAACGATCTTGGTTTGTTTGGCGGCGGCGCGCGTCTTCATAGTCAATCGGGGTATTAAGATTGGCAAAAAGGTGCTCTTCCGGTGGAAAGATGGCGTGTTCGCGCACTAGTTTCTTTGTCAACGCGCCCCGGACAAAGCTCTCCATGGAGAAATCGCGGCTCATCAGGTTGGTGGCGGCAAGCGCGACGCAGCGGACGGGGTAAACTGCTACCAGTGGCTCGAAACCACGTGACGAACGTGGCACCACACCCTGGTTGTCGCTGCAACGCGCGAGAAGGGAGCGAAGAAAATCAGTGCTCATCGCGGGGAGATCGACCGCCAGCACGACGAGGTGTGGCGAGGAACATTTCCGGAGCGCCGTCGCTACCCCGGCCAGTGGCCCCGCGCCCGCGATGACATCGGCAACGATCTCGAAATCACTCCAAGCTTCCCGCGGCGGGCCGGAGATCATGAGCTGCTCGGGGGAAAGCGCCCGGAGCGTTTCGATTTGCCGGCGCCAGAGCGGCTGACCCGCGATTTCGAGGGAGGTCTTGTCGCGGCCCATGCGCGACGATTTACCGCCGGCGAGAAGGACCGCGCTGTGACGCATCGTTAGGCGATCTTTGCCGCCGGCGCTTGCTGGATCCTGAGCCTCGCCTCGCCCACCCTGATCTGGCCGTCACTCAGGATGCGGGCGCGCAGGCCACCGCGGTCAGCGAGAAATTGTTCCGCACCAGGAGCGAACGCGGTGTTCATCCAGGAGCACGGTTTGCAATGCGCCGTGCCACGGAAACGCACGCCCTGCAGTTCAAAGTCCGCACCGATCAATTCCATCAGTTCGACTCCGGATACGATCACGTTACGCCGGAGTACCCCGGGAGATTTCGTTAGGCCAAAGTGTTCCGACATCAGGCCGACGACTTCGTACGAAAAAAAAGTGATTTGCCCTTTGTAATCGTCGGCGTAGTCGAAGAACCGGTCGCCACGAAGGCCGCGGCCGGCGACACACTCGACCTGCTCCGCTTCGATGAGCGGGAAATCATCCGGCTGCTGGCCGTGATGGCCGTAGTAGTTGTGGCCTGGGGACGTGAAGATTTGTTCGATGCGCATCAGTCAAAAACCTGCAGAGGAAGAAAATGTTCGACCTTCAACGTTCAACGTTCAACGTTCAATTGCAGACACATGGTGCGGCAATCTTCGCAAGCACGTTGAACGTTGGACCTGGAGCGTTGAACGTTATCCCCAATGGGAACTGTCCGGCGGGTTTTTGCTTATCTGAAGCGCTATCCGCTGCTCGCGTTCGGAACGCTTTCCTGCGCCATTTTAGGGACGCTGATGGTGGTTGTCTTCCCGGCGGTCACGAAACTGGTGATCGACGAAGTGCTCGTGCAACGCCGGCCGGAACGTCTCACGCCGCTCGTTTTGATCGCGGCGCTCGCGTTCGTTCTGCAGCACGGTTTAAATTCCATCCGCATCGTATTGAACAACACTTTCGAGCAGAAGGTGATCTTCGATCTGCGGAGCGACCTTTATTCGCACATCCAGATGTTGCCGCTGCGCTGGTTTGATAATCGCGCGACGGGCGATTTGATGACGCGCATTTTGGAAGACGTGAATTCAGTCGAGCGAATGCTGATCGATGGGGTGGAACAGGGCGTGGTGGCGTTGTTGCAAGCGGTGATCGTGCTCGGGATGATGTTTTACGTCAGCACCTCACTGACCCTGGTGGGGCTGGCGCCGGCGCCGTTGCTCGCGGGCGGCGCGCTTTGGTATACGCTCACCGCGCACCGCCGTTATCGCCTGCAACGGCGCGCGTCGTCGGCGATGAATTCGTTGTTGCACGATAACTTGGCGGGCATCCGGCAAATCAAGAGTTTCGTCCGCGAACGCGAGGAGCATGGGCGCTTTAACTCGGTGAGCGATCAACTGCGCCACGCCACGCTCGTGGTCATGCGGGTGTGGGCGATTTACAACCCCTCGATGTATCTCATCGGTTCGCTAGGGATCATCCTCGTAGTGTGGGTGGGCGCGCGCGCGGTGCTCGGCGGCACGATGGCGGTAGGCGACTTGATCGCGTTCCTGATGCTGACGGGATTTTTGTATGAACCGATCAACAAGCTCCATCAGTTGAATCAACTGGTGCAGGCAGGACGGGCCGCGGGTGAGCGTGTTTTCGAGATCATGGATCAACCGATCGAACCAGGATGGGACGTGCAAACAACGAGCCACGGGATCCGCGGCGACGTGCGTTATGAGAATGTGAGTTTCAACTACGGGGATGAACACGCGCCGGCGTTGCAGCAAATCAGCTTCCACGCGCGGCCCGGCGAAACGATCGCGCTCGTCGGCACGACCGGCGCCGGGAAATCGACGCTGGTGAACCTTCTCGCCCGTTTCTACGAATTCACCTCCGGTGCAATCACGATCGATGGGCGACCGATGCGCGAATTTGGAGTCCAGACCTTGCGCGAGATGATTGGGATGGTGACCCAGGAAAGTTTTCTTTTTAACGGAACAATCCGCGAAAACCTGCTTTTCGGGAAACCGGATGCAACCGATGAGGAATTGCTCGAAGCGACAGAGGCGGCGAACGCGCGTTCTTTCATCGAGCGCCTGCCGAATGGGCTTGGCAGCGTCGTCGGCGAACGCGGGGTGAAATTGAGTGTCGGCGAAAAGCAACGCCTATCGATCGCGCGCGCCCTGCTGAAGGATCCGCCCATCCTGATCCTCGACGAAGCGACCGCGAGCGTCGACACCACGACCGAGCGGTTGATCCAGCAGGCGCTCGAGAACCTGATGTTTCATCGCACCTGTATCGTGATTGCCCATCGACTCTCGACCATCGTGCGCGCGGACCAGATTCTGGTGCTTGATCACGGACGGATCATCGAGCGCGGAACGCATGCCGAGCTGCTCGCGCTCGGCGGAAAATATGCTCGACTTTGTGAGCAGAGCTTTCTTGAGACTTCAGGGGGCGAAATTGGATCACTCGCCCAGTTGACCGCGTCGTGATTTTCGAGCAAGCGTCTACAGGCTTGAGCCCGGCCGGCGAGCGTGCGGAGCGATCCCAACGCCGGAAATTCTCAACGGGACCAAGTCGACGAACGGGGACGTCGCCGTCCTCCTCGACTAAGCAAAGCTGGTTTGCGGCCGATTCCGTTATTCGTTAGGCACGGAGGCGTTCGGAGAGGGAGAGGGGGCGGTAGCTTGCGCGCCTGGAATGACGAGCGTCTGGCCAATCTGCAGTTTCCGGTCGTTTTCGATGTGGTTGAATTTTTGCAGCTCGTCGATGCCGACCTTGTGCATTTTCGCGATCGAAGTGAGCGTCTCGCCACGGGCGACGACGTGGGTGGATCCGCCCACGGCCGCCGCCGCCGCCGGTGAAGAGGTTTCCCCTCCGACTGGCAACGGGCCGCCGAGAGAGGTTCCCCTGGGGTGTTGGATCTCCTGCTGCAGGCGCAGAATTTGTTGCGAAAGCGCGTCGATTTTGATGTTTTGCTCGTCAATCTTCTTCGTCAGGCTGAGGAGCTGGGAGGCTTCCGATCCGCCCGCGGCGGGAGTGGGGCTTTGGGCGTTCGCGTGGATCGTAAGCGAGACGGAGAAAAGAAGAATCGCGAACGTGCGGAGGAGGCGAGTCATGGGCAAGCTTGGCACCTCCGTGGTGTGCTGGCAAGCTGGCGACGGTTTGCGTTTCGGGTGCATTCACGATAGCGTTTTTTCATGCCAGAACGGACGGAAAAACCGGTGGCGCCTGTGCCGTGGGGACCGAAGCAAGGTGATGGCGGTGGGCCGAAACCTCCCGACGTTTCCAAGCCGGACACGCGTGATTTGCTCAAGAAGATGCGAAAGGTGGATCCGAACCAATCGAAGCGCTACCGGCAGCGCACCGGCCAGTGACGAGCGACTCGTTAGGCGGGGGAGTATCCGATTTTCCGACGCTTTTGCGACGGCACGGCCTGCTCTATGAAGCGGCGCTTGTCCCGTCCGGGGCCGCGAGTTCTCCTGCCTCGTCTTTTACGCCAACGCAGGCGACGACGATTCTTGCCTTCAAATTCACCGGTGGCGTTTTGGTGGCGGGCGATCGGCGCGCGACGGCGGGCAACACCGTGGTTTACGATCGGGCGGACAAGGTGCTCGAAATCGACCGGCACTCGATCATGGCAATCGCTGGAGTGCCGGCGACGGCCTGGGAAATGGCGCGCGTGCTCGAGCATTCACTTCAGTATTTTCGCCGGACCCAGCTCCAGGAGATGAGCGTGGATGGAAAGGTGCGCGCCCTCTCCAAACTATTGCGGGATAATTTTGGCTTTGTCGTGCAGGGGATCGGCGTGGTCGTGCCGATTTTCGCGACTTATGATTTCGCGGGTGACGGTCAGGCGCGGCTGTATTTTTACGACGCGATGGGCGCTCAGTTCGAGGTCACAGAATATGCGGCCACCGGTTCGGGTTCGCCTGCGGTGCGCGGCGTCTTGTTTTATGAAAACAAGTGGGGGAAAACGCCGCTGCACAAATTGCGCGAAGAAGATGCGGTCACAGTCGCCCTGCGCGCGCTCGACACGGCGGCGGAAGCCGACACAGCGACTGGTGGGGTGGATCGTAACGCGCGGATTTTTCCACTGATCAAGATCATTTCGCACGATGGCATCAAGACGTTGCCGGAGAAACAAATCGCGGCCCGCTTTAAGAGCACCGTCGCATGATCGAAGAACCGTATCGCTGGGTCGAGGCGATCGCGAACCGGCGCGAATACATCGAGACGCAACTGGCGCCGGGCAGCCCGATTGCGGCGCTGAGTTATCGCGACGGCATTCTCTTTGTAACGATCGGTCGGGCGCGGCAGAAGCTCTTCGAAATTTATGATCGGATCGCCATGGGAGCGATCGGACATCCGGGCGACATCGAGCGTTTGCGGATGGTTGCGATCGAACTGGCGAGTACGGAAGGTTTTACACGCTCGGCAGCCGACGTGTCGCTGCGGCGACTGGCCTTTTATTCGCTCAGCCCCGTCCTGAAAACGGCTTTCGAACAGGTTTACGGCGCGCCGTATCTGGCGCGAATGATATTTGCCGAGGTGGGCGCGTCGCCAGCAGAAGATTTGTTTTTGCGGGTGGAATACGACGGCTCGATCACCGCGAATGGCCCCGCCACCGATGCGCAGCCACCGCGCTTCAGCGCCGTCGGCGGGACGACGCGTGGGACTGAGTTGATGGAAAGCTTGTTGCGGCGCGAGCACGATCCGGGTTGCACCTTGAACCGGGCGATGAAGGTCGCCCTCGATGCCTGGAGCGCCGGGAGTTTGCCCGCGACAGAGGGAAATGGGAACGAGATTCCGTCGGTCGAGACCCTTCGGAAACACCGGACGGAAGAACTGCAGCGCGCGACCGTCGAAGCGTGTGTCCTGGAGCGAAGCAGCCCGAACGCGATTCGCTATCGTCCGCTTGCAGGCGACGAATTAAAGGAGTTGACCGCCGCCTAACGAATCAGCACGCTTGCGCGCGGCCCGAGGCCTCGATAAGAGAGAGCATGCGACGCGCGTTCCCGTGGTTCGGGTTGCTTCTCCTGACGATTTCGTTCGTCCGGCTGGTTCGCCTGCCGGGACCGATACATCCGACGCCCGTGCCGGTGGTGCGCGGCGAGCGGCCGCTCGTAGTGGTGCTCGATCCCGGGCATGGAGGCGCGGATTCCGGGGCGATGTGCGGCACAATCATGGAAAAAGATCTGACCCTCGACGTGGCCTTACGGGCTGAATTGCTCCTGCGCCTGAAAGGTTATACGACTGTCTTGACGCGCGATAATGATCGCTACGTCTCGCTCGCAGAGCGCACCGCGATGGGAAATCACGCGGATGATTCGCTCTTCGTCAGCATCCATTTCAACGACGGACAACGCGCGGCGGCGTCCGGGGTGGAAACTTATTATGCGGGCCAATCGGCTGGGCCGGCCGGATTTTTCTCGTGGTTATCTTCCTGGCAGCGATCCGCCTCTACTCCGCTCGCCGCTAAGAGTGAGAGCCTCGCGCGTTTTATCCAAGCGGCCTTGGTGGAACGGACGCGTGCACTCAATCGCGGAATCAAGTCGGAGCAGTTTTATGTTATCGCCAACGTGCGGCATCCCGCGGCATTGGTGGAGGGCGGGTTCATCACGAACAAATCAGACGTGACGAAGCTGACGACGACGGAATATCGTCAGCAGATTGCGATGGCAATCAGCGACGGTGTGCATCGCCATTGGGAAGCCGCTCGGCGGGACGAACCGACGCTTACACTGGCCGCCGCACGGCCTGAATAACTCCAAAAAACGATTCGTCGTATAGCCCCATGAAACGAAGCTGGCTCTCTTTTCTTGTCTTCCTCTTGGCCGGTGCCGGCATGCTGCAGGCGGACCAAACCACCTCCGCGGTGCAGCAGGCATTGAAAGACCAGGGTTTTTATTACGGGGACGTGACCGGGGAGAAGACGGCGGACACAACAGCCGCCATTCGGCGCTACCAAATCCGGAACGGCTTGCAGATTACCGGCGAGATTGACGCCGAGACATTGCGTTCATTAGGTGTGGGCTCTGGCGCGGCCCGCTCCACCGCCCAGGCGCCACCGACGACGGCACCAGAGGAGGAATCCAGTGAGGGCGGGACGCCCACCCAATCCGCTCAGATTTCGCCGCAGCCGCCGCCCGCCAATTACCCGTCGCAACGCGTCCCGGGTGAGCCTGATGGACCGGGCTCCAGCCAAGCGCGGCCCGTGATGAGTGACGTGTTTGCAGGGACCCCTTACGAAATTGCGCCACCTGATTTGCAGCGTCACGTCATCGTCGGCGCGCAGACGCTCCTCGCACGTTACGGCTATTATTGGAACGGAATCGATGGCGAGTTCGGGCCCGGCACGCATTCAGCAGTGCGTCGGTTCCAGGCCCGCGTGGGTCTCGTGCCCGACGGCCGCCTCAACATGGAAACGCTCGCTGCCCTTGGTTTGCTCCCCGGTCAGCGTGCAGCCGGATTCCGCGCGCCACCGCGCCGGCTGCAAGCACGGCCGATCTACCGCGGCGAGTGGGTGCCTTATCGTTAAGTGTGCCGCCCGCCTGGCTATCGCCTGGCATCAGGAAAGCGCACGGCTTGCAGCTCGGCGAAAACCTTGCCGACAAAAAGGCTAGCCTGAACGCGCAGCAAAAGCCGGTCGGAATCGTCGGAAACCCAAATGCTGGCGCGTCGGAATTTCTTGTGCGGTTCGAGTTCACGTTTCTTGCCGATCTTGTTGAGTTGGAGATCGAGCCTGATCGCGGGGTAGGTTCCGGCCGCGATCGTGATCGACTCGCGGGCTGAGACTGTGATCGTGGCCAGGTAGGCACTGGTGGCCGGATAAACCACCAGTCGATAGACGTCGCCTTCATGCAGCGCCTGGCTGCGAACGTAAAGCAGGGTAGAATGCATGTCGTGGACGCCACCCGCGAAGGAAAACGTGCTCTTCTTAGGCGTCTTTTTTGATTTGGTATCGGTGCGGACCCGCTCAACCGAGTCGTGCTTGAAGACAACGTCGGTGGTGACGGTCTTGTTCCGTACTTCTTCAACCTGGTGCATCGTGATTGGGTAGAGTGTCGCTGCATCGGCCAGCGCGCGGTGGCGAACGTCGAGTTTCCAAAGCGCCCGAACCAAGCCGACGGTTTGTCCGATACCCTGCAGTTGAAGCCGCTCCTCACTCGTATCAAAGCGCATCTCGGCGGTGGCAGCGACCAGGCCGTTCCAGCCAAAGTTGTAGGTCGCTACGAGCGGGCGGGGATTGGGGAAATCGCCTCGTGGAAGACGCGTCACGGTTTTCTCCCAATCGAGAGGAGCTCCCGTGGCCGTCAGATGGAGAAGGATCGCGACTGACCAGAACGCAATCTTCCGTCGAAAGCCCACTAAGCGACCCTCCGCTGCTGGTCAGCGACTTGCAACCGAAGGAGACCGATGGAATCGCGGAGCGGCGAACACATTCGGAGTGAAAAAAAAGCGCACGTTGATGGCGTGCGCTTTTCCGTAAGAATTTATCTGCTCGTTAGGGCTTGGCCTTCGCCGGGCTGACGCTAGCCTTCGGCGCCGGAGTGGCGGAAGCCGCGGCCTTGTTCAGCTGGGTCACCACATCGTTGGTGAAATCAAAGTCGGGCCGCGCAAACATGACGATCGGCACGCCATTCAGACTCACGCCTGAACTGTCGAAGACAAGGTCCATGTTCGCCGCCTTCACCTTCGTCATCACGACGGCGGTGATTTCCTGGACGATTCCATCGCGCATCCGCACTGCCTGTTCCTGCAATTGCTTCTCGCGTGTCTGGCGAAAATCGTTAATCTCGCGTTCCAGGTTTTTGATGCTGGCGATCTTTTCGTCGCGCTCTTTTGCCTTTTGCGTCTTGGCGTCTGCGCTCAGGGCCGGGGCTTCGAGCTGCTGATTTAGCTTGTTGATCTCGTCGAGCGCTTTTTTGTAGGTATCGGCACGGTCGTCGTATTCCTTCTTCGCGGAATCCTTCGCGTCGTTGATTTTCTTTTCGGCGTCTTTGGTCTTGTTGTATTCCTTAAAGGCCCGATTCATGTCGATAGTGCCGACTTTCATGCCTTGCGCGAAAGCTCCCGCGGGGAGCGCAAACGCGGAAAGAACGGCGACGAGGATAAGCTTTTTCATAGATGTAAGGTGAGACTGGTAATTGGGATGGGTATAGACTGCAAGTGCCACCTTTCGTTCAAAATTGGTAACCGACGCTGAACTGGACCTTGGGGCCATTGGTGTTGTTATCTTTCTGCAGAGGAATGCCGTAATCGATTTTCAACGGGCCGACCGGCAGGTCGAGTCGCA
>Ga0207645_10003340_pt1 | contig 12232 bp, 7 predicted proteins | sample KBSM53metaG_FD_184331 | JGI IMG/M metagenome (GOLD analysis project Ga0207645, IMG submission 184331) | Miscanthus rhizosphere microbial communities from Kellogg Biological Station, Michigan, USA - KBS M5-3 metaG (SPAdes) (version 2) | ecosystem: Host-associated > Plants > Roots > Rhizosphere >...
TGCACAGTTGTCGGTAACATCGTAGCTGACAGTCACGTTCACCATCCTGTGGTTTGGTGGCCAGAGAACCGACGGGTTTGCTGTTGCATTAGTACCCGGGTTTGTTGCTGTGCTTTTTAGAAATAAAGTAGTCTGCGCATCACTTTTCTGTACAGCAAGCATAGACACCAATAAAATAAAAAAGCAAAGAGCACTACCCTTTGCTGCACGTAGAATTTGTTTCATACGGTTTGTTTGTGTGGTGGAACAAGTATGGTTGGTATATGCAAACACCGGCCGCTCTACAGCGACAGGTGCTAAATTGATTTGTAAGAAGGAAAATATATTGAACCAGGACCATGAGGGCCTTTCGGGCTGCGTTGCTGTAGCCGGTTTGCACGGGCCTTCATTTTCGCATCCCTGCGGAAAGGCTGTACAACCCTTACAGTTTACTACATCTGCAGAAACGGTTTCTGCAGTTTGTCTTTTTACGTGAAATAAATTTTTGCCACTGATGTTTGTAACAATCAATTTGCAAAGCAGCGTAAAAAAGTGACTCATAATGGTTCGGTTATATGAAACAAAAATTTGCTAGTCCGGTGGTTTAGCCAGAATGGAGATTGGAAAACAGTCATTTGGAATTTCAGGTGGATAGCAAGACAATAACTGTGATTACACAGGTGTCATTTCAGGTATCTAACCGTTATCATTAAACGATTTTTGGCTTGTGGTTTCCGTAGAAAGTGGAACGGTTCTTTGTTGGAATATTATGTATCAAAAAGTACGTAAGACCGTAAATGTATATGTGTTTTTCCGAATATGCAATAACATCGTAGATTTCCTATGCCACTTTTTTATAATTTCTTTAATAGTATAGCGTATCATTTTACTGTACCACAAACGTTGCGGACTGTTTAAACCCATTTCCTGTCAACTGAATCGTATAAATACCTGCCCGGACCGAAGGCGGTAAAACAACCGCCTGGTTAATGCTCCCACCCGTATGCTTTATTTGTTTATTAAATAATGCCTGTCCTTCGGCATTAAATAGTTCGAAAGCATAATCTCCCTGCTGCAGATCGGTTATCCTTATAAATAAATCGCCGTGCAAAAGAGGATTGGGATATATTGTAAACAATGATGCCCTGTCTTTTAAGCTCAGCCGTACCACCGGACTGTACACCGGGTTTCCGGTTTTAAATACATTTTTTATTCTGTAATAATTATTACCTGCATTGGGAAAAGCATCAATCCATTTATAGGAAGATTCACTTTCATCATTCTTTGCTGTCATCGTTCCGGCAAAAGTGTAGTGAGCACCATCCGTTGAACGTTCTATTTCATAGCGCAGCATGTTGAACTCAAAGTTTACCCGCCAGTCGAGTTCAATATGCCCGTGTTTTATATACCCATTAAAATCACTAAGCGCAACAGGCAAAGGTGTGCCCGCCGGACTAAGCGCATTCCAGGCAGCAGCAGCGTTGGCTGCTTCTGTATTAAAATGCTGTGCATACGCTACACGAAAAGCATCAAATGAAGCAGTAGCCGAATTGGCCTCCTGGAAAAGCTGGAGTGACTCGGCAGGTGCATCAAAGCCGCCATCGAAATCGAAATGCTGAACCTGGTCAATTGCCACATCTGCGGAAAAGGGAGAAGGTTCCGCAGCCAGTGATGGGTTAACCCAGAGATACATTTTATCATCGTAATCCGGTGATGCGTCTCCGTTAGCAACATCGTACTGTATAACTACAAGATAGGTTGTATTAAATTTATACGACCCCGCAGCGAATTTGCCGCTTGCTTTGCCATCTTTATTAATTCCAAAACGCAATTTTCCACCCTCATCGATACCGATATAAAAATTAGCAAACACACCGCCGTTTATTGTGTGTATAGCAACATTCGGCTGTGCGTCAGCGATAGTCGCAACACCGGCAGCCGAAGGAACCCGGACAAGAAAAGAAACAAAGAACGTGGTATTGTCGGGATGAACGGGAATAATTCCGTTTCCAAACGATTTGCTGGGATCATCGGGATCCATTCCCAATGTGTTCGCCTGGGTAATCTTTTGCTTTACATTGATGTATTGCGTGCCGCTCGTATAGTCAGGATACATCAATGGTGTGGTATTCGCCACCTGCACAAACCCGGCGCTGTTATTGCCGAACGAGGCTTTCCATGATCCCTGCCCCCGCGATGTATTGTTAAGATCGCCTGTGGCGTAACCTGTAAAGTTCTCGTTTAACAGCAGCTGGCTTACTTGCGCATAACCGCTGCAGGCAGCAACCAGGAAAATAAAGAAGAGAAAAATATTTTTCATCTGTAAACTGGCCGTTAATTATTGAATAAAGAAACGGGCTCAACACAGAATGGGATTTAGAAAAAGTTCAAAAGAAAAATGAGAAGATTTATTTATAGGAATAAAACAAATATATACTACGTTCCTTCAGAAAGCAAGCATAAATTAACATTTAATAAAAGTATTTCGTTGCAAAAACAATCAGTGAGTAATCAATTAAATAAAGAACAAAAAGAGGGCTATGGCGGGCCCCCTTTTGTTTTCATAAAAAATAACCCTTACTGAACTAAGAACGATCTTGACTGTCTGAATGCATTACCTTTTATCTGAATTGTATAAATTCCTCTTTGCAATGCGGCCGGTAACTCCAGTGTTTCATTGATCATGCCGCCTGTATGACTGATCTGTTTCCCGTATACCTGCTGACCAGCTGTATTATATATTTCCACGTTATACATTCCCTTCTGCAAACTGCCCATCTGCCAGGAAATATGATTACCGGTTACAGGGTTTGGATATACACTCAACTTCGCAGCACTTTCCAGCAGGCTCACCTTTACAATTGAGCTATAGCTCCACCGGTTATCTATATCCACGTTTTTGATACGGTAATATAATGTACCGTCTACCGGTGCGGTATCAAACCAATTATAATAAAGTGTACCATCCTCATTTTTGGCTGCAACACTCCCTGCAGCATTGAAACTAACGCCATCGATTGAACGCTCTATGATATATTGTGCAACATTAAATTCTGAATATACCGTCCAATCTATTTGTATGCCTTTATCTTTTGTATATCCTTTAATGTCTCCGAATTTAACAGGTAATGGGACACCTACCGGGCTAAGCGCATTCCAGGCCGCAGCCGAATTGGCCGCTACATTTGAAAAACCGGATCCGTAAGCAACCTTAAACGCATCGAAAGAAGACGTAGCGGAATTCTCGTCCTGGAAAAGTTGCAATTGTTTTACCGTACCTGAAAAACCGCCATCACTACCACTTGTAAGCGAAACATTGGCTGATGCAGTGGCAGGTTCGCTGGTAACGGACGGGTTCACCCACAAATACATTTTATCATTGCTGCTTCCACCCGTCACAATATCATAACGCATAACAATAAGGTAAGTAGAATTGAAACTATAATTAGCCGACGCATAAGATCCGTCAGAACCGCCGTCTTTAAAAATTCCAAACTTCAGATTGGAACCACTATTCGCATCGCCAATGTAAAAATTAGCGAGATTATCACCTGCTGAAGTTCTTAATGCAACGGTAGGCCTTGCATTGTTCGTGCTCTGCACACCGGAGGTAGAAGGCACCCGCACAACAAATGACATATAAAAGGTAGTGGCTGCGCTGGTTGATACAGAAGTGTTGCCCGTGAAATTTTTAGTTGGGTCGTCCGGAAACTCAAAGCCATCATCATCTCTTGCGGTCAGGTTTACATATTGAGTACCGCTTGTATATCCCGAATAGGTAAGCGGCGAGCTGTTTGCTACCTGCGCCCAGTCAGAACTGAAGAAAGAAGACGCAGTCCACCTGTACGTTCCGCCCTGGCCGGTAAGATAAGTATTCAGGTTACCATTGATATACCCGGTAAAATTTTCGTTGATCAGCAACTGGCTGGTTTGCGCATAAACATGACTGATAGAGATAAGAACAAGAAAAGAGAGTAAAAACTTTTTCATACACGAATCCTTAAGTTTAGTAATAGGGTTAAAGAAAACCGGTCTCAGCGCAGGATGTGGAATGCGGAATTCAACGAAGATTGGATAGTCGTATAACTATATTTACCTGGACATCATTGCTAAATGATGCAAGTTGAACAATAAATTAAGTCAGGATTTGGGCACGGATTTCCGAAGAAGATTGGAAGAATGTGTATGTAACAACGTGACAAAAATATATTGCACTTTTAAATAATGCAAGGATTCCTTAAAAAAAAATGTAATGCATACCGTAGAAGTACGAATAATCAAGATAGTTAAGCTAAGTCATCAGAAAATGAAACTCGAAATGTGTAGTTGAACCATATAAGGCATTTAAGACATACAAGTAAAGGTCTAAAAAATACTATGATCCATATAGATACAGGAATATCTTAAAGAAATACCATAAAAAATAGCATTGGATAACGCACGGGAATGAGCTAATAATCAAATAAGCCCACATTGAAAGCCTGTCGCTGCTGAATAAACATTTACATAAAAACACCGGTGCGGCTTTCCTTAATCTTCTTTAATCCTGAAGGCACGCCAGCATAAACAATATCTCCGCCACCGTCGCCGGCTTCGGGTCCAAGGTCGATTACCCAATCTGCACAGCGGATAACGTCTATATTATGTTCAACTACAATTATAGAATGCCCCTGTTCGATCAATGCATTGAAAGATGTGAGCAATTTTTTTATATCATGGAAGTGCAATCCGGTTGTCGGCTCATCGAAAATGAAAAGTATTTTATCGGCGTTCTTTCCTTTGCCGAGAAATGAGGCAAGCTTCACACGTTGTGCTTCACCACCCGACAAAGTATCCGATGATTGCCCTAATTTAATATAGCCCAATCCTACATCACTCAACGGCTGAATGGCTTTTACAAGATTCTTTTCTTCTTTAAAAAATTCAATAGCCTCATCCACACTCAACTCAAGTATATCATAAATACTTTTATCCTTGTACTTTACTTCCAGCACTTCTTCTTTAAACTTTTTTCCACCACATATTTCACAAGTCAGGTGCACGTCTGCAAGAAACTGCATTTCCACCACCTGCTCCCCCTCTCCTTTACAGGTGTCGCATCGTCCGCCATCTACATTGAATGAAAAGTGCTTTGGCAGAAAGCCCCGCATTTTACTCAACGGTTGCCTGGCAAATAATTCACGGATATCATCATACGCTTTTATATACGTCACCGGGTTGCTGCGGCTCGATTTGCCAATGGGGTTCTGATCCACCAGTTCAATTTGAGCTATACTATCTATATCGCCAATAATTGCTTTATGAAATCCTATTTTATCGGCTATCTCTCCTTTTATTTTTTTCAGGGCAGGATAAAGAATTTGCTTTACCAATGTTGTCTTTCCGCTGCCGCTAACACCACTAACCACACACAGCACATTCAATGGAAATTCTGCGGTAATATCTTTCAGGTTATGCTGCCGTGCCCCTTCCACTTTTACAGAGCGGTTCCATTTGCGAACCGATTTTGGCGGTTCTATTTTCAATTCCCCGCTGAGGTATTGGCCGGTAAGACTGGAAAAATCAGAAACGATCTCATCATAATTTCCTGCAGCAACAACCTCTCCACCGAGATGCGATGCCAACGGGCCCATATCAATAATATGGTCAGCTTCACGCATCATCATTTCATCATGCTCCACAACAACAACCGTGTTATCCAGGTCGCGCAATTCCTTTAATACACGAATAAGATTGGCCGTATCTCTTGAGTGTAACCCAATAGATGGTTCATCGAGTATATATAATGAATTTGTAAGATTGCTGCCAAGGCTTCTTGTTAATTGTATACGTTGACTCTCGCCTCCGCTCAATGTGTTGGCAAGACGATTAATCGTGAGATAACCAAGTCCCACATTTAATAATACGGATAAACGATGATTGATCTCAATTAAAATCCGTTTTGCTACTTCTTTTTCATAATCACTGATATGCTGAGGCAATTCCTCAAACCATTGTTTTAAATCTTTTACGGGCATTTCACTCAATTGCCCGATATTCATTCCGTTTACTCTTACATACAGTGCTTCTTTACGCAAACGGTGCCCTTTGCAATCAGGACATAATGTACGGCCGCGATAACGGCTGAGCAGTACACGATACTGAACCTTATATAAATTTTGTTCTACTTCCTTAAAGAAATCATTGATACCATGTGCATGTTCATTTCCCTTCCATAAAATTTCGTACTGTTTATCTGTAAGATCAGCAATCGCTTTGTGAACCGGGAAGTTGAATTTTTTGGCACCTTTTATAAACTGCTCGCGCCACCAACCGAGTTTCTCGCCTTTCCATGGCGCCACTGCACTATCGTAAACGCTTAGCCGCCGGTCGGGTATCACCAATTCGCTGTCTATGCCGAGAACCTGTGAAAAACCTTCGCAGGTAGGACAAGCACCAAATGGATTATTAAAAGAGAATAAATTGGGTACCGGTTCTTCAAACTGCATTCCATCCAGTTCAAAACGGTTGTTGAAATGCAACAGCTTTTCACCATTTACTTCGATATAAACATCGCCTTCTCCCTCATAAAATGCAGTGCCGATAGAATCGGCCAGGCGATGATTATCATCTTCATCAAAATCTTTTACTGCGATCCTGTCCACTAAAACATAAGATGGATTGGGAAGTTTTACTTTTAGTTCCTTCTCGTTTAATTCAAGAAGATCTTCAATACGCAATGCTTCCAGGCTTCCGATTCGGGAAGTGGGCGCCGCCATTCTCACAAAACCTTTTTGAACAAGAATATTTAATTCTTCCTTTAAATCGCGGTTTTTATGTTGTTTAAAAAGAGCAAGTATGAAAACCCTGTCCCCTTCCTTTAAATTCTGTATGGCTTTTACCACGTCCGCAACGTCATCTTTCTTGACCTCACGTCCTGAAACCGGCGAAATGGTTTTACCAACCCGGGCATATAACAGCCTTAGATAGTCGTAAATCTCTGTCATGCTGCCCACGGTGCTGCGCGGAGTTCGTGTAATGACTTTTTGCTCAATAGCAATGGCGGGGCATAATCCTTTGATATAATCGACATCCGGCTTATTCATCCGGTTCAGAAACTGGCGGGCATAGGCGCTCAGGCTCTCGGCATATCTTCGTTGACCTTCCGCATAAAGCGTATCAATTGTCAGCGAAGATTTTCCCGAACCGGACACACCGGTAACGACGACCAGCTTGTTTCGCGGTATTGAAACATCAATATTCTTAAGGTTATGAACCCTGGCACCCTTTATAAAGACCGAATTTGCAGTTTTTACGGTCGGAATTCCTACGGATTTCTCCTCTTTTATTAACTTTTCCATTTTTAGCGAAATCAAAGGTAAACGCTTATCTGGCTTAAATTTCAACTAAATCATTAACACTTTTTTAAGGTTGCGCGTAAAATTTCAGGGCAATAAATATTTGCGTGATTCAGAAAAAGGTCTATTTTTATTTCCTAAACAATAAATTAAACCTCCAAAATTCAGACCCGCCTATAAGTTGACCTCTACTATTTAAAACAGACAGATCCAATATAAAAAACCAAACCAATATCTGAGAACACCTAAACCCCTAAGGAGTTTATGAAAACCTTTGCTAAAAAAACAGACCACGAATTAATCAATCTCTTCGGAGATGGAAATTTTGATGCCCTTGAAGCACTTGTGCTCCGGCATAAAGACAAGTTGTACACGTCTATTCTGTTCCTCGTCAAGGACAAATATCTCGCCGAAGATATTTTCCAGGATGTTTTTATCAGAATTATAGACACATTAAGAGGCGGACGCTACCAGGAAGAAGGAAAATTTCTACCATGGGCCATGCGTATCGCTCACAATCTTTGCGTTGACCATTTCCGGAAAGTAAAGCGCACTCCGACTATCAAGACCGGGGATAACAAAGACATCTTTGAAGTTTTGAACTTCACAGAAGATGGCGTTGATACCCGTATGATGAAGCGTCAGAGCTATGACCGCGTACGCGAAATGCTCGACCGTCTTCCGGAGGATCAGCGCGAAGTAATCATTCTGCGTCATTATGCAGATATGAGCTTTAAAGAAATTGCATCGATGACAAATTGCAGTATCAATACTGCACTGGGTCGTATGCGTTATGGTCTTATCAACCTGCGCAAGATGATGGTTCAAAAACAGATCGCTCTATAACCCGGATTTCACAGATTTTACGGTTCAGAAAATTCTCCGCCCAGCGGACTTATCTATCCTTAATCCGTTTAAATCTTAAAAATCCGCGATGTTCTTGTCATTCTGTATCTCCTTCGGAGATGAAGAATTAAGATATTAATCTATCCGTATTCGCTGCACCGCCGGCTGATACAGAGTGACGACTAATTGAAAAATCCCGGACTATGCGTTCGGGGTTTTTGGTTTTATGTCAGTGATGATTATTGACCGGGCTGAAGAACTGCTATTAAGCTTTCGTTGGGTGGTCCCCCATTTTGACGGATGCACTCTGTTCGCTTTTCAGCATCGTCGGAGCGTTTTCAGGCCGCTGGTCAAACTCGGGGTCTGTCAGATGATCTCCCTCATTGTTACTTACCTGCCTTTCTATACGTTTCCAATCCACATTGCAGCCACTGCGAAAACTCCCGCGGATCAGGTGTATAATATTTTGTTTTTGTCAACGCGATTTGATCCGCACTGATGATTGCATATTGAGGTTGAGAAGTAGCACCAAAATTTTCTGTTTGAAACGTGGCCCATTTATCACCAACAGTAACAATATCTTTTTGCTGACCGGTTGAAGTAGTGATTGTTGTTTGTTCGGTTAATGGCAAATTTTTTCGTTCATCCACATACAGTGAAACAACAACAAACTCCTTTTTCATCAAACTGTCCACTTCCGGATCGGTCCATACACTTTCCTCCATTTTGCGGCAGTTCACACAGGCCCAACCGGTAAAATCAATTAACACCGGTTTATTTTCTTTTCTTGCCCGTTCAAGAGCTTCTTTATAATTATTTTCTAAAGGCTTAAATCCTTTCTTCCGTTCTGTTGTGTTTTCATATAGACTATATGTGAGTGGTGGCGGAAAACCGCTGATCAGTTTGAGGTTCCCCGCTTTTGAGTTGGTAACTCCCGGAATCAAATAGATTGTGAATGCAGCAAACAAAATGATAAAAGAAATCCGGATAAATGAATATTTTTTCACCGGTGAACTATGACTCATTTTCAAAAATCCCAGCAGGTATAATGTCGTCAGTAATCCAATAATTATCCAAAGTCCAATAAATACTTCACGTTTTAAAAAACCCCATTGTTTTACCAGGTCTGCATTCGACAAAAATTTGATAGCTAACGCCAGCTCCAAAAATCCCAACACCACTTTTACATCGGTCATCCAGCCACCCGATTTCGGTAATGAATGAAGCCAATGAGGGAACATCGCAAATAATGCAAATGGCAAACCTAATGCGAGACCAAAGCCCGCGGCTCCTGCCGTTAATGGCCATGCGCCCTGGTCGGCCACACCTACGAGTAAAGTACCTAAAATCGGGCCCGTACATGAAAACGATACAATCGCCAGCGTAGCAGCCATAAAAAAAATACCGCCGAGATTACCCAATCCCGATTTTGAATCCATCGAATTGGCCAACCCTGCCGGAAGACCTATTTCGTACAAACCAAAAAATGACAAAGCGAATAGGATAAATATCAAAAAGAAAATAAGATTCAGCCAGACATTGGTAGAAATGTTATTAAATATTTCCGGGCTGATCGCTTTATTGGCTATATGAAAAGGTACCGTGATCAATACATAAATCAGGAAGATGAAAAGGCCATACATAATAGCATTCCTGATTCCATGACCGCTGGTTTGCGATTTCTTTGTAAAAAATGTAACGGTCACCGGTATCATGGGAAATACACAGGGGGTCAGTAATGCAATCAGCCCGCCCAGGAATCCCAATAAAAAAACCGTGAGTATGCTTTTATGTGTCGTTCCTTCATCTCCGCAATCACTTACCGGCTTCTTTATATCGATAGAAGATATTTTAATCTTTGCTGTTGATTGTACCCCACCCTCAAGCGCAACCGAAAATGCAAACGGAGTGGATGGGTAAAATTCATCCCCTTTACCGTACGAATAATGCAACGTTCCTCTCAGCACTGCAGGCACTTCTCCATTTATATGAACAGTGGCTTTCCATTCGGATGAGTGCTCAAAAACTTTTACATCCGTATTGTCGAATATCTGGCTTTTAATAGTTTTTACATCACCCGATCCAACAAACTTTCCCTGCTGTACAATATTTGAATCCGGAAAAATAAGTTCAGCTGCTTTTACTTCACTGATCACCTGGTCGGGTGCATACAATTGCCATGAACCGGCACCGGCGGTTTTGAACGTAATTTCATAACTGCCTTCACCGGTTTTCTTTGCAGCCGCCTGCCATGTATAGGGCGATGTGATTGAATCCTGCGCCTTGATAATCGGAGCAATAAATAGAATTACATAAAAGAAAAATATCGAACGTTTCAACAGGTTCATATAAATAATAAACGGGTCATTTTTATGAACCCGTCACATGAAATAATTTATAGCAGTGTTCATTTAAATTATAGCAATACTGAAATTGACTTTTTTAGGCGGCAGGCACTTTTTGTCGTCACATGTCTGAAACTCAACCGTACCGGCCAGGTTTGTTTTTGCCTTTGCTTTTAATTTTATGACCTGTACAAAGTCAACTGTTCCTGCATATTGATTTGCCGATATGCCAAGCTTAGCATCATGAAATTTTTCCATTTTGCCGGTCTCTTTTATTTTTCCTTCAGCTGCCAGCAAAGGATTTGAACTAAAGACAAAGCTGGTAGGATTAACCACCGCATCTTCCGGTTGTACCTGCGAATACAAATGCCAGCCCTGTTGCACTGTAGCCGTTAAATGAATCTCATATTTTTTATCTGCGATCTTTTTTGCAGTAAACGACCAGCTCACCGGGCTTTGAGCGTTTGTAAACAACACCGTTAAAAGGAAAGCGCTAAAAAGGAAAAATCTATTCATTCGAAAAACAATTTATCATTTAAACGCAAAAATCCTGCTTTAGGATTGTTCCGCTTTGTTAATTTATATAAACAAAGGTATAATTACAAGCCAGGCAACCAATTGTTTGCCATAAATACGACAAATTTTTACAAATTACCGGTAAGACGGGACTTTTAATAAACCAGTTGCTCCTGCATGATCAGCGTCCGGATAATTTCCTGGCCATCCGTATTTCCCAAAACCGGTGAACAAGCCCTTTCCGGGTGAGGCATCATCCCAAAGACATTACGCGTGGCATTACAAATACCTGCAATATTCCGCAAAGCTCCGTTTGGATTCCCTTCGGCATTTATAGTACCATATTCATCGCAGTAGCGGAAAATAACCTGCCCGTTATTTTCGATTTCATCCAGTGTTTTTTCATCGGCATAGTAACGGCCTTCTCCATGGGCAATCGGAATTTTATAGACTTTATTGGTATGATTGGTGATGAAAATGTTTTTGCAGATGTATTGCTGATTTTCATTTCTTAAAACAGCGCCGGGCAGCAAATGCGATTCACAGAGAATTTGAAAACCATTGCACACTCCCCAAACCTTTCCTCCCTTTGCCGCAAATTCCGTTATGCTTTGCATCATCGGGCTGAAACGGGCAATAGCGCCGCAGCGCAGGTAGTCGCCGTAGGAGAAACCGCCGGGCAGAATAATGCAATCTTTGGTGCTGAAACGGCTCAGGTCCCTGTCTTTGTGCCATAACATAATTACTTCCTGTCCAAGATCGTATGTCAGGGCATCATACATATCTCTGTCGCAATTTGAACCCGGAAAAACAACCACACCGAATTTCATGCTGGTAATTTTAAGTGTTTCGCAAAGTTAATTCATCTGCAATTAGCTTGTTTAAGAGAATTCATAACAAATAATCCCCTGAGAAGTGAAGAGAGTGTCATAGGCTGTAGGCTAAAAGCTTTAGGCTATAGGCTATATAACCATCCGGATAATTAAAGAAATTGATGGTAATCGTCCCGCAGCTTACCGCCTACTGCCTACTGCCTATTGCATACCGCCTATAGCTTATTCCCAAAGTTTACAGCCTACCACGCAACTCCATACCGCTGGTAAACAACAATAAAAATAATAATGGCCCAGAATAAGATCAGGGGATAGATCTTTTTCGGCGGATAGAGATAAGCACAGGCATGAAATGCAGCCAGTGGTATGGCGGCTA
>Ga0207645_10003341_pt1 | contig 12231 bp, 9 predicted proteins | sample KBSM53metaG_FD_184331 | JGI IMG/M metagenome (GOLD analysis project Ga0207645, IMG submission 184331) | Miscanthus rhizosphere microbial communities from Kellogg Biological Station, Michigan, USA - KBS M5-3 metaG (SPAdes) (version 2) | ecosystem: Host-associated > Plants > Roots > Rhizosphere >...
GCGTGCAATAGGGACAGCCCAGCACCGAGCCGCACTCGCCGTGCCTCTTGGTCTGCCCTTCGTAGACGTGTTTGAAATAGTCGCTCAGACGCTCCAATGGTGGAATTGAGGCCGAAAAAATCTCATCCATCCGCGCCTTTTTGCGCTGCCAGTCGGCCTCCAAGGCCGCGACGGCCAGCTCGGATTTGGATTCGAAGAAGTAATAAAAGCTGCCCTTCTTCGTACCCGCCTTCTCGCAGATGGCGTCGACCGACGTCGATCCGTAGCTGTGCTCCCAGATCAAATCCATCGCCGCATTCATCAGGCGCTCTCTGGCGTCGCTCTTCCTCGGCATGCCAAAACCTTCTAATAGTTTACTGATTAGTCAAGTAACTTTTAAGTGGAATTCAAACGACATTCCAGGTTTGATCAGAGCGACTTCTCGGGCCATCGCTTAGCCCTGACGAACAGCCACCATGTCCACTTTCATACGTCTGCCATGCGATGAGTCCCTGATTGAGTCGCGTCCGACCGGTATCCCCTGTTCGAAGGCGGCCGGACGCTGGGTGCTTGCCGCGACGATTTTGGGATCGAGCATGGCTTTCATCGACGGGACGGTGGTCAATGTCGCCTTGCCCGCGCTGCAACAGGACTTGAACGCCAATGTCGTTGACGTGCAATGGGTGATTGAGGCTTATTCGCTCCTTCTTTCCGCTTTTCTTCTAACCGGTGGCTCGTTAGGCGATCAGTTCGGACGCCGGCGGATTTATGTGCTCGGCATCATCATTTTCGCCGGCGCCTCGACCTGGTGCGGATTCGCTTCCTCGATCGGTCAACTAATCGCCGCCCGCGCAGTGCAGGGCCTGGGTGCTGCGCTGCTCGTGCCCGGAAGTCTCGCCATCATCAGCAGCGCGTTCCCGATCGAGGAGCGCGGTCGTGCAATTGGGACGTGGTCGGGATTTAGCGCGATGACTGCCGCGGTCGGCCCGGTGTTTGGTGGCTGGCTGATTGAACACATTTCATGGCGCGCAGTATTTTTTATCAACATCCCGCTCGCACTCGCCGTGATCGCCATCTCGATTTGGCGCGTTCCGGAGAGTTCGAGCAAGGATGAAACCACTCTGGATTGGTGGGGCGCAATTCTCGGGGGTCTTGGTTTGGGCGCTTTGATCTACGGACTGCTCGAATCATCGCGACTCGGCTTCGCGCACCCGTCGGTCATGATTGCGCTCATCGCCGCCGTTGTTCTCCTCGTGCTTTTTTTGATCATCGAGGCGAAAATTTCGCATCCTATGTTGCCGCTCGTGCTCTTTCGTTCGCGAACCTTTTCCGGTGCGAACCTGCTGACCTTTTTGCTCTATGGCGCTCTGGGCGGGACCCTGTTCTTTCTGCCGTTGAATTTGATTCAGGTGCAGCATTACGCCCCGACTGCGGCTGGCGCGGCTCTCCTCCCCCTTATCCTGATCATCTTCCTTCTTTCGCGCTGGTCGGGCGGCCTCGTGGAAAGGTGCGGCGCCAAAATTCCACTGGTGGCGGGCCCCCTGATCGCCGCTGCAGGCTTTGCCCTCTTCCTGCGTCCCGACATTGGCGGCGCCTACTGGACCACTTTTTTTCCAGCTATCGTGGTTCTTGGACTGGGGATGGCCGTGAGCATCGCGCCCCTAACGACCACGGTAATGAACTCCGTTCCTGAAAATCGCGTTGGCGTCGCGTCGGGAATCAACAACGCGATTTCACGCACTGCAGGATTACTCGCGATCGCGGTCTTCGGAATCGTGATGCTGCAGAGTTTTGATCGCCGACTCGATCAGCGCCTGTCGGAAATCGAGCTGACATCTTCCGCTCGCGCTGCGCTCGCAAGGCAGCGGAATAAACTCGCTGGTGCCGAGCTTCCGAAGGAATTGCATCCGGACACCGGGCCGGTCGTCAAGCGCGCGATTGAAGAATCTTTCGTCAGCGGTTTTCGCGTCGTCATGGGAATGGGTGCCCTCCTGGCGGTCGGAAGTGCAGCCAGTGCCGTAGTTCTGATTCAGGCAGAATCCCAAAAGGACTGAGCGGCTAACGAGCAGAGCCTGGGAGCAATCTGCAGCAAAAAGTTCCGCCCGCGCGTGACGGCGCGTGCTCCTCAGTTAGATTGCAAGACGCATGAACACGATTCGCGGTATCAAATTGCGCTGGCTTCACGAGACGCTGGGCGATGCTACCTATCAACTTACCCGGCTGCAATTCACTCAGCTCGCTCCCTATCGCTGGCGGCCGGCAATCAACGCTTTCCAATGCGATCGGGGACTGCGCATCTGCGTCGATCTCGCCGGCGTAGATCGCTCGCAGGTTGAACTCCTTGTCGATCCGCAACGCCTCGCCATTCGTGGCACACGTGAGACGCCCGAACCGACCGACGATGAAGGACGCGCCGTGCAAATGATCGCCTTCGAAATTGATTACGGGCCATTTGAGCGAGTCGTCGAGTTGCCGTTACCGGTCGACGTTGCGCGAGTAGAAGCCGAACAGCGCAACGGATTGCTCTGGATCGAGCTGCCCTTCAAAAAATGAGCGTACAACCGTTCAGCGCCTTGCAAGGAACAAATGAATCTCCCTCGGCTGTCAGCGATGGCCAGCAACTTGGCGAGCCCGACGTCACGCCACCGATTCCAGGCACGCTCGCGATTCTTCCCGTTCGCGGCTTTGTCGTTTTCCCGCGAACCATGTCGCCGATAAACGTCCGGCGCTCGGCGTCGATCCAGTTGCTCAACGAAACGTTGCCGCAGAACAAAATCATCGGCCTGCTTGCACAACGTGACGAGACTAAGGACGAGCCGACGGCGGAGGATCTTTACCAGATCGGCACGGCGGCGTTGGTAATAAAGTTATTGCGGCAGGCGGATGATCGCGTTGTTATCATCGTGCAAGCGCTGCGGCGGTTCGCGGTCCGCAAAATTACGCAAACGACGCCCTATCTGCGCGCGGAAATCGAATTACTCAATACGCTGCCCGCTCCCGCAACGAAAGAATTTGAAGCCGCTTTCCGTAACCTGCGGGAGTCGGCCGCCAAGCTGCTCGAATTAACGCCGGACGTGCCCGAACAGGCGCGCGCGATTGTCCTCGGAATGGAGAGTGCGGAGGAGTTGACCGATTTTCTGGCGCCAAATCTGAATCTCGATGTCCCGCAAAAGCAGGCGCTGCTCGAGGAGAAGGACGTCGAGAAGCGTCTTCATGCAGTACAGGCAAGTATCTCGTCGCAGCTCGAGATCGCGCAGATCCAACAGAAGTTGCAACAGGATGTGCAGTCGCAATTCACCGACGCGCAGCGTCGCGCTTACTTACGCGAGCAGGTAAAGGCGATCCAGAAGGAGTTGGGCGAAGGCGATTCCGGGGCCGAAGAACAGATGGCGCAGCTGCGCCAGAAACTCGAGGCCGCGCAGCCGCCGGAGGAGGTAATGAAACAGGCGGAGCGCGAATTGAAACGCCTCGACTTCATCCCACAAGCGAGTCCGGATTATTCCGTCATCGTCACCTACGTCGAGACGATCGCGGAACTGCCATGGTCAAAACTAAGTGACGACAATCTCGATCTCGACCAGGCGCAGCAGATCCTCGATCGCGATCATTACGACCTCGAAAAAGTGAAGCGGCGGCTGATCGAATATCTTGCGGTTCGCAAACTCAACCCGCAAGGGCACGGGGCGATCCTTTGTTTCCTTGGTCCGCCCGGAGTGGGCAAGACCAGTCTTGGCCAATCCATCGCCGACGCGCTCGGACGTAAGTTCGTTCGGATGAGCCTCGGCGGGATTCGCGACGAAGCGGAGATCCGTGGACATCGCCGTACTTACATCGGCTCGATGCCCGGCCGGATCATTCAAGAGCTGCGCCGCGCCGGGACGCGCAATCCAGTCATGATGCTGGACGAGATCGACAAGATCGGGGCCGATTTCCGCGGCGATCCGGCGAGCGCGTTGCTCGAAGTGCTCGACCCGCGACAGAATCATGCCTTCGTCGACCGCTATCTCGATGTTCCATTTGATCTCTCACAGATCATTTTCATCGCCACGGCCAACTACATCGAAGGCGTCCCGGAACCAATGCGCGACCGGATGGAAATTATTTCCCTCGCCGGCTACACCGGCCGCGAGAAACTCGAAATCGCACGCCGCTATCTCGTTAGGCGACAACTCGAGGAAAACGGACTCAAACCGGAGCAATGCGAATGGCAGGAAGAAGCGCTCGTCCGGGTGATCGACGATTACACGCACGAAGCCGGGGTCCGCGAGCTTGAGCGCCAGATCGGCGCGGTCTGCCGCGGCGTGGCGGCACAGGTGGCCCGAGGCAAAACGGAGCGCGTGATCATTACACCAGGCGTGATTGCCGAAATGCTCGGGCCGGCGCGCTACATCCACGACACGAAATTGGCGGCCAACAAGCCCGGAGTTGTTACCGGCCTCGCCTACACGCCGGTCGGCGGCGAGGTGATGCACATTGAAGCGACTCGTTACCCGGGCAAAGGAAACATCACCCTTACCGGCCAGATCGGGAACGTGATGAAGGAATCGATGCAGGCGGCACTCAGCCTGGTTCGCAGTCGCGACGGGCAGGTCGGTGTCAGGCCGGAAGAGTTTCGCGACATGGACATCCACGTGCACGTCCCTGCCGGCGCGGTGCCAAAGGACGGACCGTCGGCTGGTGTCGCAATGTTCACCGCACTCGCTTCCCTTTTCAGTAACACCCCAGTGCGTTCCGATGTGGCGATGACCGGTGAGATCACTTTGCGCGGGCTCGTCCTGCCGATCGGCGGCTTGAAGGAAAAAAGCCTGGCCGCGATGCGCGCCGGCATAACGACTGTGATCATCCCGAAGCAGAACGAAAAAGATCTGGTCGACATTCCGGAAGAAGCGAAGCAAAAGATGCAGTTCGTCCCGGTGGAAACGGTTGATGAGGTCTTGAAGACGGCGCTTGAGCAGCCGCCCTCGCCTTACGAAGGCTGATCTTTCTGCTTGTGCGCGGGAGGCGGAAAGTCAAAAACTCGCCGCAGTGCGCAGACTAAAGCTGACGTTAGGCATTTTGATGATCGCTGCGCTTTTTGTTCCCTTAAGTGAATGTTCACGCGGCGGAAAACCGCCAACCACTCCGGTGCCGTCGCGGACACTCTTGCAAAAGACCTTTCCACGGAGTGATGCGCAGACCGACTACGACTACGGCGTCGCCCGGCTCGGCCTGTCAATTAACGGTATTGCAACTTTGATCGCGTTCGGATGGCCGCTAGTTCTCGCACTTATGAATCAGTCCATCGCGGAAAAGCGCCGTGCCTGGATCCTCCATGTGCTCGAGCTCCTGCTTTGCGCGGGAACGATTTATTGGATTCACATCGCGACGTTGGCCGGGAAGCGGCTCTGGGGCACATACCTCGTGTTCGCCCTGATGGTCGCGTACGCAATTGTGGCGTTAGTCGATCTGGCGTCCGGTCGGAAGCACAAATTTGCTCGGCAAACCGGTTTTTGACGCACCGCTGTCTGTTTGTTGTCGCAAGTCGGGTTCCCGCCACCCTGTCATCCTGATCCGGTAGAGCTCATAGTGCTACCGACGCGGACAATCATCCTTCCTCTCAACCGCCTGACTGCAATGCGTTTGTCCCCTGACCAAATCCGATCGCGATCGCCAAATATTAATTCTTGTCGTGCGTTCCCGACGCGTTAAGATTGCTGCCCCGAATGGAAAATCTCGGTGCGCGTTTTCCGGACAGCCGGTGGAGCTGGAACCCGGAGGCGCGACCGCGAAACCCAAAGGATGTACAACTTCAGTAACCACTTCGCTCGAACTCACCAGAATGGTGGGTTCTCTTCTTGCTTCCGACCGCACTCTGCTTCGCCAGGCGCGGTATTTTTTTGTCGCCGAATTCCCTGGAAGGCGCGAAACGCGCGCGGCAAGCAAACCCAACGGGAGCGGTCCTCATCATGAGCGATAACCCAGCTGAGCTGAGTCTGAGTAATTTTTTAGCGAGTGAAGGTGGAGATCCGTTACAAGCACCTGCCAGTTTCACGAAATGGATGCAGGCCGGGGCATGGGCGGTCGAACTCTACGAGCCTGAGCTGCTCGCCACAGCGGATGCGCGCACCACCATCACCTATAACGGGAAACCGCGTTCCGTCATCAATCTCTGTTCCTACAATTACCTCGGCCTGGCGAACCATCCCGAAGTGATCGCCGCGGCGCGGGAAGCCCTAACGACTCACGGTCTCGGTGCCTGCGGCTCTCCCATGCTTTCTGGCATGACCGATCTCCACCGCGAACTGGAGCGAAAAATCGCAGCCTTCCTCGACCGCGAAGATGCGATGCTCTTCAACAGCGGATTCGGCGGCGCGCTCGGAACCATTTCCGGCCTCCTCCGGAAAACTGATGTCGCGGTGCTCGATAATCGATCACATCTTAGTTTGCGCGACGGCGCGACTCTTTCACGTTGCCGAGCCGAGAAATTTGAGCATAACGATCCCGCTTCCCTCGACGCATCGTTAGGCCGACATAAAGGCAAACGCCGACTGGTCGTGATCGAAGGCATTTACTCGATGGACGGCGATTTCGGCAGGCTGGAAGAGCTCGTCACCGTCGCGGAATCGCATGGCGCGGCAGTATTCATCGACGAAGCGCATTCCATTCTGGCCTGCGGCGAGCACGGTCGGGGCGCCGCGGAAATGTTTGGCGTCGAAGACCGCGTTCCCCTCACCTACGGGACGTTTTCGAAAGCTTTTGGCGCGCTCGGCGGCTTCGTCGCCGGTTCACGAGAGACGCTCCAATACCTGCGCTTTTATGCGCATCCATATGTTTATTCCTGTGCCCTGCCAGCCGTGGTCGTGGCCGCCATTTTGAAAGCCCTCGAAATCGGATCGAGCCAACCGCGACTGCGCCGGCAACTGTGGGAGAATGCCGATTATTTCCATCAACAGCTCCGGCGGCTCGGCATCGATACGGGGAACTCGACTACTTACGTGATGCCGCTCGTGATCGGTGACCGCGAGCGAATGTACCGCCTCGGTCATGAACTGCGCAGCCGCGGGCTCTGGGTCGCTCCGGTGGATTATCCAGCGGTTCCGCAGAATCGGATTTGCTTTCGTGCCTGTGTCACGGCGCTGCATACCCGTGCGGACCTGGATGAAGCGCTCAACATTCTCGAGGACACGCTCGTGCCGGGCTTGATCGCGCAGAACGCCTGAGTGAGTTCGCGTTTGCCCGGGCTCCATTCCGTCGCTGTGCCGGCTGAAGACGTTCCCGCCATCGAGACAAGCTACAAGGCCAGGGATGTCGAAGGATTTCTCGACATCCATTTCTATCGCAAGATCGGCTTTCAGCTCGCACTTCTCTTTGCGAAGTTAGGGATGAATCCGGCACAGGTCACCATTTGGGGGGCGGTCGCTGGAATCATGGCCGGGCATTTTTATTACTACCGTGATCTGAGATTGAACGTTCTCGGCATGGTTTTCCACGTTCTCTCCAATACGCTGGACAACGCCGACGGCCAACTCGCTCGCCTAACGAAACAGGGCAGCCGGACCGGGCGCGCGCTCGACGGACTCGCCGATCACCTCGTCTTCGTGAGCATCTATGGACACCTCTGTCTCCGCTACACCGCCGGAGGGGGGTCGCACCTTGTTTGGCTCGTGGCGCTTGCCGCGGGTATGAGTCACTCTCTGCAAAGCGCCGCGGCGGACTATTTCCGCAACGCCTGGCTCTACTTCGCGGAGGGAAAATCACGCGCCGAGCTGGATTCGTCCAGGACCTTGCGGTTGGAGTTCGATCACCTTCGCTGGCGGACCACCCCTCAAAAAAAATTTCTGCTCAGGCTTTACCTGAACTACACGCGGCAACAGGAATGGTTGTCGCCCCGCCTGGGTGAGTTAAAACGAGCAGCCCGGAAGACGAACGACGGCGTTATCGCCGAGGCCTATCTGCAGGCAAGCAGATCGACACTCCGTTGGTTGAATCTCCTCGCCACCAACCCGCGGATGATTCTGCTCTTCTCATTGCTCCTCGTGGATCAGCCGATCTGGTATTTTTTTGCAGAACTGACTGTTTTCAATCTTCTGTTGGTTATGCTCCTCCGCCGCGAAGATATGGTTTGCCGTCTTGTTCTGGCCCGCCCTTAGAAGAGGCCCGGTTCTTTCTCTCGACCCGCCGTTGATTGAGCCCCGGAATTCAGGCATCATATCGCCAATGCCGCAGCGCTATGTTTCCAACAAAAACGAATCGGTCCGGATGTTCGAGAGCGACTTCATGGAGCTCTTTTCACATGTGCATCCGGTGACTCCGCTCGTCATCTACCTGCCGCTGATGGGTTACATGCTCTACGTCTCAGTGGCGCAGCGTGCTTTGCCGCTCGGCGTCGTGGCGGGCCTGGTCGTCGCGGGCATCCTAATCTGGAGCTTGGTCGAGTACACGATGCATCGCTGGATTTTTCATTATGAACCGAGAAGCAAATGGGGAAAGCACCTTCACTTCATGCTTCATGGAGTGCATCACGACTACCCTAACGATGCCAGCCGGCTGGTCATGCCGCCAATCGTGAGCGGACCGCTCGCCATCGTTTTCTACGGAATCTTCGTTCTCCTCTTTGGCCGCTTTGCCCCAGCCGCGTTCGCAGGCCTGCTCGCGGGTTATCTTTTCTACGACACGCTCCATTACGCGACACATCATTTTTCGATGAGACGCGGCGTCTGGCTCTGGCTGAAAAAATATCACATGCGGCACCACTACCAGGATGATCATGTCGGCTTCGGGGTGACCTCTCCGCTTTGGGATCATGTCTTCGGAACGAAGTCGGCGCCGGAAGAAAGTGGAACGTCCGACACGAGCGAGACTCGGGGCCGAACAGTGAGCTAGCCGGCCGGTTGCAAGTTTGGTTTTGCTTTCGAGCAACCTGTCCGCGGATTGACCTGAGAAACACGCTTGGGTTCAGCTGCAGTAGTATTCGCGATGCCGCAGGTAGAAATTACGCAAGTCGCTTCTAAGGCGGAGCGGGACGCTTTCATCAAATTCCCGTGGCGGATCTACCAGGGCGATCCCGCCTGGGTGCCGCCGCTCCTCCTCGAACGGAAGGAATTTCTCGACCAAAAGAAACATCCCTTTTTCGAGCACGGCGCCGCCGCGCTTTTTCTCGCGCGCTCGGGCGGGAAAATCGTCGGTCGAATCATGGCGAGCGACGATCCAAACTATAATGCCTTTCATCGATCCAGCGTCGGCTGCTTCGGACTCTTTGAGTGCGTGAACGATCCTGCGGTCGCGGCTGCGTTGTTCGAGGCCGCAACTAACTGGCTCCGCGCCAGGGGCCGCGACGAAATCATGGGCCCGATCGATTACTCGACCAATTACGTCTGCGGCTTGCTCGTCGAAGGCTTTGATTTTCCTCCGACGCTCTTAACGGCGCACAACCCGCCCTACTACCCGGCTCTCATCGAAGGACTCGGGTTTAACAAGGTCATCGATTTCTACGCCTGGTGGTTTTCCGAACCGGCCCGCGCCGCGACCCGTCTGCGTCGCCTCGCCGCCTCGCTCCGGAAACGTGACGCGGCCACCATTCGTCAGGGAAACCTGAAAAATTTCCGCGCGGAAGCCGGACGCCTCCGGGAAATCTACAACGACGCCTGGAAGGAAAACTGGGGGTTCGTCCCCTTCACGGAGAAAGAATTCGAGTTCATGGCGAAAGAGTTGAAGCAACTCGTCGTGCCTGAGTTCACCCTCATCGCGGAAGTCGGCGACGAGCCAGTCGGATTCATTCTTTGCGTCCCCGATATCAATGTCGCCTTCCGTAAGATCAATGGTCGCCTAACGAGTTACGGACTTCCGATCGGCCTCGCAAAGCTTCTTTACCATAAGAGCCGGATCCGGACGGCGCGCCTGATCGCGCTCGGAGTGAAGCCGAAGTATCGCCGCGGCGGTATCGCCGAGATGCTGGTCCTCAGGATCATCGAAGACGCTATGATCAAGCGCGGATTCACCGGCGAGCTGAGCATGACGCTAGAGGATAATCATCTCATCAATCGCTTCCTCGCTTCGATCGGCGCAAAGAAATACAAGACCTACCGAATTTACCGGCGGCGGATCGACAGCGGCCTTCCCCTGTAACTAGGCAGTCGCCAAATCACGAATGCGCCCGGGGCCCCTGCCCCGCATTCTTGAGACGCGACTTGCCAACATGCCCGCCACTTCCCGGCCCACGTATTGCAGCGGATGGCTCACGGCCAGCGAGGCCTCCGCGGTGCAGTAAACCCCACATCCCGCCTGGCAACTCTTCTTTTGGTTGTAGCTCAGCAAGTCCTCCCGCGTGATTTCGAGAATGTCTCTCTCAGTCCGCACCTGACTGCAGAGCCAGAACTTACCCCGCGAAGAGACGAAGAAATATTTGTAGCCCGCGATGCAGGTCCATTCGACCGGTTCCTGGCGCAGCATCTTTTTTTCGTAAGCGAAGAGGTTCCAGCTCGTGTGAATCTTCTCTCCGCCGCGCTTCAGTTTCTCCTGCTTTTCGAGAAATCGGATGAGCGGTTCGCTCCCATTGGGATCGCGCAGAGCGCGGTCGTGCACCAGATCGTCGTGGATTACCCGCGCATGGACCGGGATGCCCCGATCGAGGCAAGTGTCGATCACTTGCCCCATCTCATCGAGCGTCTCTTTGAAAAGGACGCCGCTCACGTTCAGCCTGATCCTCGAATCTTTGAACCAGTCGAGCTTGTGCAGGATTGACTGCATCGACTTGCGCGTGCTTGCGATCGGCGTCATCCGGTCGACTGAAATTTGCAACTGGTCGAGACCTGCGCCTTCAAGGTCGGTCAACAGCTCGCGGTTAAGCAGAAACCCGTTCGTAGACATGCTCACACTGCAAAAGCCGAGGGATTTTGCGTAACCGACCAGCTCGGCAATATCGGGATGCTTAAGGGGTTCACCCCCTTGAAAACCGATCCGGGCAACGCCAAGCGCTCGGATGTGGTCCATCCACTTCTTGAGATTGGGCACCGTCGGATGCGGGATCGAGTTGTCGTACTCGTTGCAATAATGGCAATCCAGGTTGCACTGTTCCGTCACGTAAAGGTGCGCGACCCACGGTTTGCTGTCGAAAACCCGAAGGACCTGCTGGAGACCGATCATTCGTCTCTTAACGCCGTCGGAGACGCGGCGTCAAGCGATCAAGCTTCGGCCCGAGGATTACGAAGCACCTCTTGCTTCCGATAACCCAGCACCGCAAGGATTGCGCGCGGCACCTGGACAGCAGCCGTAACGGCTCCCCACCAGGCGATGATTTTGAAGGCTTGGGCAGGAGCTCCGAAAAGAATGCCGAGCGCGAAAATCCAGACATAAGTGTTCCGCCGTCCACCAACCAGCCGGACGAGGCGATTAAAATCGCCGATTTCGTCAAGCGTTCGGCCACAGGCGCGAATCACACTGAATTTGGCCAATCCGGCAACTGCTTCCGCGCCAATTAAAAGAGCCAGATAACCAAAAGCAGCGGGGAGGCGTGCGGAACTTTGAAGGTAATAGGCGAGCGCAATCCACCAGGAGTTTTCGAAGAGCGCGTCGAACCAGTGCTCGAGCTTCCCGAATTTCGAAGTTTCGATTTTCACCCGGGCTTGTTTGCCATCGAGGCCGTCGAGCACGCCGACGACGAGCGCGAGGGTCGTTCCCCAGCCGAGACGTCCAGTGGCAAAAAGGAAGGTCGCGCCCCAGGCAGCAAAGTTGGTAATGGCGGTTAGCTGATTGGGCGTGATCGGGGTCTTGCAGAGATGCGAGATGAGAAAGTTCTCGATCGGCGCGTGGACCATCGCAGGAAAATCGAGAGACCCCTTCTGGGCGGCATCGAGGAGTTGGTGGTGTGCCCGTTTCCGCTGCTCCGGAACCGGAGCGGGGAACCAGTAAGGACGCAACTTGCGACGTAACGATGGGAGATCCCAATCGCGGGCCGCGATGTCGATTGCCTCAATTCGGCCCACCTCAATCTCGTCGCGAAGGCCTTCCTCGAATAGTCCGCTCTGGGATTTTGTCCATTCATGGGACAACAGCGCCAGACCACAAACGCGACCCCCGGCTGCGCTCGATGCGGAAGCGATCAGAGGTTGCAGGTTTGGCGGCGGCGCCGAATCAACCAGTGCGGCGGCTGAGTTCTGATCGTCGAGGAGTTGGAGGAGTCGAGGATCAAACACGCTGTCGCCCCGGATGACGAGAACCCGCTCGGCGTCGTTAGGCCAGACTTCGGCGATCTGCGTCGCGGCAACTGGACCGCTG
>Ga0207645_10003352_pt1 | contig 12213 bp, 10 predicted proteins | sample KBSM53metaG_FD_184331 | JGI IMG/M metagenome (GOLD analysis project Ga0207645, IMG submission 184331) | Miscanthus rhizosphere microbial communities from Kellogg Biological Station, Michigan, USA - KBS M5-3 metaG (SPAdes) (version 2) | ecosystem: Host-associated > Plants > Roots > Rhizosphere >...
GCGCGGCGATCTTCGGTGCGGGTCTCGGCTTCCTGTGGTTCAACACCTATCCCGCACAGGTCTTCATGGGCGACATCGGCGCGCTTGCGCTCGGCGCGGCGCTCGGTGTGATCGCCGTGGTTGTTCGCCAGGAGATCGTGCTCTTCATCATGGGTGGCGTCTTCGTGATGGAGACGGTGTCGGTGATCCTGCAGGTGGCGTCCTTCAAGCTGACGGGCAAGCGCATCTTCAAGATGGCGCCGATCCACCATCACTACGAGCTCAAGGGCTGGGCCGAGCCGAAGGTGATCGTGCGCTTCTGGATCATCACCGTCGTGCTGGTCCTGTTCGGTCTCGCGACGCTCAAACTGCGATGAGCTCCGAACCGAACCTGCAGCCGCTCGCCGCCGGTACCCGCGCACTCGTGCTCGGGCTCGGCCGCACCGGGGTGTCCTGCGCTCGCTATCTGCGCCGCCGGGGCCTCGCGGTGCGCGTTGCCGACACACGCGGCGACCCGCCGGGGCTCCAGGCATTGCGCGAGGATGGCACGGAGGTGGAGCTTCGCACCGGCGCTTTTGACACGGCGCTCCTCGACGACGTCGCCCAGGTGGTCGTCTCGCCGGGCCTGTCGGTGCGCGAGCCCGTGGTCCAGGAAGCGAGCCGGCGCGGATTACCCGTCGTCGGCGACATCGAGCTCTTTGCGCGTGAGGCGCAGGCGCCGGTCGCGGCGGTGACGGGCACCAACGGCAAGAGCACTGTGACGACGCTCGTGTCCAAGCTCGCGTCCGCCGCGGGGCGAGCGACGCTTGCCGGCGGTAATCTTGGCGAGCCGGCGCTCGATCTGCTCGCGCAGCCGGTGCCCGAGCTCTACGTCCTCGAGCTTTCGAGCTTCCAGCTCGAGACCACCTGGTCGCTCAGGACGACGACCTCGACCGTGCTCAACGTCACTCCGGATCACATGGATCGCTACCCGAGCGTGCAGGCCTACGCCGACGCGAAGGCGCGCATCTTCGACGGCTGCGATGTAGCGGTCGTCAACGCCGACGACGACCTGGTGCGCGCCATGCCGCGCGCACGACAACGCGTGCTGTCCTTCAGCCTGCGTTCGCCGGATGCGGATTACGCGCTGGCGGACCAGCCCGAGCCGCTCGTGCTCCGGCGGGGCGAGCCGCTGCTGCCGCTTTCCCGTCTGCGACTACAGGGCCGGCACAATGCCGCCAACGCGATGGCGGCGCTCGCGATGTGCGAGGCCCTTGCCCTGGCCGATGCGCCGGTGCTTGCAGCGCTCGCGGATTTCGGCGGCCTGCCGCACCGCGCGCAGTGGGTGGCCGACATCGACGGCGTGCACTACGTCAACGACTCCAAGGGCACCAATGTCGGTGCGACCATCGCGGCCATCGACGGGATGAGCGGACCGCTGGTGCTGATCGCCGGCGGCGACGGCAAGAACGCCGACTTCGCGCCGCTCGCGGCGGCCTGCCGCGGCAAGGTGCGGCACGCCGTGCTCATCGGCCGCGACGCCGCCCGCATCGCCGCCGCCCTGGAAGAATCGAGCACCGAGTTCGCCGCGGATATGACCTCTGCAGTCCGCGCCGCGCGCGCAGCGGCGCGGCACGGCGACACGGTGCTGTTGTCACCGGCCTGCGCGAGTCTCGACATGTTCCGCGACTACGCGCACCGCGGCGAAGCGTTCATCGCCGCGGTCAGGAGCCTTGCGCGATGAGCGCCGCGACCATGGCCTACGCACGTTCCTCGGGGCGGCCGCGCCGGCTGGTGCTCGATCCGTGGGTCGCCGGCCCGGTGCTCGCGCTGCTCCTGATCGGCCTGGTGATGGTTGCCTCGGCGTCGATCGGTATCTCCGAGCGCGAGCTCGGCGAGCCGTTCTACTACCTGCAGCGGCAGTCGATGTTCGTGGCGCTCGGCCTGGTCGCCGCCCTCGTCGGTGTGACCATCCCGACGCAAGTCTGGGAGAAGCATTCGATCTGGCTGCTGGTCGGCGCATTCGTGCTGCTGATCCTGGTACTCACGCCGGGTCTCGGTCACGAGGTCAACGGCAGCACCCGCTGGATCCGCCTCGGCGTGATGAACTTCCAGGTCTCGGAGCTCGCCCGCGTGATGCTCCTCACCTGGATCGCGAGCTTTGCCGTGCGTCGCGCCGACGAGCTGCGGCGCGACTTCAAGGGCTTCATGAAGCCCGTCGGTGTCCTGTGTGCGGCGATGGTCCTGCTGCTCGCGGAACCCGACTTCGGCGCCGCCACTGTGCTGATGGCCACGGGTATTGCTGTGCTGTTTGTCGCCGGAGTGCGTTTGCGTCACCTCGCGGTGCCGCTCGCGCTCGGCATCGGTGGCATGGTGCTGCTCGCCATCAGCTCCAACTATCGGTTGCGCCGCATCAAGGCTTTTCTCGACCCCTGGGCCGATCCGTACGACAGCGGTTTCCAGCTCACCCAGTCGCTGATCGCCATCGGGCGCGGCGAATGGCTCGGCGTGGGACTCGGGTCGAGCGTCCAGAAGCTCTTCTACCTGCCCGAGGCGCACACGGACTTCGTGTTTGCGGTGATGGCGGAGGAATTCGGTCTCGCCGGCGTCGTGCTGGTCATCGGTCTCTTCGTCGTGCTGGTCGGTCGCGCACTAAGGATCGGGCGCAACGCGGCGGAGGCGGGCTTCGAGTTCCAGTCGTACCTGGCCTCGGCGATCGGCATCTGGCTCGGCCTGCAGGCGTTCGTCAACATCGGCGTGAACATGGGCCTGCTGCCGACCAAGGGGCTCACGCTGCCGCTCTTCAGCTACGGCGGCAGCAGCATGCTGGTCACGCTCGGCTGGCTCGGCGTTCTGCTACGCATCCATCACGAGACCGCGGTGTCGGGCCGCGTCGTGATGCCGCGCGAGGCGCGGCGGCAATGAGCCGGCGCGTCGCATTCATCATGGCGGGCGGCACGGGCGGTCACGTGTTCCCCGCGCTCGCGACGGCGCGCGTGCTGCGCCGCCGCGGCTTCGACATCGTGTGGCTCGGCACGCAGCGCGGCATCGAGGCGCGGCTGGTGCCCGCCGAGGGGATACCCGTCGAGTGGCTGTCGGTCGGCGGCCTGCGCGGCAAGGGTGTGGTCACGCTCCTCGCGGCACCTTTCCGGCTGGTCCGCGCGATCCTCCAGGCAGTCGGCGCACTGCGCCGGCACCGGCCGGCAGTCGTGCTGGGCGCGGGCGGCTTCGCCTCGGGCCCGGGTGGCATCGCCGCGTGGCTCTTGCGGCGTCCGCTGGTGGTACACGAGCAGAACGCGATCGCGGGCCTCACCAATCGGGCACTCGCGCGGCTGGCGGACCGGGTGCTCGAGGGTTTTCCCGGCAGCTTCGGTCCACGGATCCGCGCCGAGCGCGTGGGCAATCCGGTGCGGCCCGAGATAGCCGCGATCGCCGCACCCGAACAGCGTTACGCGGGGCGCGAAGGGCGCGCACGGCTGCTCGTATTTGGTGGCAGCCAGGGCTCGGCGCGCCTGAACGCGGTCGTCCCGGCTGCGATCGCAGAGCTGCCGGGAACGCTCCGTCCCGACGTGTTGCACCAGACCGGGAGCGCGGGTCTCGACGAGACCACCGCGGCCTACCGCAGCCGCGGCCTCGACGCCGATGTGCGTCCCTTCGTCGACGACATGGCGGGTGCGTATGGCTGGGCGGACCTCGCGGTGTGCCGCTCCGGTGCGCTGACCGTCGCGGAGCTGGCCGCGGCAGGCGTGCCGGCGATCCTCGTACCGTTTCCCGCGGCCGTGGACGATCACCAGACGCGCAACGCCGGCTACGCAGTCGAGGCGGGAGCGGCGGTGCTGATGCCGGAGGCGACGCTTACGCCTCTCTCGCTCGCCGCGAAGCTCCGCGAGCTGCTCGAGGCCGGGCGGCCGAGGCTGCTCGCGATGGCCCAGGCCGCGCGGCGTACCGCGATCACCGACGCCGACGAGCGGCTCGCGGATGCGTGTGTCGCGGTGGCGGGAGGCACGGCATGAAGGACCGCCGCACGAGAGACCGCATGCGCCGGATCAACACGATCCACTTCGTCGGCATCGGCGGCAGCGGCATGAGCGGCATCGCCGAGGTGCTCGCGAACCTGGGCTACGCCGTCCAGGGCTCGGATCTCAGGGCGAGCGACGCGACGCGCCGGCTCGAGTCGCTCGGCGTCAAGGTCGTGCTCGGCCACCAGCCCGCGAACGTCGCCGGCGCCGACGTCGTGGTGGTGTCGAGCGCCGTGGACGCGGGCAACCCCGAGATCTCCTCCGCGCTCGAACGGCGCATCCCGGTCGTCAAGCGCGCGGAGATGCTCGGCGAGCTGATGCGTTTCCGGTACTCGATCGCGGTCGCCGGCACCCACGGCAAGACCACGACCACGAGCCTGGTCGCGAGCGTGCTCGCAGAAGGCGGCGAGGATCCGACCTTCGTCATCGGCGGGCGCCTGAAGAGCGCAGATGCGAACGCGCGGCTTGGCGACGGCCGCTACCTGGTCGCCGAGGCGGACGAGAGCGACGCCTCGTTCATGCACCTGCAGCCGATGATCGCGGTGGTCACAAACGTGGACGCGGATCATCTCGGCACGCACGGCGGCGACTTCGAGCAGCTCAAGTCGAGCTTCGTCGAGTTCCTGCACAACCTGCCCTTCTACGGCCTGGCGGTGGTGTGCAGCGACGACCCGGTCACCGCGAGTCTGATACCGAGGATCGGGCGGCCGTATCTCGGCTACGGGTTCGGCGCCGACGCCGACGTGCGCGCAGTGAACCTCGTTCGTCGCGGCCCGCGGTCCAGCTTCGACGTGATCCGGCCCGGCCGCGCCGCCGCGCTGCCGGTCACACTCAACCTGCCGGGCCTGCACAACGCGCTGAACGCGCTCGCCGCGATCGCCGTGGCAACGGAGCTCGAGATCGGCGACGCAGAGATCGCCCGCGCACTGGCCGAATTCCAGGGCATCGACCGCCGGCTGCAGACGCTCGGTGAGCTCGCGACCGCGCGCGGTCGCATCGTGGTGGTCGACGACTATGCGCATCACCCGACCGAGATCGCGGCGACGCTCGAGGCCGCGCGCCAGGCGTGGCCCGACCGGCGCATCGTGCTGGTGTTCCAGCCGCACCGCTACACGCGGACGCGCGACCTGCTCGACGATTTCGCCAAGGTGCTCTCGGAGCCGGACGCGCTCGTGGTCGCCGAGGTCTATGCCGCGGGCGAGCCACCGATCGCCGGCGCCGATGCGAAGTCGCTGTGCCGCGCGATCCGCTCCCGCGGGCGACTCGACCCCGTCATGCTCGGCGCGCTCGACGAGCTGCCACGGGCGCTCGCCGACATCGTCCGCGACGGCGATGTCGTGCTGACCATGGGGGCCGGCAGCATCGGCGCCGCCGCGCACGAGCTGCCGGGCCGGCTCGCCGACGCGATCGCGGCGAGCGGAGGCCGCGCATGAGCCGGCCGGGCCAGGTCGTGCATCCCGGCGACTTCGGCGGCGTCGCGGTGCTCATGGGCGGGACCTCGTCCGAGCGCGACGTGTCGCTCGACTCGGGCCGCAACGTCCTGGAGGCGCTGCAGCGTCGCGGCGTCGACGCCTTCGCGATCGACGGCATTCCAGACCTGGTGGCCGAGCTCACGCAGCCGCCGGGGCGGCGCATCGACCGCGTGTTCAACATCCTTCACGGCAATCGGGGCGGGGGCGAGGACGGAGTCGTACAGGGGCTCCTTGACGCGCTAGGCGTGCCGTACACGGGATCCGGTGTGCTCGGGTCGGCGCTCTCGATGGACAAGATCCGCACCAAGCAGGTGTGGCTCTCGCTCGGTCTGCCGACGCCGGCATACGTCCGTCTCGAGCGCGGCGACGACGTCGTCGCGGCCGCGCACAGGATCGGGCTGCCGGTCATCGTCAAGCCCGCCTGCGAGGGCTCGAGCGTCGGCGTGACGCGCTGCTTCAATGACGCGGACCTGCCCGCCGCCGTGGCGCTCGCCTCGCGCTACGACGGCCCGATGCTCGTCGAGCAGCTCATCGAGGGCGACGAGTACACCGTGGCTGTGCTCGGCAGCGAGGCGCTGCCCTCGATCCGCATCGTGCCCGCGGGCGAGTACTACGACTACCACGCCAAGTACGTCGCCGACGACACGCAGTACATCTGCCCCGGGCTCACGGGCGCCGCCGAGCAGGAGCTCGGCAGCCTCGCGCTCGGCGCCTTCTTCGCCGCGGGCTGCAGCGGCTGGGGTCGCGTCGATTTCATGCGTGATCGCGCCGGCGGACCGTGGCTGCTCGAGGTCAACACCGCACCCGGCATGACCAGCCATTCGCTGGTGCCGAAGGCCGCCGGGGCGCGAGGCATGGATTTCGACGAGCTGGTCTGGCGCGTGCTCGAGACGAGCTTTGCGGCGCGGGGGCCATGAGGAAATGCGGATGACGCCATTCACAGCCCGCAAGCGCCGTCGCGCGACCGATCTCGCGCCGACGCTGTTCGAGCGCATCGAGTGGCGCCGGCTCGCGACCGGCGCCGGGATGCTGGCCGGAGTCGCGCTGGTCGTGATGCTGCTCGCGCTCGCGCTCGACCGCCCGGTGCAGCGCGTGCTGGTCGAGGGAGCGTTCCAGCGCGTGTCGCCGCCGCAGGTGGAAAGCGCGGTCGCGCGCGTGGCACGCGGCGGCCTCACCTCGGTTGACCTCGAGGCGGTGCGCGCCGAGGTGCGCAGGATCCCCTGGGTCGACGGCGTGATCGTGCAGCGCCGCTGGCCCGATGCGCTCCGCGTCTCGATCACCGAGCAGGTGGCGGCTGCGCGCTGGAACGACACGGGGCTCCTCAACACGCGCGGGCACCTCTTCATACGCAACGCGCGCTTCGCGCCGCCCGAGCTGCCACTGCTCGAGGGTCCCGAGGGCAGCGAGGGCGCTGTCGCGCAGGTCTACCTCGACGCGCAGGGCAGGCTGCTCGAAGCGGGCTTAAGGCTCACCGGGGTGCGCCTCGACGAGCGCGGCGCCTGGGAGCTCGCGATCTCGGACGGCCTCCGGGTGAAGCTCGGCCGACAGGCCGTCAACGAGCGTCTCGAGCGTTTCATCGCCCTTGCGAGCCCGATGGTCGCCAAGCGGCTCGCGGAGATCTCCTACGTGGATATGCGTTACACGAACGGGTTCAGCGTCGGCTGGAACGGCCGTTCCTCACTGGCGGTCGCTCCGACCGAGGTTGCAGAGGGCGATGGCTAGAAAATCCGAGCGGAATCTGATCGTAGGACTCGACATCGGCACGTCGAAGGTCGTGGCCATCGTAGGCGAGCTCACCACCAACGGCGTGATCGAGGTCGTCGGCGTCGGATCGCATCCGTCGCGCGGGCTGAAGAAGGGCGTGGTCGTCAACATCGACTCGACCGTGCAGTCGATCCAGCGCGCGGTCGAGGAAGCGGAGCTGATGGCGGGCTGCCAGATCCACTCGGTGTTCGCCGGGATCGCGGGCAGCCACGTGCGCAGCCTCAATTCCCACGGCATCGTCGCCATCCGCGACAAGGAAGTGGCGCCGGGCGACGTCGATCGCGTGATCGACGCGGCGCGCGCCGTGGCGATTCCGGCGGATCAGAAGATCCTGCACATCCTGCCGCAGGAATTCATCATCGATCACCAGGAAGGCATCCGCGAGCCGATCGGGATGTCCGGCGTGCGCCTCGAGGCCAAGGTGCACATCGTCACCGGCGCCGAGAGCGCGGCGCAGAACATCGTGAAGTGCGTACAGCGCTGCGGGCTCGAGGTCGAGGACATCGTGCTCGAGCAGCTCGCCTCGAGCTACGCCGTGCTGGCCGAAGACGAGAAGGAGCTCGGCGTGTGCCTGGTCGATATCGGCGGCGGCACCACCGACCTGGCGGTGTTCTCCGGCGGCGCGATCCGTCACACCGCGGTGATCCCGGTCGCGGGCGACCAGGTTACCAACGACATCGCGGTGAGCCTCCGCACGCCGACACACCACGCGGAGGATCTCAAGATCCGCTACGCATGCGCGCTCTCGCAGCTCGCGAACCCCGACGAGACGATCGAGGTTCCGAGCGTCGGTGACCGGCCGCCGCGCCGCCTCGCGCGCCAGACGCTCGCCGAGGTCGTCGAGCCTCGCTACGAGGAGCTCTTTGCGCTGGTGCGCGAGGAGCTCTCGCGCTCGGGCTACGACGACATGATCGCCGCCGGTGTCGTGCTCACCGGCGGCAGCGCAAAGATGGAAGGCGTCATCGACCTGGCCGAGGAGATCTTCCACGCGCCGGTGAGGCTCGGACTCCCGCAGGGCGTGATGGGGCTGGTCGACGTCGTTCGCAATCCGATCCACGCGACAGGCGTGGGACTGCTGCTGTTTGGCCGCGAAAACTACGTGCGGCGCGGCGGTCGCAGCCCGCCGGGGGGGCAGGGCGTGCGCAGCGTGTTGGACCGGATGAAGGCTTGGTTTCAGGGAAATTTCTAGAGGCAGGCGGAAAGCAGGGAAAGGCAACGGGGACTCGCGTGATTTCTTTTGCATCAATGGAGAGCAGCAATGTTCGTACTCGCAGAAGCTGAGAATCAGGGGGCGATCATCAAGGTCGTCGGTGTCGGCGGCGGTGGTGGCAACGCCGTCACACACATGGTGAATTCCGGGATCGAGGGCGTCGACTTCGTCTGCGTCAACACCGACGCGCAGGCGCTGAAGCACGCGCGTGTCAAGACCAGCATCCAGATCGGCTCGAACATCACCAAGGGCCTCGGCGCCGGCGCCGATCCGGAGATCGGTCGCCAGGCCGCGATGGAGGATCGCGACCGTATCGTCGAGCTCATCGAAGGCTGCGACATGCTGTTCATCACGGCGGGCATGGGCGGCGGCACCGGCACGGGCGCGGCGCCGGTGGTCGCGCAGGTCGCGAAGGAGCTCAACATCCTCACCGTCGCCGTCGTGACCAAGCCCTTCGAGATGGAGGGTGCCAAGCGCCAGGCGCTCGCCGAGCAGGGCATCGGCGAGCTCGGCAAGTACGTCGATTCGCTGATCACCATTCCGAACCAGAAGCTCCTCACCGTGCTCGGCGGCGACACGACGCTGCTCGACGCGTTCAAGGCCGCGAACCAGGTGCTGCAGGGTGCCGTGCAGGGCATCGCGGAGCTCATCACCCGCCCGGGCCTGATCAACGTCGATTTCGCCGACGTGCGCACCGTGATGGCCGAGACCGGCATGGCGATGATGGGTTCAGGTTCCGCGACCGGCGAGAACCGCGCGCGCGCCGCCGCGGAGGCCGCGATCTCGAGCCCGCTGCTCGAGGACGTGAATCTCTCGGGAGCACACGGTCTGCTGATCAACGTCACGGCCGGCATGGACCTGCGCACCAGCGAGTTCCATGTCGTCGGCGACACGGTGAAGCAGTACGCCTCGGAGGACGCGACGGTCGTAGTCGGCTATGTGATCGACCCGGAGATGACCGACCAGATCCGCGTCACCGTCGTCGCCACCGGCATCGGCCGTCCGTCGGCGGTGCGCGGCATGCCGGCGCACACGCTGCCGCCCAAGGTCGAGGTCGTTCAGAGCCGTGCGCGTCGTCGTCCGCTCGACAACTATTCGGACTACGACCAGCCGAGCTTCCGACGCCGCCAACGCGCCGTGGGCGAGGACGTGCGTGCCGACGCTGCGGGCGACGACGCGTACCTGGACATACCCGCGTTTCTCCGCCGGCAAGCCGACTGAGAAAAGGGATCGCTCCCCGCCGGCCCTCCATGCTGCTCGGAGGGCGGTGGGGATGCGCCCGTGTGCTACCCTAGCCGGTCGAACGGTCGCGCCATGCTCAAACAACGCACGCTGAAGAACTCGATCCGGGCCACCGGGGTCGGTCTGCACACGGGCCGCAAGGTGCTGATGGCGCTGCGACCCGGACCTGCAAACTCCGGGATCGTCTTCCGGCGCACCGATCTCGACGAGCCGGCCGACATACACGCTACCGCCGAGAACGTCGGCGAGACGACGCTCGGTACGACCCTGATCCAGGGTGACGTCAAGGTCTCGACCATCGAGCACCTGCTGTCGGCATTTGCCGGGCTCGGGATCGACAACGCCGTGGTCGAGCTGAGTTCCTCCGAAGTGCCCATCATGGACGGCAGCGCGGGCCCGTTCGTGTTCCTGCTGCAGTCCGCCGGACTGGAGGAGCAGAACTCCGCGAAGAAATTCGTGCGGATCCTGAAGCGGGTGAAGGTCGAGGACGGCGACAAGTGGGCGCGCTTCGATCCCTACGACGGCTTCAAGGTCAACTTCGAGATCGAGTTCGATCACCCGGTGTTCAAACGGCGCTCACAGGTCGCGTCGATGGACTTTTCCACGACCACGTTCCTGCGCGAGGTCAGCCGGGCGCGCACCTTCGGTTTCATGCGTGATCTCGAGTACATGCGCTCGCGCAACCTCGCGCTCGGCGGCAACCTCGACAACGCGATCGTGCTCGACGAGTACCGGATCCTGAACGAGGACGGGCTCCGCTACGAGGACGAGTTCGTCAAGCACAAGATCCTCGACGCGATCGGCGACCTGTACCTGCTCGGGCACAGCCTGATCGGCGAGTTCAGCGGCTACAAGTCCGGTCACGCGCTCAACAACCGGCTGCTGCGCACGCTGATCGCCGACCCTTCCGCGTGGGAAGAGGTCACCTTCGAGACGCTCTCCGACGCGCCGATTTCCTACGTCCCCGCGGTGGCCACGGTCTAGGCGGGTGCCGCATCCGGGAGGACCGCCGGAGATCCGATCGGTCCGCAAGGTCGCACTGACCGCGCTCGCCGCGACCAGCATCGAGTGGTACGACTTCTTCCTCTACGGGACCGCGGCGGCCCTGATCTTTCCCACAGTCTTCTTCCCGGCGGGGATGCCACCGCTCGTCGGCCTTCTTGCGTCGTTCAGCACTTTCGCGGTCGGGTTCATCGCCCGTCCAATCGGCGCAGTGGTCTTTGGCCATTTCGGCGATCGCCTGGGTCGCAAGCGCGCGCTCGTCACGGCACTGCTGATGATGGGCACAGCGACGACCCTGATCGGCTGCCTGCCCTCGTATGGGCTCGCCGGCGCCCTCGCGCCGCTGCTCCTGATCGTGCTGCGCTTCGTGCAGGGTCTCGCGATCGGTGGCCAGTGGGCAGGCGCCGTGCTGCTCGCGTGCGAGGGCGCGCCAGCCGAGCAACGCGGCTTCTATGGCAGCCTGGCGCAGACCGGGGCGCCGATCGGCACGATCCTCGCGAACCTGGCCTTTCTGCTCGCGAGCACCTCGATGACGGACCAGGCCTTTCTCGCCTGGGGCTGGCGCATTCCCTTCCTGGTGAGCGTCGTGCTGATCGGGCTCGGCCTGTATGTCCAGCTTCGTCTCGAGGACACCGCTGCCTTCCGGGAGCTGCACGCGCTCAAGGAGCGGCGCGACGCGGAGGCTGCGGCGGAACGCGCCCGGCGCTCGGGGATCGAGATCGACGCCGCCCGGGCCGAGCTGGCCGCGGAACGCCAGCCGTCGCCGGTGATCGAAGCCCTGCGGGTCTACCCGAAGCCGATTGCGCTCGTCGCCGGCTCTTTCGTCGCGGCCCAGGTGACCTTCTACATCCTGGTCGCCTTCGTGATCGCCTATGGCAGCGGCCCCTCCGGTCTCGGGATCCCCCGCGGCACCATGCTGGTGGGAGTGCTGATCGGGGCGGTGGTCATGATTCCGGCCGTCATCGTGTCGGCCATCCTCTCCGATCGGTTCGGCCGCCGCGGCGTGATCATGCTCGCCGCGGCTGCGCTCGCGCTCTGGGGATTCGCGCTCTTTCCGTTGATCGATACGGGCTCGCTGCTCTGGATCGCGGTCGGCATCGGCGTGGGGCAGTCGCTCGTCGGGGCGATGTACGGCCCGCAGGCGGCCTTTTTTGCCGAGATCTTCGAGACCCGCGTGCGCTACTCGGGTGCCTCGCTGGGTTACCAGCTGGGCGGCATCCTCGGGGGCGGGCTCGCGCCGATCATCGCGACGGCGCTGCTCGCCCGGTACGGCAATACGACCGGGATCTCCGTCTACATCGCGCTCGCTTGCCTGGTTTCTTTCGTCTCGGTCTGGTGGCTCAAGGAAACCTACCGGAATGCAATGTAGCGACCCGCGATCAGCGCCGGATCGTTGGAGGGCTCGTCATGGCCTCCCGACGCGCACGCGGATCCGCTGGATCGGTGTGTCGCCCGCGGGGTCCTGCAGGACCTCGATCAGCCGTCGCCCCGCATAGCGGACCTGGGCAGACCAGGCCGCCGAATCGACGCGGATGACGAGCTCCTC
>Ga0207645_10003353_pt1 | contig 12211 bp, 9 predicted proteins | sample KBSM53metaG_FD_184331 | JGI IMG/M metagenome (GOLD analysis project Ga0207645, IMG submission 184331) | Miscanthus rhizosphere microbial communities from Kellogg Biological Station, Michigan, USA - KBS M5-3 metaG (SPAdes) (version 2) | ecosystem: Host-associated > Plants > Roots > Rhizosphere >...
AGCAGCGGGATCTTTCGCAGCCGGCACTCCCGGACGATGTCGTCGGGGGGCGTCTGGCCCTTGGTGATGACGAAGGCCGATACCGGGAGCGCGCAGATCGAGGCGATCCGCTCGCGGCGGACGTCCTCGGCCATCGTGTCGAGGTAGTTGAGCTCGCTCTCGCCGAGGATCTGGATCCGGCCGGGCTTGATGTAGGGAAGGAATCCCGCGAGGGCGAGCCCCGGCCGCTGTATGCGGCCCCAGGCGATCGGGCGGCCGAAGCCCGACTCCCCCGCCACGACCCGCATCTCGAGATCTTCGAGCTCGGCGGAGCGCAGGATGTCGGCGGTGAGCGCGGTCGCCTTCGGCGGCGGGAACTGCGCGCTCAAGACGGCGCTCCGTTCAGGGCCGCTTCGGCGGTCCGGAGCGCCGCGACGAGCTCCTCCTGGGATCGCGCTCCGCGCAGCGCCTCGGCGATTCCGCTCTGTCGGAGAAGCCGTGAGACCCGGGCCACGGCCTGCAGGTGCGCGGCCGCCGCGAGGGTCGGCGAGGCAACGAGGAAGATCAGATCCACGGGCTCGCCGTCCGCCGCGCCGAACTCGATCGGCCGCTCGGTCGTCGCGAAGGCGACGACCTCGCCCGGCAAGGCGTCGAGGCGGCAGTGCGGGATCGCGATGCCTCGTCCGACGCCGGTGCAGCCGTCGCGCTCCCGCTTGAGCAGCCGGCCCACGAGCTCGCCCGCGTCCGGGACGGCTCCGAGCGCCGCGAGCCGCGACGCGAACTCGGCGAGGACCGCGTCCCGGTTCGCTCCAGAAAGGCGATAGAAGACGAGGCGGGGGTCAATCGCGCCCGCCCGCCGGGCGGACGCGCCCGGGGCGCCGTCCCCGGCGTTCGAGCCTTCGCCTTCCGCCGTTCCGATCAGCATTCCGGCACGATCAGTCCCAGGTCGCCGTCGCGGCGCCGGTAGAGCACCGAGACACGATTGTTCGTGGCGTCGCGGAACACGAGGACTTCCTCGCCCGTGGACTCGATCGCCAGTGCGGCCTCGTCCACGCCCATCGGCTTCACGGCCGGCGGGCGCGACCGGACGACACGGCCCGACCCGTTTCCGCGGGCCGCCGCGGAACCCGCCGCCGCCGCCTTCGGCTCGGCCCGCCGGGCGGTGGCCTTCGTCAGCGACCGAGTCGAAGCGCGGTGTTTCTTGTCGCGCCGCTTCTCGGAATCGCGCATGGCCTGCGCGTCGATCTTCTCGAAAGCCGCCGCCACCGCCGCCCGAGGGTCCGCCGTCTCTTCCTGCGCTTTCCACCGGCGCCTCCGGTGAATGGCGATGATCTCGGCGCCGAAACGGTGCTTCTCGTGCGAGAGCACGACGCGCACGTCGGCCGGCCCGCCGAGATGGCGCTCCAGCCGCTGCGTGCGTTCCTCGGCGAGCTCCTTCAGAGACGGAGTGACTTCGACGTTGCGCCCGGTGCATTCGACGGCCATCGTTGACCTCCTAAAAGTTCTGCTTGCGCTGGGAGGACGACGGGATGCGGAGCTCCTCGCGGTACTTCGCGACGGTGCGCCGCGCGATCTGGATGCCCTCGGCGCGCAGCTTCTGCATGATGCGCGCGTCCGAGTGGGGATGCCGTCCGTCCTCGTCCTGCACGATGCGGGAGATCTTGTTCTTGATCGAAAGCGAGGAGACATCGTCGCCGGTCGAGGAGTCGATGCCGCTGTGGAAGAAGTACTTCATCGGAAAGAGGCCGCGCGGGGTGTGGATGTACTTGTTGGACACGACCCGGGAGACCGTGGACTCGTGCATCCCGATGTCGTTGGCGACGTCGCGCAGGACGAGCGGCCGGAGGTGCTCGATGCCATGGTCGAGGAACGCCCTCTGGTGGCGGACGATGGACTCGGCGACCTTGTAGATGGTCCTCTGCCGCTGGTCGAGGCTCTTGATGAGCCAGATCGCGGAGCGCATCTTGTCCTTGAGGTAGTTCGCGGCCTCGGAGCCGATCGCGCCGTTGCCGCTGCGGAGGAGCCGGCGATACGCCGCCGAGATGCGGAGCTTGGGCAGCCCGTCCTCGGAGAGCTGGATCACGTACTCGTCGCTGATCTTGCGCACGAAGACGTCGGGCTCGACGTAGATCGTGCGGTCGCTCGAGTACTTCCGTCCGGGCTTCGGCTCCAGGTTCTTGATGATCTCGAACGCCGCCTGGATCTCGGACATGCCGACGTTCAGAGTCTTCGCGAGAGGCGCGAACTGCCGGTTGAGGAAGGCCGGCCAGTGGTCTCGGATGATCGTCTCGATGAGCGGGTTGTCGATGGCGAGGGACTTCAGCTGCAACAGCAGACAGTCCGGAAGGTCGAACGCGCCCACGCCCGACGGGTCCAGCGCGCGGACCAGCGCGATGGCCGCCGCCGCGTCGGCGTCGTTGGGGTACTCCCCCCGGATCTCCTCTCGGGAGACTCGGAGGTACCCGTCCTCGTCGATGTTGCCCACGAGGTAAGCCGCGATCTCGCGGACTTCCGGGGTCGCTTCGGCCATCGAGAGCTGCCAGTTGAGGTGCTCCGGAAGGCCCTCCGGCCGGGTCAGGACGTTCTCGAGGGAGTACTCCTCGGGCTCTTCCTGGTACTGGCGAGGGTTGTACGCCGAATCGAGGTAGTCCTCGAAGTAAGCGTGGAAATCGATCTCCTCGAAGGAGTCCCGTTCCTTCTCGGCGGGAGGCGTCGTCGGATCGGGCGGCGGCGGGGGATCCTCGGTCTGCCGGGCGGACTCCGCGACCGCCTCGGCGGTCTCCTGGACCTCGTCCTGCTCCTCGAGGACGGGGTTCTCGACCACTTCCTGGGTGAGGACTTCCTGGAGTTCCAGCCGGGACATCTGCAGGAGCTTGATGGCCTGCTGCAGCGACGGTGTCATCACCAGCCGCTGCGACAACCTCAGGTTGAGCTTCTGTTCCAGGGCCATAAAGACACCGGCTCAGTGGAGCCGGAAACTCTCTCCGAGATAGATCTTTCGGACGGCAGCGTCGCTCGAGAGTGCAAGAGGCGTGCCCGAGCGAAGGATCTCTCCCCCGTGGATTATATAAGCCCGGTCGCAGATCGACAAAGTCTCGCGGACGTTGTGATCCGTGACGAGCACGCCGATGCCGGAAGAGGCCAGGCGCCTCACGATTTGCTGGATGTCGAGCACGGCGATGGGGTCGATTCCGGCGAACGGCTCGTCGAGCAGGAGGAAATAGGGCGAAAGGACCAGGCTCCGGGCGATCTCGACGCGGCGGCGCTCTCCCCCCGAGAGCGTGAACGCCCGGGAGCCGCGAAGCTTCTCGAGTCCGAATTCCGAAAGCAACGCGGCGCACCGCTCCTCGCGCTCGACCGAAGAGAGCTCCAGGGTCTCGAGGATCGCGAGCAGGTTGTCCTCGACCGTCATCTTCCGGAAAACGGACGGCTCCTGAGGAAGGTACGAGATCCCGGCGCGCGCCCGCCGGTACATCGGGAGATCGGTGAGGTCCTGGTCGCCCAGCCGCACGACTCCCGAGTCCGGACGCACCAGACCGACGACGATCGAGAAGGTCGTCGTCTTGCCGGCGCCGTTGGGCCCGAGCAGGCCGACGATCTCACCGGACGCGACCTCGAGCGAGACGTCGCGCACGACCGATCTTCCGCCGTAGGTCTTGGCGAGACCTGCGGCCGTGAGGACCGGCCGGTCCCCCGATCTCCCGGCGGGCAAGGGAGGCGCCGGGCGCCCCCCGGGGTCAGCGCTTTTGCTCAATCCTTCTGTGTCCGGTGAATCGTTTCGGTCTTGCCGCCTTCGGGCGCGGTGATCTCGACGCTACGCCCGCGGTCGGCGATCGTCAAGACGGCCCCGGCGACCTGGCTCCCAGCCGCGTCCGTGACGCGCGCCGGCGAGCCCCAGAGCACCGTCTTTTCGATCTTTGGGGAGTCCAGGGCCTTGTCGGCGGTCGCGGAGCGGCCGGTGGCGCGGTCGGACATCCTGACCTGGCCGGAGATCTCGACGCTTTCGACCTGCCCGTCCTTGTCGAGCCAGGCGGTCGATTCGCCTCCCGACGCCCTCCATCCTCCTCGCGTCACGGCGACGCCCCCCTCGAAACGCGCGCTGCGATCGGAGTCGCGGTAGAGAAGGTGCTTCGACGTGATCACCGAGGCGGGCCGAACTTCGGCGCCTGCCGGCTTCGCGGGTGCGGGAGCCGGCGCCATGACGGTGCGCACGTTGCCGGAAGCACGCACGGTGCGCTCGGTGTCGTCGAGCGCGATGTCGTCCGCGAAGAGCGACGAATCGTCCTGCCAGAGAGAAGCCGAGCCGGAAAGACTCCCCTGCCGCCGCGAGTCTTCCAGGACGATCAGGTCCGCCTTGCCGTACGTCGGTTTCTTGGGGTCTCCGACGAAGCCCGTCATGCGCACCTTCTTCTGGGCGTCGGGAGTGAACACGGCTCGCGCCCGGCCCTGACCGCGGACGATCTGCCCGTCGCGGTCGATCTCGATCACGTCCGCGGACAGCCTGGAGCCTCCGCTCTGCACGCGGGCCGCCTGACGCGCGCCCCCCGTGAGCTGCCAGAGCCGGCGCGCCGTCAGCTCGACCACCTTCTCGGCGTCGCCGGCCCGGCCGTCGGATTCCATTCGCACTCCACCTTCGAGCACGGCGTTCTGCGCCGTTCCGTCCGGCGCGAAACCGAGCGTGCCGCGCGCGGCTTCGGCGTGGCCGTTCGCCGAATCCAGCTTGACCTCGTCGGTCGCGGAAGCGGTCACGGCGCGGCCGTTCTCGAGACCGATGTCGATCCGTTTTGCCGTCAGGCGACGCTCGGCCTCGGAGAGCATCGCCGGCGCGCCTTCGAGCTTGACAGATTTGGTCTGCCCCTCGGAGTCGAACGTCACCGTGCCGACGTCGCCCGAGTACAGCCGCTCGCGCGGCGCCGGCGTGACGGAGCTGGCCGCGCCGGCCGACCCCGCCGGGGCGACTCGAGGCCCGTCGGCGGCCAGGACGCCCCGGACATTGCCGGAGAAGCGCGCCCATGAGGGGCGACCTCCCTCGGCCGCCATCTGGAGCACGAGACGGTCGGCGGCGATGCGGTCGCCCGAGTGCGACTCCCCCGTGACGAACTCGAGCTCCACCGAGCCGGAGTCGCGGCGGTACAGGCCCTGTCGGGCGGTCATCCTGGACAGTCCCCCGCTGTCCGCGCCCGTCCCTGAAGCCTCGACGGGTCCCCCGAAGTGCATGACGCGCTCGGCGATGTCGTAGCGCGCGGAGGGAGCGGTCAGCGACGTCGTCCCCTGGGTGAAATGCACCCGCGTCGGCGCTTCGAGCATGCGCGTCCGCGGGCGGAAGACGATCTCTTCGGTTTCGGCGAGCCCGCCGTCCTTGTCGGTCCATCGGACGTTGCCCGAAAGCCGGGATTCCCGCGTGCGCTCGTCGTACTTCGCGCGCTCGGAGTGGACCGTGACCGGGGGACCGTCGTCCGGATAGACCGTCAGCTGAACTTTCTCGCCGGCGTACAGGTTCGGAGCGAGGCCCGCGGCGGGACCGTAGCCGATCGTGCGATCGGCCTGGATGCGCATGAGAGGTTTGCCCTTCAACGACTCGGTGAAGTCGAATCCTTCGAGAAGGGTCGTGGCCTGGCCCGAGGCCTCCGGAGCCGGCGGCAGCTCGCGCTCGTGTCCGTTCCCCGACGCAGGTCGGCGCCCGCCGCGAAACGAGAACGCGAGCACGAGGACGAAGACCACCGCGCTCGCGAGCACGACGAGCTCGAGTCGGCGCTGGGGTCTCACGCCGCGGCCTCCGAGCGCGGCTTCACGCCGCGACCTTTGAGTGCGGCTTCACGCCGCGACCTTTGAGTGCGGCTTCACGCCGCAACCTTTGAGCGCGGCCTCAAGCCGCAACCTCGGCACGGCAGGCCAGGATCTCGACACGCGTCGGGTATCCGCGCCGGCTCTCGATCCTGTAGAGGACATCCATCGGCGCGTGGCTTCCCGAGAGCCGCGGAAGAAGGCTCTCCTCGCGCGCCTGCGTTCCCCAGGCGATGCATCCGATGGACCGCCCGCCGGAGCCCGACGAGAGGCGTCCTCTCAGCCCGGAGGCGCCGACGGCTGTGAGAGGGCCGGCGGCTCGCACCCCGCGCGCGAGGAAAACAGGGACGGGGTTCGAGGCACCATGCGGCTCGAGCCGCGACAGGTCGTCGACCAGGGCTTCGTCGATCGCTTCGAGCGGCAGCTCTCCGTCGGTGTGTTCGATCCGGAGAAGCGCCTCGGGGGACACGCGCCGCGCGAAGAGCTCACGGGCGTCGCGACGGAACTCTTCGAAGCGGGCGGAGGGCAGACTTCCTCCCACCGCCTGTTCATGCCCTCCGAACTCCGCGAAGAAATGCGTCATCTCCGAAAGGACTCCGTGAAGGGAGACGCCCGGGATGCTCCTCCCGGACCCGCTCGCGCGGCCCTCCTCCAGCCCGAAGAGCAGAACGGGCCGGTGGTATTCCCGGGCCAGCTTCGAGGCGGCGATGCCGAGCACTCCCCGATGCCATCCGGCCTGGCCCTCGATCAGGACGGCCGCCTCGCGGGAGCCGGGGTCCGCTTCGATGCGGGCCCTCGCTTCGCCGACGACGTGACGTTCGAGGCCCTGGCGTTCGGTATTCGCGAGAGAGAGCTCCCGGGCCAGTGTCGCGGCGCGGCCGGCGTCGCGTTCTTCGAACAGGGCCAGAGCCGCGTGGGCCGTGTCGATGCGGCCCGCGGCGTTCAGCCGGGGGCCGAGGCGGAAAGCCACGTCCTCGGAGGACGGAGCCTCGCCCGGGGCGAGGCCGGCTTCCGCGAGAAGGGCGCGCAGGCCCGGCGCTCGGGCCGTCGCGAGAGCCGCCAGCCCGGCCGCCGCGATCGAGCGGTTCTCGCCCGTCAGCGGAACGAGATCGGCAATCGTCCCGAGGCAGGCCGCGCGCAGGAGCGACTCCGGGGACAAGCTCACCCCCGCCCGGCGGGCGATCGCCTGGGCAATCTTCCAGGCGATGCCGGTGGCGGCGAGCTCCTTCTCGGGGTAACCACAGCCCGGCTGGCGCGGATTGACCACGATCGCGCCGCGGGGCAGTTGCTCCGGCACCAGGTGGTGGTCGGTCACGACCACCTCGACGCCCGCGCGCCGAGCGCAATCGACCCCCTCGACCGCGGTGATGCCGCAGTCGACCGTGACGATGGCTGCGGGAGAGAGCTCGGCGAGGACGCGCCTCACCGTTTCGGGCTTGAGTCCGTATCCGTCGCGGAGCCGGTGCGGGATGAAGGCCGCGGATTCCGCGCCCGCGCGTCCGAGCGCGGCGCGCAGCTGCGCCACGGCCGTGACGCCGTCGACGTCGTAGTCGCCGAAAACGACGATGCGCTTGCCGCGTCGGGCCGTAGAGACGAGGAGGTCCGCCGCGGCCTCGACGCCGAGCATCCTCTCCGGGGCGTGGAACGGCCCGTCGTGAGGCGACAGGAAGGCTTTCGCCTGCGAGGCATCGCGGATGCCGCGCCGCAGCAGAAGCCGCGCGAGCAACGCCGACACTCCCGCCTCTCGCGCAAGGCGTTCCGCCTCGCCGGCCTCCACGGCCGCCGTCCGCCACAGTCCCATCGAGTCCATTTTCGGGACGGGGGCGGACAGACGGTGTCCCGGCGCGGCCGGCTCTCGCTTGTCGTCCGCGGCCCGGGGCGCCTCGGCGACTCCGGCCGGGCCGCGGTTCACGGGGCGCCGACGGTCTCGAATCGGCCGAGCGAGCGCAGCCTGCGATAGCGGCGCTCTCGCCGCTCCTCGGCGGTCAGGTCGGCCACTTCGCGGAGGTGACGGTCAACGGCTTCGCCGACGGCGGCCGCTGCGCCGGCCGGATCGGCATGCGCTCCGCCCGGCGGCTCGGGAACGATCTCGTCGATGACGTCGAGCTCGGCGAGGTCGGCGGCCGTGAGCTTGAGGGCTTCGGCCGCGTCCTTCTTTCGGCCCGCGTCCTTCCAGAGGATCGCCGCGCAGCCTTCCGGGGAGATCACGGAGTAGATCGAGTGCTCGAGCATGAGCACGCGGTCGCCAATGCCGAGCGCCAGCGCGCCTCCCGAGCCGCCTTCCCCCGTGACCGTGACCACGATGGGCACGTGGAAGCGCGCCATGGCCTTCAGGTTCACGGCGATGGCCTCGGCCTGGCCGCGCTCCTCCGCGTCGATGCCGGGATAGGCACCGGCGGTGTCGATGAAGGAGAGGACGGGCCGTCCGAACTTCTCGGCGAGCTCCATGACGCGGAGCGCTTTGCGGAAGCCGTCGGGCCGCGGCATGCCGAAATTGCGACGGATCTTCTCCTTCGTGTCGCGGCCCTTCTGGTGGCCGACCACGGCCACCGGGCGGCCCCGGAAATCCCCGAAACCCGCGATGATGGCGGGATCGTCCGAGGCCTTCCGGTCGCCGTGGAGCTCGACGAACTCCGTCAGGAGCGCGGCGACGTAGTCGAGAGCGTACGGCCGCGCCGGATGGCGGGCGACCAGCGTCTTCTGCCAGGGCGTCAGGCTCGAGTAGATCTCGCGCGAGACGCGCTCGAGTTTCTCCCGGAGCTTCTCGATCTCGCGCCGGTGGCCGGCATCGTCCGGAAGAGCTGAGAGCTCTTCGATCCTCCGGCGCAGCCTGAGGATCGGCTCTTCAAAATGGCCGTTTTCGCCGTTCACCGCAACGATTGTACCGGTCCCGCCCGGCGCCCCCCCGGCGGGCGGCCTGGCGTCCCGCCGCCGCTCTGGATGCCGGCTACATCAGGTCCTGGGGATCCACGTCTACGGCGATCTGGACCCCCGCCGGAGGCCGGTCCGGGACGCTCGCCTCGAGCGCTCCGAGGACGGCCCGGCGGTCGCCGGCCCGCACGAGGATCTGGAAGCGCCAGCGTCCCTGGAGCCGCTCGAGAGGCGCCGGCGCCGGGCCCGAGATGCGCAGCTCCCCACGGGGAGCAACGCCGGGCCGGCTCCTGCCCATGGCGCGGAGCGCCGTTCCGATGTCCGCGGCCGCGGCCTCGGCCCGCTCTCGCCGAGGAGAAGACACCAGGATCGCGGCGAGCTCGGAGAACGGCGGATAGAAGAAGGTCCTTCGAAATGCGAGCTCCTGCATCTCGAAGGCTTCCGCGTCATGACGCGCGGCCAGCTGGATCGCGGGATGCTCGGGATGAAAGGTCTGGACGTGCACGGTCCCCGGCGCATCGCCGCGGCCCGCGCGGCCGGCGACCTGCGCGAGGAGCTGGAACGTCTTCTCGGCGGAGCGGAAGTCCGGAAAATGGAGGAGCGTGTCGGCCGAGAGGACGCCGACGGCCGTGACATTCGGGAAATCGTGGCCCTTCGCCACCATCTGCGTCCCGATGAGGCAGGCCGCCCGACCGGATTGGAAGTCCTCGATCACCGCGGCAGCGCCGCGACGTCGGGCGGAGTCGCGGTCGAGGACGACCGACGTGACGCCCGGGAAGAGGCTCGCGAATCTCTCGGCGACGCGTTCCGTGCCGGCGCCGATGGCCTCCAGCAGTCCTCCCCCGCATTCCGGGCAGCGCGCCGGTTTCGGCACGCCCTTGCCGCAATAGTGGCAGACCAGCCGGCGGCCATGGTCGTGCACCGTGCGCGCCACGCTGCACTGGTCGCACCGGAAGTCGTGGCCGCAGTCACGGCACAGGAGGAAGGGCGCGAAGCCCCGGCGAGGCTGCAGGAGGATCGCCTGTTCGCCGCGGGCGAAAACGTCGCGCAGCCGTTCCACGAGGGGGCGTGAGAACAGTGGAACGCCCTTCTCCTCCGGCAGCGCGGGCTCGCGCCTCAGATCGACGATCCGGACCTCCGGCAGCGGCCGCGAGGCGATTCGCTCGGGAAGCGTGAGGCGTGCGACACGCCCGACCTCCGCGGCGTGGAACGCCTCCGCGGACGGCGTGGCGGATCCGAAGACCAGCGCCGAAGCGTTTTCCTTCGCGCGCAGAGCGACGACTTCGCGGGCGTCGTAACGCGGCGACTCCCTCTGCTTGTAAGAGGCGTCATGCTCTTCGTCCACGACGAAGAGGCCGGGGTCGGCGACGGGAGCGAAGGCCGCCGAACGGGGGCCGATCACCGCCAGGGCCTCGCCCGAGCGGACACGGTCCCAGGCCTCGGCGCGCTCTCGCTCCGAAAGAGCCGAGTGGAGCACGGCGGCCCGATCGGGGAACTGCCGCCGGAGCTCTCGGGCGAATACGGGCGTCAACGAGATCTCGGGCACGAGCCAGATTGCGCCGCGTCCCGCGTCCAGCGCCGCGCGAATGGCGCGGAGGTAGACCTCGGTCTTCCCGCTCCCCGTGACGCCCTGCAGGAGCGCCGGAAAGTAACGCCTCTCGCGAATCGCGGACGTGATCGCATCGAGCGCGGCCGCCTGCGCCGGGGTCGGTGTGAACGTCGAGGCGGTCGCGGTCTGGGATTCGGACCGTCCCGCGCGGAGGTCGCGGCGCTCCTCCTCGAAGGATCGGACGAGCCCCTTGGCCTCGAGGGAGCGAAGCAAAGTGGTGCCCGCTCCGGTCGACAGGCGGATCTCGGCGCTCGTGGCCGGCCGTCCCAGGGCCACGAGATAGTCGAGGACCTCGCGCCCGCGACGGCTGCGCCCCAGCGACTCGTCGCGCTGGGCGGCGGACAGCGCGGCCGCGACCCACGCCAGTTCGACGCGCGGCGCGCGCAGCCGGGCTCCGGCCACCGGCCGGACGCGGCCGTCCTCCTCGAGCCGCCGCAGCGCCTCGCGCCTCGCCCGTCCTTCGCCCGGAAGCTCCGCCACACGCGCCGCCTCGCCGGAGGCGAGCCGTTCGAGGATCGCGCGCTCCTCGGGAGAGGACGGCCGCGCACCGAGGAGGCCCTTGTCGGTGATGCGGTACTGGACCGCCCCGGTCGCCGGCAGCCGCGCCGGCAGAGCGCTCTTCAGAACCTCCCCGGTGGATGCGAAAAACCTCTCCGCCACGCGTCGTGCCGTGGACAGGAGCTCCGGCGGGCAGACAGGCTCGTCGTCCAGGATTTCGAGGATCGCCCGTTCCGTGCCCGGAGCGGCTCCGGGCGACTCGGCGAGGACGACTCCGGTCAGCGCTCGCTCGGCGAAGGGGACGCGCACCCGTGTTCCGGGAGCCGGGGGCGCTTCGCCCTCCGGCACCAGGTACGTGAAGCTTTGTCGAATCGGCAGCGGCAGGGCGACCGAGACCCGGTGGAGCGGCGCGCTCAAGTCTGCGAGGACGGAAGGGACGGGGGCTCCTCCGGGGCGTCGTGCACGAAGACGTGGCGCTCGCGGGCCGGATCCCAGCGATACCGCCGCGAGGAGTCGTCGGAAACGTCGGGCGTCACGACGATCGAGTCGCGATCCAGCGAGACGTCTCCGTCGGCGAGCGAGATGTCGCGCTCGACGAACACGCCCGGAGCGAATCCTCCGCCGGCGTCGCCGGCGAAGACGGCCACCGAGAACCAGGGCGTCTCCTCGTCGGAGTCGCGGCGGACGAAGGCGAGCACGAAGTCGAGGATGCCATCGTCGTTCGCGTCGCCCCGCACGAAGTAGGGATGGTAGATGCCGTAAAGCGTGGCCACGTCTTCGCCGTCGATGCCCGGCCTGTTGTCATCGTCGGTCGCCGGCCGGAGGTCCGTGTGGAGACGGAGGAAGGCCGCGACCGCGGCCCTCTCGGCGGGACGGAGTCCATAGGACGCGTCCTCGACGGGCGCGGGCGGGGTCGCTTCCTTCGCGACGTGAGCGGCCGGAGGCGGAGCCGGAGTCTCGGGCGCGCGCTTGCACGCGCCGAGAGCCGCGAACACGGCCAGGCTCGCGAAGGCGGTGGCCAGGCCGCCGGCGGCGAGGCGCGCCGCGCGGGGAGTTCGGGATTCGCGAGACGAGAGTGGCGACGTCATCGAGCCCGGAGCCGCAAGCTCCGGACCTCGATTCTATGGCAGCCGGACGCTGTGAGAAGATGAGCGCCGTTTCCATTTGTTGGTAGGAGGAGGTACCGATGATCAGCTGGCCGCAGGATTTTGCGACCAATTTCCAGTTTCTCCTGCGCTGGATTCACTTCCTGGGGGGCATCACCTGGATCGGAATGCTCTACTTCTTCAACCTCGTCAACGTCCAGTTCCAGAAAGAGATCGACGGAGCGGTCAAGGGGAAGGTCAACCCCATTCTCCTGCCCAAGGCGCTCTGGTGGTTCCGGTGGGGCGCGATGGTGACGTGGTTCTCGGGGTTCATCTACTACGCGATGCTCGTCAACGTCGAGCCGACCGGCCACATGCCGCTGGC
>Ga0207645_10003357_pt1 | contig 12199 bp, 7 predicted proteins | sample KBSM53metaG_FD_184331 | JGI IMG/M metagenome (GOLD analysis project Ga0207645, IMG submission 184331) | Miscanthus rhizosphere microbial communities from Kellogg Biological Station, Michigan, USA - KBS M5-3 metaG (SPAdes) (version 2) | ecosystem: Host-associated > Plants > Roots > Rhizosphere >...
ACTTCGACCACGCTCACCATCAACACCGACCTCCATAACGCTGATGAGTTTCGCCGGCTTGTCGTGCGCGAAAAGGATGGGCAGCTCATCCGCCTGGGGGATATCGCGGACGTGGTGCTGGGTGCGGAAGACTATGACACCGAAGTTCGATTCTCGCAGAAGCAGGCGGTCTTCATGGGTATCTGGGTTTTGCCCAACGCGAACTCGATCGACGTCGTAAAGCGGGTGCGGACCGAGCTGGAGGACGTCAAGCGCGAACTGCCGAGCGGCATGCAGGGCGACATCGCCTACGACGCGACCCAATACATCAACGACGCAATCCACGAAGTCATCCAAACCCTTTCGGAAACGCTCCTCATCGTCATCATCGTTATTTTTCTCTTCCTCGGCTCGCTGCGTTCCGCCCTCGTGCCGGTGGTCGCGATTCCCGTCTCGCTAATCGGCGCGGTTTTCCTCATGCAGGTTTTCGGATTCACGATCAACCTGCTCACCCTGCTCGCGATCGTGCTCTCGGTCGGTCTGGTGGTCGATGACGCAATTGTGGTGGTAGAAAATGTCGAGCGCCATCTGCGCGATGGAATGCGACCGTACGACGCCGCCATTCTCAGCGCACGCGAGCTCGTCGGCCCGATCATTGCAATGACCATCACGCTCGCGGCCGTTTACACGCCAATCGGATTACAGGGCGGGTTGACCGGTTCGCTCTTTCGCGAGTTCGCTTTCACCCTTGCCGGCGCGGTCATGATTTCCGGCGTGGTTGCGCTCACTCTCTCACCGATGATGTCGGCGAAACTTTTGCGCGCGGGCGGGCAGGAAAAGGGCATGGCCCGGATCAGCAATCGCGTTTTCGATCGCATCCGCGATTTCTACGGTCGCAAACTCGATTGGACTTTGCAGCATCGGCCTGCGGTTTACGCAGTCTGGGTCGCGCTTGGGGGCTTTGCGATTTTGATGTTCATCCTACTGCCTTCTTTTTCGTCAGTCGAGCTCGCGCCAACTGAAGATCAGGGCGTCGTCTTCGGAATCGTGGATGCGTCGGCTAACTCGACCATCGAGCAGACGCAAGCCTCCGCGGAAGAAGCCGGCAAAATTTTTCATACTTTCCCAGAGACCAACTTCTCTTTCCAAATCACCTCCCCAAATTCTGGCTTTGGCGGAATGGTTTTGAAACCGTGGGGCGAGCGCACCACGCCGACCGCGGACCTGGTCGGACCGCTGACGATGAAATTGATGGCGATTCCCGGGATTCGAATGTTCCCCGTTATGCCGCCCGCGCTGCCCGGCGGCGGTCAATTCCCGGTTGAGTTCGTTCTCGAATCGACCGCGGAACCGGAGCGAATTTTGGAGTTCGCCCAGACTCTACAGGGAAAAGCAATGCAAAGCGGGATGTTTGCTTTTCCGCCGCTCATCGACACCAAGATTGACCAACCGCAAGCTGAGATCGTACTCGATCGCGACAAGGTCGCCGCGCTCGGTCTGAACATGGAGCAGGTCGGTAAAGATCTCGGCGCGATGCTCGGCGGCAACTTCGTCAACCGCTTCAACATCGCTGGTCGCAGTTACAAGGTCATCCCGCAAATCGAGCGGAGTGCGAGGTTAAATCCCAGCCAGCTCGAACATGTTTACGTGACCGGACCGGAGAATCAGCTCGTGCCGCTGAGCACGATCGCGACGATCAAGAACTCGACCGTGCCGCGTTCGCTCAATAAGATGCAGCAGCTCAATGCGGTCACGATCCAGGGTGTGGCGATTCGTCCCCTCGACCAGGCCTTGAAATTCCTCGAAACCGAAGCGCACAAAATTTTGCCGAAAGGCTACAACATCGATTACACGGGCGAATCGCGGCAGTTGCGCACCGAAGGCAACAAGTTCCTGCCCTCTCTCATGCTGGCGCTCATCCTCATCTTCCTCGTCCTCGCCGCGCAGTTTAACAGCTTCCGCGATCCCTTCATCATCCTGCTCGGATCGGTCCCGCTGGCTCTGTTTGGGGCGCTTATTTTCATCTTTCTCAAACTGCCCAATCCGAATCTTTCCTTTTTCACCAATGGCTGGACCACCTCGTTCAACATCTACTCGCAAGTCGGCCTGGTGACGCTGGTCGGTTTGATCGCGAAGAATGGAATCCTGATTGTAGAGTTCGCGAATAAGATGCAGGAGACCGGCCTCGATAAAGTCGACGCCGTAGCCCAGGCTGCGCGGACGCGTTTGCGCCCGGTATTGATGACGACGATCGCCACGGTTTGCGGTCACTTTCCGCTCACTCTCGTGACCGGCGCGGGCGCCGCCGCCCGAAATTCAATCGGCTTGGTGCTTGTCGGCGGGATGAGCATCGGCACCATCTTCACCTTGTTCATTGTCCCCTCGCTCTACGTCCTGATCGCGCGGACGCACAACGAAGGCGCGAAAGAAAAGTCGACTGGCACGCCCAAGCCGGAACTGTCACGGGAACCCGAGCTGGTGCCTGAGTTCGCCGACGCCTGAGAAGCAGAGTTGGTTTGTAGCCCGGGGCGTTAACCTCGGCTCGGCTGAAATATGGCCGCCAACCGGGCCAGGCCGGGGTCAACGCCCTGGCTACAAATCGCAGATCCTCGAAAATCGTGCGGGCGCTAGACAGCTCCGCGACCGACGTTACGAACCAGATTCACTCCCTCCCGTCGCTGCGATTTCGCCGCACCTCCGCAGGTCGAGCTTACCAGTCGCCAACACCGGAATTTGCTCGACCCGCAGGATTATTTTCGGAATCCAGAGATTCGGCACACCGGCATCGTGCAACCGCGAGCGCAGCTTCGCCTGATCGATCTCTTGCGTGCTCAACAAGACGAGCGCCTCTCCCTTCTGCGGATCGGCGACTGAAGTGACAGCGAGCGTCCTGTCCCCCTCGCTACGGAGCTCGAGCGCGGCGAGGATCTTTTGTTCCACCGTCTCGTGCGGCACCATTTCCCCGCCAATCTTGGAAAAGCGTGAAAGCCGGCCTTCGATGAAAAGAAAACCGTCGTCATCGAAGCGCCCGAGGTCACCAGTGTTCAGCCATCCATCCTGTAACACTTCCGCGGTGCGCTCCGCGTCGTGCAGATAACCTTCGAAGATGTTCGGGCCCCGCAGCCAGAGCATGCCCACGTCATGGAGCGAGAGCCTGGCTCCCGTTTCCGGATCGCGGATCTCGGCCGCGATTCCTGGCGCCATCTTCCCGACCGACCCGGGCCGGTGTGAAGGCTGCACCAAATCACCTGGATTGTCCGGCGCCGGATCAGGCAGGTTCACGCTCACGACCGGTGAAGTCTCCGTCAGGCCATAGCCTTCGTAGACCGGTTTGCCGAAGCGCTCAGCGAATGCGTCGGCCAGGCTGCGCGGTAATTTCTCCGCGCCGGTAATCGTTAGACGCACGCTCTTCATCTGCTCCGACTCGGCTTTGCGCAGATAGCCGCGCAAAAAAGTCGGCGCCGCCAGCACGATGGTGACGCGATGGCGTTCGATCAACTCTGCGCATTTCGCCGTCTCGAGCGGATTTGGATAGGTGATGATGCGCACCCCATCGATGAGCGGAAACCAGAGTGTAACTGTGCAACCGAAGCTGTGGAAAAATGGTAGCGAGGCGAGGATCAGATCTTCACGCGTCGCGTCGAGCATGGCCCGAAACTGCGAGACGTTCCCAATCAGATTGCGATGGCTCAGCACGACACCTTTGGGATCGCCAGAGCTGCCGCTGGTGAAGAGCAAGACGGCTTCGCCGCGGTTTCCTTCCCTGGGAATTTCAAGCAATCGCATAAGCCAGCCCGTCGGCAGGAAAACGGCTGCCATCCACCAGAAGAAAATCCGGGCCTTTAAGCTAGGGAGCAACTCGTCGAGCTGCACAACATGTTCCGGCCAGGGAAAATCGGTCAGGCGTTTACTAAAAGCGTTCGCCGATATCGCGACTTTCAAACCGGCAATCTGCTGCGCGCGCTCGAGCGCCGCGCGTCCGCTCGTGAAGTTCAATCCGACTGGGACCTTGCCTGCGAGCACAACCGCAAGGTTGGCCACCACGCCGCCTTTGCTCGCTGGCAGGACAATGCCAATCCGCCTGGCGGGAAAATTCTTGCATAGGTATCGGCTCAGCGCTGCTGCTGCGCCGAGCAGCTTTCCGCGGCTGAGCGAGCTCTGATCCATTCCGTCAATGACCGCAGTCCGAAAGGGGTGCCGCGCGAGACCGCGGACCGCGGCCTGGCCGAGATGCCCGCGCAAGATCGGGCGCCGGCTGTAGCACCGTTCGCCAAGCTTGAGCAGTTCCTCCCGTACCGTCGCGATGTCGGCTTCGTTAGGCGCAAGCGGCTCTCCAAATTCCACCGCCGCAGGATAGGGAATTCGCCGCGGCCATTTGGTGAAAAAACGCTGGCCTTGGAACGAAAAAATGGAACCCCAGAGTTGATCGAGCCAGACCGGCACCACCGGTCCATCCGCCTGCCGCGCGATGATCTCGTAGCCGCGCCGCAGCCGGAGGAGGGTCCCGGAACGCGTCAATTGTCCTTCCGGAAAAAGACAAACGATTTCGCCATCGCGAATCTTTTCGGACGCCAAACGCATCGCATCCTTCGCCCGGCGCGCCGTAATTGGGATGCAACCAACGGTGCGCAGGATAGGATGCAGGAAACGGTTCCTGTAATATTCCTGATCGATAATGAAACGAATCGGCCGTGGGCAGGCAGCCAGGAGGATGAGCGCGTCGACCCACGTGATGTGGTTGGGCAAAAGCAAAAATCCGCCGCGCGGCAAACGCTCCGTTCCGAAGGCCGTGACCCGATAAATCAGCCGCACGATCAACAACCCAAAGGACCGCAAGACACGTTCGGTGGCAGAAATTGGCGGCATCGGTTTATGATTTACAATCTGCGCGACGCCCACTGCAATCGGCAATTCGATGACGACCGGACATAAGGAAGCGAAATCGGGCGCCTGGATGGCAATGGGCTTACTCCTTGCCATCAACATGTTCAATTACATCGACCGGCAGGTTCTCGCCGCTGTCGAACCGTGGATTCGGGCCACTTTTTTTTCGGCCACAGATGTGAATGCGATGGCAATCAGCGGAACGCTCGGCAGCGCGTTTCTGATCACGTACATGTTCAGTGCGCCCGTTCTGGGTTGGCTGTCAGACCGCTTTTCGCGGTGGTTGATTATCGGATCGGCAGTGATCCTCTGGAGTCTCGCCACGGCGGCGTCGGGATTGGCGGTTACTTTTGCCATGCTTTTTGCGACCCGCGTACTGGTCGGCATTGGTGAGGGCGGCTACGGACCCGCCGCGCCGACCATTTTGGCCGATCTTTTCCCTCTGGAGACGCGCGGACGTATTCTGGCACTCTTTTGCGCCGCGATTCCGGTGGGGAGCGCGCTTGGCTACGTCCTGGGCGGGGCAGTTCTGACCCATTTCCATTTTGTTCCTGAGCCGGAAAGATGGCGTTACGCGTTTTATTTGGCGGCGATTCCGGGCCTTCTTCTGGGGGGCTATTCTCTCTTTCAGCGCGACCCGCGCGAGAGCTCTGGGGTTCGCCCCGGCCGGCAACGGGCCCAGCGCGCGGATTACCGCGCTCTGGCGCGCACGCGATCCTACGTCCTGAATTGTGCGGCCCAGACCGCGATGACGTTCGCGCTCGGCGGAATCGGATTCTGGGTCGCGGCTTATCTAAGGTTTCGGGGACAACCAGCCTCCGCCACACAAACCTTTGGAGTCATTATCGCCGGTACCGGTCTCATCTCGACCCTGGCGGGCGGATGGCTTGGCGATCGACTCCGAACCAGAATATCGGGCTCGTACTTTCTCGTCTCTGGTTGCGGGATGTTACTCGCGTGCCCGCTTTTCATTGCGATGCTCTTTATCCCGTTTCCCCAAGCGTGGTGGCTGATGGGCGCCTCGGTCTTCTTTATGTTTCTGAATACCGGTCCGTCGAACACCGCCCTGGCGAATGTTGCACTACCAAAGGTCCGGGCAACCGCCTTCGCGCTCAACATTCTCGTCATTCACGCACTTGGGGACGTGCTAGCCTTTCCCACCATCGGCTACATTGCCGGGCATACGAATTGGACGATCGCGTTTCTCTTTGTCTCGGGAATGATGCTCGTTTCCGGACTCCTTTGGTTGATCGGAATGAAATCTCTCGGGGCGGATACCTTGCGGGTCGAGCGGGAAGCGTCCATCTGATGTCCCTAACGAGGACGCAGCCGCTTTAAACGCTTCGCTCTACGAAGCGTCTACAGCGCAGTCTCGGCGCGTTCGTGCAGATGAACATCATTGGCTTCCGCCATGGAAAGGGCGAGGGCGGCTTCGTTAGGCCGACCCGTCCGTTGCAGCAACTCGTTCATCATTTGCCAGCTCTCGGCGCGATAAGGCGCGACCGCCAGGCAGCTTCCCAGTTCGGCGATTGCGCGCTCGGGAAAGTTGAGATCGGCGAGCGCCTTGACATAGCGCTTCTCGATCATCCAGTCGACCGGCCCGAGCCGCGCCGCCAGTCGCAACCGCAGGAGGTCGACCTTGCCGCTCTCCCGGTTCTCGAGCACGGCTAGGCTTTCTTCCGCGCGCGCGCGCAGCTCTGGCGCTCCTGTAACGCGTTTTAAGAAAGCCCGCGCGGCCGGGAAATCGCCTTGTTTGATCGTGACTGCCGCGAGATTGAGCAAGGCGATGGGATTTTCCGGCTCTTTGGCCAGAGCGCCGCCCAGCGCCTGACGGGCCGCGTCAAGATGGCCTTGGCTCAATTCCAAACCGCCGAGGTTGATCAACATCCGCGCCGAGTCGCCGCCGTCGGCGATCGTCCGGGTCAGAAAGGTGCGTTGATCTTTCCAATCAAAGGTGCGCACGAAAGTACGTACGGGCAGGAAGAGCACCCAGATCGTCAGGGTGGCAAGCGCCATCCGCGAACGGAAATTCCTCGCGGCGATCCAGCCAGAAGATTCAAGCGCCGCTGTCGCCGCGAGAAAGAGGAAGGCGCTGGGCAGATAGAGCCAGTGCTCGGCGACCGTCGCGTTGAGGGTGATCAACCCGCTGATCGGCAAATAGCATGCGACCGCGAGCAGGAGCGGCAGGAAAATCGCGGACTGGCGACGCGATCGCCAGAGAGCGAAAACAACCGCCGCAATGAGCAGGAGCCCGAGGAGGGTTTGCAACTCTCGCATCGACGCGGCGCCCATACTGGCCGGACCAAAACCGTTCGGGTGTGTCTCGACATCCCGTTCCATGTGCAGACGCCACGGAAAAAGAAGCACCCCTGCATACTCGGCCACCGCGCGGCTCGAGATGATCGGCCTAACGAGAAGCGGAGCCGGCGACGCGGCCGGCGCCGGAATGTGTTCCGCCGCCAAACGCAAACTCAAATAAACGATCGACACGCTGACGACCAAACCGCCAGCGCCTAACAATGCCCGGCGCGGGCGTTGCGCAAGGGCGATGATCAACCAGACGAACAAGAAGATCAGACCGATCTCTTTGCTCAGCGCGCTGGCGAGAAAGGAGAGGGCGGCGCCAACCCCAAGGGCCCACTTCCCGGTTCCTTCCGTCCGCAGCGTGCGCAAAGCAAGGTAAAGCCCAAGGAAACCAAATGTCGCCGCCAGCGGATCGGCGCGACCGGCCACATATATGACGGCCGCGCTCTGCACCGGGTGCAACGCCCAGACCAACGCTGCCAGGAATGCGACCCAAAGGCGGCGCACAGGTTCCATCTTGCAGGTCGCAAGAAATTCTTCCGCGAAATAAAAGAGCGCGACCGCCGCCGCCGCGTGCCAGAGCAGGCTGACGAGATGGTATCCCATCGGCGAGAGAAAGAAGGCCGCGTAATCCAGGTTGTACGTGGCTCGTTGCAGTGGCCGATAAAAATCGGAAGCCGATGCGTCAGTGAAAAGAAAATGAGTGAATCCCTCGGGAATCAGTTGCCAGCTGCGGATGAGCGGATCGCGCAGGATGAGCGCCTGGTCATCCCAGACAAAACCGTTCCGCAACGCCGGCGCATAGGCAGCCAGCGAGAAGAGAACGAGCAAGAACAGCGCGATTTTCTTGTTCATTCCGGATTCGACTGGACAGATCGCGCTGCCTGCACGTTTAGGTTTGGAAATGCGCCTTTATCGCCTGATGATCGTTCCTGCGTTGCTCTTCCTGCCAAGCAACGCCCGTGCCACCGGCGTTCCAAATGACTGCGAGCAGCTAATTGTCGCCGTTGCGCCCGACTGGGATTCCATGCACGGCGAGCTGCAACGCTTTGAGCGTTCCGCTTCCGGTCCCTGGCATCAGGTCGGCGCATCGGTTCCGGTCTTGTTCGGCAAGAATGGGCTAGCCTGGGGTCGGGGCCTCGCCGGTCAGGATGAAAGCGGTCTGCGGAAAAAGGAACGCGATGGTCGTGCTCCGGCCGGCGTCTTTCGCATCGGCAAAATTTACACCTATGACCCAGCGCTCCCGCCGGGCGCAAAATTTCCCTTCCATCAGGTGACCAAAGCCGACGCCTGGATCGACGACCCGACCCGCCCGGATTACAATCGCTTTGTCACAATCGACGACCCAGAGCATCCCCCGCCTTGGTTTGCCAAAGAGAAAATGCGCCATAACGACTTTGCCTACCGCTGGCTGGTCGAGATTCGGCACAATTCAGACCCGCCTCAGCCTAACGAGGGGAGCGCGATCTTTTTTCATATCCGGCGCGGCACGGCACGGCCGACCTCCGGTTGTACGACAATGGCGGAGAGCGCTCTCCTCCAACTGGTCGGCTGGCTGCGCGAGGAACGTCATCCCTGCTACGTCCTTCTGCCGCGGAGCGTTTACCTGACCAAAGTGGAGGCGTGGAACCTGCCGGGTGTTGAACTCTTGCATCCCGTCGAGAAATAATAAAAATCCCGTAACGTCCATTTGCATAACGGAAAAGTTGCCCTTACGCTCCACTCGTTAGGCCAAAAACTTATGAGGAAACGATCCAATCCCGACTCCGAGCAAAACATCAAGCGCATCGACACCAAGCAGCGCGCCAAGAAACAGACGCATGGTTTTCAGGTGCATTTCGTTCGCGGCTCATCGACTGGCACGAGAATGTTCAGTGACGCCGTTTACGGAGGCAAAGAGCAGGCCCGCAAGGCGGCCCGCAAGTATCGCCGCGAGGTGATGGGGGATCTCCCGCCACGGACGACCCTCGCCCGCTCCGCCTCGGCCAAGGCTCGCAAAGCAGCCGCCAAAAAGACCGGGGCGAAGAAGAAAACCAAGCCGACCAAGCGGAAGCGCTAACTCGGACGTTCGTTAGGCGGCGCGATGCTCTTCGAGTAGGCGTGCCAGCATTGGATGAAGCCGGGCGCAAAATCGTCCGGCCTTTCCTCGATCCATTGCGAGACCGCCTCCGGCGAAAAGAATTGCAGGGCGTCGATTTCGGCGCACGCCGGCGCAAACGGCCCGCTCCCTTCGCCACGATAGAGCCAGATAAATTCCTCCCCCGTTCTCTCCGAGGCATTCAGATAGGCGACCCGCCTTAGATTTGCCGTCACGCCCAACTCCTCGCGCAACTCGCGCACAGCGGTGGCATCATATTCCTCGCCGGCCTCAACATGGCCAGCGGCGCTCGAGTCCCAAAGATTGGGATGCCGGTCTTTCCAGCGCGAACGCTTTTGCAAGAGCAGTTCCCCCTCGCGGTTGAAAATGAAAATGTGTACGGCGCGATGCCGCAAGTTATTCCCATGCACTTCCCTTCGCGGCGCGACCCCAATCGCATGGTCCATTTCGTCGACCACCACAAACTTCTCGGCGGGGTCCATGCCCGCCGTTCGGAGTGTCTCTGGCTGGATGAAATTGGACAACGCGATCCATTGCTCGAGCGACAACTCCTCCGCTCTTGCCGCTACAGGGGCTCCGATCTGACTCGCGGCGCGTGGCCAATCCACAACCTGCGCCTTGAGCAACTTTCCGAGCTGTTTTCTTCGTTGAGAAAATCCGCGGCGTACGAGCGAAACCAGCAGCTTTGGGTCGTGATCGACCAGCTCGTTAGGCGCACGAGGAGTCAAACGGATGAACGCGGAATCGACATCCGGTTGCGGCAAAAAGACGTTCGCTGGAACGGTGCGCAAGTATTCCACACGGCACTGAGCCTGGACCACCAGGGTAAGAATTCCATAATCTTTGGAGCGAGGGGTCGCCGAAAGACGCGCCGCGACTTCCTTCTGTAACATTAACACTGCCACGCTGATAGGCGTCGGGGGATCGAGATACCGAAGGAGGAGTTGCGTCGAGACGTAGTAGGGCAGATTGCCTAACAATTTGACCGGTCCCGCAGGGAAAAGCCGCTTCACATCGAACTCGAGCGCATCACCATGAATGATCTCAAGGCGGCGATTGGCCAAGCGGGTGCGCAGAAAGTCCGCCAGTCTGCCATCTTTTTCGATCGCCAGAACTCTTGCGCCGGTGGCGAGCAGCGGCTCGGTGATTGCGCCGAGACCCGGCCCGATTTCCACCACAAAATCCGACGCGGAAATCCCAGCCTCCTGCACCATCCAGCGCGCCAGGTTTTGATCGTGCAAAAAATTTTGCCCGAGTGTTTTCACCGGCACAACGCGAATCTCGCGAAGGGTATTTCCAATTTCCGAAAGCTTCATCGGCAGAGCAAAAAGCGCCGCGGGCTTTCGCGTGAAGAAGGCATTCTGTTCACAAACTTTTGTGAACAATATGCGTTGAAAGTCCGGATTTATTCACAAGTTATTCAACCGGGTTTTCTGCGCTCGACGCCTCCCCCGGAAGCGCCAACGCGAAGCATCTACCGTTTCGTGCTGGACTCGGGCAGCGCTTTCTTCTTTTTGCTTGGTAGCGCGATTCGCTTTTTCTTGTTCCGGACAAAGGCCCGGCGCGCTTCGCGCAACGTCGCGCCTTCGATGAAATAGACCGTCGCCGCCCGCCCGATCGCGAAGGTGCCAGCGCCGGCTACCATTCCACAAAGGACGTTTCCCCAGCCCGGAAAAAATTTTAGCGCCGCCCGCGTACCTTCCCGCAGCACCATGCCGAGACCAACATTCGCCCCGATCGCACCGACAAACTCGGTCGCCGCGCGCATGCTCCGTTCGCGGCCGCTGATGTACATGATTCCCGAAACCATGACCAACTGGAGCGTGGTCAGAATCGGAAGATCAGCGAGCGGAATGGGCTGCGCGCCGATCGCGGCGCAGATCGCGCTGGTCGATTTGACAAGCATCTCCGCGATCTGGCTCTGGGCGCCGCGATCGCCGCCGATCCGCACCATCTCGACCCGTGCCTCGTTAGGCAGCTCGCTCGCCAGGGTGCCGAGAAGCGTTTTGCTCAACGAATGGACGCCGAGCAGGCTCGCGTGAATCGCGGGCGCCTCCATTGCCTGGGCGAGCGGCCATAGAGAATCGGCGGCATTGTTGCGCAGCTCGATTAATTTCGCGCCGACCCCGAAGTTGCTATTCCAGTTTAGCATCCTTTCCAGCCGTTCGGCTTCCTTGCGCGTCTCAACTTTCGCCGCGCGCTCGGCCGGGAGAAAAAAGAACAGATCCGCGGGCTGCGATTTCAATTCGTCGCGGACGAGTGCGAGTGCCGATTCGTCGGCACCCCGGGCGTCAAGCAACTGAATCGAGCCGTGGTGGCCGAGCGAGATTTTCTGCCAACGATAGAGCTCGGTCAGCGTCTCGCGTGCAGGGGTCTCGCGTGCGCCCTCTGCGAAGATCTGAGCGGCGAATTCGAGCAGCGGCATTGGGTGCGAACCGCTCAGAACAAAGCGGGGAGGACGTTGCTGGAGGAAGAGCTCCTTTAACGGCGTCAATTCATTCAGCACCGGGTTGCGAATCGAATCCGGGAGCTTGGCGAGAAGACCTTCGAGGCGTTCGACGATATGCAACAAAACTGTGTTATTCATCGCGCGAAGGTCATGGTGTCCAAGATGAATCGAAGAGTGAGATTTTGCGAATATCGAAACTGAATCTCAGTCGTGCCCGCGCTCGTAATCGAAAAGAGAGCGATCACAAGCAAGAGAATCCGAGGACGAGTACGAGTACAGAAGAAAAGTGGCAGGGCTGGAAACAAGAGTCACCCCGTGTTACAGAAGCGCCCCGGACTAGCACTTGGCCTAACGATTCATGTTCTCGCAACTCGGCGACAAACTTCAGGATATTTTCAAGGACCTCCGCGGTCACGGCTCGATCACCGAGGCGAACGTGACCGACGCGATGCGCCAGGTACGGCTCGCTTTGCTTGAGGCGGATG
>Ga0207645_10003359_pt1 | contig 12188 bp, 12 predicted proteins | sample KBSM53metaG_FD_184331 | JGI IMG/M metagenome (GOLD analysis project Ga0207645, IMG submission 184331) | Miscanthus rhizosphere microbial communities from Kellogg Biological Station, Michigan, USA - KBS M5-3 metaG (SPAdes) (version 2) | ecosystem: Host-associated > Plants > Roots > Rhizosphere >...
TGTTCTTTGCGTCTTAGTGGGAAATTATATTTGAGGTTTGAAATCGTTTCCCACAAAGACACGAAGTACACAAAGAAAAAATGATTAAAGACTTTGTGTTCCTTGCGTCTTAGTGGGAATTTTATTTGAGGTTTGAATTTGTTTCCCACAAAGCCACGAAGTACACAAAGAAAAAATGATAAAAAGACTTTGTGTTCTTTGCGTCTTAGTGGGAAATTTTATTTGAGGTTTTAATTTGTTTCCCGCAAAGCCACGAAGTACACAAAGAAAAAATGATAAAAGACTTTGTGTTCTTTGTGTTTAGGTGAAAATTAAAATGCAAAGCCTATCGAGAAGCCACAACGTATGCCGGCTGCCCACCCGTTAAAATCAGCGTTGACTGATTTATTTGGTTTATCCACTTTTACATCTACTTTGTTTTTTATAAAAGGATATTGATTCAAAAAATTATAAATATCCTGTTCGGCCTGGCTGGCCTCAATATTTGTCCAGCTTTCTGAACCCTGCGGATCGACCGCTCTGAAGCTATTATTTACAGAATTGATTTCAGGCCCCAGGAAGAAAATGTCAATCAGGAATTTTTTATACACAAAGAATTGGGCCCCTAGTTGTGCACCAAAGCCAAAAGCATTGTATGTATTGGTAAAATTGAGAACAACCGGCTGATTATCGAGTGTGGTTTCGCCAAGCCCGCCTGCTGTTTGATGCACATATTTAAAATAAGGTTCGAAATATAATCCCTGCAATTTCCGCTTTGAAAGATATAAACGATAGCCGGTAAGAAAGGAAAACGCCTTCATATTTATATCTATTTCTCTGCCGTGAAATTTCGCGTGATAGTTTTTGCCCAATGGCACACCCAGTTTAGCAGTGAGCGATACTTTTTTATTGAAGCTGTATTCACCCTGAACGGAGACATTGCCTACAAGCAACCCGGTAGGCGCCCATTTTACAGCGACGATAGGATCATAAGCTTTATCCTGTGCAAATGAAAAGTAACACAGTGGAAGGGATAAGATTAGAGTAGTTAGTTTCTTCATTCTTTCAGCTTAACAGCAACACGATGTTAATAAGATAAAATAATAACGTCTTTTGCTGCTTCAATTGATATAAAACCACGAATATTTATAGAAAAGGGATTGCTGTTTCCGGCAATCCCTTTATGCTTTTCAACTTATGTTCAGTAAAAACACTACAAGTGAATTGCTTCACCGTAGGCCACTTCAATTGCATCTTTCACGCTTTCGCTGATGGTCGGATGCGGATGTATACTGTTTAAAACTTCATGATAGGTCGTTTCCAGTTTACGGCCTACAACTGTTTCAATGATTATTTCGGTGACATTATAACCGATCATGTGCGTGCCCAGCCATTCACCGTATTTCGCATCGAATACCACCTTTATAAAGCCTTCGAGGTGACCGGCAGCCGAGGCTTTACCCGAGGCACTCAACGGAAACTTACCCACTTTTACTTCATAACCGGCATCCTTTGCCTGTTTCTCTGTATAACCTACAGACGCAATCTCAGGGCTGCAGTAGGTACATCCGGGTACATTATTGTAATCAAGCGCTTCCGGTTTGTGATTATATTTCTTTTCAGTGAAAGCGATGTTTTCAACACAGATTATTCCTTCTTTGCTGGCGACATGCGCTAATGCCTGCCCGGGAACGCAATCGCCAATAGCATAAAAGCCCGGCACACTGGTTTGATAAAATTTGTCCACTACAATTTTACCCTTATCCGTTTTTATCCCGTTTTCTTCAAGGCCGATGCCTTCAATATTTGCAGATACACCTATGGCACTTAATACGATATCCGCCTCAAGCGTCACTTCTCCGTTCGGTGTTTTTACTTTTGCTTTTACGCCGTTGCCGGATGTATCAACAGAGGTTACTTCACTATTGACCATGATATCAATGCCGCTCTTCTTAAAATTCTTCTCCAATTCTTTCGAGATATCTTCATCTTCTACCGGTACAATCCTGGGGAGAAATTCGACGATCGTTACTTTCGTACCGAGACTATTATAGAAATAACCAAATTCTACTCCGATTGCCCCACTTCCTACGACAATAAGGCTTTTGGGTTGCTGGGGTAAAATCATCGCCTCACGGTAGCCAATTACTTTTTTACCATCTTGTTTTAAAGCGGGCAGTTCACGGCTACGGGCACCCGTTGCAATAATGACATGTTTAGCTTCAACGGTTTGTTTTTTCCCATCGCCTGCAGTCACTTCCAGTTTTCCCTTGCCGACTATTTTTCCAAAACCTGCTACGACATCAATTTTGTTTTTCTTCATCAAAAACTGTACGCCCCGGCTCATTTTGTCGGCTACACCGCGGCTGCGTTTGATAACGGCATCAAATTTCGGTTTGCCCGTAGCCTCGATCCCATACTCTTCCGCATGTTTTATATCATTAACCACCTGGGCGCTTTTTAAAAGCGCTTTTGTAGGTATACAGCCCCAGTTGAGACAAATACCTCCAAGGCTTTCTTTTTCAATAATTGCTGTTTTAAAGCCTAACTGTGAAGCCCGGATGGCAGCCACATAACCGCCGGGGCCGCTTCCGAGAACTACTACGTCGTATGCCATAGCTTATTTTCGATTTTAGATTTACGATTTGGATTTGCAGACTGAATTTGCTCCATGAAAACATTCAGAAAGGCCCGATTGTTTTAAATCAGCGACCTGACTGATTGGCAAATAGCATTGGGCAGCGAAGCTACTGGAAATGAAGCAATCGGCAAAAGATGCGCGGTTTGTTAGTGGTCGTTTTAAGCCGAATAGCGACAGGGACCCTGAAGGGTGCGACGCAACATAAGCCCAATCAGGGGTCAATAGCCGGGTTCATAATAAATTTCATTGTATGAAAATCAGCCCAATGCCTGAAAAAATCTCAAAACAGCAATCCCAAATCTAAAATCTTTTCCTACCTTTGCGTTCCTAAATTTTTAAGACGTCATGGCAAGAGTATGTCAGGTTACAGGTAAGACACCGATGGGTGGACATAAAGTGTCTCACTCCAATATCAAAACAAAGCGCCGTTTTTTGCCCAACCTGCAAAAAAAACGCTATTACCTGGCTGAAGAAGATAAATGGATCGTGCTGAAAGTATCTACGGAAGCGATCCGTACGATCAATAAAAAAGGTCTTTACCCGGTTGTAAAAGAATTAAGAGCAAAAGGTCAGCATATTTAGTTTCAGGTTGACAGGTTGGTAAGGTTGATAAGTTAAACAGTCACCTTAACTACCGATCAACGAGTTAACATATCAATTTATATAAAATGGCAAAGAAAGGAAACCGTGTACAGGTAATTCTGGAATGTACTGAGCACAAAAACAGTGGTCAGCCTGGCACCAGCCGTTATATCACGGTAAAAAATAAAAAGAATAATCCTGAAAGACTGGAATTGAAGAAATACAATCCCATTCTGAAAAAGATGACGGTTCACAAGGAAATAAAATAATTAGTTGACAGGTTTGTCAGTTGAGATCAACGATCAACACCTGCTCAACCTTTTAATAAGTTAACGTATCAATATCACGAAATGGCAAAAGCAGCAAAAACGGCGATCAAAACAAAAGACCAGAAAGCCGCATCCGAAGCAAAAAACTGGACAAAAGTGATTAAAGCTGTTCGCAGTCCGAAAACCGGTGCTTATACGTTTAAGGAAGCGATCGTGCACAAGGATAAGATCAAAGAATTTTTGGCTCAGAAGTAGTTTTGAGTAAACAATCATACTGCAAAAGCTGTTCGTTGTTAACGAATGGCTTTTATTATTTAAACGAATAGCGGAGAAAGTCAAATGAGGCTTATGACTTACCTGATATTTATGATTTAGTAACATATCGTTTATGGGTTTTCTTAATAAACTATTTGGTAAAAAAGAAAAGGAAAGCTTGGACCAGGGTCTGCAAAAAACCAAGCAGGGATTTTTATCTAAAATTACCAAAGCGATAGCTGGTAAAAGTACAGTGGATGAAGAAGTGCTGGATAACCTCGAAGAAGCATTGGTAAGTGCGGATGTGGGTATTGATACGACGATAAAGATCATTGACCGGGTAGAGAAAAGAGTGGCGAAAGATAAATACCTCGGCACATCGGAACTGAACAAATTATTACAGGAAGAAATACAAGAAATTCTTGTAGATGCACCCGATACGAATAGTTATGCATTTGATTCGGAGCTTCCTGCCAAACCTTATATAATTCTTGTTGTGGGTGTAAATGGGGTAGGTAAAACAACCACGATTGGTAAACTCTCTCATAATTTTAAGAAGGCCGGAAAAAATGTTTTATTGGGAGCCGCGGATACTTTTCGTGCGGCGGCGGTTGATCAATTGACGATATGGAGCGAAAGAGTTGGTGTGCCCATTGTAAAACAACCGATGGGTTCTGATCCCGCGGCTGTAGCGTTTGATACAGTTCAAAGTGCGGTGTCAAAACAAAGCGATGTGGTGCTGATCGATACTGCAGGACGACTGCACAACAAAGCACACCTGATGGATGAGTTGGGAAAAATAAAACGTGTAATTCAAAAAGTAATTCCCGATGCGCCACATGAAGTATTGCTTGTTTTGGATGGAAGTACGGGACAAAACGCATTGGAGCAGGCCAAGCATTTTACGGCAGCAACAGATGTCACGGCATTGGCCATTACAAAACTGGATGGTACAGCAAAAGGCGGCGTAGTATTAGCCATTGCCAATCAATTCAAAATACCTGTAAAGTTTATTGGCGTTGGCGAAAAAATGGAGGACTTATTGGTTTTTGACAAACACGAATTTGTAGACAGTTTATTCAATTTAAACAATCAAGAATTAAATAGGACGTCTTCCGAAAAATGAAGGCTGAATCAAACAACGGAAACTATTGGTGCCCGGTAGTGAAAAAAGGCGAATCGGCATGTATCAGCAATTATTAGCGTGAATCAGCGTATGAAAACAAAGACTCTTAAAAAGGACAAAGTAAATATCATCACTCTCGGCTGCAGTAAGAATATGGTCGATAGTGAAGTGCTGAGCGGACAATTGCAGGCAAATGATATCGATGTTGTTCATGAGAATGCAAAAAGGGATCACAATATCGTGATTGTAAATACTTGTGGGTTTATTGAAAAAGCAAAGGAAGAATCAATTAATACAATACTCAGCCAGGTTGAATTAAAGCAAAAGGGCAAACTTGATAAAGTCTATGTCACCGGTTGTTTAAGCCATCGCTACAGAGATGATCTTGAAAAAGAAATACCCGAAGTGGATGCATGGTTTGGTACGATGGAACTTCCACTCATTTTAAAAAAATTTGAGGCAGATTATAAAAGTGAGCTGGTTGGTGAACGGTTACTTGCGACGCCACAACATTATGCGTATTTAAAAATATCGGAGGGGTGTAACCGAACTTGTGCTTTTTGTGCAATTCCTCTAATGCGGGGAAATCATATCAGTAAAACCGTTGAGGATATTGTAAAAGAGGCAGAAGGTCTTGTGCGAAGAGGTGTAAAAGAGATAATGCTTATTGCCCAGGAACTAACATACTATGGGCTTGATATTTACAAAAAACGAATGCTCGCTGAGTTGTTACTGCGGTTAAGCGATGTAAAAGGTCTTGAATGGATCCGTCTTCATTATGCGTATCCTTCAAAATTTCCATTGGAAGTATTGGACGTGATGCGGGAGCGGGAAAACATCTGCAACTATCTCGATATGCCTTTGCAGCATGCCGCGAACAATATGCTGAAAGCGATGAAAAGGCAGATAACGAGGGAAGAGATGGAGGAGTTGATTATAGCTGTACGCGAAAAGGTACCGGGCATCTGTATACGAACTACACTAATAGCAGGTTTTCCGGGTGAAACTTTAGACGATGTGGAAGAATTGAAACTATTTTTACAAAAGCAACGCTTCGACAGGGTGGGTATATTTACGTATTCACATGAAGAGGGAACTTCTGCCTTCGACCTGAAAGATGATGTACTACCGGAAGAGAAAGAACGGCGGGCCCAGGAAATAATGGAGCTGCAGCAGGAAATATCATATGAGAAAAACAATGAAAAGGTTGGACAAACATTCAAAGTAATCATTGATAAAAAAGAAGCCGGCCGTTATCTCGGGCGTACTGAATTTGATAGCGTTGAAGTAGATAACGAAGTCGTTGTTTATTCCAGTAAAATTCTAAAGCCGGGGGATTTTACGAATGTCCGCATTACAAAAGCATACGATTACGATATCGAAGGCGAGGTTTGCTAAATCAATTCGGGTAAGGACTTCCCCTTAAATTTCTTCACAGAACTTGCTTACTGCAGATATTTTTTCTATCTTGCTGCTTCAAGCCTTCTTGTCTTAGAATCTACTCCAAGAAAGACACAAAAAGTTCCTGATCCCAAGACCCTCTAAAAACTGAAATCATAATCTGTCTTTTATGAGGAGAAATTTACTTATTGCTTCCATATTGACGCTATCGACGTTCAGTTATGGTCAGTTGATGACCGGACGGGATATTATTAAATTAACATCTCTTCCGAAGCAAAAAATGTCCGACTATCTTTCCAAACAAGGTTTTGTCAAGTCTGAGCCATTTACCAGGGGCGATACAGTCATCCAGGATTTTCAGTTGGCATCAAAAAAATCTGTTCAACTGGACGATTGCATGATACGGTTTGCGGAAGTCCTTTCATTTAATAATAAATCGGGATTCACATATACCACCTCGTCATATGATGAATATTCAACCCTTCTTAATGATTTAAAGAAGGAAGGTTTTTATTCAGACGGCCCCGACGAAAAAAACACATATTTATTCCAGAAAGACGATATGATCCTGGAAGTCGGCAACAAAACGGAAGATGAGTTGACGTACTATAACGTATCGGTGATAAAAGACGTTTTGCCATCGCCGAAAGAGATTCAATATGCTGAAGATTTTCTCGGTTTTCATTCCCATGCAAACCTTGAATATGTTTTTGGCAGAAAAAATGTACAAAAAGACGTTTATTATTTTTCAGACTCAAATGTTGTACGTTGTTCGGTTTTATTCCCCAATACAAACCGGCAGGTGATTTTTATATGGAAAGATGAATTGAACAGGCGGGATCTTTCACACCTGTTGATCGGTAACAGTTTACGAAGTAAAAATTCGGATAAGTATGACGATCCCGTTTCCGAAAACCTCTGGACCTTACGCAATGGACTTCATCCCAATATGAGTTTATCTGAACTGATAAGGGTAAACAATGCCGACATACGCTTTTACAGCTGGAACTCTCAATACCCGGGCATTGTCGTTCCCGCAAAAACCGGGAATATTGATTTCAAAAACACAGGCGTCATTTTAAGCTGTCTTAACTGCGGGAGTTCAGGGCCAATGAGCAATGAAGTGATTAGCGGTGATGAAGCTCAAAACAACAGTAACAGGTTGTTTGTTTTAGCCGTCATCCTGATGCCACAGAAAGATAGCTTCGCCGCATATCAAAACAGGTAATTTTCAACCACGATCCACATTGATTTATGCTAAGCGGTCGTCCGCTTTATTTACTTTATTCAGGAAAGCTATTGTTCTTTACTTTTGAAGAATAGTCAGCTTTTTATGAACAAGATCATTTTTACGGAAGAATTTTGCCAGCCTGAAAACCTTTATCCTTTTACGCTGACACGGCAAATACAGGATATACGGGTTGGCATATTAACTATACGTGAAAAATGGGAAAAGATCCTTGATCTCCCTTCATACGATAAAAAAGAAAACGATTATAAGGATCTCGATCGTTCTGTAGATATTTCTGCGGTTATTGGCGATGATGTCTGCTACATCATCAATGGAAATATTTTGCCGACTCCAAAATTGATAAAAGCTGTTCAGAAATTGAAAAATGGTGAATTCGTTTCGTTAGGAGGGAACGCAGCCATTTTCCGGATTACAAAAAATGAAGTAAAAGAATTTCATAAAATAAAAATTTCAAAAGCAGTTACAATTAAGGAAGCTGCTAAAATAATTCTTTACCCATGGGATATATTCCAATTAAACGATTGGGCCATCCGGGAAGATTTTGAGTTGCTTACAAAAAAGCGAAAGTCGCGATCCCTTTCCAAATCGAACAAAACACAAAATGCAGCGCAAATTTTTATTGAAAAAGGTGCTAAAGTTGAAAGTAGTTTCCTAAACGCATCAACAGGACCGATCTATATTGGCAAAGATGCAGAGGTGATGGAGGGGTGCTTGATCCGCGGTCCCTTTGCATTGTGCGATAATGCCGTATTGAAAATGGGAACAAAAGTGTATGGAGCAGTAACGTTGGGACCGGGAAGTGTAGGCGGGGGTGAGATAAAGAATTCGGTGATATTCGGCAACTCAAACAAAGCACATGATGGTTATCTTGGCGATTCCGTCATCGGCGAATGGTGTAATCTTGGCGCCGGCACTACCAATTCAAACCTGAAAAATAATGCAGGTGATGTAAGTATATGGACACCAAAAGGGCAACTGATCGCGGGAAAAAAATGCGGGGTACTAATGGGTGATTATTCCAAGACAGCAATTAATACATCTATTAATACAGGTACAATCATTGGGGCGGGATGTAACGTGTTCGGAATGGCTTTGACGCCAAAATATATACCTCATTTTTCATGGGGAAGCGAAGGAATAAAAAGATATGAGTTTGAAAAAATAATAAGAGATGTTGATAGCTGGAAAAAACTTAAAAAGTCAGGTATCACGGACAACGAGAAACATATTTTGAAATATATTTACGAAAACTATTGAATCAATATGATGCGAAAACAAATAGCAGCAGCAAACTGGAAAATGAATCTTACATACCTGCAGGGAGAAAACTTAATTGATGATATACTGTCGGCCGGCATTGAACTCAAAGCGGATCACCAGGTTATTTTCAGTGTGCCGTTTCCTTATCTCACAATGGCGATTAAAAAAGTAGCAAACAAAGATGAATATTTTGTGTCGGCGCAAAATTGCAGTGATAAAAAATCCGGTGCCTATACCGGCGAAACATCAGCCGAGATGCTGAAATCAATCGAAACAGGTTATTGTATTATCGGGCATAGCGAACGCAGGGAATATTTTAACGAGAGCAACCAGGTACTTGCAGAAAAAATAAACAGGTGTCTTGAACATAGTATCACTCCGATCTTTTGTTGCGGTGAGCCTTTATCGATCCGTGAAGCAGGAACACAAAATGAATATGTGGCGAAACAATTGAAAGAATCTTTGTATCATCTTTCTGCCGATCAACTCAAGTCAATTGTAATTGCATACGAGCCGATATGGGCAATTGGTACAGGAAAAACGGCAACAACTGAGCAGGCGCAGGAAATGCATGCTTATCTTCGTTCCGTATTGGCGAAACAATATTCGTCCGCGATTGCGAGTGAAATTTCTATTTTGTACGGTGGAAGTGTAAAAGCGAATAACGCCAAAGAGCTATTCGGTTGTCCCGATGTTGACGGTGGATTGGTGGGTGGCGCTTCTATAATTGCTGCCGATTTCATTACAATTATCCGATCACTTAAATAAAAGTTTATTCCCGGTCAGTATCATATTGTACTTACAATGAAGAAAAGCTGGATACTCAGCTTGTTTAAAATAAAGGTGATTATTAACGGGAAAAATATTTATTCTATTACAAAAGATGAAAAACTCGAAATCACTGTAGACGAAAATAATCCCAGGATAGTTGTAACAGATGGTTATCACTATACCCGGCCTCTTGAATTGGTTTATCACCAGGTACATACTTATTATTTCAGGGTGGTTTGTATAATAGATAATCATCAGCTCGCCGTTGGCATAGCAATGATTATTATTTGTTACCTGCTTGGTTTTGCAACGGGTTTTTTTGTTGTCAAATTATTCAGCTTTTTCCCGATCGTTTATTTTCTTTTCTTTTATTATATCAACAGGAAGGACTTTTTGCAGTTGAGGGCGGCGTAGAAAGAGATCTATATAAATAATGATGACGTTTGGAAAATCAATTACGATTAACGCAATCTACCGGGTACTAAACGTACTTGCAGCCTTTTTCGTTGTTATTCTTATTGTCCAGATAGTAAATATCGAGGGGTATGGCATTTTATCATTAATGATTGCCAATGCTGCCGTTTTCAATCTTATAACTTCTTTAGGGGCCGACTCTTCTATTTCTTATCATATTGCTTCTTCAAAGATTGCGCCCGGCAGAATAACGGGTTTGCTTTGGACTATTATCGCTTTCCAGGTTGTTGTATTGGGGATTGTTGAGTTTATAGTTTTCAAAATTACCGGCAAATCGTGGGTGCTGAAATCCGACAGTTTTATAAATGTATGGACCGGTTTTGTTTTCTTGCTGAGTGTTTCCATAACGGAAAAATACTCCGCACTTTTTTTAGGCAGGCACCAGTTTAATATCAGCAATCGGCTGATACTTTACTGCAATATTTTTATGATCGCTGTTTTTCTTGTCCTGTATATTTTTTTTAAAAACCAGTTTAATTCTTATACGGTTCTCACAATCTATGTAGGGTGTTCTTTCTTACAGGCAATAGTTATGGCGTTGTTCTGGCACTTATTCATTGCCTGGGGTGAAAAAACATCCTTACCGCGGAAGAACGAAAGAAAGTATTTTTTTACTTACTCGCTTGTGGCCCTTTTCAGTAATATCATTCAGTTCCTCGCTTACCGGATAGACTATTGGTTTTTGGAATATTATCGTGGGGAACAGGAACTGGGTTGGTATGCACTCGCTGTAAAATTATCCCAGTTTTATTGGCTTATTCCAACGGTAAGCGCAGGTATCGTTCTTGCAAGTTACGCCGTTGAGAAAAATAGTAATGAAGTAAATAAAATGGAACTGTTGATGCGATGCGTTAATGGTATAAATGTAATTGCGTCGCTGCTGGTTTTTTTTTCCGCAGGTTGGCTCATACCGTTTTTCTTTGGAGAAAAATATTTTCCAAGCATTTCTTTATTCAGGATGTTAATGCCCGGCTACATTTTTTTTTGCTTTACAATAATTTTAGCAGCATATTTCGCAGGGAAAAACAAACTTTTAGTCAACCTGATGGGTTCGTCTATCTGTTTGGCGGTGATCCTGGTTTTGGATCTCTGGTTAATTCCTTCAATGGGGATGAAAGGTTCAGCTATCGCCAGTACGGTAGGATACAGTGTTTCGGGATTGTATAGCCTTTTTGTATATTTTTTGCATAGGAAGCGTATATCTAATCTTTTTATTCCGTTAAGATCTGATGTAAAAGAAATTTCTTTTTTAGCAAAGCCCAATAATACACAGCTGCAATGAATGTATTGTGGATTACAAGTTGGTACCCAAATAAACTGGCTCCCTTTAACGGCGATTTTATTAAGCGTCATGCCGAAGCGGTTAGCCTGTATGCCCGTGTCCATATAATACATATTGTCAGGGATGAAAAAGGGCTGGTAACAAAGGATAGGCTAGTAGAAGAATTTCAAAATGGCAATTTGAAAGAAACCATCGTTTATTATTACATCGCAGCAAGGAGGCCACGGTTCATTGAAAAGATATTATCAGTATCGAAATTTGACCAGATTTCTAAACAGTTGGTAGACGAAGAAATGAGTGGCACTGATAAGCCGGATTTGTTACAGGTTTATATTGGTATGAAAGCAGGGCTGGCAGGGATTTATGCAAAGAAGAAATATAATATTAATTATATTGTAGCAGAACAGTGGACGGGTTTGCTATATGAAGCAAAAGATAATTTTGAAAATCAATCTTTACCTATTAAAAGCAAATGGGGACAGGTAATTCGCAATGCTGCAACACCTGTAGCTGTATCATCGTGGCTGGCGGAGGCAATAAAAAAAAGATTCGGAGTGCCTTCATGCATAATAATCCCGAACGTTGTCGATACTTCAATTTTTATTCCCGTTAATCGTGAGCCGGAGCAAAAAACCAGGTTTATTCACATATCTACTTTTGATGAATTTAAGAATCCCGAAATGATACTACAGGCGTTTGCTCGTTTTATAAAGAAGAATACGAATGCTGAATTAAAGATATTTACAACTGTTACCGAATCATTATTGAAACGTATAAAAGACCTGGGCATTGAAAAATCTGTTATTTGTTATGCAGAAGTCCCGCAGCATGAATTAGTGAAGCATATACAACAGGCCCATGCGTTGATTCTTTATTCCGCATATGAGACCTTTGGC
>Ga0207645_10003360_pt1 | contig 12184 bp, 11 predicted proteins | sample KBSM53metaG_FD_184331 | JGI IMG/M metagenome (GOLD analysis project Ga0207645, IMG submission 184331) | Miscanthus rhizosphere microbial communities from Kellogg Biological Station, Michigan, USA - KBS M5-3 metaG (SPAdes) (version 2) | ecosystem: Host-associated > Plants > Roots > Rhizosphere >...
CCTGCCGCGCAGCACATCGTAGGGAATCAACGCGCAGTCCACATGCAGGAAGCTGCTGACGAATGCGACCATCGTCGCCCAGAACACCGATACCGCGGGAGAGAAGCCGATCACCATGAAGAAAATGATCGCGACCAATGACAGAAAATGAAACCAATAGTTGCGCGTCAACATGCCGATGGTCGCGTGTTTCTCGATGACGACGTTGGGCATGCCGAATTTGCGCGCGTCAATTTCGACCATCAGGAACAGCGCGAAGTAATAAAGCAGCGTCGGGATCGCCGCCATTAATATCACGTCGAGGTACGAGATATTTAGAAACTGCGCGATCAGGAACGCAGCCGCGCCGAGCACCGGCGGCGAGATGATCGCGCCGAGGCCGCCCGCAGCGAGCAGGCCGCCGGCGGCATCTTTGCCGTAGCCCGCTTTCATGAGCATCGGGTAGGCAACGGTGCCCAGCGTTACGGTCGTGGCGACGCCGCTGCCGGAAGGCCCGCCGAGCAGGAATGACGCCAGCACGATCGTGCGCCCGGCGCCGGTCGGCTTGCCGCCCATGGCCGCGAACGAGAAGTCGATGAAGAATTTGCCGGCGCCCGAATACTGCAGGAATGCGCCGTAGATCGTGAACAGAATAATCAGCGACGACGACACGTCTATCGCGACGCCGAAGATGCCTTCGAGCGTCATGTACATGTGGCCGACGATGCGGCCCAGATCCATGCCGTAATGCGTCCACGGCGGCGGCAGATACTGCCCGACGACCGCATAGATAAGGAAGCCGACGCAAATCGCCGGCATGATCCAGCCGGACGTACGCCGCGCCGCTTCCAGCACCAGCAGAATCAATGCGCTGCCGAGTATCTTGTCCCACATATTGGGATCGATCGCGCGCTCGAGGAATGCGTCTCCGCCGAACAGCATGTTGCAGACGATCACCAGCGAAACGAAAGCGGCCACCCAGTCCCACCACATGATGCGATGGCGGAATTGCTTGGCGACCGGAAACAGCAGAAATCCGAGAAATAAAATAAACGCGACGTGAATGCCGCGCAGCACGTGCGTCGGCATGATGCCGTACGCGGCGTAGAGGTGAAAGATCGACATGATCACCGCCAGCGCGGTGGTCATTACACCGAGGGCGCCCGGCAGCTTGTTGATTGCGCCCTCTTCCTCCTCGATGTACTGCTCGGCCTTTTTTATCGCCTCGGCCGAAACGACGGGTTCGTCAACGACAGTGTTCTTGATTTCCGCCATGACGTCTGCCCCCGTTCATGAAGGATGAAATCCGCGCCAATGGCGGACTCATCCCTGCTAATTTTCCGTTAGTTCAGCTTGACGCCTTTTTCGGCAAAGTATTTCTTCGCGCCAGGATGAAACGGCACCACCGCGGCCCCCGGTATTTGATACTTGTAATCGAAGTTTTTCGCTTCGGCGTGCACGCGGACCAAATCGTCTTTGTGCTCGAAGACGGTCTTGACGATGTCGTAAGCGAGCTGATCGCTCATCTTTTCGTCGGCAAGCAGCACGTTCCATACGGTCGTGATCTGGTTGGCTGCTTCCTGCCCGGGGTATGACTTGGCGGGAATGACGTCCTTAACATACAGCGGGCCGTATTTCTTGACCATGGCGTCCTGCGCTTCCGAGTGGTCGATCAGCTTCAGCTTGAGGCCGGGAGTCGCGCCGAGATCGGTAACTGCGGGCGTCGGTATCCCGCCGACCCAGAAAAATGCATCGAGCTTGCGGTCCTTGATCGCTTCGGCCGATTTACCCGGATCGAGGCGCTCGCGAATGATGTCCTTCTCGGGATCGAGGCCGTACGCTTCAAGCACGCGATACGCCATGATCTGCGTGGCGCTGTTGGGTGCGCCGGTGGAGACGCGCTTGCCCTTCAGATCCGACATCTTAGTGATGCCGGTGCCGTCCACCGTGACGACGTGCATGCGGTTCGGGTAGAGCACCATCAGCGCGCGCACGTTGACCGGTTTCTGAAACTTGCCCTGGCCTTTGTACGCGTCCCAGCTGGCGTCCGCCATTGAAAAGGCTACGTCGGCCTTGCCCTGGCCCATCAGCAGCAGGTTGGCCATCGAACCGTCGGTCGTGCCGGCAGTGGCATTGAGGTTGGGAACGTACTTCGTCAGCACATCGGCGAGCCCGCCGCCCAGCGGGTAGTACACGCCGGAAGTCGGGCCGCTCGCGACGAAGATGTTGATCTTGCCCTGCGCGTAGGCTGCCCCCGCGCACAACAGGGCGGCCGCGACCGCGATAACTTTGAATAGCCGTTGCATAACTCCTCCATCTTATGATTGAGACTACGAGTGCCATCATACGGGCTAGCCGTACCTGCGCCAAGCATTGTCGCCCGCGGGTGACCTATTTCGCGAAGAGCCGACCCGGATCCTTGAACGCCTTGAACTCGATGGCGTTGCCCGAAGGATCGGTAAAAAACATCGCTGCCTGCTCACCGACGGTGCCGGCAAAGCGCAGTTGCGGCTCAATGATGAACTGGGTGCCGGCGGCTACCAAGCGGTCGCGCATTTTTTCCCAGTCCGGCATCGGCAGCACGAGCCCGAAGTGCCGCACCGGAACGTCGTCGCCATCGACCGGACTCGTAATGCGCTTGCGCGCCTCGCCGGGCACTTGATAAGCGACGATCTGATGTCCGTAGAAGTTGAAATCCACCCAGTCCTTGTCGGAGCGGCCTTCGGTGCAACCGAGCACGCCGCAGTAAAATGCGCGTGCCTGGGTTAAGTCGTCGACCGGAAATGCGAGATGAAATAGCGGCGTCGCCATGCTTGCCTCAAGGTAATTGAGTTGAATGTAAGCCCGCATTTTACGGGTTTTCAAAACACTCTTTCGCGGTATCGGCGACAATACGCACATCCCCGTGTTACCCAACAGGAGACGCTCGTGCACGAACTCCGGCACTCCCGGACGCTTATTTTCGTCGTTGGTCTGACGCTGCTCGCGACGATTGCGGCCCCCATCAGCGCGCAGGATTATCCTTCCCGGCCGATCCGTTTCATTGTTCCCTTCCCTCCGGGCACGGACGCGAGCAGTGAGCAGGTGCCTGCGGAACGCGGAGCAGGGATCCGCTCGCGGGATGCGACCGTGAAGCCGGCAACAAGCGCATCGTTCTTGGCGCCGACCCCGTGCGCATCTCCGGGGTCAGATCCCAGAGGGAACCCTCTTCCGCCCTGCGATGCGCCCCGCTTGCGGGATGCGATCGACCGCGAGTCGGACGCCACCGCCGTGTTAGTTGCGCAAGCGACCGTTTCGTCGAATTCATATCCTAGCCGTCCAATACGTTTTATCGTTCCTTTTCCTCCAGGCGGCAGCACGGACATCTACGCGCGCATCATCGGGCCGCGGCTCGCTGACGCACTGCGCCAACAGGTCGTCATCGACAACCGCCCGGGCGCCGGAGGCGCGCTCGGGGCCGATCTCGCGGCCAAGGCGCCGCCCGATGGCTACACCATCTGGCTCGGGCAGACCAACAACCTCGCGATCGGGCCGGCGATGCGCGTGAAAAATAGTTACGACCCGCTGCGTGATTTCTCGCCGATCACCCTGCTCATGAAAGCGCCGCAGGTGATGGTCGTCAACGCGGGTTCGCCCATCACGTCGATCAAGGACCTGATAGCGGCAGCGAAAGCCAAGCCCGGCGGACTGACCTTTGCATCGGCCGGTATCGGCAGCTCCGGACATATTACGGGCGAGCTCTTCAATCAAACCGTGGGCGTCAACATCACGCACGTGCCGTATAAAGGCGCATCGCCGGCGATGATCGACTTGCGCGGCGGGCGCGTCACTTACCTTGCGACTTCACTCGCGTCCGCGGCACAGTTCGTCAAGAACGGCGCCATCAAGGCAATCGCGACCACGGGCGCCAGGCGCGCACGCCTGATGCCGGACGTGCCGACCGTTATCGAAGCGGGCGTGCCGGGTTTTGAAGTCGATTCCTGGCACGGCATGCTTGCCCCGGCAAAAGTGCCGCGTGACATCATTTTGCGGCTCAACCGCGAAATCGTGGCGATCCTCGGCAAACCCGAAGTCAGGGAAGCGCTGCTGTCGGAAGGCGGCGAAATCACGCCGGGCACGCCTGAAGAGTTCGCTGCATTTTTGAAAAGCGAGGTCGTGAAATGGGCAAAAGTCGTCAAGGAAGCGGGCATAACCGCCGAATAGCATTGCATTAACGGAGCAATCACAATGTCGAAGCAGTCACAAAAAACGCCTGGCGCTGGAGACGACCTGCCGCTCACCGGCGTGCGCATCCTCGAATTCGGCCACACCGTAATGGGGCCCTCGTGCAGCATGGTGCTCGCCGATCTCGGCGCCGACGTGATCAAGGTCGAGCCGCCCGAAGGCGACCGCACGCGCGCGAATGTCGGTTTCGGCTCCGCGCTGTTCCCGGTCTTCAACCGCAATAAGCGCAGCATTTCGATCGACATCAAGTCGGAAGCGGGCAAAGCGGTCATACTCAAAATCATCGCGGGCGCCGATGCGCTGATCGAGAACTTCGCGTACGGCACGATGGAACGCCTGGGCCTCGGCTACGCCACGCTCGCGAAATCGAATCCGCGGCTGATTTACTGCGGCCTCAAGGGCTTTCTGACCGGCCCTTATGAGAAGCGCGCCGCGCTCGATGAAATCGTGCAGTTCATGGGCGGGCTTGCGTATATGACCGGCCCGAGCGGCATGCCGCTGCGCGCCGGCGCGTCGGTGGTGGACATCATGGGCGGCATGTTCGGCGCGCTCGGCATCATGGCGGCGTTGCGCGAACGCGAGCGCACAGGACGCGGCCAGCTCGTCCAAAGCTCGTTGTTCGAATCGACTGCGTTCCTCGTCGCGCAACACATGGGGCAAGAGGCGCTGACCGGCAAGGCGCCGCCGCCGATGCCGGAGAAAGCGAGCTCGTGGGCCGTTTACGATCCGTTCAAGACGGCCGACGGCAAGACCGTTTTTATCGGCATCACGAGCGACAATCACTGGCGCAGTTTCTGCAACGGGTTCGGCGTCGAGGAACTGCTCGACGATCCCGCCTTAAAGACGAACCCGCAACGTGCGCAGGCGCGCGCGAAGATCATGCCGATTGTCACCGCGAAATTTGCGGCGGAACCGTTGGCTACACTGGTGGCGAAGCTCGAACAGCTGAACATACCGTTCGGGCCGCTGGCCAGGCCCGGCGACTTGTTCGACGACATCCAGTTGAATCACGACGGGCGCATGCTCGACGTGCTGCTGCCGACCGGCAAGCGCGCGAAGCTGCCGGGGCTGCCGCTCGAAATGGGCGGCCGTAAAACGCGTGTGCGGCACCAACCTCCGGTGATGGGCAACGATACGCGCGCGGTACTCGCCGAGGCGGGCTATACCGAAGCGCAAATTAGCGAATTGATCGCACAGCAGGTGGCGATCGCCGCGGATGGGACCACGGCGCCGCTCGGCGCAATCAAGGAGCTGTCGAAATGAATGCAAACGTAAAACTCTACAGCGCCGTGGGTGAAGAACTCACGCATTACGACGTGGACGTGGATGCGTTGACGCTCACGAAACGCAAGACGATCAAGGTGCCGTCGGTCGTGCAGTACGCGTGGCCGCATCCGTCGAAGGGTCACCTGTATGTGACGACCAGCAATCGCGGCGCCGGCATGAAGTCCGATTTCAATCACGTCAGCGCGATTAAGATAGACCCGGCGAGCGGCGAACTGGCGTATCAGGGTTCTCCCGTGCCCTTGTGCGCGCGCGCGGTCCACCTGTGCCTTAGCGCCGACGCCAAATATCTACTCAACGCGCACAACCTGCCGCGGGCATCAATCACGGTACACTGCATCAACGCGGACGGTTCGATCGGCGCCGAGGTCGCGCAACCCGAAGGGCTCGCGTTCGGCATTTATCCGCATCAGGTGCTGGTCTCGCTACAGACGGGTACGGTCATGCTGGTCGACCGCGGCAACGATGCGCACAAAGGCAAGCCCGAGGACCCCGGCGCGTTGCGCCTATTTCGCATCAAGGATGGCGTGCTCGCGAACCTGCAGGCGGTCGCGCCCAACGGCGGCTATGGCTTCGGGCCGCGCCACATCGACTTTCATCCGACTAAGCCGTGGATGTACGCGTCGCTCGAACGCCAGGACAAGCTCTATATGTATCGCATGCAGGGCGAGAGCCTCGAGCCTGATGCCGCATATAAACTCGACACGCTCGCTGATCCGGCCAATCACAAGCCACGCCAGCTCGCGGGCGCGATTCACGTGCATCCCAACGGGCGCTACGTCTACGTAATGAACCGCGCGGACGGGACCGTCGACTATGCGGGCCGCCAGGTCTTCAACGGCGGCGACAACAGCATCGCCGTTTATTCGATCGACCCAAAAACCGGCCAGCCCAAATTGATCCAGCATGCCGACACGCACGCCTACCACGTTCGCACCTTCGCGCTCGACCCGAGCGGCCGCATGATGGTCGCCGCGAGTATCTCGCCGATCGACGTGCGTGTAGGCGATAAGGTCGTCACCGTGCCCGCTACTTTATCGGTGATGAAAGTCGGCGCAGACGGCAAGCTCACCTTCGTGCGCAAGTACGACGTCGAGACGAACGGCAAGATCCATTACTGGATGGGAATGTTTGACTTGAGTTGACGCGGTGCTTGCAATCGGCGTTTTTCAGTGCGCCGCTCAATCTTCCGGTTTGACGTTGGCTTCCCTGATGACCTTCGCCCAGCGCGCGAGGTCGCGGCGCAATAGATCGGTCGCCTGCGCGGCGGTTCCCAGCACGAGCTCGGCGCCTTCGCTGCCGAGTATTCGGACCGCATCCGGCTGCTTCAATCCCGCCGTCGCGTCGCGGCTGATTTTGGCGACGATCGCGGGCGGCGTGTGCGCGGGCGCCAGCAGCATGTACCAGGTGCTTACGTCGTAGCCGGCAACGCCCGACTCGGCGATCGTCGGTGCGTCAGGCAAAGCCGGCGAACGCTTGGCCGACGTCACGCCGAGCAGACGCAAACGTCCGGTCTGCACGTGCGGCATCGCTGCGAGCGGTGTGGTGAATAACGCCTGGACTCTGCCCGCAATCAGATCCTGTATCGCCGGCCCGCCGCCTTTGTACGGAATGAAGTTGAGCGACGTCCCGCTCATCTGCGCAAACAGCACGCCGGCGAGATGCGGACCCGAGCCGATGCCGGTGTTCGCTAATGCAATCTCGCCCGGCTTGGCCTTCGCCAGCGCAATCAACTCCTTGGTCGACTTGGCACCCGCAGATGCCGACACCACCAGCACGAACGGCGCACGCAGCACTTCCATGATCGGTTGAAAGTTCTTGCCCGCATCGTAATTGAGCTTTGGATACAGGCCTGAGCTGATCGCGAGCGCGTTGTTGGTGAGAAGCAGCGTGTAGCCGTCCGGCGCGGCGCGGGCCACGATCTCGGTGCCGATGGTGGTGCCGGCGCCGGTCCGGTTGTCCGCGATCACCTGCTGCTTCCACGCTTCCGTGAGCTTCTGCCCGAGAACGCGCGCCGTGGCATCGACACCGCCGCCCGGCGGGAACGGCACCACCATGCGCACCGGACGGGTGGGATAGTCCGGCGCGACCGCTGCGTGGGCGTCGAGCGTTAACAGCAACGCGGCGAAAGCTAATCGTGCAAGTGCAGAGATACTCATAAATCCCTTTTTCTTGTACTCGGAAGAAGCGCGGATTCTACAGCCAGCGCACCGTCCCGCGTGTCCGGCGTAGTGTTCAGGCATACTTAAGGCAATCGGCCTGCGATGACTTCGCCTATGCAATCAGCCAGAGACAACACAGCCAGCAGTCTGGGCTTGTCGCTGCTCATCCTGCTCGGATCAGCCTGCGCAACCGGCGCGCGGGATGATTTCAAACTTCGTCGGGACATCGACGGTTTACACCTGGTCAAATTGCCGATTGAAGGCGCAAAGGCGCGCCTCGCAGCGCATGGATTCGTCTGCGAAAAAGATACCGTCCCGTACGAGGGCTCTTTCCTGCGGTCGGTTTATTGCGTGCGAACGATTAAAGGAATCGGCTGCCGCGACGACGAGCACGTCACGCTCGAATACGTCGCCGAATCCTCGCTGGTCGATCGGTTCGCTACGGGCCGCAAAAACGGCTGCAATTAGCGCAGGCAAGAAAAATCGCGGTAAACCATTCGTGACCGCTGCTGTCATAACTAAACGCAAAGCTGCGATCCGGAAAACCGCAATGACCGTACAACTTGATCACACCATCGTCCCCTCGCGCAACAAGGTGGCGGCGGCGAAGCTTCTCGGCGAGCTGCTCGGCGTGCCGTGGGCGGAAACGGGCTTGGGGCCGTTTGCACCCGTCTATGTCAATGACGGGTTGACGCTCGATTTCATTGATACGAACGAAGACTTCCCCGTTTACCACTTCTGCTTTCGCGTCGGGTCAGTGGAATTCGACGCTATCCTCGGCCGGATCAAGGCCGCGGGCATCAAATACCGCAGCAACGTCCACGGCCCGGTCGACATGCAGGTCGGCGCACAATACGGCAACTTTTACTGGAACGAGCCCGACGGCCATCAGTGGGAGTTGTTGACAACCAGCTACGCGCGGCCGCCGGTTTGAGCATCCAATGCACGACGACGATCGTCAAAACGGCCGCATCCTGAACCGCCGGGAAGCGCTGGCGCTGCTCGGCACCGCCGGGGCCGCACTGCTGGCCGCGCGCGCGCCGTGGGTGTCCGCCGCCGAGCCTGCGCTCGCGTGCGTCGCGAGTCCCGAGCAGACCGAAGGTCCGTATTTCGTCGACGAGCGATTGAATCGCTCCGACATCCGATCCGATCCATCCGATGGTTCAGTGCGCGAAGGCTTGCCGCTGACGCTGTCGCTCGTGGTCTCCTCGGTGGCCGCGGGCAAGTGCGCGCCGCTCGCCGGCGCGATGGTCGATGTCTGGCACTGCGACGCGGCGGGAGTCTATTCGGACGTGAACGATCCGGGCGCCAATACGATCGGGAGAAAATTCCTGCGCGGCTATCAAGTCACCGACTCACGCGGCGGCGTGCAGTTCACCACCGTCTATCCCGGCTGGTACGAGGGCCGCGCGGTGCACATTCACTTCAAGGTGCGCGGCACGGCCGCAGCGAAACGCGGCTACGAATTCACGTCGCAGTTCTATTTCGACGACGCGTTCAGCGACCGCGTGTTCGCGCGCCACCCATACGGCCGCCACGGACAACGCGCAGTGCGCAACGAGCGTGATGGCCTCTTCCGGCGCGGCGGCAGCCAGATGATACTGCCGGTCTTCGAGAGCGGGACGGGCTATGCGGCGAACTTCAACGTCGGGTTAAGGCTTGCGTAATCGCGCGCGCGACGCGCGCAAAGTTTTTTTGTGGCTGCTCCTGGCGCTCGGGCTGCCCGCGGCCGCGGCCGAGACGACGGCCCCGCAATACTCCTCCGTTGCGCCGACCCCCGACGGCATCGGCAAGGTCTACATGGGCCGCGAAATCTCGCACGTGATGGGTTTTCACGGCGCTCAATGGCTCGAACGCACCGAGCGCATGGATGAAGAACGCCCGGACCTGGTGCTAAATGCGCTCGACTTGAAGCCCGGCATGACGGTCGCCGACATCGGCGCAGGCACCGGCTATTACACGTGGCGCATCGCGCAGCGCATAGGCGCCGCGGGAACGATCTATGCCGTGGACGTGCAGCCTGAAATGATCAAGGCGCTCGAGCGGCAGATGTCGCGACGCGGCGCCGCCAACGTCAAGGCCGTGACCGGAACGCCGACGGATCCGAAGCTGCCGCGCAACAGCCTCGATCTCGCGCTGATGGTGGACGTCTATCATGAGTTCGAGCAGCCCTACGAAATGCTGGCCGCCATCGTGGCCGCGTTGAAACCGGGCGGGCGGGTCGCGTTCGTCGAGTTCAGGGGCAACGATCCTAAGGTCCCGATCAAGCCTTTGCATACCATGACTGAAGAACAGGTGCGGCGCGAAGCCGGCGCGCATGCGCTCGAATGGATCCGGACGACGCGCGATCTGCCGTGGCAGCATGTGATCGTGTTCCGCAAGCAGTAAATTCCGTTGCCGATTAACGCGTCACGCGGCAAGTTCGCGCAACTGCTTCAACACCGCATCCGGAATCGCAAGGCCGTTCGCAAGCGCATCGGCCGTGAGCTTGTGCCGCCGCTCACCCGGCAAACGCACACCATCATCGACGAGCATCGCCGCCAGCAACGTTTCCATGCGCTCCTGGTACGCAGCCATCCCTGCCAGTGCGCCGGGGTCGATGGCGAGCAGCGCGTGGCCAATCGAAGCGGGCCGTCCCGGCTCGAAGAACGAGTCGTTCTCGAAACCGAACCGCGCGCCGGTCACCGCGCAGCACAGCAACTCGACTATCAGCGCGAGCAATACGCCTTTAACGCCGCCGATTGCCGCCATGCTGCCGGTCAACGCGGCTTTCGCATCGGTCGTCGGCTTGCCGTCGGCGTCGAACGCCCAACCAAGCGGAATAGGCTTTCCATCTTTCGCCGCGACCATGATCTTGCCGCGCGCGACTTCGGTGAGCGACAAATCGATAATGAGAGGCGATTTGCCTTGTCGCGGAAACACCGCCGCGACCGGATTGGTGCCGAACAGGGGCTTCTTGCCTCCCCACGCGTTGATTGCCGCCGGCGAAGTCGTGAAGCCCATACCGACCAGGCCGGCTCGCGCGAGCGGCGCGAGATGATAATCCATCGCGCCGCAATGATGGCTGTTCGTGACGCCACAGAAGGAGACGCCGAATTCCCGTGCGCGGCGTGTCGCTTCGCGCGTGGCCAATTCCATTGCACCATAGGCGAGGCCGCCCTGCGCATCGATCAGGCACGCGGCGCCTTTCTCATGCACGATGCGCGGCTCCACTGTGCCGCTCGCACGCCCTTCTTTCACGTGCTGAGCGTAGAGCTGCACGCGCGACAGTCCATGCCCGCCAAGGCCGGCCATTTCGGCGGCGACGAGCGCGCGCGCCGTGGCGTCCGCCATCGCGGGCGACGCGCCCGCGCGCGTGAGCGCGGCGCAGACGAGTTGCGTGACTTCGCTTATCGGCAGCCGGTTGTTCATGCGCACTGGGGAACGGCCTGAAACTCAGGCAGCTTTCTCCACCAGCAGGGTCTGCCCCGGCTTGACGCGACTGAAGACGACCGGCTTGGTTGAAACGTCGAAGCGGCCGTCGTGCAGCGTTACGCACGTAAAGCGCGAAGTTGCGAGATCGCCCACCTCGGGAAAATCGCTGCGGAAATGCGCGCCGCGCGAATCCTCGCGCGCCATCGCCGCGAAGTTGATCGACTTGCTGACCAGGATCTGGCTCTTCAGGTTCAGCCAATCGTGCCACGTGAGGTTAAACGCGAGATTGCCGGCCTCGACGCCGATCCCGTCGAGCCGCGCGTCGAGTTCGTCGAGCTTGCCTTGCGCGCGTTGCATGCTCGCCGCGTCGCGTACGATGCCGACGTCGTCCCACATGACTTCATAGAGCGTTTCGCGCACGGCGTTGAGATCGCCGGCGGGCCGCGTCAGTGGCGCGCGGCAGCGTTCGACCGCGGCATCGAGCGCGGCCTGATTAGGTGCATTAAAGGCGCCATGCGCGTTGACCCAGCCGGGCAGCACGTCACCGGCGATGCCCCCGAATACGGTCGAATTGGCTACCCCATTGCCGCCGAGCCGGTTCGCGCCGTGCACACCGCCCGAATCTTCGCCGGCGACGAAGAGACCGTGCAGAGTCGTCGTGCAGTCCGCTTTGAACGCGACGCCGCCCATCATGTAATGCGCGGTCGGCACGACTTCGACGAGACCGCCCGCGAGGTCGAAGCCGCAGTCGTCGCAGCGCTCGACCATGCCTTTGAAGTTTTTACGGTTGTTGTCGGCGCCGAGATGGGCCATGGCGATATACACGCCGCCATTGGGCGTCGTGCGGCCCGCGCGCATTTCCGCGAAAATTCCCCGCGAAACGATGTCGCGTGTCGCACGCTCGAGTTTCGCATCGTAATTTCCCATGAAACGCTCGTGGTTGCCGTTTAACAGGTAACCGCCCGCGCCGCGCAATCCTTCTTCGAGCACGGTGCCGGTCATGCGCGTGCCGGTGCCCGCGAGGAGCCCGGTCGGATGAAACTGCACCATCTCCATGTCGCGCAGCGTCAAGCCCGCGCGCAACGCCATCGCCATGCCGTCGCAGGTCTTGTCGCCCGATG
>Ga0207645_10003362_pt1 | contig 12176 bp, 9 predicted proteins | sample KBSM53metaG_FD_184331 | JGI IMG/M metagenome (GOLD analysis project Ga0207645, IMG submission 184331) | Miscanthus rhizosphere microbial communities from Kellogg Biological Station, Michigan, USA - KBS M5-3 metaG (SPAdes) (version 2) | ecosystem: Host-associated > Plants > Roots > Rhizosphere >...
CCAGAGCAGCGGCACCGCGTGGCGGGCGCGGTGCCACCAGTAGTACACGAACGTGTGCACGACGTAGCCCACCGCCACGCCCCATCCGCCCAACGCGTCAGCGGACCACGGCCGATGCACGCGCAGCCACGCGTCGATGGTCAGGCCCGCGACGTAGACCGACAGCACCTGGAACGCGCTGAGCGCCAGCGCGCGCGCCCACCAGCCCTGTACCTTCGGCCACAGCCGCCCGGGCCTCAGGCGCTCGATGATGATCATCGCGACGGCGAGAGCGGCGACCGAACCCGTGACAGACAGCATCCGCATGTGAAGGTCCGCCGTAGGCTGCAGCAACCGGGCCAACGCGATCGACGCGTCTGGTAAATTCGTCGGCGGGAAGTCAGATGATGTCCTGGTGGAGTCGGGCGGCGACCTTCGCGTTGGCCACGGTGGCCGTGGCCGCGGCGGTCAGCTGTGGGTCGAAGCCGATCGGGTCCGACGGTGGCGGCGCGGGAACGACCGGCGCGGGCGGATCCGGCGGTGGCGGCGCGGGGACGACCGGCGCGGGCGGATCCGGCGGGAACACGGCGGGTGTCGGTGGTGGTTCCGCGGGCGGGGGAGGGGGCGCGTGCACCGCCGGAGGCGCGTTCGAGATCCGGCGGACGAGCACCGGCTACGAGATCGAAGTGACCGATCCTCCCGATCGGCCTTGCCCGGACGCCGCGCTGGTCTGCGTCCTCCAGATCGGCGATCTCTGCTTCGGACGTTTCGGCTACGCGCCGCAGAGCGGGCATCGCGTTTACCCGCTCACCGACGCGGAGTTCGCGATGCTCCAGAGCGGCGCTCCGGTCTCGGGGTATTACGGAAACCCGCCCGGCACGGACCATGCGTGCGGAGCGAGTCAATACCCGGACGCGGGGACATGCCCGCTGTTCGGGTACATCGAATGACGGGCGGCGCGCGCTCGCTAGGGCAGCGGCGACACCTTCGTGGATGGCGGCGTCGCGCCCAGCGGGCCATCGGCGAACGCCGCGCGCAGGGCCGCGCGCGTCGGTTCATCGGCGACGCCGGCATAGCGGATCTCGAGGTACAACGTCCAGCCCTCGCGCTCCTCGTGGCGCGACAGTTTTCAGGCGGGCTCCGACTCGCGGCCGCCGTACTGAACCTCCGACTGCGCGATACGGCCGCGCGCGCCGCGCCAGATGCGGAGCGTGCCGCGCGCGTGGTGAAACGACACGTGGTGGTGGTCCAGCACGTCGTTGGTCGCCAGGCGGACCTTTTGGGCCCACGCGCGATCGGTGCGCGCCGTCGCGGGAGCGAGCGCGTGAACTTCGACGCGGACGGAATACTGCGAGGGCCCCGTCGTGCCGAACCAGCCCGCGAACGTCTCGGGCGCGGGCATGCAGTCGCGCGTGCCCACGCACCGCCAGCGCTTCCCGTCGCGCTCTTCGATCGTCATTGGCTGCATCCCCGCGGGCAGCGGCGTCGGCGGAACGTAGGCGCTCGGGTCGAACGGCGCGATCACCGTCGCGAGCAGCGCCGCGGCGGCGATCATTCGCTGCGGCGGAACTTCTGCGGGCCGAGGCCGAACTTCTTGATCCAGCGCCAGACGGCGGCGCGATGCTTGCCCAGCTCGCGCGACACGTCGGCGACGTTGCCCTCGTAACGCCGCAGCAGCTCCTCCAGCTGCGCCGGCGTCGGCGACGGGCCGGTGGACCGGCGGGCGCCGGGCGCGGCCGGCGCCGACAGCACGCGCGCGATCGGCTCCGGCAGATCGCGCAACGCGATCGGCTTGCCGCCCGTCAGCACGGCGGCGGTCGTGGTGATCTTCTCGAGCTCGCGGACGTTGAGCGGCCACGCGTGCAGGCACAGCGCGCGAAACGCCGGCTGCTCGAAGCGCGGCCCCTGCGCGGGGACGCCGCCCAGGAAATGCCCGACCAGGGCGCCCAGGTCCTCGATGCGGTTGCGCAGCGGCGGCAGATGGATGGGCGCCGCGCCCAGGCGCGCCACGATGTCGTCGCGCAGCCCCGACTTGCCCGGGCCGACGACGGTGCGGTTGGTCGCCGCGATGATCCGCACGTCCATGCGCCGCGGCCGCGTCGCGCCCAGCGGCGTCAGCTCGCGGTCCTGAAGGAAGCGCAGGATCTTGATCTGCGCCTCGGGCGTCATCTCGCCGATCTCGTCGAGGAACAGCGTGCCGCCCTCGGCCTCCTCGATGAGACCCGCCTTCGCCGAGTGAGCGGTCGAGTGCGCGCCCGCCCGGTAGCCGAACAGCTCGCTCTCGACCAGCTCGCGCGGAATGGCCGCGCAGTTGATCGCGACGAACTTGCCCTTGCGCTTGCTCGCCTCGTGGACGGCGCGCGCGTACACCTCCTTGCCCACGCCGGTCTCGCCGACGATGAACAGCTCGCCCTCGGACGCGGCCAGCCGGCGCAGCCGATCGCACGCCACCGCCAGCGCCGGCGACGCCGTCGCCACCGGCCCCAGCGGCGCGACCAGCTCGGCCTTGATCGCTTCCAGCTCGATCTGCGAGACCATGCGGAACACGCCGACGTGATTGCCCACGAACACCAGCGCGCCGTCGCGCAGGCGCATGCGCCCCTCGGCGCGCAGGTTGTCGACGAAGGTTCCGTTCTTGCTGCCGAGGTCTTCCAGATCGAAGCCGCCCGATCCGCGGACGATGCGGGCGTGCTGGCTGGAGACCAGGCCGTCGTCCAGCACGGCGACGCTGGCCTGCACCGGCAGGCCCTCGGCGCGGCGCCCGAGATAAAGCTCGTCACCGACGATCTGCAGGCGCGCGCGCGCCGCCAGCCCGGGCGTCGTGGCGTTGCCGGACACCAGCAGCACGGCACGGTCGCGCTGCTCGCCGGGCGCCAGCGGCGACTGCACCTGCGTCAGTGTGTGCTCGCGCGTGTCGGCCATCGGGGTAGACAGTAGCACCGACGCGGCCGGACGGCTCCACGCAAGAATTACCGGTGAATTACCGGCAAACTTACCTGCAGGCGGCGCGCGCGAGCAGCGCGCGCTGCGACGCCAGCGTGATGCCGTCGCCGAGCTGGCCCGACGTGTTCGAGCCCCAGCACCAGACCGAACCGTCCGTCCGGCGCGCGCACGAATGCGCGCCGCCTGCGACGATCGCGTCGACGCTGGTCAACCCGGCGACGGGGACCGGCTTGTTCTTGGAGTCGACGGTGCCGTCGCCGAGCTGGCCGCTCTCGTTCGCGCCCCAGCAGCGAACTGTCGCGTCGCTGAAGATTGCGCAGGTGTGACGCGCGCCCGCGGCCACCGCGACGGCCACCGTCTGCGACATGTCCTGCACCAGCGCGGGCGAGACCAGCGGTATCTGGGTGGGCGAGCCGGCCTGCCCCTCGGCGTTGCGGCCCCAGCAGATGATTTTTCCGCCCGCGAGCGCGCAGGTGTGCGCGGCGCCTGCGACGACCGCGTCCGCTGTCGTCGCGCCGTTGCCCAGCGTGACGGGCGCAGGCGTCGCGTGCCCGTCGATCGATCCGTCGCCCAGCTGACCCTGGTCGCCGGCGCCCCAGCACGAGACGACGCCGTCGTCGACCGCGCAGGTATGGGCGTCGCCCGCCGCCAGCGACGCCGGCTTGTCGCGGCTGAGCAGCGACGCCACCGGGCTGGGTCCTCCGGGCGCGTCCTGTATCGGTTTGCCGAGCTGTCCGTCGCTGTTGAGGCCGAAGCAGAGCACCGAGGCGGAGATTGTCGCGCCGACGCAGGTGTGCGCGGCGCCGGCCGCCACCGCGTAGACGCCGTCACCGCCGGGGACGCCGCCGAGATCCGTGACCGTCGGCGACGTGATGACGTTGTCCATGCCGGGCGGCTGGCCCAGCTGACCGGCCGCGCCCGCTCCCCAGCAGCGCAGCTCCTTGTCGGCAGCGAATGCGCAGGTGTGCGCCTGGCCGGCGGCGATGCCGATCGGTTGCAGCGACGGGATGCGCGTCGGTGAGGGCGCGTCGGCCGACGACAGGTTGCCCAGCTGGCTGCTGCCGTTGGCGCCCCAGCAGAAAAGCGCGGGCGCGCCGGCGGCGTCCGCGGCCGTGGCGCAGTTGTGAGCGCCGCCGGCGGCCAGCGCGCCGACCTGGGCCAGGCCCGGCACCGGCGCGGCGGTGGTCCGGACCGTGTCCCCGCCGATCGCCAGCTGGCCGAAATGGTTGTCGCCCCAGCAGAACAGCGCACCGTCGGCGGCGAGCGCGCACGCGAAGGCTCCTCCCGCCGCGACAGCCGTTGCATCCTTGACCGGCACACCTCCGCCCGTCTGCTCCTGGTCCGTCGCGCCCCAGCAGGTGATGGGGCTGCCGCTGGTCGCGTCGCCGCCGCCCTTGATGCAGGTGAACTGCCCGCCCGCCACCACCGCCGCCGGGTCGAGCAGGTCCGGGCCGGTGATCGACTGCGGCGTCGCGATCGGCGCGCTGGGCGTCCCCTTCACGACCTGGCCCTGTCCATTGTCGCCCCAGCAGTAGAGGTCGCCGCCCGCCAGCGCGCAGGTGTGATCGTGCCCGGCGGCGACCGCGCTGACCTGCGCCGGCAGCGGCGCCACCGGCGTCGTCGGCGGGCGCGGGCCGATCGTCGTGCCGTCGCCGATCTGACCGGCGCCGTTCGCGCCCCAGCAGAGCAGCGTCTTGGCGGTGTCGATCGCGCAGACGTGCTGCCACGACGCCGACAGCGCGGTGATGTTCGGGCTCAGCGCGGCGACGACGGCAGGCAGCCGTCTCGTTTGCGGCGATCCGCTGTCACCCAGCTGGCCGGCGGTGTCGTCGCCCCAGCAGCGCACGGTCTTGTCCTGGCCCAGCGCGCACGTGAAGTCCTTGCCCGCCGCCAGCGCCGTCACGTTCGAGAGGCCGGCGACCTCGCGCGGCAACCCCTGGTCCATGTCGGCGCCGTCGCCGAGCTGGCCGGTGTCGTCGGCGCCCCAGCACAGCACGTTCCCGCTCATGTCGGCGGCGCACGTGTGCCTGTCGCCGGCCGCGATCGCGCGCGGGTGGCTGATGCCCGGGACGCGAACGGGCAGCGCGCGCGGCGTGCGCGACGCATCGCCGATCTGGCCGTGGTCGTTGCGGCCCCAGCACCAGACGCTGCCGTCGGCGCGCACCAGGCACGCGTGTCCGCCGCCGGTCGCGACCAGCGTGATCGCATTGTCCTCGCAGGATCGCGGCACGCACGCGTCGGAATCGTCGCCGGCCCGGTGGGCGTAGCGTCGGTGCGACACCGGACACTTGGTGTCGGTGGTGCTGCAGCGGCCGTTCGCTTCGCAATAGCCGGGCAGGTTCGCGATCACGCACTGGCCGTGCTCGGTGCAGCGGAAGTCTCCAGGGCTCATGCAGGCGGTCGCGACCACCGCGAGCGCAACGGCCGCGGCGCCGCGCGCGCCGGCGGCGATCAAAACGTTCCCCCGATCTGCAGGTGGCCCGGTCCGATCGACACGTTGACCGGCTGCGCTTGTTCGCGCGCGTGGCGGCGGACCAGCACGAAGCGGGTGATGCCCGCGGCGGTCAGCGCGGTGCCGAGCGCGAGCGTTCCGACGCCGACCTGCCAGCGCGTCTCCGCCGTCGACCACCGCTGGTTGTACGGGTCGTACGTCGCGGCGTTGTTCTCCGCATCGTGGCGGGCGGAGTACGACGCGGCGACGAAGCCGACCCCGACGGCGATTCCCGCCACGCCCGCGCCGGTCAGCCCCAGCCCCAGCGAGTCGTGCCACCACTTCGGCGGGGGCGGGGGTGGGGGCGGTGGCTGGCGCGGCTGCTCGACGATGACGACCTCGGGGTGCTCGGCCAGGTGCTGCGCGCAGCGCCCCAGCGCGATCTGCGTCGCGTTCGCTTGCACGGCCGGAGGACTGGTGGCGAGGAACCGCCGGTACAGCGACACCGCGCCCTTGCAGTCGCCCGCCAGCCGCTTCGCTTGCCCCTCCGCGAACAGGAACTCGCGCCGCGGCTCGATCGCGTAGCCCGCTTCCAGGTCGGCGATCGCGCCGGCGTAGTCACGCGCGGCGAAGCGCTCGAGGCCGCTCGTGTACAGCGCGGCCGCCTCGGGCCGCATCGGGCCCTCGACGTCGGGGGCGGGCGCGGCCGCAACGGCCGGGGCGGGCGCGGGCGCGGCCGGCGGGGCAGTCGCCGGGGCGGGGGCGGGCGGCGCGGGCGCGGCGGCTGCTCCGCCCCAGGCAAAAGCCGCGCGCGCAGGGATCACGAGCGCAAGCAGCAGCGCGGTGCCGCCAACTCTTGGAGCTATGAAGGATCGCGCGCGCACGCTACTCGAGAAGGTTGTCCGGAACCGGCATCCCCTTTCGGTGCTCCCGCTTGTCGACGCCCGTCTTCGGTGCCTTGTCGCGCTTCGGCGCGACGATCAGCGCCGAGCCCCGATCGCCCGCGGCATCGCGCCCGCCGCCGTCCGCGCCGCCGTCACGACCCGCGGGCGGCGCAGGCAGATTCGAGACCTCGTTGGTCATCGGATTGGGCGCGGGCGGCGGCCGGTGCTTGTCGCCCTTCGTGCAGGCCAGGAACGTCCCCGCCGCCGACGCGATCACCAGCGACGCCGCCGCCTTGAGGCGCCGCTTCCAGCGCCGCAGGCGGACCTTCTTGTCGGCCGCTTCGGCGTCGGCCGGCTCGATTCCCTCCAGGTCGGGATGAACGGGCTCACGGCGCATGCGCACCAGCCTCCCGCGGGCGCGCGGGACCGAGCCGCACGGGCGCGCCCGCGTCCGCGTCGTGGAACGGAAGCTCCTCGGTCGGCGGCAGATCGAAGCGGTTGCGATCGAATCCCCGGTAGATCCCGAAGATCGACAGCAGGCCTTCCTTCATCTGTTCCAGGTTCGGCCGCCGCGGCATCACGTCCGTGACGTGACAGATGTAGTACCAGGCCCGGAACGCCGAATAGAACCAGTCATTCGGCGGCAGCTTGATCAGCCGCTTCGTCAGCGGCAGCAGCGCTGGAATCGCGGCCGTGACGGCGAACAGCTTGTGCAGGTTTTCGATCTGGCGCTTCTCGTCGGGCGACGAAAATTGCAGCACCGATTCGGTGTAGTAGCTGTCGTCGATCAGATCGAAGTCGCCGCTGAAGTACCCGTTGTCGACGGCGTACTTCGCGATGCCCGTCCCCGGATACGGCGTGCACAGCGTCGCGGCCGCGTAGTCGACGTCGAGATCGATGTTGAGCTGCAAGGTGTCGAGGTCATCGGCGAGCGATCCCCCCGGGATGCCGACGATGTTGTCCGCGAACACGACGATGCCGGCTTTTTTCAGCCGCTTGATGCCGGCGATCAGCTTGTCCATCTTGATCTGCCGGCGCAGGACCTCGTTGGCCAGCCGTTCGTTGGCGGTCTCGATGCCGAGGTTGACGGTGTGGCAGCCCGACCAGGCGAGCAACTCGACCATCTCGTCGGTCATCATGTCGCCGCGCACGTGGCAGTAATAAGGGAGGCCGATCTCGCGGCGGTAAAGCTCGCCGAACGCGCGCAGCCAGGTCGTGCTGTAGACGAAGATGCTCTCGCGGAAGCCGATCACGTGCAGCGGCCCCTGCGAACGGACCTCCGCCAGCTCGCGTACGACGTTCTCGGGGCTGCGGATGCGCACCTTCTTCCAGCTGGCGCCGTAGTGGTCGACCAGCGACGGGTTGAAGCAATAGCTGCACGGGAAGGGGCAGCCGCGGTTGGTGGTGAACGACTTCAGCGGCCGCAGGCGCAGGCTGTCGTCGTAGTCGTAGAGCAGCTGGCGCGGCGGGAACGGGATCTCGTCGAGATCGCGGCGCAGTGGCCGCGGCGGATTTCTGTAGATGTGCCCCGCTTCCTTCACCCACAGGTCCGGAATGAAGCGGTGGTCCTTGCCGGCGGCGATGGCGTCGGCCAGCTCCACCGTCGCGTCCTCGCCTTCGCCGCGACAGATGACGTCGAGGCCGCGCGTCTGGATCACCTCGGGGAAGTAGGTCGGGTGGGGCCCGCCCATCAGCGTCAGGCAATCCGGGTGGATGTCCTTCAGGTGCGCGGCCAGGCCCAGGTAGTAGCGGTGCAGCCCGGTCGTCGCGCCGAACGCGACGATGTGCGGGCGAAAGCGGCGGACCTCGTCAGCGACGTCGTTGCCGCGCGTGCCGACGAAGCGGCATTCGTGGCCGGCCTGCGCGAGGCAGCCCGCCACGTACAGCGCGCCCAGCGGTTCGGCCCCTTCGATCTCCTTGACGACGAAGAGGACCTTGATCGCCACGCGCCGATTGTACAGCGTCGCGTCGGCGGGCGCGCCGGTCACGGTGCTAGACTCGCGGCGTGGCCGAAGCGACAGCTGCACAGCGTCCCGCGGCGCCCTGGACCCGGATCGCACGCCGGATCGTGGCGACCGCGGCGTCCGTCGCGATTGCGGCGATCCTGTTCGCGACCTTCTTCGCCAACAGGGGCGGCATCCAGGTGGCGCTCTGGTTCTTGCTCGCCGCCGTGGTGGCGGCGCCGGCGCTGGCGGGCGGCGCGATCTGGACCCGCATTCTCGCGCTGCAGCTGCTGGCGCGCGCGACCTGGTGGGTCCTGCTGCTTTACGCCGGCTTCATTCTGGCCACCGGCGCGACCGACCGGCGCGTGTTAGCGATTGCGGTTGCGAGCGCGTGCGCGCTGCTGGCGGCGGGCCGCGTCGACCTCGATGGCGACGCAGGCCGGTTCAAGCCCGGCGCTTTTCGCGGCACGCTGACGGTGATGCTGGTGCTGGCGATGGCGGACGCGGGCTCGTTTGCGTGGATCGCGCTGATCCGGATGGTGGACGGGCACATCCCTCTGATGATCGTGTTCGTCCCGCCGATGATCGCCGCCGTGATCGGGCTGCTGCGACTCCGGACGTGGGGGTTGCTGGTCAGCGTCGCGTGCAACGTGGTCGTCGCGGTGCTGGCTGCCGCGGACCTGCTCGGCGTGGCGGACAAGGTTCGGTGGATCTTCATCGGTTCGGCTGTCGTGCAGCTGCTGATTCCGCTGCCGATGTGGCTGACGATCGTCCGCAATGCCCGCCTTCGCGGGCGACAGTCCGTCTCGTGAAGCCGGCAGCGCGTTCGCTCGCCGCCGTCCTGTTTGTTGCGGCGTGCTCGGGCAGCGGTGACGGTGGCGCGGGCGGGCGGGGTGGTACGACCGGCGGCGGCGGCACGGCGGGATCGAACGCGGGCACGGGCGGCGGCGCGGGACAGAGCGGCACAACCGGCGGAGGCGGTACGGGCGGCGCCGCCGGCACGACGGGCGGCGCGGGTGGCACGGGCGGCGCGTCTGGTTCGGGCGGCGGTGGCGGCAGCGGCGGTACGGGTGGTGGCGGCGGTGGCGCGGGCGGTCGCGGCGGCAGTAGCGGCACGGCCGGCGGTGGCGGCGCGGGCGGTCGCGGCGGCACGGGTGGAAGCGCGGGCGCCGCCGGCGAGACGACCGTCTACATCGGCGGCTCGTCCAGCACGATCTCCGTGCTCGGATTGGATCTCACGACGGGCGCGCTCAGCGCGCGCAGCACGGCCAACGGCGGCAGCAATCCGGCATACCTGGCGTGGGACGGCGCGAAGCAATTTCTCTACGCGGCCAACGGCGGACAGGGCCGCGTCACCTCGTTCAGCATCGGCGCGCTGGGCGCGCTCACGCGCATCGGCGACGTGTCGACGGCGGGCATGGGCTACATGGCGACGGTGACGCACGTGTCGGTTCACCCGACCGGCGACTGGGTGCTGACCGCGCACTTCGACAGCGGCCACGTCGCGGTGCTGCCCGTCGGCGCGAACGGCCTCGCCGGCGCGCCCGTGGATATCGAGCATCCTGCGGCCGAGGCGCACCAGATCGTCAGCGACGCCAGCGGCCGGCACGTGTTCGTGCCGTGCCGCTCGGGCAACGTCATCGCGCAGTACGCGTTCGACGCCACCTCCGGGCAGCTCAGCGCCGCCACGCCGCCGACCGTGCCGGCGGAATCGGGCGCGGGCCCACGCCACATCGCGTTCCATCCCAACCAGCAGTTCGCCTACGTGATCAACGAGCTGAACGGCACGATCACCTCGTACCGCTACGACGCCACCGCCGGCCTGCTGTCGTCGCCGCAATCGATGAGCAGCGCCCCCGCGGGCATGAACGAGACGTCGTCGGCGCACGTCGTCGTGCACCCGTCAGGGAGGTTCGTCTACACGTCGAACCGCACGACCAACACCATCGGGATGTTCAGCGTGGACGCGACCAGCGGCCGGCTGACGACCATCGGCCACGAGACCGGCGGCGGCGCCGTGCGTACGCCGCGCGACTTCGGCATGGAGCCGGGCGGGCGCTTCCTGCTGGTTGCGAACCAGGGGACGAACACGGTGCTGGTGCTCCGCATCGATTCGTCGACCGGCCTGCTCACGCGCGTCGGCGATCCGTTCACCGTCCCGTCGGGTCCGCAGTTCGCCGGCGCGCTCTAAGGTACCAGCGAGTTCAGGTATTCCTCGAGGTTGGTGTAGCCGTCGCCGTCGGCGTCCGCGTTGCGGTCCGCGGCGTTGTTCGGGTTGAGGCCGTTGGCGGTCTCCCAGGCGTCGGGCATGCCGTCGCGGTCGGTGTCGAACCCGGCCGGTCGCGACGCGCTCGCCAGCGTGCCGTAGCCGTTGTCGCCGACGCCCAGCGAGACCAGGTCGCCCTCGGTCTGGATCAGGATGCCGGTCTGGGCGCGCACCTGCGAGATCAGCAGCGTGTCCGCCTGATCGCGCGCCGGCACCGTCGCCCCGGCGCCGTCCAGCACGCGATCGTACGCGGTGCGCGCGGAATCGGTCGCGACCATCGGCGCCGGCAGCCGCGCGGTCAGCAGCGTCGGGCTGCCCTGGATCATGTCGGTGCCGGTCTTCGACGAATCGAGCATGCCGTTCGCGTTTCCGTCGAGGATGTTGCCCGACACGAACAGGCTGAAGTTCGACGTGCCGTTGTGAAACGCGTAGCTCGCGCTCTGCAAGCTGATGATGTAGTTGCCGACGGCGTTCGCCTGATGCTGCCCGTTCGACGTGCCGGCGAGAATGAACGGGTCATGGCTGATCGACCAGCCCATCGACTCTCCGACCGGATCGTGCGCGTCGAAGCCGAAGGTGACGTTGTTGACCCAGTCGAGCGGTCCGCCCATGCCGCGCGTCGCCGGCTCCTCGCTGCGCGCGCGTGGGTTGCGCGTCTTGTTGAAGGCCCACAGGCAGTGGTGAATCGTCGTCTGGTTCGACGTGAACAGCGCACCGGCCGAGTGGTTGTTGACCTGCAGGCCCCACGACACGATCGACCACTGCAACGTCAGGTTGTGGGGACCGATGCCCTCGTCGCCCGGCATGGACAGCGTCTCGTCGGTGCCGAACGAAACCGACGTGTGGTCGACGACGACGTTGTCCGCCGACGAGGCGATCGTCATCGCGTCGTTGCGATCCGTCGTCGTGCCGACGCCGCGCCGCACACGCAGGAAGCGGACGATGATGTCGCGCCCGCCGATCGAGAACTTGCGGCCACGGATGCCGATGCCGCCGCCGGGCGCGGTCTGGCCGGCGACGGTGATGTTCGCCTGCGTGATGCCGATGTCGGACGACAGCGTGATCCAGCCGCCGACGTCGAACACGACGGTCCGGTTGGCGGCGGAGACGCAGTCGCGCAGCGAGCCGGCGCCTGAATCGGCCAGCGTGGTGACGTGGCAGACGTCGCCGCCGCGCCCGCCCTTCGTGTTGCGGCCGTAACCCTCGGCGCCGGGAAAGGCGACGGCCGGCCCCTGCGTCGATCCGCCGCTGCCGCCGCTGCCACCACCGCCGCCACCGCCGCTGCCGCCGCTGCCGCCGCGCGCCCCGCCGGTTCCAGCAGCGCCCGAGACACCGCCGCTGCCGCCGCGCGCGTTACCGGCGACGCCGCCCGCGCCGCCGCGGCCGCCGCTTCCTGTCCCGCCGGCGCCGGCCGTTCCGCTGGTGCCGCCCGTCGTTCCGGTGCCGCCGCCGCCCGTGACGCCGGCGGAGCCTGCAGCGCCGGTCGTTCCCGCTGCGCCCGTGGAGCCGGCAGCCCCCGTGGTGCCGGCAGCCCCCGTGGTGCCGGCGGACCCCGTGGAGCCGGCATATCCCGTGGAGCCGGCAGCCCCCGTGGTGCCAGCGGACCCCGTGGTGCCGGCGGACCCCGTGGTCCCCGCGGCGCCGGCGGTGCCGCTCGTGGCGCCGTTACCTCCGCAGGCCGCGAGCAGACCGCAGAGCGCAAGCATTGCCAGACGCTGGCGATTCATCCC
>Ga0207645_10003364_pt1 | contig 12175 bp, 8 predicted proteins | sample KBSM53metaG_FD_184331 | JGI IMG/M metagenome (GOLD analysis project Ga0207645, IMG submission 184331) | Miscanthus rhizosphere microbial communities from Kellogg Biological Station, Michigan, USA - KBS M5-3 metaG (SPAdes) (version 2) | ecosystem: Host-associated > Plants > Roots > Rhizosphere >...
TCGGCGCGGGCGCCATTCTGATCGCGACCGTGATCGCGCTGCTGCTGACGAACGTCTCGGCGCGGGCCACGGGCGAAACCGACGTCGCCCCCGTCGGCGCGGTCGGCATGCTGACGCAGATCGCTGCGGCTGGGTCCGGCGCGGTCACCTCGCTGCTGACCGGCGGCGCCTCCACCGCCAGCTCCACGACGGCCTGCGGCGTGCTCTATGCGTTTCGCGCCGGGCACCAGCTGGGAGCGTCGCCGCGCGCGCAGGTCGGCGCGCATCTTCTGGGTGCCGGCCTCGGCGCCGTGGTCGTCGTGCCCGTCTACTACGTGGTCATCAAGGCGTACGGCATCGGCACCGAGGCGATGCCCGCCCCCAGCGCGCAGTCGTGGAAGGCGATGGCGGAAGCGATCCGCGGCGGCGCCGCAGCGCTTCCGCCGTACGCGCTGCTCGCCGGGGGCCTGGGGCTGGCCGCGGGCGCCGTCCTCGCGATTGGCGCACGCTTCCGCATCGGTCGTTTCCTTCCGTCGCCCGCCGCGGTCGGTATGGCGATGCTGATTCCGGGATCGTATTCGGTCGCGCTGTTCGTGGGGTCGATGCTGGTCGTCCTCGCGCGTCGCGTGCGTCCGGAGCTCAGTGAGTCCGACGTCATGACGGTCGCGGCCGGCGCCATGGCCGGGGAGTCGCTGACGGGCGTCCTGGTCTCCGCGTTGACCGCGTTCGGCGCGCTCTGAAAGGGCGTTTCCGCGGCTGCGTGCGGCCCTCACATGTCGTCTGTTGACCGGCGAACATCACGGTTGTTTCAACGTCAACAAAGACTGCCCCACCCAGGCTGCTAACCACGCGAAATCTCGCTTATCGGCGTTTAAAAAGTGTTGGCTCGATTACTGCTTTGGTTCTTGCACGTGGGTGACTCGAAACCTTGTGACAAAAGCAAACCCCGAGCGATCGGGCGACGCAAAGCCTCCGGGACTCTCGCAGTCGGCCGGGCTACCGAAAAGGGGACAAACAACATGAACGCTTCCGCAAAACGCACGATTAGGTTGGGGCTGACGGTCGGCCTCTCCCTAGGGGCAATCGTCGGAATTGTCGGCTGCGCAGAGCAGATGGACGATACCGAAGGCAATAACGCCGCAGTGGCGTCCGAGAACGGGTTCAACCTGAACGGATTCCAGATCAACGGCTTCAACACCAACGGCTTCACGATGAACGGCTTCGGTTCCAACGGATTCACGTTGAACGGGAGCACGACCAACGGCTTCACGCTGAACGGCTTCGGCATGAACGGGTTCAACCTCAACGGGTTCAACCTCAACGGGTTCAACACCAACGGCTGGACGAGCAACGGCTTCCAGCTGAACGGGTTCTCGCTCAACGGCCTCGAGAACACCGGCGGGTGCCTCTCGAGCACCAGCGGCCTCATGACCACCGCCGGTGGGCGCGAGTTCGTGAAGTACATGGTCAAGGTCGCCTACCCTGCCGGCGCCCGCCTGACGAAGCAGGACAACGCGGTGCCGCCGAACAGCTACGACTTCGACGGCGCCCTGGGCGTCGCCCCCGAGCTCGAATACGGACAGTGCGACCTGGCCTGCCAGGAGCGCGTCACCGCGGCGATGCTCGCCCACGTGAACAACTCGGGCCTGCACGTCGGCATCTGGCTGGTCGGTCCGGACAACGGCATCGGCTGGGCGACCAGCCCCGACTACCCGTACCAGGAGGCCGGGTACTTCGGCAACATCTTCGCGCCCAACCCGCACGGCAACTACTGCGCTGGCGCGAACCTGGGCGGCGGCGCCTCGAAGGGCCGCCTCGGCTCCACGATCGGGAGCTCCATTCTGGCCAGCCCTTACGGCACGCAGTGGGACGGCGTCAGCAACCAGAACGTGCCGGTCTTCTGCGCGAACGGCAGCAACAACTACTGCACAATGTCGGGCGGTGGCTTCAGCTCGTGCCAGGACTCCAGCCCGCAGACGCCGTACTCGGGCGGCCACTCGTGGTCGCACGTCGTGACGGTGTGGCGTAACTTCGAGCCGACGCAGCTCTACAAGATCTGCAGCAAGAGCGGCAAGTGCCTGGGCGTGGTCGGCGGTAGCACCACCTCGGGTGCCAACGTCGAGCAGAAGAACTACACGGCCTCGCTCGGCCAGACCTGGCAGATCCTCCAGGTGTCGCCCGGCAACTACAAGGTCGTCAACCGGACCAGCGGCATGGTCATGGACCTCAACGGCGCCCAGGTCGTGCAGCGCCCGTACACGGGCGCGTCCAGCCAGATCTTCCCGCTGACCTACATCAACGGCGAGCCGGGCCGCGCGAACCTCAAGATGGCGTCGATCACGAACGGCGCCCAGCTGATGGGCTACGCGTATAACGCGGGCACCGGCAACGACGCGCCCGTCCAGGCCGTCACCGGCTTCCCCTCGGGCGACGGCAGCCCCGACTTCGCGCGCTGGTCGTTCATCCCGATCGGCCTCGCGACGTTCGACCCGGGCCGCTACAACCGCCTGATCCCGCAGCACGCGACCGGCATGTCGATCGACGTTCCGTACGCCTCGACGACCAACGGAACCGCGCTGCAGATCTACAGCACCTGGAACGGCGACCCGCAGAAGTTCATCGTGGCCGACGCCGGCAACGGCAACGTGAAGTTCACCATGAAGCTGAACACGAACAAGTGCATCGGCCCGCGGGCGAACGGCACCACGGCCCAGACGATCCTCGAGGTCCAGGACTGCGGCGCCGGCAACTGGAACCAGGCCTGGATGTCCAGCGAGCAGGGCGCCGGCAGCGGCATCTTCGTCTACCGGAACGCGGCCGCTCCGAGCATGTGCATGGACGTCAGCGGCGGCGGCACGAACAACGGCGCCCAGATGATCCTGTACTGGTGCAACGGCGGCCTCAACCAGCAGTACAAGGTGCTGGCGCAGTAACCACCCGGTCGTAAGGCCTCAAAAAAGGCCGGTCCGCTTCGCGCGGACCGGCCTTTTGCTTTTCCGGAGCCCCCCGCCCTGAGCCACATTTTTGTGACGCTTCTGCCGATGATAGCTTGACCCTGATGCAGCGCGTTTGGCCCAGATGCCCGAAATGCGGGCGCCGCTGGCAGGCGGTCCACGCCGCCTGCGCGACCGAGGTCGCGCCCCCGCCCCGCCCCGCCGCGCAGGCCGCCGAGGACGCGACCCAGGTCGAGGCGCCGGCGCCGATGCCCCGGATCGACGGGCTGGTCATGGAACGCGTGCTCGGCAAGGGCGGCTTCGGCGAGGTGCTGCTCGCCACCCGGGCCGCCGACGGGCGCAAGGTCGCCGTCAAGATCCCCAACAACGACCCGGACGCGATCATGCGGCTGGAGCTGGAAGGCCAGACGTTGCGCCAGCTGGGCGGCGTTCACGCGCCCGCGCTCTACGACGCGCCCGTGCTGGATGACGGGCGTCCCTGTCTGGTCATGGAGTTCGTCCCGCTGCCCACGCTGGCGGATCGGCTGGGCGAGCTGGAGAACGGGATGCCGATCGACGAGATCGGCCGGCGCGGGTTGTCGCTGCTCACCGGTCTGGAAGCGATTCACAAGCTGGATCTGGTTCACCGCGATCTGAAGCCAGAGAACGTCTTCTCCACGGATCAGCCGCCGGTAACCCGCATCTTCGACTTCGGTCTGGTGAAGCCCCCCGCGGGCGTACCCCAGCAGGACACGACGGTCGGCACGTTCATGGGAACGCCCGAGTACATGGCGCCCGAGCAGCTCGACTCGTCAGCGCCCGTCGACCAGCGCGCCGACATCTATGCGATGGGGGCCATCCTCTACGAGATGCTGGCGGGGCGGCCGCCTTTCTGGGGCAATGCTGCCGAGGTCCAGCAGGCGCTCGCGAACCGCCGCGCGGCGCGCCCCTCGCGTTACGTCGCGGGCGCGCCGCGGGCGCTCGAGGACGTCATCATCAAGTGCCTTGCCAAGGATCCGGTGCGCCGGTTCGCATCGACCGGGGAGCTGACCAGCGCGTTCCTGGCGGCGCTGGCCGATACGCAGGTTGTCGCAGCTCCTGCGACGACAGCGCCGGCGCGGACGGCCGCTCCGGCGGATGCGAAGGCGCCCGCAGCGGCGCCCGCCAAGCGACCGATGGCGGTGCTTGCCGTCAACGGCATCGCGGTCGACGTCTTGATGAAGACCCTCGCGTCGGGCGGCGGCCACCTCGCGGAGGTCGGCCGGGGCGGCGGCGTGGGACTGTTCACCGACAGGGCGAGCGAGAACCCGGTCACGCGCGCGATCCGCATGGCGGACGGCCTGCTCGCGCGCAAGGCGTGCCGCAACATCATCATCGACGTGGCGGCGGTGGCGGTCCGCAAGAAGCCCGACGGCACCGACCGGTACGTCAGCGCGGCGTTCGCAAAGCTGCAGAAGCAGCTGGAAGGCATCGCCGGCGACGGCCTCTACCTGACGGCCGCGGCCGCCGAGCTGGTCCCCGAGCGCCGCGGCCAGGCCGCGGGCGACGCCGGGCTCGTCGCCGCGCTACCACCGCCGCGCGACGACGACGCGCTGACCGTCGTGCGTTCCGCGCAGACGCCCATCTACGGCCGCGGCGACCAGATGAGCCAGTTGCTCGACTCGCTGCGCGCCACCATCACGGGCAGGCGCCCTGGTCTCGCCACGATCGTTGCCGACGGCGGTCTCGGTAAGTCGCATCTGTGCGCCGCGCTGGTCGAGGATGCGAAACGTGCGAACCGCAACGCCAACGTCGTGGAGCTGCGTGCCCGCGAGGCGGTCGAGGGCGATGCCGACGCCAACCTGCGCGCGCTGCTGGGCCGCTGCTTCGCGCTGCCCGTCGAGAAGCCCGCCGATCGCGGCGAGGCGCTGCTGGGCGAGCTGGGGCCGGCGCTGTGGCCGGCCGCCGCGCTCACGCTCGGCTGGATGACGCCGGACGAACCGGAACTGCGCACGCTGGCCGCGGCGCCCGGCGTGTTGCGGGCGACCGTCAGCCGCAGCGTGGCCCAGGCCCTTCGGCTCCGCGCGCAGGAGCGACCGCTGGCGGTGATCCTGGACGACGCTCACCACGCCGACGACGCGACGCTGGAGGCGCTCGAATACGCGACCGTGGCAGAGGCCGAAGTACCGCTCTGGATCTGCGTCGCCGCCCGCCCCAGCCTGGCTCAGATGAAGCCCAGCTGGGGCCAGCGCAGCGGGGCGCACCTGCGCCTGGAGCTGGGGCCGCTTTCGGCCGAGGCCGCCACGCAGCTCGCGCGGCGGCTGCTTCACCCGCTCGAATACGTGCCCGCCGCGGCGCTGGAGAAGCTCGTCACGGGGACGCACGGCAACCCGTTTCTACTCAGCGAGCTGATCCGGGGCCTCAAACGCGACGGCATCGTCCGCCCCGATCCAAAGACCGGCGTCTACTTTCTCGCCACCGACGAGCTGGCGAAGCTCCCTGACCTGGCGGTGACGGACTGGCTCGCCGAGCGCGAGATCAGCGGCCTTCCTCCCGAGCTGGCGGCGCACGCGCGCCTGTGCGCGCTGCTGGGCGCCGACTTCTCCGAGGACGAGATCGACGGTGTGCTTTCGGAGCTGGAACGAACGTTGGCGGCGGCGCAGATGGATTCGGAGCTGCGCCTGGATCCGCACGTCGCCACCCGCCAGCTCGTGTCGATGGGTATCTTCAAGCGCCAGCGCGGCGGACGAGCGGCATTTCGCCACACGCTGCTGCGCGCCGCCGTCGAGAAGTCGGCGTCCGACAAGCTGCGCGCCGACGTGCACGCGGCCGCCTTCCGGTACTACCGCGTGGCGACGGGATTCGACGAGACCGTCCGGAAGGCCCGCCTCGCGTCTCATGCCGCGAGCGCCGGCTATCGCGGCGACGCAGCGCCGCTGTACATCGACCTGGCCGAGCACGCGCGCGAGCGCCACCGTTACGTCGACGCGGAGTCCCTTTATACGCGCGCGCTGGGACAGCTGGACGAAGGCGACCTGCGGCCTCGGATGGCGGCATTTCGCGGCCGCGGCGTGATGCGGTTCCGGACCGGCCGCAGCGACGCCGTCGACGATCTCACCGCGGCCCGGACCGCGGCTCAGCGGCTCGAGGATCGGGCCGCTGAGGTGGAAATTGTCCTGGAGACCGCGACGACGCTGGACTGGATGGTCGACTATGCCGGGTCGACCGAGCTGGTTAGCCAGGCGGCGGCGCTACTTGAAACGCTGGGCAGCGAGAACCGCTACCTGCACGCGTCGCTGGCGGCGGGACAGGGCCGGGCACACTGGCGCCGCGCCGAACCAGAGAGCGCCATCAAGAGGCTGCGCGAGGGCAACGCGCTGGCGGAGCCGCTCGGCGATCAGGCCTACGAGATCCGCGTCATGTGCCTGGTGATGCTGGGCAGCCTGCTGTCGATGAGCAGCCAGATCACCGAGGCGGAATCCGTGTTCGAGACGTTGTTGTCGCTCGCCGAGCAGCACGGCGACCAGGCGCACCTCATGGCGTGTTACATGAACCGCCGGACGCTCTGGATGGGACGGCGCGATCTGGAACGCGCGCTCGACGACACGCGACGATGCAGGGAGCTTGCGCGCGAGATGGGCCTGATGGCGCAGTCTTTCATGGCGGAGTACAACCTGGGCGAGCTGCTTTACCACGCTGGGGATACGGACGCGGCCTGGGTCCCCGTGCGCCAGTCCGTGGAGCTGGAAGTGAAGCACCTGTCCGGCGTGCCGATACCCGCGGCGCGTCTGCTGGAGGCGCGCGTGCTCGCCTTCCTCGGCCGCGACGAGGAGGCCCGCGCGCTCTTCGATACGATCACAGCGATCCAGGCCGAAGCGCGGCAGAGTGGCACGGGTGATGGGCTGTTCGGCCCAAACGAAAACGTCCTCCTCACGCTCATCGACCTTTGTACCCGTGAGGCGAGCGACGAGGAATGGGCGGCGTTACACACGCGCGCGCGGACCGACTCTCTCGAGAGCGAGCTGGTCGAGGTCGTCGAGATGACCGCGCTCGCGTTCGCCCGGCGCGGCCGGATCGATCGGGCGCGCGAGATGCTGGACGAAGCGCTGGCGCTGGCCGAGAAGATCCCGAACGTGATGGGGAAGCGCCTCGCGCAGGCCCAGGCGCGCCTTCAGGCCGGCGCCTCCATTTCACACGCGAGCTGACGTCACTTCATCGCCGCGTACTGGCGGCGCGCCGGGACGGAGACCAGCGTGTGCGCCGGCAGCCACAGCGCGGTCAGCTCGCGCCCGTAGACGCAGCCGGTGTCGAGGCCCGTCGACATCGGATGTCGCTGCAAGCCGCGGACGGCGTCGTGGCCGAACACCACGTGCTCGGGCCCCGGCCACAGCGCGCCCCAGGGCGCGCCCTCGACGCGCTTCGACGGGCGTCCGTCGGCGGTGACGCTGCGCATGGCCAGCAGGTGCTCGCGCGCCTGTTTCTCGACGGCGACGCCCGCGACCATGCCGGCGTGAATCACGACGTGAGGCTTGGCGCCGGACGAGACGCGCCACCACAAGGGCAGCGCCGCCAGCCAGTCCGCGTCGGCCGCGCTCAGCGTGCGGGCGACCTGGTGATGAGCAGCCTTCGAGCCCGGGTCGCCGGCGAGGGCGTGCAGGACGTGGTCGTCGTGGTTGCCGAGCACGGCGGCAGCGCCGCGCTCGCGCGCCCAGGCGATGACGCCCGCCGAATCGGGTCCCTTCGCCACCAGGTCGCCGACGAATACGACGACGTCGTCGTCGGTCACGCCCGCCTGCTCGACCAGCGCGCGCAGCTCGTCCAGGCAGCCGTGGACGTCGCCGATGACGAGCGTCCGCGGTGCCGAGGTCGAACGTGCTCCCATCGATCCGGCGCGACGATCAGCCGTCGCTGACGGTGATCTTGTTCATCTTGACCGGCGTGATCGGCCGATCGCCGGGCTTGCTGCGCGGAACCTTGGAGATGGCGTCGACGACGTCCATGCCGCCGATCACCTTGCCGAACACGGGGTGCTTGGAATTCCCCGGCGAGAACCAGTCGAGGAAGTCGTTGTGAACGGTGTTGATGAAGAACTGGCTGCTGCCGGTGTTCGGGCCGGCGTTCGCCATCGACAGCGTCCCGCGCTCGTTGGAGATCTTGGCGGTCGGCAGGTGCTCGTCCTTGATGCGGCCGAATGGACTGTCGCCGGTTCCGGCGCGCGGGCTGTTCGGGTCCTTGCTGTGCGGGCAGCCGAACTGGACCATGAAGTTATCGATCACGCGGTGAAAATGCAGACCGTCGTAGAAGCCGCTCTTGGCCAGCTTCACGAAGTTCCCTGCGGTGATCGGCATCTGGTCGGTGAACAACTCGACCTTGATGTCGCCCATCGAGGTCGAAAGCGTCGCGGTGGGATTTGCCATGCGGCGCATGGTAGCACCGCGACGCGCATCTACAAGGAGGCGGCGACCTCGTCGAGCGACTCGAACTCTTCCACCGATCGACCGGTGACGCGCACGAGGTCGGCCAGGCTGCTGCCGCTGACCGCGAAGATCCGATCGCAGGTCAGCGCCGCCGTCAGGTCCAGGCGACCGTCGCCGATGTAGACCGCCTGCCGGCCCGGATGGCGCGCGCGTAGGTCGGCGACCACGCGGCTCTTGAAGTCCTCGCCGGGCAGCAGCACCATCGTCGACGGCAGCGCGACCCGCCAGCTCCACTCGTTGAACGTCCCGACGAAGGACGTGAACGGGATCCACGACGGCAACAGCGCCTCGATGTAGAAGGCGAGCCCGTGACTGACGACGGCGAAGTGCCAGCCGCGCCCGCGGCAAAACGTCGCCAGCGCCTCGACGCCCGGCCGCATACGGATGTTGTCGCGGATCTCGGCGAGCAGCTCCTTGGGCGGCACGCGAACGTCGCCGTATCCGTGCCCGATCATCTCCAGCGGTGACCAGCGGCCCTCGTACGTCGGCGGCAACAGCTTCGCGCGCCAGTCATACGTCAGGTACTTGTCCCAGATGTACGTCGTGACGTCGTCCAACGTCAGCGTGCCGTCGAAGTCCGAAACGATGATCATGACGCCTCGGCGAACGTCGCGACGACGGGTGCGTGATCGCTGGTGCCGTACTCGCGCATCGAAACGCAGCGCGCGGTCCGGGCGGCGAGCGCGTGGCTGGCCAGCACGTAGTCGAGGCGCCAGCCGATGTTGCGCTGGCGCATGTTGCGCCAGGGCGCCCACCAGGTGTACAGGGCGTCGTTCGCCGGATCCTGTTCGCGGCCCACGTCGTGAAGCGCGCCCTCGTTCAGGATGCGCTCGAACAGCGCGCGCTCGTCGGGGCGCTGGCCGACGCGTTGGCCGTCTCGTTCCCGCGGATGCACGTCCATCTCCGTGCGCGCGATGTTGATGTCGCCGCACAGGACCAGACGGTCGCTGGTCGCGCGCAGCGCCGCGACGTACGCGATCATCGCCTCCAGGAAACGAACCTTGCCCGCGAAGTCCCTGCCGCCGTTGGGAACGTAGACCGACGCCACCGTCGTGCCGTCGACGCGCGCGGCCGCGATGCGCGTGTCGACGTCGAACTCGGGGTGGATGTAAACGGGGCGGCTCGCCTCGATCGACTTGCGCACCAGCAGCGCGACGCCCGAGTATCCCTTGGTGCCGTGCCAGTAGCACCAGTAGTCGGCGAGCGCGAGCTCGCCGACGGTGCCCGGGATGTGATCGCGCGTCGCCTTGATCTCCTGCAGGCAGAGGACGTCCGGCTGCTCGCGCGTCACGAAGCTGGCGACCTCGTCCTGACGGGCACGAATGCCGTTCACGTTCCAGGTTGCGATCTTCACTCGATACCCCGCGCCTTATTTACCTAGCATCCCACCAGAGTGGACGACGGATCATGACCGGCTCAGGCTTGTGCGGGGCGGCGGCGCAACACCGCGTCCAGAAACAGCTGCCGCAGCAGGCAGACGCCCAGGAACGTCGTCAGCACCGACGAAATGGGATCGACCTTCAACCGCCAGATCATCCAGACCAGCAGCGCCGCGCCGCCCGCCAGCGCGATCCCGTTCGTCGCCCGGCGCAATCCGGCGGGCAGCGCGCGCCATCGCTCCGGACCGACGGGCGCTTGTCCGCCGTCGCTGGCCAGCGTTGCGGCGCGTTCCGGCAACAGGTGCACCGCGAGGAAGCTGGCGAAATACGCGAGCGCGGCGACCAGGATCAGCATGTGTAGCGACATCTTGTCGGCCGGCCCGCCGCCCAGCCCGAACAGACCGCGCTGCAAGCTGCGCAGCGGCGCGAACGCCATCCCGTGTTCGTAAAGCCACGCGCCGCTCGCATAGCTGAACGTGTAGCTGAGATTGGCCACCGACATGAACCCGGCGAACAGGCTCCCCGCCGCCGCGACCGGAACGACCGCCCCGACCAGGCTGAACGTGCTCATCCAGATCAGCTGCATCGCCGCCGAAACGAGCGCCAGGTCGAAACAGAGCAGCGCCATGCGCACGCCGTGCGGACCGATGAATGGCAACGCGTGCGACAGCGCGCCCGTCACCGCGCTGAACCAAGGCTCCAGCAGCACCAGCTGCGTCATGCTCATGACGGCGCCGACGACGATGTAGATCCGGAACAGCGCGCGCAGACCCATGCGTTCCTGCCAGCGCACGCCCTTCCAGACGAACAGCAGCACGCCTGCGAAGTAACCGGCGCTGCCCGCGGCGTTGGCGAAGCCGAGCTGCAGCTGCGAGAAGTGCAGCGTCTCGGTCACGTAGTTCATGAAGATCGGACCGAACATGGGCTGGAAGTGGATCAGGAAGAAGAACACCATGATGCCGAGGATCGAACCCGAGTTCAGGCCTGCCCAGAACTGCGCGATCGAACGCGTCACCGGGATCGACGTGGCCGTGTCCTTCGGCAGCCGCAGCACGAACAGCAGCACCAGGAGAGGCACGGCCGCCAGCGCGACCAGGAAGCCCTTGAACGGCACGTGCTCGGTCGCGTAGCCGCCCAGCAGCGCCGCGACGAAGCCGCTGCCGTAAACCGCCAGCCAGCAGATCGCCTGGTTGAGGCCGACGGTCGAAGCCCGCGATCGACCGGTGGCCCTCGCCTCCTCGTCGCCGGCGATCACGGTCGCGCGATCGATGGCGACGTCGCTGCCTGCGAGCACGACCGACAACCCGAACATGAAACCGAAGAACATCAGCGGCCCGCGATCGAGCAGCGGCGACACCAGGTAGCCCAGCGTCGCGACGGCCAGCAGGCTGATCAACACGGCTCGCGTCCGGCCGTACGCGTCGATCAGGAAGCCGATGATCGGCTTGAAGCTCCAGGCGAGGTACGACTTCGCGAACAGCGCCTGCGCCCCGCCCTCACCCAGGCCGTAGAACGTGCCCAGGTGCTTGATGAACGGCTGGTAGGTGATCCCCTGGAACGGGTTCGCGATCCCCTGCAGCACGTAGCCAAGCGCGAAGACGACCTTGAGCGGGTCGATCCGCCTGCGCCGGGTCTCGGTCGTCACCTCGGACAGGATATAGCCGCGGGAGGTCCTTCGCCTCCCGCGGTTTCACGCGTGGGCTCTAGAGTCGGACCTGGATCTCGTAGCGCCGGTTCTTGGCCTTCTTGGCCGGCGTGTTGTCCGGCGTGACCAGCGGCTTGTCCGAGCCCATGCCGACCGAGATGATCTCGCCCGGCGAGATGCCGCGCGCGACCAGCTCCTTGACCATGACCGCCGCGCGCTTGCCCGACAGCTCCTTGTTGTGGTCGGCCTTGCCGCTCGAGTCGGTGTGCCCCGACACCTCGAACTTGTAGGCCTTCACGCCCGCCATCTGCAGGCGCTTCTTGGCGTCGACCAGCGCGTCCGCCAGCTTCTTGATCTTGGCGTCGCACCCCGGCATCAGCTGATCGCTGTCCGTCTTGAAGCTGCACTGGTTCTTCCGCCCTTCGGCGAGCAGCTTGTCGTTCACTTCCTTTTCGACCTTGCCCTTGGCGCCGCTCTCGGCCGCGCCCTTGGCCTTGCCGGCGAGGTCGTCGAAGCCGATGGCCTCGGCGCGCGCCGCCCCGAACACCAGGCCCCCCGCCACAACCATTGCCGAAATTCCGGTTTTCAGAACCGCCATTTTGGTTTTCATGGCCGGAAACGATAGCCAGCCGCGGCCGACAGGTAAAGCCCCGTGAGCGGGGCCGTAAGACCGCGATTTACTTTATGAAAGCGACGTCGTCGATCCAGAGCTCGAAGTCGCGCGGCTCCGACGTTCCGGTCGAGTAGTCGGCGTTCACCTGGATCGCCATCGCGGTCAGCTTG
>Ga0207645_10003367_pt1 | contig 12164 bp, 5 predicted proteins | sample KBSM53metaG_FD_184331 | JGI IMG/M metagenome (GOLD analysis project Ga0207645, IMG submission 184331) | Miscanthus rhizosphere microbial communities from Kellogg Biological Station, Michigan, USA - KBS M5-3 metaG (SPAdes) (version 2) | ecosystem: Host-associated > Plants > Roots > Rhizosphere >...
GAACCCGGTGAAGTCGTTACGCACGGAATGAGTAAACTATTTATCACTGATCACTCATAAATAAGAATTATGCTCAAAAACTATTTCAAAATCATCTGGAGAAACTTAGTTAAGGACAGGCAGTTTACAATTCTCAATCTCGCCGGCTTATCTACCGGCCTGGCCTGTGCGCTGCTGATCTGGTTGTGGATAAGCGATGAGATGAAGATGGATAAATACAATGAAAAGGATGAACAGATATACCAGGTGATGAATAACCAACCGCGTGAAAATGGAATTGAAACGGCTGAATACAGTTCAGGCCTCCTGGCAAATGCGTTGGCAACCGAGATGCCGGAAGTGGAAAAAGCGGCAACCGTTCTTCCGGCTGCATGGTTTTCAAGCAAAGGAATTATTTCAGTTGGCGATACCAGGTTGAAAGCCGCCGGCCAGTTTATCAGTAAAGATTACTTCGATATTTTTTCAGCTCATTTTATAGACGGCGATAAAAACAAAATATTCCAGGGAAAAAACGGGATTGCGATATCCGACGAGCTGGCAATGAAGTTGTTTCACACGACGCAAAATATAACAGGCAAAACAATTGAATGGAACCAAAATGAATTTAATGGCCCTTATATGATCGTTGGCCTGTTTCAGAAGAACCCGGCCAACATGTCTGAGAAGTATGACCTGCTTTTCAATTTTGAATTATTTGCAGAAAAACGGCCAACGATAAAAGAATGGGGCAACAGTGATCCGCATACGTATGTGCTGCTGAGAAATGGGACAAACGTTTCGCAGTTTAACAATAAGATCAGCGGATTTCTGAAAACAAAAATGAAGGATACAAAAAGAACATTGTTTGTAAGAAAGTTTTCGGATAAATACCTGTATGGTCAGTATTCAAATGGCGTACAAAGCGGCGGAAGAATTGCGTATGTAAAACTATTTTCCATTATCGCCATCTTTATTCTTGCTATCGCCTGTATCAATTTCATGAACCTCTCTACTGCAAAGGCCTCACGCCGGATAAAAGAAGTGGGTATAAAAAAAGTAGTTGGTGCCGGCCGCGGTTCACTGGTCTTTCAATACCTGGGCGAATCGGTGTTAATGAGCTTTTTATCACTGCTCCTTGCCATCATTTTAATCGTTCTTTTACTGCCGGCATTTAACAATATCACGGGCAAATCACTCACATTTAATTTCAGCACTGCACTGATAATTGCCATTGTAAGTATTACATGTATTACAGGTCTTATTGCAGGCAGTTATCCTGCGTTATATATTTCATCCTTTAATCCCATTGCGGTATTGAAAGGAAAAATAAAAACATCTATTGGTGAATTATGGGTTAGAAAAGGACTGGTCATATTCCAGTTTGCCCTATCAGTTATTGCAATCGCGTCTGTATTGATCATTTACAGGCAAACAACCTACATCCAATCAAAAAACCTGGGTTACAGCCGCGACAATGTTATAGATTTTGCCATACCATTTGAGATTGATTCGGCAAAACTGGCTGCATCGTTCTCTTTTATAAATGAATTAAAGAATGTGAGCGGCGTATTGAATGCCGGAAGCTATTATCATAACCTCAATGGAGAACACGGCAGTATAGGCGGCTTTCAATGGCCGGGAAAAGATCCGTTAAAGCCGGATATTGATTTTGCAAACCTTGAAATAGGTTATGGCTTTATAGAAACTGTCGGTATTAAAATGAAAGAAGGGCATGGCTTTTCAAACAGTTCCAATACCGACAAAGAAATTATTTTCAATGAGTCGGCTATCAAACAAATGGGATTGAAAGATCCTGTTGGTAAAACGGTAAAATTCTGGGATCAGCAAAGACAGATCGTGGGTGTCGCCGAAGATTTCAATTTTGAATCGCTATACTCAAAAGTAAAACCCTGTTTTTTCCAGGCTTATCCGGCAATGCCTAATGTAATTGTAAAAATAAAAGGCGGTGCAGAAAAACAGGCAATCGAAAGAATTCAAAAGATCTACGCCAGCTTTTATAAAGGATTGGCTTTTGACTACAGGTTCCTGGATGAAGAATACCAGGCGTTATATACGTCGGAAAATCGGGTAGCAGTTTTATCAAAATATTTCGCAGGGCTTGCCATTATCATATCCTGTCTGGGGTTATTTGGATTGGCAGCATTTTCAGCACAACGCAGGCAAAAGGAAATCGGTATCCGCAAAGTGATCGGTGCATCCGTCGGCAATGTCGCTGTTATGTTGTCAAAAGATTTTCTCAGGCTGGTATTGATTGCGATCACAGTTGCTTTCCCGGTTATATGGTGGACAATGAATAATTGGCTGGATAAATTTGCCTACAGAATTCATATTGGCGCGGATATATTTTTGATAACGGGGCTTTCAATAATAATAATTACCGTATTGACAATTAGTTCTCAGGCAATAAAGGCAGCAGTGGCGAACCCGGTGAAGTCACTGCGAACCGAGTGAATAGTGAATGAAGCAATGACAACTTAAATAAAAAATAAAACCATGAAAAAATTATTAGTATGCGGATTGATGTTAGCTTCCGCAGTCGTATTCGGCCAGGAAACAGTAACGAGAAGTCTTTCTTCCTTCACAAAACTGGACATTGGTGGAAGTTTTGAAGCATTCATAGAACAAGGAAGCAATGAGTCGGTAAAGATCATCGCTGAAGGTGTAAGCCCTGAAAAAATAATCACCGAAGTAAAGGGGAGTAATTTAGAAATACGTATGGAGCGTGGCGAGTATCACAACATCAAAGTGAAGATCTACCTCACCTATAAAAAACTGGATGAAATTAATAAATCCGGTTCTGGCAATCTTACCTGCAACTCTGATCTTAGTGCCACTAACTTTGAACTTCATGTCAGTGGTTCAGGCAATACGAACATCCCTAAAAAAATAAAAGGCCAACAGGTGACATTGGTAAAAAGCGGGAGTGGCAATGTGAAGTTAGGTTCGCTGGAAAGCGATGATGCGCATCTGTCACTCTCCGGTTCAGGGAATTTTGAGATCGCTGATGGACGTGCAAAAAAACAATCGCTTTCTATTTCGGGATCGGGAAGTATCAGTGCCTATGGTGTGAAGAGTGAACAATGTTCCGCATCGATTACCGGTTCCGGCGACATACACGTCAGCGTTAGCCAGCTATTGGAAGGAATGATCGCAGGTTCAGGAAGCATCGTGTACCAGGGAGAGGCGCAGGTAAAACAGGCAGCCATTATAGGCTCCGGAAGGATCAGTAGAAAATCATAACGTTAATAAACCAAACAAGAAATACAAGGCATATAAGAATTCAATGACGTTATTTTGGTTGAAATTCCTAGTTACTTTGTATGGTGCAACAATATAAAAAATCAAACGCGTCTCAGCTTAATCTAACATTTTTATAAACTCTACACATGATCAGGAACTATTTCAAAATCGCATGGAGAAACCTGTTAAGGCATAAAGCCTATTCGGCAATTAATATCACAGGTCTTGCAGCAGGCATTGCAGCCTGTTTGTTGATTTTTGTTGTTGTGCAGTTTGAATTGAGTTATGACCGGTTTCAGAAAAATTACAATCGCATTTACCGGGTTGTTACTTACACAAAACATAGCGACGGCAGCGAGCAACAGAATCCCGGTATTCCGGTTCCCGCCGTGGAAGCATTAAAGGCAGAAATACCGCAATTTGAAAAAATTACGGCGATCAATTCAACATCGGGCAACCAGTTCACCGTGCTTGGTGATAATCCTAACAGTGATGTAGCAGCGAGCAAAAAAATTATCGAGGACAATACGATCGCTTTTGCCCAACCGGAATACTTCGACCTTTTTTATGCAAAATGGCTTTCCGGCAGCGCACAGGTATTAAACGACCCATCCAGCATCGTACTGGATAAAACATCGGCCATCAAATATTTTGGTGATTGGAAAACTGCCATTGGCAAATTTTTAAAACTGGATAATACGATATTGCTGAAGGTGAATGGGGTTGTAGAAGATATGCCAAAGAATTCTGATTTTCCGATTAAAGCTTTCATTTCTTATGAAGCATTAAAGCAAAATGGGGCAGCCTATCACTATGCCAATAACTGGGGAAGCCTGAGCAGCAGTAACCAAGCCTATGTATTGCTGAAACAAGGCGCCAATCCGGCAACTGTACAGGCTCAGCTGGTAAATTTTTCAAAGAAACATGCAAACCCCGGTTCGCGCAACCTGCGGCAGGAAATTCTGCAGCCATTGAGCGAAATGCATTTTGATTACAAGTATGGAACGCTGGGTGATCATAGCACGAGCAAAACGATTTTATGGACGCTCTCACTTATTGGTGTATTAATTATTGTAATGGCGTCAATCAATTTTATCAACCTGTCCACTGCACAGGCTGTCGGCCGCAGCAAAGAAGTAGGTATCCGCAAAGTGATGGGTAGCAGCCGCGGTCAGCTGGTCGGGCAGGTGATGGGTGAAACATTTTTGATCGTACTTTTTTCTGTCGTAGTAGCCATGATCCTGGCTAAATTGTCATTGCCTTATTTATCCAATGTCGCCAGCGTTCCAAAAGATATAAGCCTGTTTAGTGCGGGTAGTATTCTTTTCCTTTTTAGTGTGTTGGTTGTCGTCACACTTTTGTCAGGAATCTATCCCGCTATGGTGGTGTCCGGATTTCAGCCGGCGCTGGCGTTAAAAAGTAAAATAAGTTCGGCGAATGTTGGAGGTATATCGCTGAGAAGAGTGCTGGTTGTTACTCAATTTTCGATCTCGCAGATACTGATTATCGGAACAATCGTTGCTGTGAGCCAGATGAATTTTGTACGTAACGCCGATCTGGGTTTTAATAAGGAAGCCGTGTACCTGATGCCCGCGTATAGCGACAGCGCAAACCTTTCGCGAATGAAACCATTGAAGCAACAACTGCTGGAAAATCCAAACGTAGTCAGCGTTTCATTTGCAAGCGATGAAGCTTCGTCGGATAATAACTGGGCATCCAACTTTGCATTTGATCATAAAGAAGATTTTGACTTTCCTGCATTCCACAAATACGGTGATAACGATTATATAAAAACATTCGGCCTGCAATTAATTGCCGGTCGCGGATATGACGCCAGCGATACAATGCGTGAACTCGTTGTTAACGAAACATTGCTGAAAAAAGCAGGTATAACTGATCCGCAAAAAGCAATCGGGAAACAACTGCGTATCGGTGGCGGTTTATGGTTACCGATAGTCGGCGTTGTAAAAGATTTTAAAGCTAATTCGCTACGCGAGGAAGTAAAACCATTAACCATTGCCCCTGTCCAGGTTAACTATTTTGCGATTGCTGTGAAATTAAAAACAACCAACCTGCAACAAACAACCGCAGATGTAAAAAAGCTTTGGGAAAAAACGTATCCGGAATATGCCTTTAGCGGTCATTTTACAGATGAAACGATCGAGCGGTTTTACCGCCAGGAAACTCAATTATCACTATTGTATAAAATATTTGCAGGCATTGCCATTTTTATTTCCTGTCTTGGCTTGTATGGACTCGTTTCATATATGGCCATCCAGAAAACAAAAGAAGTAGGCATACGGAAAGTGCTTGGCGCCAGCGTAAGCAGTATTGTAATCATGTTTTCAAAAGAGTTCACTTTATTGATCGGTATTGCCTTCATCATTGCCGTGCCTGTTGCCTGGTATTTTATGAATGGATGGCTGCAGAATTTCGTTTATCGCATACATATGGGCGCTGGTGTGTTTATCCTTGCAATCGTATCGTCATTGATCATTGCGTGGATAACGGTGGGTTACCGCGCAGTGCGGGCGGCACTGGCGAACCCGGTGAAAAGCTTGCGCACAGAATAGTCGTGAATAGTGAGACGTCAATCGTGCATATTCACGATTTACGTCTCAAGCCTCACGTCAACATAAAAACATTTTTATAGAAATATTATAGCCATGATAAAAAACTATTTCCCTGCAGGACATTTTATAAAAATCGCCTGGAGAAACCTTGTCAAGAATAAGATTTACTCGTTTATTAATATAGCAGGCCTCGCAGCGGGTATGGCGGTTGCTATGATCATCGGTTTGTGGATCTATGATGAAGTTTCAACCAATAAACATTTTAAAAACTACAACACGCTTTACCAGGTAATGATGAACCAGACCTTCGATGGAAAGCGTGGATCACAAACGGCGTTGCCTTTTCCCATCGGAGAAGAGCTGAAAACAAAATTTCCCGACTTCAAAGGTGTGGCCATGTGCGACTGGGGCAGCAACCGGTCATTGATTTATAAAGATAAAAAGATCAGTAAGTACGGGCATTTTATCGGCGAGGATGCCATTGATATGTTTTCAATAAAAATTCTCAATGGGGATAAACAGCCAATGCGCGAGCCCTATTCCATTGTATTGACTGATGAAACAGCAACAGCTCTTTTTGGTGCTGAAAACCCGGTTGGCAAAATTGTAAAACTGGATAACTCAACTGACTTAAAAGTAACGGCTGTTGTTCCCAAACCACCGAAAACAAGTTCGTTGAAGTATGATTATCTTATTCCCTGGAGTTTACAGGAAAAGATCTATTCGTGGGTCGCGCAATATCATAAAACAAACTGGGGAAATAATTCATGGCAGGCATTTGTACAATTAAATAATAATACCAGTGAAAAATCAATCGATACCAAGGTAAAAAATGTAGTGATCAGTCATTTCACCGACGAGAATACATTGAAGAGTGTAAAGCCTGAAGTTTTTATTCATCCAATGAGCAAATGGCGCCTGTACAACGATTTTGAAAACGGTAAGAATACCGGCGGCTTTATAAAATATGTAAAAATGTTCGGCATTCTTGGTCTTATTGTTCTGCTGATTGCCTGTATCAATTTTATGAACCTGAGTACGGCACGTTCGGAAAAAAGAGCAAAGGAAGTAGGCGTACGAAAAGCAGTCGGGTCGGGAAGAAAAGAATTGGTCCGCCAGTTTTTGAGTGAATCTATGCTGATCGCCGGGTTGGCATTTTTATTTGCATTGTTGCTGGTTGCCCTGGCACTCCCCTATTTCAACAAATTGACTGAAAAAGAAATGAGCCTGCAGATAAGTAATCCGCTGTTTTGGGGAATTATGATTGTGTTTACAATAGTAACCGGTTTACTCGCCGGCAGCTATCCGGCATTTTATCTTTCTTCGTTTAACCCTGTCCGTGTGCTGAAAGGAAACCTGAAAGCTGGTAAGAGCAGTTCTTTACCCCGCAAAATACTGGTTGTTCTTCAATTTGCGAGTTCGGTTATATTAATGATAGGTACTGTTGTTATCTATGAACAAATACAGTATGGCAAAAACCGGCCGATCGGTTTTAACAACCGGGGCTTAATAACGGTTGATTGGTCGGATGACATTGCCAAAAACTTTGAAGCACTCCGGCAGGATCTATTAAGCACGGGAGCTGTATCGTCGGTCTGTCACAGCAATTCTCCACCCTCCGCAATATTCAGCAATAACAATGGCTGGGAATGGAAAAATAGCCAACCGATAGAACAAACGGTTGTGTTCTCCACCATCGCTACCGAGTATGACTACACGAAAACATTGGGTATTAAAATGCTCCAGGGCAGAGATTTTTCAAGAGATTTTGCCGATTCAACTTCCGTCATCCTGAACGAGGCGGCTGTAAAACGGATGGGTCTCAAAAATCCGGTAGGAGAAATGCTGAAATGGAACGGAACGCCCATGACTGTCATCGGCGTAATACCTGATATACAAATGGAATCTCCCTATCGCCCGATTTCTCCCTTGACAATTATATACAATAAAGGATGGGTAAGCTTTGTGAATATCCGCCTGAACCCAAACCTGCCGGCATCAAAATCACTCAGCCTCATAAAACCTGTTTTTGATAGATACAATCCTGCTTATCCTTTTATATACAAGTTTGCTGACGAGGAATACGCAAAGAAATTCGACTATGAAAAATTAGTAGCCAATCTCGCAGCAATCATCGCCGTGCTTGCGGTATTTATTTCCTGCCTGGGTCTTTTTGGTTTGGCATCGTTTACTGCAGAACAACGGGTAAAAGAAATCGGGGTGCGCAAAGTGCTTGGCGCAAGCGTATTCAACCTGTGGAAACTGCTTTCAAAAGATTTTGTCATTCTTGTGCTTACTTCCTGTGCCATCGCAATACCGATCGCCTGGTACGGCATGAATAAATGGCTAACCAGTTATCAATATAAAATCAATCTTGGTTTTAGTGTATTTGCATTGGTCGTTGTGGCAGCCGTTGCCATAACATTAATCACGGTAAGTTACCAGGCAATAAAAGCTGCACTGGCAAACCCGGTGAAATCACTCCGGACGGAGTGACGTATCTCGAAAGAGATTGAGAATTGAATGAATAATGTCCCTATTACGAAAGTGATGACTAATGAGCAACTCACTCATTAGTCATCACTGATCACTCATAAAACTTAGTCATGCTCAAAAATTATCTGAAAACCGCCTGGAGAAACCTGCTGAGAAACCGGGCTTCTTCCTTTATTAATATCAGCGGGCTGGCCATTGGTATGGCAGTTGCCGTCCTGATTGGTTTATGGATCTATGATGAATTGTCGTTCAACAAAAATTTTAAAAACCACAACCGCATCGCCAAAGTTATCCAGAATGTATCCAATAACGGCGAGGTGCAAACGTGGATGAGCGTACCCTACCCGCTTGCCGAGGAGCTGCGGAAGAATTACGGCAGCGATTTTAAACAGGTTGTATTATCAACCGGCATCAACGATCATATCCTTTCTCATGATGATAAAAAATTAACAAAAAGCGGTGCCTTCTTCGAAAAAAATGCACCTGAACTTTTTACAATGAAAATGCTGCGGGGGAATCTGAATAGCCTTAGTGATCCTTCCTCCATCATACTTTCAGCATCGTCTGCAAGGGCATACTTTGGCAACGACGATCCGCTGAACAAAGTAATGAAGATAGACAACCAGATGACTGTAAAAGTGAGTGGTGTCTATGAAGACTTTCCGCGGAACTCAAGTTTTGCTGATGTCAACTTCATGTCAACCTGGGATCTTCTTTATAATGGCACGCCCTGGATAAAAACGATGGAAGATCCGTGGCGGCCAAATGCCTTTGTTGTTTATGTACAGCTTACCGACAATGCAGATGTCAATAAAGTTTCTGCGAAAATCAAAGATGTAAAGCTGAAAAAGGTAAACGCACAACTTGCAAAGAAGAAACCGGCACTTTTTTTACACCCCATGGATAACTGGCACCTGTACTCGGAGTATAAAAATGGTGTAAATACCGGCGGTGCTATTCAATATGTATGGATGTTCGGAATTATAGGCGTTTTTGTTCTACTGCTGGCCTGTATCAACTTCATGAACCTGAGTACCGCAAGAAGTGAAAAGCGTGCAAAGGAAGTAGGCATCCGTAAGACAGTGGGGTCACTTCGCAAGCAACTGATCCTTCAATTCTTTAATGAATCACTACTCACTGTATTTTTTTCCTTCGTGTTAGCATTAACGTTGGCCCAGCTCACGCTTCCCTTTTTTAATACGGTGGCTGATAAAACTATGTCTATACCCTGGAGCAGTCCCCTGTTTTGGATAATGGGTATCGGCTTCACACTTTTCACAGGATTAATTGCGGGCAGCTACCCGGCTTTTTATCTTTCTTCATTCAAACCCGTAAAAGTGTTAAAGGGTACGTTCAAAGCCGGACGATTTGCGGCAATACCCCGTAAAGTGCTTGTTGTATTGCAGTTTACAGTGTCAGTTACACTGATTATAGGAACAATCATTGTATACAGGCAGATCCAGTTTGCAAAAGACCGTCCTGTTGGTTACACCCGCGAAGGGATCGTTACGATACCGATGATAACTGATAATGTTCACAACCATTTCACCGCAGTAAAAGATGAACTTGTTCATGCCGGGGTGATTGTTTCGATGACAGAATCGGGAAGCCCGACAACCGGCGTATGGAACAGCAGCAGCGGGTTCAGCTGGCCAAAAAAAGATCCAAACCTTTCGATTGATTTCGGAAATGTGAGTGTGGCCTGGGATTATGGCAAAACAGTTGGCTGGACGATAAAAGAGGGACGGGATTTTTCAAAAGAATTCGGCTCAGATTCATCCGCATTTATTATCAATGAAGCCGCCGCTCATTTCATGGGCTTAGAAAAACCTATAGGCGAAACCGTTACATGGTTCGGAACGCCGTTTACGGTGATCGGTGTGGTGAAAAATATGGTTATGAACTCACCTTACGACGAGGTGCGACCGGTTATTTACAATTTATCCAATGAGGCAGGCGGAGTTATTCTTGCCAAAATCAATCCTAACAGCAGCACAAAAGATGCATTGAGTAACATAGAAAAAGTTTTTAAGAAATTCAATCCTGAACAACCTTTCGAATACCGCTTTACAGACGAGGAATATGCAAAGAAATTCGGCAATGAAGAACGTATTGGAAAACTCGCGGGCTTCTTTGCTGCTCTTGCGATTGCTATATCCTGTCTTGGCTTATTTGGCTTGACATCGTTTGTTGCTGAACAACGAAAGAAAGAAATCGGTGTGCGTAAAATATTGGGTGCTTCGGTATTTAACCTGTGGACGTTGTTGTCAAAGGATTTTGTGACACTCGTACTGATATCATTCCTTGTCGCCATCCCTATGGCTTATTATTTTATGCATAACTGGCTGCAGAATTATCAATATCGTACTGCCATGTCGTGGTGGGTATTTTTAGCAGCAGGTTGTGGCGCATTGACGATAACGCTGGTAACAGTAAGTTTTCAAAGTATAAAGGCGGCATTGACGAACCCGGTGAAGTCGCTCCGAACGGAATGAGAAACCGTGAGTCGTGAATATCGTGATAGTTGGTATTGCTGATAATTCTATCGAGGATTCGTAACTAACGATACTGAACAAACGCGATGATTTAATATTAAAAAATACAATTACCATGCTGAAAAACTATTTAAAGACCTCCTGGAGAAATTTTTTCAGAAACAAAAGTTCCTCGTTCATCAACATTAGCGGGTTAGCGGTAGGCATGGCCGTTGCAATGCTTATCGGTCTCTGGATTTTCGATGAACTATCGTTTAACCGCTATCATAAAAACTATGATCGGATTGTGAAAGTAATGGACCACCAGGCAAGAGAGGGTCACGTAAATACAAATGATGCTTTACCAATTCCGTTGGGTGCGGAGATACGTGCAGCCTATGGCTCCGACTTTAAATACGTAGCCATGGTGCGGGAAACAGAAGATCATGTCGTTGCTGCAGGCGATAAGAAATTTACCCAGCCGGGAAATTATATGCAACCCGATGCTCCCGAAATGTTCACGCTTGAAATGGTATCGGGTACCCGCAAAGGACTTGTGGACCCTCATTCCATATTGCTTTCTAACAGCCTTTCAAAAAAATTATTCGGCGACAGCGATCCCATCAATAAAATTGTTCGCATGGACGCGGAAACAGATGTAAAAGTAACCGGTGTCTTTAAAGATCTGCCAAACAACAGCGAATTCCATACAACATCATTCATCCTTCCTTTTGAATTGTATGGTGCTGCGAAAAATGACTGGAACAACTACAATGTGGAAACCTATGCCCAGCTGAATGATCATGCAGACATTAATAAGGTGTCGGACAAAATAAAAAATGTTCTTCCCGATAACACAGAGGGACAAAAAGCCACGCATAAATTGTTTCTGCATCCAATGAGTAAATGGCACTTGTATTCTTCATTTGAAAACCATGTAGCCGTAGAAAGTGATCAATTGAAATTTATCTGGCTATATGGAATCATCGGTGTGTTTGTACTGTTATTGGCTTGCATCAACTTTATGAACCTTAGCACAGCCCGTTCTGAAAAACGGGCAAAAGAAGTGGGCATCCGCAAAACGGTAGGATCGCTGCGGAAACAATTAGTGATGCAATTTTATGGTGAATCTGTTTTCGTTGCATGCTTTGCATTTATACTATCGCTTGCTGTTGTACAAATTGTTTTGCCGTGGTTTAACCAGGTGGCTGATAAAGAAATAACTATTCTTTGGACAAGTCCTTTGTTCTGGCTCATTGGTTTGCTGTTTACATTTATCACCGGTTTGTTAGCCGGAAGCTATCCTGCTTTATACCTGTCATCATTTGACCCGGTGCGGGTTTTAAAAGGAACATTCCGTACCGGTCGGCTGGCCACTATT
>Ga0207645_10003369_pt1 | contig 12153 bp, 9 predicted proteins | sample KBSM53metaG_FD_184331 | JGI IMG/M metagenome (GOLD analysis project Ga0207645, IMG submission 184331) | Miscanthus rhizosphere microbial communities from Kellogg Biological Station, Michigan, USA - KBS M5-3 metaG (SPAdes) (version 2) | ecosystem: Host-associated > Plants > Roots > Rhizosphere >...
GGTTCTGAGCCGGGCCACTCGGCTCATTGTAGTCAAGCGGGTAAGTCGTAGTGGACGGACCTGCGGATCGCCTCGAGGTCGCGGTGCTCGGTCAGCGGATAGAGCGTCCTGAGACGCCCGGCGATCGTCCGCTCGACGGGATCGCCGAGACGGTACACCGCGGCCTGGGTGAAAACCACGATACCGCGTTCCCATCCGGGCTTCCGCCGCGCCGAGACGACGACCAGGTCGCACTCGGGAATGCCGGCGGCGGCGCCGGTGACGACCCGGTCGGCGACCTCTGGCCCCTCGAGCGCCTCGCGCCGCGCGTGGGTGCGCTGCTCGCGGCGCTTCTCGCGCGCGCCGAAGATCACGGCGTCGAGGCCGGTCAGCAGCGGATCGCCGACGGGATCGCCGAACCATCCGCTCATCGCGCGCAGCACGCCGCTCCCGGCCAGGTACAGCGTGAGCAGGCCCACGGGCGTCATCACGAACGTGAAGATCGAGAGCCCGGCGAACCCCTGCACCAGGCCGCGGTTGTAGTCCATCTTGCGCTGGATCTCGGCGGCGATCATCGTCTCGTTGGCGAGCGAGGTGGTGGCGCCGGCGTGTGCGAGGAAACCGGGAATGCCGATGGCCGCGGCGATCATGAGCGTGGCAATGCCGGAGAGGAACGCGGCATCATCGATCGGGATCCACGAGGGGACGCGCCGCCACAGCCGGTGCGGCAGCAGCGCCGCGATCATCGCCACCGGGAACGCCGCCCAGCGGAGCGCCACGCTCATCCGGCGATTCTACCGCGCGCCCGGGTTGACGCTGCCGGTGGCCCGCCGTACGATGCACGGCCGATGATCGAGACCGAGAACCTGCGCCGCGAGTACGGCGACCGCGTCGCGTTGCACGGCCTGACGTTGACCGTCGCGGCCGGCGAGATCCTCGGCTTTCTCGGCCCGAACGGGGCGGGAAAGTCCACGACCGTCAAGATCCTCACCGGCATGATCAAGCCCGACAGCGGCCGCGCCCGCGTCGCCGGCTACGACATCGTGCAGGACCCGCTCGAGGTCAAGCGCCGCATCGGCTACGTGCCCGAGTCGGCGGCGCTGTACGAGTCGCTGACCGCGCGGGAGTACCTCGAGCTGATCGGGTCTCTGTATCACCTGCCGTCCGGCACCACGCCGGTGCGCATCGAAGAGATGCTCGGGCGGTTCGATCTGTCGCACGCCATCGACCAGCGCCTGAGCGAGTTCTCGAAGGGGATGAAGCAGAAGGTGCTGATCGCGTCGGCGCTCATGCACCGCCCGGACGTGCTCTTTCTCGACGAGCCGCTCACCGGCCTCGACGCCAACGCCGCGCTGATCGTGAAGGAGCTGATCCGCGGCCTCGCCGCGCAGGGGCGCACGATCTTCTTCTGCTCGCACGTGCTGGAAGTGGTCGAGCGCGTCTGCACGCGCATCGTCATCATCGACCGCGGACGGGTGATTGCCGACGGCACCGCCGCCGCGATTGCCGCCGGGACCGGCGCCTCCACCCTGGAGCAGGCGTTCGTCGCGCTCACCGGCACGCGGGACGCGGCGCAGGTGACGCACGACCTGCTGGAGGCGCTCGAACGGTAGATCGGCTCCTCGCTGCGCTCGGGATCGACGCGGCGCAGTGGCGCGCGCTGGTGCGGACCTACGTGCGCATGGACTTCCGCGCCGGCGGCGGCGCGACCAGGCCGCACGTGCGCGGCCGCTCGTCGGGATCGGCGCTGACCGGCCTGATGGTGGTCAGCGGGATCGGCGGCTGCGCCTTCGCGCTGATCGCCGCCGCCACGCCCGACGTGCTGCTCTCGGCGTCGCTGCTCACCACCTACGGCGCCGCCAACACGATGATGCTGCTGCTGGTGGACTTCACCGGCCTCGTCATCTCCCCCGACGACTACGGCATCCTCGGGCATCGTCCCGTCGGATCGCGGACGTATTTCGCGGCGCGGCTGGCGGCGGTGAGCGTCTACGTGGGCGCGATCTCGCTGGTCATCGGGCTGGTGCCGGCCATTGTCTACGCAGTCAAGACCGGAGTGCTGGCCGCGCCGGCGACACTGGCGGCGCTGCTGCTGTGCGATCTCACGGTCGCGGTGCTGGTCATCACCGGCTACGTCGGGCTGCTGCACTGGGTGCATCCGGCGCGGCTGCGCCGCGCCATGTCCTACCTGCAGCTCGTCGCGGCGATGTCGTTTTACGCCGTCTACTACCTGGCCAGCCGCGCCTTCCAGTCGGCGTTCTTCGCGCGCGCCGGGTTCTCGGACATGCCGTGGCTGTGGACGATCCCGTCGACGTGGTACGCCGCGTTGATCGTGGTCGCGCCCGGCCGCGCGCCGGTGGCGGCGTGGATCGCCTCGGCGGCGGCGCTGCTGCTGACGGCGGCGTCGGTGCCGCTGGCGGCGGGACGGCTGTCGCTCGACTACGCGCGCCGTGTCGGCGAGGCGAGCGCGGTGGGGGAGCCGTCGAGCCGCCGCCGCCTGATGCGGCTGCCCGGCTTCAGCAGCGGCGAAGCGCGCGCGGTCGCGCTGCTCGTCCGCGCGCAGTTCCGGTTCGATCAGCGCTTCCGCATGGGAGTCCTCGGCATCCTGCCGCTGACCGCGTTCTACCTGCTGATGGGCAGCAACCGCGGCGGCATGCAGGATCCGTTCAGCAGCGCCGGGGAGCCGTCGGGCCCCGGCGTCTTCTTCGCCATCGCGTTCATTCCGATCACGCTGCACGCCGCGCTCTCGGCCAGCGAGAGCTGGCGCGCCGCCTGGATCTTCTTCGCGACGCCGGTGTCGCACGCGCGCATCGTGGTGGCGGCGAAGAACTTCGTGACGTTCTATTTCCTCGGCAGCTACCTGATCGTCCTGACCGCGGTGTGGAGCTACTTCTTCGAGCGCGTCTGGCACGCGGTGGTGCACGCGCTGTTCGCCGGGCTGCTCGCGCACCTGCTGCTGCAGCTCATCGTCATCGTGAAGCCGGCGCTGCCGTTCGCCGCGGAGCCTCGCAAGGGGGAACGCTCCGCCGCGATGTTCTGGGTGATCCTGCTCGGCTCGATCGGTGCCGGCGCCGCGCCGTTCCTGCTGCGCCTGATCTACCGCGACCGCCTCATCACCGTGCTGGCGCTGGCGCTCGCGCTCGCGATCACCCTCGGCGTCGAGTACGCGCTGCGCCTGCGTATCGATGAAGCGATCGGGGACCTCGAGTTTTCATAGTTGAAATCCCCAACGGTACTGGGCGGACCGGTAACTGCGGCATTGGGATCACAGGAGCTCACGAGAGCAGGAGATCAGGAAGTTTTTGGTCAAGAAAGACCTCCTGCGTCATGCGTCGGCGAGCGAGGCGCGGGTCGTGGCGGGTTCGATGACGATCAACGAGATCAGCAGCAGCAGCGCGGTGACGACGAGCTCGGCGGCGATCGCGGAGTGCGGTCCGGCGATGGCGACACCGAAGGCCATCAGGCACGTGAGCAGCAGCGACTCGCAGCCGATCACCCAGCGCAGCACCCGGCGGCGCAGCGGCGCCAGGCTGGCGGGATGGACCTGCGAGACGAACCACATGTGCAGCCGCAGCGTCGTCGAGATCGTCGCCAGCACGAGGATCGCCAGGAAGGCCTCGGCACCGTAGGGATCGACGAGACCCTTCTTGAAGCCGACGACGATCACCGCGACGATCGTGATCGCGGAGACGGCGACCTGGTGGAACTTCCACCACCAGGCGTTGCCCAGCAGCTCGCTGCGCTCGTCGCGCCGGGCCGGCGCGCGATCCACCGCGCGCAGCGCGTCGAGCAGATCCGACCCGGACTGGAAGCGCGACGCCGGGTCGCCGCGCAGGCAGCGGCGGACGATCGCGTCCAGCGCCGCCGGCGCGAGGGGGCGCGACAGCGGCGGGTTGTCGGAGACCAGGCGCTCCACCAGCGCAGCCGGATCGCTGCCGCCGAACGGGTGCACCCCGGTCGCCAGCTCGTAGGCCATCACGCCGAAGGCAAAGACGTCGGCGCGCGCGTCGACCGGCTGCCCGCGCAGTTGCTCGGGCGCCATGTAGCCGGGCGTGCCGAGCTGCATGCCGGTCAGCGTCAGGCCGGCCTTCGCATCCGACATCGGCGTCACGTGCCGCGCGATCCCGAAGTCGACGACCTTGATGCGCCCTTCGACCGTGCACAGCACGTTCTCGGGTTTGAGATCGCGGTGGACGATGCCGTGGCGGTGCGCGGCGTCGAGCGCCTCCGCGACCTGCACGAGCGTCTCGAGGACGCGATCGGGGCGCAGCGGTCCCGAGGCCAGCGTGTCGCGCAGCGTCGAGCCGCGCACGAGCTCGCTGGCGATGAAGAGATCGCCGTCGATCTCTTCGAGCGCGTAGACCGTCGCGATCGAGGGATGCGACAGCGCCGCCGCGGCGCGCGCCTCGCGCGCCAGCCGCTCGCGCGCCATCGCGTCGCGGCTGAACGCCGGCGGCAGCAGCTTCAGCGCGACCTGCCGCCCGAGCCGCTGATCCTCGGCGGCGTAGACCACACCCATCCCGCCGCGCCCGACCTGTTCGTGCACCTGGTAAGGGCCGAGGCGGCGTCCGGTGAGGGGGGCCTCCGGCGTCTCGGAGAGCAGTTCGGGCGAGGTCGCCCACACCGGCTGTTCGAGGAACTCGCCGGCACCGTCGTGCGCGCGCAGCAGCGCCTGCACCTCCGCGGCGACCGCGGGATCGATCGCCTGTTCGCGTTCGAGCAGGCGTTCCCGGCCCGGCGCGTCGAGGGCGACCGCTTCGTCGAACACCGCCGTGACCCGCTTCCAGTCGGGACTCAAGCCGGAGTTTCGAGCTCCTTCGCGAGCCAGGCCCGCGCGACCGCCCAGTGGCGCTTCACCGTCGCCGGCGAGATGCCCATCGCCTCCGCCGTCTCCTCGATCGAGAGGCCGCCGAAGTAGCGCAGCTCCACGATGCGCGCCTGGCTCGCGTCGAGCGCGGCCAGGCGATCGAGCGCGGCGTCGAGGGCGATGACGTCGACGGACTGCTCCGGCTCCGTCACCGGCAGCCCTTCGTCGAAGGTGACCCGCGGCTGCCCGCCGCCGCGCTTGAGCGCGTCCCGCGCCCGCGCCCGCTCGATCAGGATCTGCCGCATCGCGTGCGCCGCGATGGCGCAGAAGTGCGCCCGGTTCTGCCAGCGCTCGGGGCGATCCTTCAGCAGCTTCAGATACGCTTCGTGCACCAGCGCCGTCGGCTGCAGCGTCTGCCCCGGGCGCTCACCTTTGAGATAGTGCGCGGCGAGCCGGCGCAGCTCGGCGTAGACCATCGGCATCAACGCCTCGAGCGCCGGCTTGTCGCCCCGCGTGGCGCGATCGACGAGCTCGTGGACCGGCGTCGGGTCGGCCATCAGGCACGCTCGATGGTGACCTTGTTCATCACGACGGGCGTCACCGGGCGATCCTGCCGTCCGGTCGGCACCGCGCCGATCTTCTTGACGACGTCGAGCCCCTCGACCACCTCGCCGAACACCGAGTGCCGGTTGTCGAGGTGCGGCGTGGGGCCGAGCGTGATGAAGAACTGGCTGCCGTTGCTGTTGGGGCCGGCGTTGGCCATCGACAGGATGCCCGCCTTGTCGTGGCGCGCCTTCGGATGGAACTCGTCGGCGAAGTTGTAGCCGGGGCCGCCGGTGCCCTGCCCGAGCGGATCGCCCCCCTGGATCATGAAACCGTTGATGACCCGATGAAAGATGATGCCGTCGTAGAACGGGGCTTTCCTGCGCTCGCCGCTCTTCGGGTCGCGCCATTCCTTGCTGCCCTCGACCAATCCGACGAAGTTGGCGACGGTATTGGGCGCCTCCTGGTCGAAGAGGCGGATCTTGAAGTTTCCCTCAGAGGTCTCGAATTTCGCGTAAGTGGCCACAGCTCCTCCCAACCGGGCAGATTATCACCGTGATCGCCCTACGAAACTTTTCGTTGACACTACGAAGGTTGTCGTAGATACTGCGGCCCATGTCCCGTATGACCGTGCCCCGGCCGACCGACGCCGAGCTGTCGATCCTGCGCATCCTGTGGAATCGCGGCCCGAGCACGGTACGGCAGGTCCACGACGAGCTGGCCCGCGACCGTCCGGGCGCCGCCTACACGACGGCCCTCAAGCTGCTGCAGATCATGACCGAGAAGGGGCTCGTCGATCGCGACGAGCGTGATCGCACGCACATCTACCGCGCCCGCCTCAGCGAAGAGACGACGCAGCGGCAGCTCGTGCGCGACCTGCTCGACCGCGCGTTCGGCGGATCGGCCAGCAAGCTCGTCCTGCAGGCGCTGGCGACGCGCCGCGCCTCGGCGGACGAGCTGCGCGACATCCGGAAGGCGATTGACAGCGCCCGCATCGACAGGGAGGTCCGGCGTGATGACGCTGAACGCGATTGAGAACGTCCTCAGCCAGCCCGCCGCGCAGGCGACGGCGTGGGCGCTGCTGCAGTTCGTGTGGCAGGGCGCGGCCGTCGGTGCGCTCACCGCGGTGGCGCTGACGGCGCTGCGCCACAGCGCCTCCGACGTGCGCTACGTCGTGGCGTCCATCGGCCTGGCGCTGATGCTGACGCTGCCGGTCGTGAGCGGCGTCCAGCGGTTCCAGGCGCTGCGCGCCGACGAAGCGGCGCAGCCGGCGGCCGCCGCCGCGACGGATGCGGCCGTGCGCGGCAGCGCCGGCATTCGTGCGCTGGTGACGGGCGCCGACGCCATGGATCGCGATCCCGCGGCCGCGTCCTCGTACGCGCCCGCGCGTCCCGCGTGGCTCGACACGCTCGCGTCCATCCGCATCGAGCCGCTGCTGCCGACGCTGATGCTGGCGTGGCTGATCGGCGTGGCCATGCTCAGTCTTCGCCTGCTCACCGGCTGGCTGTGGGTACAGCGCCTCCGCACGCACGGCGTCGCCGAGGCGAGCGAGGCCTGCCGCACCATGACGCGCCGTCTCGCGCGGCGCCTGCACATCTCGCGCGCCGTGACGCTCCTCGAGTCGTCGCTGGTCGACGTACCGACGGTGATCGGCTTCCTCAAGCCGGTCGTGCTGCTGCCGGCCAGCGCCCTGGGCGGCCTGGCGCCGCATCAGCTCGAAGCGATCCTCGCGCACGAACTGGCGCACATCCGCCGTCACGACTACCTGGTGAACCTGCTGCAGACGCTGGTCGAGACCGTCCTCTTCTATCACCCGGCCGTGTGGTGGCTGTCGCGCCGCATCCGCATCGAGCGCGAGAACTGCTGCGACGATCTGGCCGTGAGCTTGTGCGGCGACCCGGTCGCCTACGCCCTCGCGCTCGCCGATCTCGAAGCGCTTCGTTCGGGACCCGCGCCGGATCATCACATCGCGATGGCCGCCACCGGCGGATCGCTGCTGCAGCGCGTGCGCCGGCTGCTCGGCGCGCCCTCGTCGCACACGGGCCGCGGACCCGCCTGGCTGGCCGGCAGCGTCGCGCTGCTGATGATCGGCGGCATCGCGCTCGGGGCCGACGGGCTGCATCAGGACACCAGCGCGCCGTTCGCGCAGTTCTTCCAGGTGCCCCCGGCGCCCCCTGCGCCGCCCGCTCCGCCTTCGCCGGCGACGCCGCCGGCACCGGCCGCGCCCGTCGCGCCCACGGCGGACCCGTTCGATGGTCCGGCGCCTGTCGCGCCCGCATCGCCGGCCGCGCCAGCCGCGCCGCCGGCCCAACCTGCCCCGACGGTAATGGCCGTTTTCCCCGTCGAGCCCGTGGCCCCGCCCGTACCGCCGGCGCCGGTCGCTGCGCCCGCACCGCCCGCACCCGGAACGATCTCGCAGAGCGTCAGCCACACCGTCAACGACTCGACCGGCAACTGGATCTGGTCGAACAACGGCGAGAAGCTGCAGGTCAACTACTCCGGCGAGTTCGAGTTCACCGACGACGACGCCGACATCAAGCAGGTGTCGAGCGGCGGCTACCTCAAGATCTCGGACGGCGCGTGGCTCGGCCGCCACTCGATCGAGATCCGCGAGCGCGGCGGTCAGCTCGAGCGGCGCTACTACGTCAACGGCTCGGAGCGTCCCTACGAGCCCGAAGGGCGGCAGTGGCTGAGCGCGAACCTGCCGAAGTTCGTGCGCAACACCGGCATCGGCGCGCCGGGGCGAGTCGCGCGGTTCCTGAAGTCGGGCGGCGTCCAGGCCGTCACCGCCGAAATCGGCCGCATCGACAGCACCTACGTCAAGGGGATCTACTTCCGCGAGCTGTTCAAGCAGGCCACGCTCACGCCGGAGCAGTACCGCCAGGCGATGACGCAGGCGTCGCGCGAGATGCGCTCGTCCGACTACGAGCTGGCGCAGCTGCTCATCGCCATCGCCGATCGTCTTCCCAACGACGAGACGTCGCGCAACGCCTACTTCACCGCCGCCTCGGGCATCTCGTCCGACTACGAGCTGCGGCGGGTCTACTCGACAATGCTGAAGCGCGGGCCGGTCAGCTCGCAGACGCTCGGCGAGATCCTCGCGCACTCGAAGACGATCGACTCCGACTACGAGCTGTCGGAGCTGCTGCGCCAGATCCTCTCGCAGCAGGCGCTCGACGAACACAACCGCGGCGCGTTCTTCGAGGTGACCCGGACGATCGACAGCGACTACGAGCGGCATCGCGTCCTGAGCGCCGTCATCAGCCGCGATCGTCCCAGCGATCCCGCGCTGCTGCAGTCGGCGCTCTCGCAGGCCACGTCGCTGGGCAGCGACTACGAGGCGGCGACCTTCCTGCTCGAGGTGCTGAAGCAGAACGGCGTCGAAGGCGCGGCCCGCGATCCGTTCTTCAAGGTCGCCGGCGGCCTCGGCTCCGGCTACGAGCGCGGCCGCGTCCTGCAGGAGGTGGTGCGGAAGTCCGACGCCAGCGCCGACACGCTGCGCGCGGTGCTGCAGGCCTCGAAGGGGATGAGCGGCTACGAGCTCTCGCAGCTTCTCCAGTCGATGGCGCGGACGCGCACGCTGACCGGCGATCTCCGCGACGCCTACCTCAACGCCGCCGACGCGCTGACGGGCTACGAACAGGAACAGGTGCTCGCCGCGCTCGTCCGCAGCGAACGCCGCAAGTAACGCCAGCGCAGCGGTCGTCATGCGGCGCGCGCTCCGTGCCCTTGCCAGGACCCCCGGCTTCGTCGCCGCGGTCGTCCTGACGCTGACGGCGGGGATGGCGGCCAACGCCGCCTTCTTCGCCGGCGTCAACACGCTGCTGCTCCGGCCGCTGCCGTATCGCGACGCCGCGCGGCTCGTCGTCCTCGCCGAAACGGCACCCGCGACGCGGGCGCGTGCGCTTGCGTCCCCGCCCAACTTTCTCTCCTGGAAAGCCAGCCGCTCGCTCTCTGCTGTCGCGGCCTATCGTCCGTGGGGGTTCGTCCTCTCGACGCCGGGCGGCGCGGAGCGTGTGACCGGCGCGCGCGTCACCGCCAACCTCCTCGCGGTGCTCGGCGTGCAACCGTCGTCCGGCCGCGCCTTCCTCGACGAGGAAGACGTGTTCGGCGGGCCGCGGCGCGCCATCGTGAGCCACGCCTTCTGGCAGCAGCGGCTGGGAGGCGCCTCCGATCTCTCGGGCCGCAGCATCATCCTCGGCGGCGTCGCGTACACGGTCGTCGGCGTGCTGCCCGCCGACTTCCGGCTGCCGGCGGTGGACGTGCTCGTACCGATGGCGTTCGAGCCCTTCGCGCTGGCGCAGCGCGGCAACCGCGCGCTGACGGTGATCGCTCGGCTCGCCGACGGCGTCACGCTCGCGTCGGCGCGGGCCGAGCTCGACGGGATCGCCGCGGAGCTCGCGCGCCGCTATCCCGAGGCCAATGCCGGGTGGGGCATCGGCGCGATCGCGCTCGACGAGGAGGTCCGCGGCCGGTCCCGCCCCGCGCTGCTGTTGCTGTGGGGATCGATCGGCCTCGTCCTGCTGATTGCGTGCGCCAACACCGCCGGCCTGATGCTGGCGCGCGTGGCGGCGCGGCGGCAGCAGATCGCCGTCTGCCGTGCGCTCGGCGCGGGGCGCGGCCGGCTGATCGGCGAGCTGCTGGCCGAGAGCGCCATCCTCGCCGGCGTCGCGGCGGCGCTGAGCCTGCCGCTGGCGCACGCCGTCCTGGCGTGGGTGGTGTCGATCGTGCCGCCCGATCTCTCGCGCTTCGCCGACGCGCGGATCGATCTGCGCGTCACGCTGTTCTCGATCCTCGTCGCCGTTGCCGCCGCGATGGTCATCGGCCTGCCGGCGGCGCTCCGCGGCACGCGCGACGATCTGTCGCCGCTGCTGCGCAGCGGCCGGTGGGGCGGAGGGGGAGACGCGACGCTGCGTCGCGCGGCGCTCGCCGGACAGCTCGCCCTTGCGGTCGTCGTGGTGCTCGGCTCGAGCCTGCTGCTGCGCAGCCTGCAGCAGGTGCTCGCGATCGATCCCGGCTTCACCTCCGCGCAAGTGCTCACGATGACGCTCGCGCCGGACGCGACGTACAGCGAGCCGGCGCGGCGCGTCGCGTTCTTCGAGGCGGTGATGCGGCAGGCGGCGGCCGTTCCAGGGGTCGAGACGGTCGGCATCACCAGCCATCCACCGCTGGCCTCGGGGCCGCTGGTCGCCGACGTCTTCACGGCGGCCCCGGGGGCGCGCCGCTCGCCCGACGCGATTGCCAACCTCTCGGCGATCGGCGGCGACTGGTTCGCCGCGATGCGCATTCCGCTGCGGGCGGGGCGCCGGTTCGGCTCACAGGACGGCGCGGCCGCGGCGCCGGTGGTGATCGTCAGCGAAAACCTGGCGCACCGGCTGTGGCCGGACGAGGCGGCCACCGGCAAGCGAATCGTCGTCGGCGGATCGCTCGGCTCGGACCCGCGCCCGCGCGAAGTCGTCGGCGTCGCCGGCAGCGTGCGCGCGAGCCTCGAGGCCGACGCGCCGTTCCAGGTCTACGTTCCCTACGCCCAAAACGCGTGGCCGACGATGAGCGTGGCGGTGCGGACGGCGGGCGAGCCGTCGGCGTTCGCCGGACCGGTGCGTGACGCGATCCGTCGCGTCGACGCGGGGCAGGCGGCGTACAACCTCGCGCCGCTGGATCGGATCACCGCGCGCGCGACCGCGCCGCGGCGCTTCCAGGCGATCGTGGCGTCGCTGTTCGCGCTGTTCGCGATCGTCCTCGCGGCGATGGGATCGCACGCGGTGATCGCCTTCGCCGTCCGCCAGCGGACGACCGAGTTCGGCGTGCGCCTCGCGCTCGGCGCCAGCCGCCGCAGCCTCGTCATGCTGGCCCTGCACGAGATGGTCGGTCCCGCGGCCATCGGCATCGTCGCGGGATTGGCGGTTGCGCTGCCGGCAGTGCGCGGCATGCGCACGCTCCTCTTCAGTGTTCGTCCTACAGACCCGGCGAGCCTTGTCTTCGCCGTGGCCGCGGTGTCGGCGGTGGTGCTCGCGGGATCGCTGTCGTCCGGCCTGCGCGCATCGCGCATCGACGCGGTGAAAACACTGCGTGACGGCTGAAGCCGCTCTCGGTTCGACAGTACAATCGGCAGGTGGAACGGGACTCGGTGCTCGATTGCGCGTTCGACGCGATCGTCACGATGACCACGGACGGGAGGATCGTCGAGATGAACGCGGCGGCCGAGCGGATGTTCGGGCTCGCCCGCACCGAGGCGCACGGCCGCAGGCTGGCCGAGATGATCGCGCCGCCCGATGGCGACTTCTCGAGCGCGATCGGCCAGCGCGTCGAGCTCGACGCGATCGGCCCGGGCGACCGGCGGATTCCCGTGGAGCTCTCGGTCTCGCGCATCGAGACGGCAGGCCGCACGCTCTTCACCGCGTGGATCCGCGATCTCACCGAACGGCGCCGCGTCGAGGACGCGCTGCGCCTCAGCGAAGCGCAGCTGCGCCAGGCGCAGAAGATGGAAGCGGTGGGGCGGCTGGCGGGCGGCGTCGCGCACGACTTCAACAACGTGCTGACGGCGATCTTCGGCTACGCCGACCTGCTGATGGACGGGCTCGACCTCACCGATCCGCGCCGCGCCGACGTCGAGGAGATCAAGCGCGCGGCCAACCGCGCCGCCGGCCTGACGCGCCAGCTGCTGGCGTTCAGCCGCAAGCAGGTGATGCAGCCGCGGCGAGTCAACCTCAACGAGACAATTGTCAACATCCTCAAGCTGATCGCCAAGCTGGTCGGCGACGAGATCGAGTTGCGGGTCTACCCCGAGCCGGATCTCGGCGAGGTGATGGCCGACCCCGGCCAGA
>Ga0207645_10003370_pt1 | contig 12152 bp, 9 predicted proteins | sample KBSM53metaG_FD_184331 | JGI IMG/M metagenome (GOLD analysis project Ga0207645, IMG submission 184331) | Miscanthus rhizosphere microbial communities from Kellogg Biological Station, Michigan, USA - KBS M5-3 metaG (SPAdes) (version 2) | ecosystem: Host-associated > Plants > Roots > Rhizosphere >...
TTGCGGTTTCCGACGCTGCTGTGCCTGGTGTTGTTCACGCCTGCCGCGTTGGCGATACCCGTCGGCTACCGTTATGTCGGCAGCCGCGTCGTGTCGGAAGGCCGCCACGTCTACTGGTACTGGAATGCCGATTTTTTCCAGGTCGACGCGGCGGGCTTGAGCTTCGTCGCGCAAATGCACGCGCGCAACCTGGAACTCAACCAGGAGCGCGGCTACGTCGCGATCGTCCGCTGCGACACCCGAAGTTATCGTCGCGCCGATTCGAAGGACCCCTTCGATCGCATCGAAGAGGGCGATCCCGTATACGAAGTGTGGCGCGCAGGATGCGATGGCCCACGTGTCGCTTCGCTTGCCACGCGCAATGCGAAGCTGAATGGCGGCACAGCGATTGCCGCGCCCGGGACCGCCAGCGGGGAAAAAGGGGCTGCGGCGGCTGGCTCTAACGTCCGGGAAGCCAAGTCAACGCCTGTCACTGCGCCATCAGCTTCCAGCAACAAACCAGCCTCGGCCGGCGACGATCGCCGCGTCGACAGTTGCATACGGTTCGCGGAAGGAGGCGTATCCACGCCCGGAGACGCGACGATCACCAACACCTGCAAATTTGCCGTTGAGGTCGCGTATTGCTACAAGGCCGGCCGCGGCGGCGCATACGACTGCCCGACGCCGCCACGGACCAGACGCCTGGACAGCCTGGGACCGGGCGCCACGCACAATCTGCCGGAGTACAAGCGTGGCAGCAACAGCGGCGTCGCGTTGGTCGCGTGCAAGGGCCTCATCGGCACGGTAACGCCGTTGCTCAACAGCTCGGGAGGCAAGACCGGATGTAACTGATGCGCACCGCCTCGTCATTTGTCGATCACAAATGGAACAGTGTGGCGAATATTCGCAAGCCGGGGTTTCGGGTGGATTTTCCTACGACAATGGAATAATCTTGCCTGCATCTATAATTTAGTTCCTTATCGGTCGCTCATGAACCTGCGGCATGCGTTGTCTTTGTTGATCTTGTCGCTCCCGCTGGCCGCCTTTCCGGCCCCGGCGCAGACCTTCAAGTTCTCCGAGCAGGAAGCGCAGGACAAGGCAGCGGACAAGGCCGAGGCCGACGCGCGCCAGGGACGCATCGCGGCGGACCTCGCCACGCCGTGTCGCGCCGATCTCAAGGGCAAGAAGATCATGGTGATCATCGGCGAAGTCCAGTCGAACGGATTCATCGCCGCCCAGCAGCAGAATTACGGACCGCACTTCCAGGCGATCAATTCACGGTTGCGCTCTCTGGGATTGCGCACGTATACGCCCGAGGAGATTCGCGCGCAGATCGCCCAGGCGGAAATCGACGCATACTTTCGCAACGATCCCGACGCGGCGTTGGCAGCCTCGAAGAAGCTCGGCGCGAGCTTCGTGCTGAAGGGGCTGATCACAGCCCAGGCCGCCGGCAATCTGATGATACCGGTCAACCAGGTGTCGGTCGGCATGACCTTCACGTTGACCGGGGCAAACGGCCGCACCATTTCCACCGCCGATGCCAATTCCGCGTCCTACGCAGGTGCCGATGTTTCGCGCATGGCCCTGACGCTGGTCAATGAAAACGCGGACGAAGTGGTAGCCAGGCTCTACGGCGACTATTGCCGCAATGCCGGCCTGACCGGCGCCAAACCGAAAGTGAAGTAACCGTACCGCAAAGCGATCCATTCGCATCAAACGTGGAGACTGCAATGAGCAAGCGCACTTTGATCCATCTATCGCAACTCGCGTGTGGCGCGGCCTTGCTTGCCGCAGCGGCGTTGGCGATCGGGCAACCCACGTTCGGCAATCCGTCGCCGACCGCGGGCAGCACGACTTCGCAGAAGGCGAACGCATCCGCCGATCAGGCGTTGTACAAGCCCGTCGAGTACACCAACGGGAACAAGAAGGGACCGGCGCTCGTGGTCATCCCGGGTGAGATCAAGAGCAACAACGCAACGTTCCTGCAGAAGTTCACGACCAACAACATTGCCGATTTCGGCGAAATCGAACTCTCTGCCGCCAATTTCCAGGTGCTGGAGCGCTCGAATCTCGGTCCTGTGCTCAATGAATTCGCCCTTGCCTATAACCTTGGAGATCCGGACGCCGCGCGGAAACTACTCAAGATGGGCAAGTTGAAAGCCACCAAGTATGTCGTCAAGTTCGACATCCTGAAGACCGAGCAGGTCGCGGCCGCCCAATCCGGCTTCGATGGACGCGCCATTGGCAACATGATCGGCCTCGCCGGTGTCTTTAGCGGTTCGCGCGGTGGAGCTCAGGCAGGAACGGTCGCCGGCGAAGGCGTCCGCTCGGTCCAGACCGGCGAGTCCAGCGGCGTGTGGATCATCGGCATGCGCTACAAGATCATCAACGCGGAAACCACCGAACAGGTGGCCCAGGGCTATACCGAGGAGAAGATGGAAGTGGGCGCCAAGTCCACATCCGTGCTCGGCATCTCGGAGTCGCAGCAAGGTGGCGTATCGCTCGATACGATGGTCCAGCGCCTCGTGCAAAAGTCGGTGTGGGAAATCGACAACAAGTACAAATGATCCGCTGATGGCGGAATTCAGCAAGCTCGGCAAGTACGAAATCCGCGGCGAACTCGGCCGCGGAGCCATGGGCGTGGTCTATGAGGGCTATGACCCTCTGATCGAGCGCGTGGTCGCTTTGAAGACCATCCGCGCGGACCAGCTGGTGGGCGAAAACGCGCGCGAGATCGTCGCCCGCTTTCGCCGCGAAGCGCAGGCGGCGGGACGCCTGTCGCACCCCAACATCGTCTCCATCTACGACTTCGGCGAGGACGCCGGCGTCTGGTATATCGCGATGGAATTCATCAAGGGGCGCGAGCTGAAGGAGTACTTCGAGGCGCAGGAGCGGTTCTCGACGGCCGACTCGGTGCGCATCCTGACGCAGATCCTGTCGGCGCTGGGGTATTCGCACAAGCTGGGCGTCATCCACCGCGACATCAAGCCGGCCAACATCATCCTGCTGCCCGACGGATCGGTGAAGGTCGCCGATTTCGGCATCGCGCACATCGAGTCGTCGGAACTGACACAGGTGGGCGCCGTGCTCGGCACGCCGAGCTACATGTCGCCCGAACAGATCCAGGGATTGCCCATCGACGGACGCTCCGATCTTTTTTCCGTCGGCGTCATCCTGTATCAGTTTCTTACCGGTGAGCGGCCATTCACCGGATCGTCGACGATCACGATGCGCAAGGTGCTCGAGGAGAATCCGCTGCCGCCCTCACGCTTCAATGTGCAGCTTCCGGGAGCAATGGACGCCGTCGTGCGCAAGGCGCTGGAAAAGCGCGCGGACGATCGTTACCAATCCGCCGACGAATTCGCGATGGCGCTGCAGGCCGCCGCCAATTCGGCGAACACCGCTTCGTCCGATCCGACGCTCATTTCGGCGCCGTCAGCGGCAACCGCGCCTGCGTCCGGCGCCGCGCTCGCCGGATCGACAAGGACGCAATCGTTGCCCATGGGTTCATCCCCCGCCTCCACGCCGCCCGCGAAATCGCGCGCGCCAATGTATGCGGCGATCGCGCTGCTCGGCGTCGCACTGATCGTCGGCTATGGGCTGTCGCAGCGGCGCTCGGGCAATTCCGACAAGGTCGCGCAGACGTCTGCGGCGACGGCAGCGTCACCCGCGCCAGCACCCGTCCCGGTGCCGGAGGCACCCAAGACCGACCCAGGCAAGCTCGTGATTTCGGCGGTCGGGATGCTCGACCCCAGCGATGGCCGCTACAAAACCGACGCAGCGCTCGCGCAAAGCGACGTCCGGGCGGATTCCCGGAGCCAGCTCGTGGAGAAAGCGCTCGGCCTGTTCGTCGACAGATCCTCGTTGACCAAGAATTACGACCTGCTTCGCGACAAGGTCCTGGCCAACAGCGGCAAGTACGTATCCGCGGTGGTCAAGGAAAGCGAACCGCAGATGGGCAAGGATGGCCTCATGTACGTCACGACCGAGGCCGTGGTGGACGTCAAGGCCATACAGAAATCGTTGAACCAGATGTCCCGCGACGAGCGCATCGAATTCATTCGCGCCAGCGGCGACCCGAAAGTTTCGGTGCGCATCGCGACGCGCGACGCTGACCAGCCAGGCGCCCCGCCGCTGCCGTCGCCAGTGGCGGAAAACATCCTCAAAGACCGGATCAAGTCGTTCGGCTTCCGCACGTGGTCCGAGGGCGGCGCGCGCAGCGACGACCCCGGCAAGGGTCCCGATTTTTCCGTGGAAGGCGAAGTTGCGGTGAAGCGATTGTCGGCGCGGCTGCCGGCATCGGGCTTGGTCGTTACCAAATTCGGCCTCAATTCGTGGACTATCAAGGCCATCGACCGCGAGACCGGCGAAGAGATCTACTACAACACGGCGTTGCCGACCGGCATGGGTAGTTGGCCCAGCGAAGAGGAGGCTTTCAAGGCGATCGGCACCAAGATCGCGAGCGAATTCTCCCGCGATTTCTTCCTGCAGCACGTGTACGGCACTGGCCAGAAGGTAACGCTCGTCATCGACGCGATGCCGGATTCCGTGGCCGATGCCACGTTCACGCGCCTGCTCGCGGGATTGCCCACTGTCGTGAATGTCACGGCGCGTTCGCCCGGACGTCCGCGGATCTACGACATGCAACTGGCTGGAACCGGTCCCGTGGGTGATCTGGTCGCGGTCGGCGTTTTGAAGCCGCTCAACGCACAACTCGGCCAACCGTGCTTTTCGCCGGGCGCGGTCACCGGTGACAAGGTGGTCGTCGTGTTCGACCCGCGATGCAGCGATGCCGCGGTCCTGTCGCGCCTGGAGACCAATCCACCCGCGGGATTGTATGGCGCGCCGCTGTCACGGCAAAAAGCGGTGATCAAGGATCCCGAGGCGCTGAAAAAGCTGATGATCTGACGGAACGCACGACGTTCCTGCCGCGCCATCCCCCGGCGCGAATTTGCCGCCCGTACCGAGCGACCGACCCAAGGCGTCTCAAGCCCACCTGCGCCGGCACCAGCCGGCGCCACTGTGGGACGTTGGCGGACATTCGAATCACAGGCTGGCCGATGCCTTGCGACGGGCGTTTGGCCTAGATTGCGAGTAATACATGCCGCCCATGAAGGAGTTCCTCATGATCGCAGCTCAATATCACCCCTTCTCAACTTTGGGCTTAGCGCGCACGGAAACGAGCGCCGAGTCCGCGGTTCTCACCGGCAGCATCGCCGGCTGCGCGTTCGCCTTGTTCTCCAGCCTGATGGGAGTGACGCTCCCGATGCAGGGGCCGATGGTCGCGATGAGTCCAATTCTAATGACGCTGACTGGGGCGGTTTTCGGAGCGATGGTTGGCGGCTTGATTGGCCTTATCGCGAAGGTCGCTCTTGCTTCCTACTCCGTGGACGAGGACGCAAATCGCGCCGAAGCCTCTCTCTTTGATCGAGTTGCGGCGACGGTGCGCGACAGCCAACCGTCGTAGCTCAATCTCCACTCGCGAATCGCCGGACCGCGTCGAATGGGCGTTGCCTGAAGCCTCGCAGTCCCATCAATACAGCCGGATCGCAACGTCGAAATACCAGGTCCGGCGAATCTCGATGACGTCGAACTCGCGCGTCAGCCCCTGCGGGAACGCCTCGTAGGGTGCTTGACTTTGCACAACGCGTCGTATCGCTTCGTCCAGGGCCGGCACGCCGCTGGATTTGACGAAAGTCACCGACTCCACCGAGCCGTCGCTGCGAATGGCCACCGTCACGACGGGATCGGTGTGGGGTTGCTTCGCCGCGTCGCGGACCATGTCGAACGTCATGTTCAACTGGATTTTCCGGGCCCAGGCTTCCGCGTAGAGGATCAGTTCCGCATTAGGATCAGTGCGACCGAAGAGGCGGTAACGACGTGCGCTGCTCGTCGAGGGTGACTGGCGCGCCGTTGCAGCGTCGCGCCGCGCGGACTCTTCGTCAAGCTGGCGCCCTATCGCCCGAAGCCTCTCTTCCCGTTTTGCAGCCGCCTCTTGCGCGGCGGCGTTGGCTTGGGCAGCCGCGGCTTTTGCGGCTTCGGCTTTTGCGGCTTCGGCTTTTGCGGCTTCGGCTTTTGCGGCTTCGGCTTTTGCGGATTCGACTTTCGCAGCTTCGACCTTTGCAGCTTCGACCTTTGCAGCTTCGACCTTTGCAGCTTCGACCTTCGCAGCTTCGACTTTCGCAGCTTCGACCTTCGCAACTTCGACTTTGGCAGCTTCGACCTTCGCAGCTTCGACCTTCGCAACTTCGACTTTCGCGGCTTCGGCTTTTGCGGCTGCGATCTTCGCAGCCTCGACTCGTGCTGCCTCCTGGCGTGCCGTCTCTTGCTGGTTCGTCGCCTGCCGTGCGGCCTCGCGATCGGACTCCAGCCGTGCGTTCTCGGCTATCGCCGCTTCCTGCCGCGCCGTCTCCAACTGCTCCGCCTGCCGTTTCGCCTCCTGCTTGGCAAGTTCGAGTTTGGCCAGAGCGACGTCTTGCTCTCGGGCTTCATCCCGATACGATGGCATCCCGATTTCCGGGCTCGGGGCGGTCGGCGTTGGCGCGATGGTGGGCGTCTGCGTCTGTGGCGTGGGCACCGTTCCCTCCTCCGTCGGCGTCAATGCGATCACGGCCGGCGGGGGGATCGGCGGGGGTGCGGTATCACCGGGCCGATCGGCGCGCAAAGGCGCTTGCGCAGGAGCCGCAACCGTTGCAGCGTCTGTGTTTTTTTTGGGTTCCGCCTTGGGCTTGGCTTGCATTGCGATCGCTGATGCAGGCTGACGCGCGGTCGCCCCAGGGGACGGCGATGGTGTCAGACCCGGCCTGCTGGCAACGAGCTGCTCCATTGATGCCTGCGGCAATGGCTCCGCGGGCGGCGTGACCTGCGCCGGAGCGACTACGACGCGCAGGTCGGGCACCTCGATCCGTCGAGTCTGCCAGGGGAAGCCCCAGCCCGGCCAAAGTCCCTGACTGCCGAAGGTCAGGCTCAACAGCAACGTGTGCATCAGAAGCGAGAGCAACAGCGCAAGCGTGAGTCGCCCGTAATGAGGGCTCATGTGTTGGCTGTCGGGCAAACGCTGGATTCCGGGGAGGCCGAACGCGGTCCCCCATCGCTGATCGGGTACTTCTGCTGGCTCGGGGCGCGTCGGTAAGTCGCCTTGCGTGCCCGTCGACCTCACAGTCCCACCGGTCAGGCCCTTGCCCAAATCACCCCGGAGACATTCGTAAACCGCATTTGGCCATTCCACGCATCTCAACCTTGGGGGTCGATTCTCACATGCCCGAACGGGCGAGCGAAATCGCGTGACCTCACAGCATTTCACCCAAGTTTGATTTGGTCACCTTGCGCCGTGCCGGATTTCGAGTTATTAGTCCGAACATTGGTCGCCAGAGGGTGGTACGAAGACCTCTAGGCTCTGCATTGCGTCGTCGGAGGGGTGTGCATGCGTCCTGCGGAAACGTACAACGACCAGATCGTGCGGCTGTTCCTGCTCGCCGCCGCTGTCTGGGGCATCGTCGGCATGTCGATCGGCGTGTACGCCGCGGCGGAGATGGTGTGGCCATCGCTGAATTTCGGCGTGCCGTGGCTGACCTTCAGCCGGATTCGCCCCGCCCATACGTTCGGCGTCATCTTCGCGTTCGGCGGATCGGCGCTGATCGGGACCTGCTACTACATCGTCCAGCGGACCGGCCACACGCGCCTCGCACACACCGCGCTCGCCAATTTCACGTTCTGGGGTTGGCAGCTCGGGTGCGTCCTGGCGATGGTGACGATGCCCTTCGGCATCACGCAAAGCAAGGAATACGCCGAGCCTGAATGGTTCATCGACGTCGCCGTCGCCGTGGTCTGGGTTGCATTCGGGATCGTGTTCTTCGCGACGGTCGCCCGCAGGCGCATCCGCCACATCTATGTCTCCAACTGGTACTACGGCGCGCTGATCATTGCCGTCGGCCTGTTGCACATCGTGAACAACCTTGCGGTACCCGTTTCCTTGACCAAGTCCTATCAGATTTATTCAGGCGCTGCCGACGCGATGGTGCAGTGGTGGTATGGCCACAACGCGGTCGCATTTTTCCTTACCGCGGGCTTCCTCGGAATGATGTACTACTTCGTTCCGCGGCAGGCAAAGCAACCGCTGTGGAGCTACCGCTTTTCCATCGTCAATTTCTGGGCACTGATATCGATCTACATGTGGGCGGGCCCGCATCACCTGATGTACACGGCGCTGCCCGATTGGGTGCAGTCGCTCGGAATGGCTTTCTCGTTGATTCTGTTGATGCCCAGTTTTGGCTCAGCGGCCAACGGCCTGTTGACGTTCAACGGCTCCTGGCATTTGCTCAAGGACGATCCTGCGGCGAAATTCATGGTGATGGCGCTCGTCTGCTACGCAGGGACGACCCTCGAAGGCTCGATCCTGGCGATCAAGACCGTCAACTCGTTCACGCATTACACCGAATGGACGGTCGCGCACGTGCATTTCGGCGCGCTCGGATGGGTGGCGATGATCACGATCGGTTCGCTCTACGCAATGGCTCCACGCGCGCTAGGCCAGCCGGCCATGCATTCGCGCGCCGCGATGGAACTGCATTTCTGGCTCCACACCATGGGCGTGTTGCTCTACATATTCTCCATGTGGATCGCCGGCACGGTTCAGTTCCTGATGTGGCGCGCCACCAATCCCGACGGCTCGCTGACTTATCCGTTCATCGACAGTCTGATCAACATCAAAGGGATGTACGCCGTGCGCTGGCTGGCCGGCGTCCTCATCCTGATCGGCATGGTCGCGATGGCGTGGAATCTCTGGCATACCGCCGCCGCGGCGCGGGCCCGGCTGATCAAGCCGATCCCGGTCCCCATTCCCGAACCCGAGTTGCATCAAGTGCCGGCGCCGCTCCCGGCTTACGGCTAAAGGGGCAGACGATGGCGCGCGGCTACAAGTACTACGAAGCGATCGAGAAAAACGCGGCTCTGCTCGGCATCCTGATATTTGTTGCCGTTTCGTTCGGGGGCCTTGCGGAAGTCCTGCCGCTATTCATCCAGGCCCATTCCCTGGAACCACCTCCGGGCGTCAAGCCGTACGATCCGCTGCGTCTGGCCGGCAAGGACATTTATGTGCGCGAGGGCTGCTACCTGTGCCATTCGCAGATGATTCGTGCATTGCGCTCTGAGACGCAACGTTACGGTCATTTCTCGGTCGCCTCCGAATCCGTGTACGACCGCCCATTCCAGTGGGGGTCGAAACGCACCGGACCCGATCTCGCACGCATCGGCGGCAAGTATTCCGACGAGTGGCAGCACCTTCATCTCATCGACCCGCGTGCATTCGTCCCGGAGTCGAACATGCCGCCGTACCCGTGGCTGGTGGCGACAAAACTCGACGGCGCCGACATCGCGGCACGCATGCGCGTGCTGCGCCAGCTCGGCGACCCGTACACCGACGCCGACATCGCCGATGCGCCGAAGGCCGTCGCCGACAGGACGGAGCTCGATGCGCTGGTCGCCTATCTGCAGGGCCTCGGCATTGCCAACGATCCGGCAAAGGAGCCTTCGAAATGAGTCCGTTCTGGGGACATCTCGCCGGCGTCGTCACCGCGGTCGCGATGATCGCGTTCATCGGCATCTGGATATGGGCCTGGCTTCCTACCCACAAGACCGAATTCGATGAGCTCGCCACGCTGCCGATGGAGGATGAGATCCCCCCGAAGCAAGTCGAACTCGCTTCCCCCCACGGGGCGAGCGCCTTGGGACGGCCCGGCGGCGCTCGGAAGGACGAGCCATGACCGAATTCTGGTCGGTATGGGTGATCCTGCTCGCCGTCTGGACGCTCGGTGCTTCGCTGTTCCTGTTTGTCTACGGATTGCTGGTCGACATTCCGACGCAGCCCGACGGCACCAGTGGACACGTGTGGGCGCACGGTGTGTTGCGCGAAAGTGTGCGGAGTCTTCCGGTCTGGTGGATCGTGATCTCGGCAACCGGATTCCTTGCCGCCTTCGTCTACCTCGCGCTCTATCCCGGGTTCGGTGCGTATAAAGGCTTTCTCGGCTGGACTGCGCACGAAGAGCTCGCACAGGACCAGGCCGCGACACGCCAGCTCCAGGCGCCGCTGCGCGAACGCGTCCGTGGAAAGACTGTCGAATCCGTTGCCACCGATCCTGAGGCATTGCGCGCGGGCGCAGCGCTGTTCGTCGAGAACTGCGCGGCGTGCCACGGTCGAACCGGCAAGGGCAACGCGGCGCTGGGCGCCCCGGATCTCACCGGCAGCGCCTGGCTCTATGGCGGCGACGGCAAGACGATCCTGACGAGCATCCTTGACGGGCGCCGAGGCGCGATGCCGGCGTTCGGTGGCACCATTCCCGAGGATTCGATCCTCGACATCGCCCACTATGTCGCGAGCTTGTCGGGGATTCCGAATGATCCCGTGCGCGCGCAGCTCGGCAAACCACTTTTTTCTACATGCGCGGCCTGCCACGGAGGGGATGCCAAGGGCAATCCGGCACTCGGTGCGCCAAACCTGACTGACGGCGTCTGGCTTTACGGCAGCCGGGTGCCGCGGGACATAGCCGAGACCATCACTCGTGGCCGCAACGGGGTGATGCCCGCGTGGCGCGAGCGCATGGGTGAAGAGAACGCCCTCCTCGTCGCTGCGTGGGTCTACGCGCAATCACACCCAGTGGCCGTGGCTGCGCGATGACGACATGAGGCCGCGCGTTGCAGGAGCGTGGTTCCAGCAACCGGTCATTTGGCTAGGCGCGGCGGTCCTTGCGGCGTCGATCGCCGCATGCATCGTAACCATCGTGCTTGCAGTGCGACTTGCCGACACACCGGTAGAAACCGGCAGCAACAACATTCTGAAAATGCCGCTGCGACACTCGGCTGCCACACCGCCACCTGCCCAAGAGCGCCGATGAACGGCTGCTGGCACTGCGGCGAGCCGCTGCCGGCCAACGCTCCGCAGGCGCGTGTCGCCGGCGCCGCGCATGCGGTGTGTTGCAACGGCTGTCGCGCCGTGGCCGAATGGATCGGAGATCTCGGACTCGCCGATTATTATCGATTGCGCAGCGGATCGGCCGTCAGTGCGCCTGATCTCGGCGATATGGCAAAGACTGCGGCAGCCTGCGAGCGTCCGGCGCTCTCGCGTCATGTCGTGCGCGCCCTCGCCGACGGTAACAGCGAAGCGATCGTGCTGATCGAAGGCATGCGTTGCGCGGCCTGCTGCTGGCTGATCGAGCGGACCCTCGGCCTAATACCTGGTGTCACCGACGTCGGTGTGAACGCCAGTGCGCAGCGCGCACGCGTCGTGTACGACGTCACAGCTGTCTCGCTCACTCGAATCATCGATGCGCTCGCAAGGGTCGGCTATCAGGCGCTGCCGCTCGATCGCGCGGCGCTCGACGACGCTCGCCGCCGCGAAACGCGCGATGCGCAAAAACGCCTGGCCGTCGCCGGCTTGGGTGCGATGCAGGCGATGATGTACGCGAGCGCCTTGTGGTTTGGCGCCTTCGACGCCGTCGATGTCGCGACGCGCGACGCCTTCCGATGGCTGACACTGCTCGCGGCTACACCCGTCGTGTTCTACGCTGCGGCGCCGTTCTTCGCCGGTGCGAAACGACTCCTCGCTGCGCGACGGCTTGGCATGGACGTGTCGGTGGCGTTAGCCATCGCGCTCATCTACGCCGGAAGCGTGGTTGAGGTCGTTGCCCGCGGCCCCGACGTCTGGTTCGAATCGGTCAGCATGTTCGTGTTCTTCCTGAGCGTCGGTCGTTACCTGGAAATGCGCGCCCGGCACCGTGCCGGAGACCTGTCCGACGCGTTGGCGCGCCTGACTCCGGTGTTCGCCGATCGCGTCGAGGCCGACGGATCGCTGGTGCGCATCGGTGCGGTCGAACTCGTCCCGGGCGATCAAGTAATCGTTGCCGATGGCGCCGGCGTTCCGGCAGATGGCGTGCTGGAAAGCGCGCAATGCCGTGTCGACGAGGCCTTGCTGAGCGGCGAATCGACGCCGCTTGCTAAACGCCGCGGCGACCCGCTATGCGCAGGTAGCGTCGTGATCGGCCATCCGGCGACTGTGCGCGTCACCCGCGTCGGCGCAGACACCGTCATTGCGCAGATCGTCGCGCTGACCGCACGCGCCGCGACCACGAAGCCGCGGCTCGCACGTGCCGGCGAGCGCGCCGCGGCAGGCTTAATCGCGT